>R04__coassemble_83_pt1 | contig 33391 bp, 28 predicted proteins | sample R04__metabat2_high_PE_020 | metagenome-assembled genome bin R04
ATTCATAATTGCCGCCCTGATAGTGGGCATGGCTCAGGACGCTGCCGCCCACAATGGGCAGGTCCGCATTGGAGCCGATGAAGTAGTGGGGGAAGCGGGTGACGAAATCCAGCAGATTCCGGAAGCACTTCTCGTCAATGTGCATGGGGGTGTGGGCCTTGTTGAGGACGATGCAGTGCTCGTTATAGTAGACATAGGGGCTGTACTGGAGATAGAAATCCGTCCCATCCAGGCTGATGGGGATGATACGGTGGTTCTGGCGGGCAGGATGGCTGAGATGGCCCGCATAGCCTTCATTCTCCGCGCAGAGGAGGCACTTGGGATAGCCGGAGGCCTTCGCCTTTCCGGCGGCGGCAATGGCCTTGGGGTCCTTCTCCGGTTTGCTCAGGTTGATGGTGATGTCCATGGTCCCATAGGGAGTTTCGGTGGTCCATTTCATGTCCTTTGCAATCCGGTCCCGACGGATATAGTTGGTGTCGCAGGAGAGCTCATAGTACCAGCCCGTTGCAGCCTCGGGGCCCTCGTCCAGATACATGCCATAGAAGATATCCCGGATTTCAGAGGGCCGGGGCAGGAGGGCACCGATCAGGGCGGTGTCCAGCAGGTCGGTAAAGCTGGCACTGTTTCCCTCGATGACGCCCCGCTCATAGGCATCGGCGCAGAGATCATTCAGAATCTCCGCGATGGGCGGCACCTCGTCCACCTCCACAAGGCCGCCGAAGCCGTCCCTTTTCAGGACCTCCAGAATCCGGTTGGCCGCCCAGAGGCGGTCCCCCTCTTCAATCCAAGCCTTGCCGACAGCATATTCAACCAGCTGGGAAATTCTCTCTTCAATCATGATTCTTCACCTCAGTCAATCAGAATGCAGCCGCCCACCGGCCGGATTTTTGTCACGCGGCAGGCCCCCTCGCCCAGGAGGGCATCCATGCCGCTGCGGAAATATTCCACCCTGTCCTCGGGGACATAGGCCTGAATGGTGCCGGCAAAGCCGCCGCCGTGGACTCTTCTGGCGCCTCTGCCATCCAGGTATCTGCCGGCCATGGCCAGGGCCAGGGCAACCGGCTGATCCTTGGGGTCCCGCCAGGCGGCGATGTTCTGCAGGAACATAAAGGAGGAGTGGCCGGAGGAGCTGACCTCGTGGAGATAGGCCTCAAAGTCTCCCCTCTCCAGGGCCTCCACCATCCGGTCGACCCGGCGGCAGTCCGTATAGAAATGGATGGCCCGCATGATGGCCCGGTCACCGGTCTGTTTGCGGATTTCGGGCACGGCAGCCATAAAGTCCGCCTCAGGGACCTCGCAGAGGACCTCCTTGCCGAAGTAGGCCGCCACCGCCTTCATCTCGGCGGGGACCGCGGCATAGTCCGGGGTCAAGTCCGCGTGGTCGGCGCCGGTGTCCACAATGCAGAGGGCATAGCCGCTCTTCATGAAGTCGTAATCGACCTGGTGATAGTCCGGGTGGTCCTTATCCCGGAAGTCGATGGCAATCATGCCGCCCATGGCGCAGCCCATCTGGTCCAGGAGGCCGGAGGGCTTTCCGAAATAGACATTCTCGGCCACCTGGCCGATCTTTGCAAGCTCCGCAGCAGGAATCGCCCCGCCGCAGAAGAGGCTGTTCATCATGACGCCCAGCAGGATCTCGATGCAGGCAGAGGAGGACAGGCCCGAGCCGCCCGGCACATCGGAGGTGACATAGGCATCAAAGCCCGCGATGGGATAGCCCTTCTCCCGGATGCAGGCGGCGACACCGCGGATGAGGGAGGCTGTGGTGTTCTCCTCCTCGGCTTTTTTGCCCAGGTCGCCGCAGTCGATCTCTGTCATGCCATAGCCCTCGGATAAGATGCGGATCTTGTCTGTCCCGTTTTCCGTCACGCAGGCAATGGCATCCAGGTCAACAGAGCCGGTAAAGACCTTGCCCCGCTGGTGGTCGGTATGGTTGCCGCCCAGCTCGGTCCGCCCCGGTGCGGAGCAGATGATCATCTCCCGGTCCTCTTTCCAGCCGAAGGTCTCCATGCCGCCCGCAACGACCCGCTCCAGTCTGGCGTGGCAGTCGGAAAGATCGGCAGCAGCCTCCCGGCAGTAGACATATCTGAGCCGCGCGTCGTATTCCCCCGCGGCTAATTTATTCCGAAATGTTTTGATTTGCGTCATCTCATCGCATCCTTTATCCACAGTGTCCAGATAATTATATACAGATTTTTGCTGATGTCAAGAAAAATACAGGCCTGCAGAAGCTGCAAGCCTGTATTTCTGTCAGGGAATCAGAAGTTATACTTCTTGCAGGCGGGTGCATCTGCAGCCGCGGATTCGGCGTCGTACCAGATGAGGTTGTTGCCGGATTCCTTGTCAAAGAGCTGAATCAGGTCGGGGCGGGTGGTGAAGTTCAGGGTGACGCCCTTGGAGACATCCTCCTCGAGATCCATGGTCTGGAGGACCATAACGACCTCATCACCGCCGCAGTCGGCGTGCAGGTTAACTTCGGAACCGAGCATCTCGGATACAACGATGGTGCCCTTCAGGTCGCCCTTGCCAACAGTGATATGCTGGGGACGGATGCCGGCGACGATGGCGCAGGGCTTCTGGCCGTTGGCGGTCAGGGCCTTCTGCTGCATCTCGGAAAGCTCAAAACGGACACCCTTGATGTTGGCGTAGTAAACGCCGTTCTCAAGCTCCAGCTTGCTGTTGTCGAAGAAGTTCATGACAGGCATGCCGATGAAGCCGGCGACAAACAGATTGACGGGGCGCTCAAACAGATCCTGAGGGGTACCGATCTGGTTGACATAGCCGTCCTTCATGATCATGATACGGTCGCCCAGGGTCATGGCCTCGGTCTGGTCATGGGTGACATACATGAAGGTGGTGTTGATGCGCTCACGGAGCTTGATGATCTCAGCTCTCATCTGATTGCGGAGCTTGGCGTCCAGGTTGGACAGGGGCTCGTCCATCAGGAAGACCTTGGGATCACGGACCATGGCACGGCCGATGGCAACACGCTGACGCTGGCCGCCGGAAAGTGCCTTGGGCTTACGGTCGAGATACTGGGTGATGTCCAGAATCTCAGCGACTTCCTTGACCTTGGCGTCGATCTGCTCTCTGGGGGTGTGCTTGAGCTTCAGGGCAAAGGCCATGTTGTCATAAACGGACAGATGAGGATACAGTGCGTAGTTCTGGAAAACCATGGCGATATCGCGGTCCTTGGAGGCGATATCATTGACCAGTTTGCCATCGATATAGAGCTCGCCCTCGGAGATGTCCTCCAGACCTGCTACCATACGAAGGGTTGTGGATTTACCGCAGCCGGAGGGTCCGACCAGAACGATAAATTCCTTGTCAGCGATGTGCAGATTGACATCGTGAACAGCGGTCACCTTGTTGTCATAGATCTTCTTGAGTCCCTTAATCAGAACTTCAGCCATAATACCTGCTCTGGCAGCAGAGCCTCCGCTGGTACTGCCTCACACCGGCCCGGTAGAAGAGCCGGCACATTACGACAGGTCTCCACACTGCCGCACCGCGAGCCACGGATTTTGTCCTCCTTTTTGATGTACGGCACACCATTGTAATGGAGTGGCGGGCCGCCATGAAAATAATATATATTACCGGACGGAGCCGGGTAATATCGGATTAAAAACGGGGTTGGGATGAGATGGAATCACATCAGGCCATCCATCTTCATCATATCCTCCATCATCTTCTTTTCGTCCTCGTCCATGTCTCCGCCGCCGTATTCCTCGCCGGAGATTTCGGTCCCGTAGGCGATCTTCTGCCCGTCTGCATCCAGGATGAAATCACCGCTGTCATCCACGATGGGCAGATGGGGGATGAATTCCGGCAGCAGGAGGGATGCGCCCAGCATGGCAATGGCGCCATAGCCGAACATAAACCAGAGGAAGGCGTAGAGGGGCTGATACTGGCTGTCCGTATAGGTAAGGACCATGGGGAAGACATTGAAGAAGAGAATCACAATCAGCTTCAGGGGCTTCTTCAGGGCGAAGTAGACTGCATTGCGCATGAGATGGGGAATGGTGTCCTCAAAGGCCGCCATCACCGGCAGCAGATAGAGGAAGAGCACCAGCAGGAGGCCGCCCATCAGGTAGATGGGGTAGCGGAAGAGGGCCACCATGCCCCCCGCCTGCAGACAAATCCGCACGTCCACATAGCCAAAAAGGACCAGAAGCAGGGTGATGAGCCAGATGATGGTCCCCTGTTTGAAGTTCCCCTTAAAGCCCAGCCAGAACTGCCTGAAGGGATTGATGACGCCGTCCCCTCTCAGGGTCTTGAGCATAACATGATAAAGGGCTGCGGCAGAGGCGCCGACGGTAAAGACCGGCAGGGAGAAGAGCACAAACATCAGGTTTGCCCCGATGATGATGCCCAGGCGGGTCATCGCTTTTCCGAAGGCGCTGTCATTGCTGATAAAGCTTGTTATGATTTCATGCATGCTCAGTCTGCCTCCGCGAAGATAAAGTCAAGGAATTGCTCGACGGCATCCATATTCGCCGTAGAGGCGCCGATGCCCAGGGCGAAGCTGCCCTCATAGAGATCATAATCGGTGTCCAGAATACTGCCGCTCAGGTCGATGCCCACCGGCACAGGGTTTGAGCTGTATTCGGTATCGTTGGGCTCACAGTAAAGGATTCTGTCGCCGTATTTTTCCATGATGGAGGCGCATTCCGGGCTGGAGAGGTCATAGAAGCGGCCGCTCTGGCCAAAGGCCACCAGCGCATCCGTCTCCATCACGGCGCAATCCAGTACGCCGGAATCCACCAGGGCCACAAACATCTCATAATAGGTGTTGCCCCGGGCGCTGTTGTCGGTATAGTCAAAATAGAGGGCGTTGTTGAACTCGACCCCTTTTATGCTGAGGTCGTAGCCCCCGTATTCCACAAATTCATCATGAAGGGAAGAATCATCCCCCACCTGGGCCCGGGTGTTGACAAAGCCTACATAGCACCAGTAGCCGTCAAGGCCGGTGGAGATCTTCACGGTCAGGAAGACCGCAATGGATACAAAACATACAATGCCGATGATCCAGAGCTTGTAATAGTCCCAGAGGAAGTGGCCCTTCCCCCGCAGACTCAGGGTCCGGAATTCTTTGATGTCCTGTTTGAAGGAATAGTGATTACCCGCGCGAACCGACATTATTCTGTGTCCTCCTGTCCCGGACTGCCCTGATTGCGATATGCCCGGGGACTGAGACCGTAAACGCTTTTGAACATTTTGGAAAAGGTGAGTGCATTGTCATAGCCAATTCTGGCGGAGACCTCCTGCACCGGCAGGGCCGTCTCTCGCAGCAGCTTGGCCGCCATATCCATCTTATACTGGAGCAGGTATTTCTGGGGGGAGACACCGACCTTGCTCTTGAAGATATTGGTCAGATAGCTCCGGTGGATGCCGATTTCCTTTGCGATATCGGCCACCGTGACAGAGGCATACTGCTGGTGGATGCAGCTGAGCGCCCGCTCCACATAGGCGTCCCGCCCGTATTCATAGACGAAGCGCCCGCCGTTGTTCCTGTGGTAATTGGACTCGATGGCCAGGGAGATAAACTGGAGGAGGGTCCCCAGACGATAGATGTCGTTGGCCACATTCAGCTCCGGCTTTTCAAGAACCTGGCGGTTGAGGTCATAGAAGCGTCTGAGCTCCACATGACAGGCCAGCACATTGACCCCGGCGGCAAAGCCGCAGCTCTCGCAGTAGCCGGCGGCATTGTTGCCGTCAAAGCTCATCCAGCAGTAGGTCCAGGGGTCCTCGGGGTCGGGCCAGTAGTTCACCCGCTCACCCGGCTTGGTCATAAAGAGCTGGCCGGAATGGACGTGGGTCTCCTCGTCATTCACCCGCAGGGTTCCCTTGCCGGAGAGGACCACATGAAGATGGTAGCCGGGCCGGGAATCCGTCTGAAAGACCTTTCCGGGGCGGACGGTTTCGATGCCACAGCTGATGAGGTAGATGTCCTCCGTCTGCTTCAGGTGGTAGACCAGGCAGCGGTATTCATTTGTGGAAAAAAATTCAGTATTATCTGTCATGCCATATACCCTTTTCCACGGCCCGCTTGAGACAGGGGGAAGAAAAATCATCACGCTGTCTCAAACAGGCCGTCTTCCACCCGCCCCGGCCTGTGACCGGGAAGGGTGGAACGGCCGATTTGATCAGAGCTTTCCGCCGGAGGTTGCGATGCCTTCCACGAACTGCTTCTGGAAGATCACGTAGATGACCACCATGGGGATAATCGCCAGGACGGCGGATGCCATCATGGTGGGATACTCACTGCCATACTGGCCCTGCATCTTGGCAAGACCTGCGGACAGGGTGGTGGTGGCGGAATTGGTGCAGACGATCATGGGCCACATCAGATCCTTGAAGGCAAAGAGGGCGGTGAAGATGCCCAGAGATACCATGGAGGACCGGGTCAGCGGCATCATGATCTTCAGGAAGCGCTGGCCGATGTTGCAGCCGTCGATTCCTGCGGCCTCTTCCAGGTCTTTGGGAAGACCCTGATAGCCGGTCTTCAGCAGGTAGGTACCGAAAGCGGTGACGATACCGGGGAAGACCAGACCTGCGCAGGTGTTGAGCAGGTTCAGCTTGGAGACCATGAGGTACTGGGGGATGATGAAGATCTGAGAGGGGATCATCATCTGGATGAGGATCAGAGCGAACATTGCGTTCTTTCCGGGGAACTTCAGACGGCCAAAGGCGTAGCCGGCCAGGGTGGCGGTCAGGCATGCGCAGATGACGCGGAAGAGAATCATCAGCAGAGTGTTCTTATAGAGGATGATGAAGTTGTAGCTCTTCCAGACCGTCGCGAAGTTTTCCCAGTGCCAGCCGGCAGCGGGGAAAATGTAGAAGGGATCAACGGAGATGGCCTCCTGATTGGTCTTCAGGGCGGTCAGGATCATCCAGGCGAAGGGGACGATCATAATAAAGGCCATGATGGTCAGGATCACATACATGATGATCTTGGTCACACGGGCTTTCATGCGTGCGCTTTCCATGTAATAATCCCCTCCTTAGCTGTAGAATACGAACTTCTTCTCGCACTTCTGCATAATGACCGTAACGATCATAATGAACACAACGAGAACCATGACCAGGGTTGCACCATAGCCCTTGTTGCCGTTGGTGAATGCATAGTTGTAGAAGAGGTAGACAATGGACTGTACCTTGTTGAGGGCCAGATTCGTCTTATCCATGACCATGAACATCAGGTCGAAGATGGTCAGCGCGCCGATGACGCGGGTCTGGACAATGAAGAAGGTGGTGGGGCTCAGCAGGGGCACGGTGATGTGCAGGAACTGACGGATGCCGGTGGCGCCGTCAATCTGAGCCGCCTCATAGTAGTCCCCGGGGATCTCCTGAAGACCGGAGATGAAGAGGACCATGTTGTAGCCGATGATGGACCAGACGCCGATGACTGCGATGGCAATCCATGCAATATTGGGGTCGGAGATCCAGGCCACAGAAGTATGGAAGATGTTGTTGATCAGGCCAAACTGCTGGTTATAGAGCCACTTCCAGACCATTGCAACGGCTGCGGGTGCGCAGACCATGGGCAGGAAGAAGATGGTACGATAAGCAGAGGTGCCCTTGAGCTTTTTGTTCAGGAAAACAGCCAGGATCAGAGCGATGACCACACCGAAGGGGACCTCGATGATGGCATACTTGATGGTGTTCCAGAGAGACTGCCAGGTCTCGGATGCGGTCAGGACAGCCTTATAGTTGTCAAGACCCACGAAGACATTGCCCTTGCCAAAATCACCGGTCTTGCAGAAGGACTGGTAGATGGTGTTAAAGACAGGGTAGAAGTTCAGGATGATCAGGCCAAGCATGGTGGGAAGAATAAAACACCAGCCCCAGATTGCCTCGTTCTTGGCGGCGGCTGTCATTTTTTTCTTCGGTGCCTTTTCGCTTTTTGCCATGTTTCCCCCTCCTTTTTTACAGGATATCCGCTTTTACGGACGCCAGGGATTTTCGTGCATAAAATGCACCAGGCTGCGGCGGGAATGGCTCCCGCCGCAGCAGGTTATGAATTCAGCTTTTATCTGCCTTGGAAATTATTCCGCAGCGATGGCATCCTCAATGATCTTCTGGGCATTGTCGCAGGCGGTGCTCATCGCATCAGCATCGTCGGGATTCTGCCATGCATCCAGGAATGCGCCTGCCTGCTGGAGCTTATCCTCCCAGACAGTGGTGTTCCGGGTGTAGGGACGGAAGAAGAGGGAACCGGTCTCCTCAACATTGATGAAGGCAGAGACGTCCATGCCGGGGAAGGCATTTGCGAATGCCTCGGAAACACCGGTCATACCGCCCATGGTGACGCCCTCTTCAGCCTGCATCTTCTGGCCCTCTTCGGAGCAGAAGTACTTGATGAGGCTCCAGCAGGCGTTGGGATCAGCAACACCGGCATTGGCAGCCCAGCCGAGGCCGTTGTAAGCACTCCAGCGCTCGCCATCGTCGCAGGCGCCGTTGCCGTTGTTATCGGCATAGGGCATCATGGCCCATGCATAGTCGTCATGGTTCTCAGCAGTGTAGAAGCTGTTGATCATCCAGGAGCCCTGGGTAATCATAGCGCACTTGCCGGACATAAAGAGGGAGTCGGTGCCGGTCTCGGCAACAACAGACTGGGGAGCGCCAACGGTCAGGAGCTTGCGCATCATTTCCATGCCGGCCTTGGACTCATCGGAGCCGATGGTGGTGCCCTTGTGGTCGGAGGTGATGATCTCGCCGCCGTAAGCGTAAACCAGGTTGTACCAGCCGTCCTGGTTGTTGGAGGTGTTCATGGCAACGCCGTAGACTTCGCCGTTGGAAGCCTCGGTGATGGTCTTGGCAGCCTCATACATGTCCTCATAGGTCCAGGTGTCGTCGGGATAGGCAACGCCGTACTCGTCGAAGATGGCCTTGTTGTAGAGGAGTGCGATGGTGTCGTGGTCCTTGGGCAGAGCGAAGACCTTGCCGTCGGAAGAACGGGTATAGAGGTCCTTAACGCCCTCATAGTAGACGCTCATGTCGACGCCGTCCGCCTCAATGTAGGGGGTCAGGTCCAGGAGAATGTCGTTCTCCATGTACATCTGAGCGGTGTTGGAATGCATCCAGAACACGTCGGGCATGGTGCCGCCGGAGGCGCCGGCCTCGAGCAGAGTCCAGTAGTTATCCCAGTCAACGACCTCGATCTTGACGGAGACACCGGAGGTCTCGGTCCACTTGTCGGCGATCTTCTGGAGACCCTCTCTCTGGTTGTTATCCCAGATGTTGACAGTGATGCTGTCTACGGTGTAGGCGGCAGAGGTGTCAACCGCTGCAGTCTCACCACTGGCAGCAGTGTCGGTGGTGGTGGCGCTGTCGCTGCTGCCGCAGGCGGCCATGGAAAGGACCATGATGGCAGCCAGCAGCAGGGCAAGCGCCTGCTTGATTTTTTTCATGTCAGATTTCCTCCTTGAAAACTGTCTTCTGCGGCTTTTCTGCCGCAGGATTTCCCGTATATTGTAAATCAATATCGCCTGATGTAATATGTCAAAATGTATTATTAACATGGTATTTTTTACAATCATTTTCACAAATTTGTAAAATGACTTGACGTTTTGACGGTTTCGGTCCGAATTCTTCCCTTGTTTTTCGCGCATTTTGCTATATTTTTCACAAACTTTTTGAATAATTTATGAATTTCAAAATGATTTTTTCGATTGCTAAGCTTTTTTAATCCATATTTTAAATCAAAAAATGCAGGAACCACATGGGTGGTCCTGCATTTTTGTGGAATTTCCCTGTATTATGGCTTACAGCGCGGAAAGGTAATAGAGTCTGGAATCGAAGTCCCGGCTCAGCTCCTGAGGAATATTTTCGGGATAAAGGGCGGTCAGGGGGTGGTCTGCCGCATCCCGGGGCCGCAGGCCATAGGCCATGAGCTCATCGCCGCCCCGGACGAGACCGCCGTTGATGCTGTAGTCCTTTTCGGGGTCCAGGCCCTGCAGCTTCACCTGCAGGAAGCCGCCGTTCAGGGGCACGGTCCGCTGATAAAGGCCCACAATGGCCTCGCTCCGGTCCGGAGCGACCACCATCCAGGCGCCAAGCTCCTCTTTATAGGGGTCCCGCAGACGATAGAAGCGGCCGAACTGGATGAGCTCCCTGCGCTCCTTCATAAATGCAACCTGCTTCTTAACCTCCTCGATCTCTTCATCCGACAGGCTGTTGAGATCCATCTCATAGCCGAAGGCGCCGAAGAAGGCCACACCTGCCCGGGTATAGAGGGGGGTGGAGCGTCCCAGCTGCTGGTTGGGGCAGACGGACACATGGGAGCCCCAGGAGGAGATGGGATAGCCATAGGAGCTGCCATACTGGATTCTGACCCGCTCCCCGGCGTCGGTATCGTCGCTGCACCAGGCCTGGGGGGCATAGTAGAGCATGCCGGCATCAAAGCGGCAGCCGCCGCTGGCGCAGGACTCAAAGAGCAGCTCCGGATAGGCGGCAATCAGCTTCTCATAAAGACTGTAGACGCCCAGAATATAGCGGTGATAGACCTCCCCCTGCTTTTCCGGCGGGAGGGCGGCGGAGTAGCACTCCGTGATGGAGCGGTTCATATCCCACTTGATATAGGAGATGTTGGCCCCGTCAAAGGCCTTCATCAGCATGTCATAGATATAGTCCACGACCTCCGGATTGGAGAAATCCAGAACCAGCTGGTTCCGGCCCAGGCTCTTTGAGCGGTCCGGGGTGCAGAGGACGTATTCGGGGTGGGTCCGGAAGAGCTCGGAATCCTCGTTTACCATCTCGGGCTCAATCCAGATGCCGAATTTCAGCCCCAGGGCATTAATCCGGTCGGCCAGCCCCTTCACGCCATTGGGGAGCTTGCTCCGGTCCACAAACCAGTCGCCGAGCCCGGAATATTCCGTCCGGTGGCCAAACCAGCCATCGTCCAGGACGAAGAGCTCCACGCCCACCTCGGCGCCCTTCCGGGCGATGCGGACAATGTCATCCTCGGTGAATTCCATCCCCGTTGCCTCCCAGTTGTTGAGGAGGACCGGGCGGGGCCGGTCGCGCCAGTAGCCCCGGGCCACCCGGCTGCGGAGCAGGGTATGGATGGTGCCGGAGAGGCCGTTCAGGCCGTCATCGGCATAGGTCATCAGGACCTCGGGGGTCCGGAAGGAGGCGCCGGGCTCCAGCCGCCAGGAGAAGTTCCGGGGGTTGATGCCCATGCTGAAGCGGGTCACGTCATAGACATCCACCTCCGCCTGGGCCAGGAAGTTGCCGGAATAGACCAGACTGAAGCCATAGGCCTCGCCGGAATACTCGGTGGTCTCCGGCCGCTTCAGGATGACGAAGGGATTCTGCTGGGAGCTGGAATGGCCCCGCATGGACTCGATGGCCGTCAGCCCCTGCTGCAGGGGCCTTACCTTCGGTGCCCGCTCCCTGCCCCAGGCGCCTGAGAACTGCATCCACTCAAAGCGGCTGTCGGGGAAGTCGACGCTCATGGAAAGGGCCCGATTCAGCTGAAGGACCTGTCTTCCCTCGTTCTTAAACTCCGCGCTGCGGGCAATGGCCGCCATATGGGCAAAAACGGTGTAGGTCAGGGTCAGGACCGCCCCCGTCACCCCATCCCGCAGAAGGATTTCCAGGGTCTCGGCCTCGCTGTCATCCTCCACATAGGCGTGGGGCAGGCCAGGCAGGTCTGGCTTGCCGGCGCCGATTCTGTGGCCCACATATTTAAAATCACTGATGTGGCTCCCGTCCTCGGGGATGACCTCATAGGCCCCCTGGCGGAAATCCGTGGTGCCGAAGGCGGGATATTCCTGGCGGGTAAACTCCAGGGAGAAGGAGGGCAGCTCCTTCATGGGCCAGGAGGTGATGGGGCGGTTTGTGAACTCTCTCAGGGCGCTGAAGTCCTCCCGGTCTCTCAGGCGGCGGCCGTAGTAGAGCTGGCCCATGTTCCCATTGGGCAGGACCTCCAGAATGTAGCTGACGCGGTCGTTATAAAGATGAAACTGCTTGTTTCTTTCGTGTACAGAGACAGGCATATTTTTTCCTCCTTATCGCTTGTTTCATATCTCTTTTTTATCATAAATGCCGGCCCCCGGACAGGCCGAAGGCCGGCAGCTTTTTACTTCAAAGGCTCAGTCCCGGGGCAGGGCCTCAAGGTAGAACTGAAGGGCGGAGAAATCCGGGATTTCCCGAGGCACCGGGATGCCCGCATACATGATGGCGGCACCGCTGAGGACCTGCTCCCCGCCGTTGACCCGGTAGCGGACATCGGGCAAAAGGCCCTTGCCGTGGATATATTCCTGGGGGCCGTTGACGGTCAGGTTGGTGATGACAACACTGATAAGGGCGGTCTTTTTGTCCTTGCTGACGCTCTCCCAGGCGGTATGGTTCCCCACCTTGAAGGGGTCGGACAGGCGGTAATAGTCGCCGTGGAAAATCACGGGATAGTATTTCCGGAAAAGGTCGCTCTGCAGGCGGCATTTTTCCAGGAAGTCCTCATCCAGATGGGTGGGGTCCAGCTCATAGCCGAAGGTGCCGCACATGGCGACGCAGGCCTTGGTCTCAAGGGGCACATAGGGGCTGGCACCCGAAACATGGGCACCCATGGAGGAAACCGGGTAGACAAAGGAGGTCCCGAAATGGAGCTTCAGGTTGTCCAGGGGCTTTGTATTGTCCGATACCCAGTACTGGGGGAAGTAGGCCAGCATGGCCGGGTCATAGCGTCCGCCGCCGCCGGAGCAGCCCTCAAAGAGCACATCCGGGTGCCCGGGGACAATGCCGTTCAGAATCCGATAGAGGCCCATGACATAGCGGTGGGAGGTCTCCCCCTGACATCCGTCCTTTACCGCGGAGGACCAGAGGTCCGTGATGGAGCGGTTGATGTCCCATTTGAGATAGGTAATGTCCGCGCTGTCCAGCACGGCATTGACCGCCTCGATGAGATAGTCCTGGACATCCCTTCTGGCGATATCCAACACCAGCTGGTTCCGGCTCCGCACGGCGTCTCTGCCCGGGATTTCCATGACCCAGTCGGGATGGGCCCGGTAGAGGTCGGAATCCTCGCTGACCATCTCCGGCTCGAACCAGATGCCAAACTGCAGACCCTCGGCCTTGACGCGGCGCACCAGCTCCTTCAGGCCGCAGCGGATTTTATTTTCATTGACGACCCAGTCGCCGAGCCCGGCGTTGTCGTCGTCCCGCTTGCCATACCAGCCGTCATCCATGACCAGGAGCTCGACGCCCATCTTCTCCGCCGCATGGGCGATTTCCACCAGCTTTTCGTCGTCAAAGTCGAAGAAGGCGGCCTCCCAGGTGTTGATGAGGACCGGGCGCCGGTCCTTCATAAAGCGGCTGTGGCAGAGATTGCTGCGGTAAAAATCATGATAGATATGACTCAGGCCCGTCAGGCCCTTATCTGTGAAGGTGAGGATGGCCTCGGGGGCCTCAAAGCTTTCCCCGGGGGCAACCGCATATTCAAACTGGTGGGGGTTGATGCCCATCTGGACCCGGACCTGGTCATACTGGTCCAGCTCCGCCTCGGCCAGGAAGTTGCCGGAATACATGAGGGAGAAGCCATAGCAGGGGCCGTGGTCCTCGGTTGTCCCGCTCTGACAGATGACCATAAAGGGGTTCTGCTGGTGGGAGGAGGTGCCGCGGACGGACTGGATGGTGGTCACATGGTGCCCGAGACGGCTGCGCTCCACCTGCCGCTCCTGGCCATACCGGCCGGGCAGGGAGAGAATGTCCAGGTCGGAGCCATTGAGGAAGTCCATACAGACCGACATGATCTTTTTCAGCCGGATGGTCCCCTCCCCGCCGTTGATGACCTTTGTGGTGCGGGTGATGATGTCCGCCTCTTCAAACACGCCGTAGAGGAGGATTACCTTCAGCTTTGTGACGGCGTCCTCCAGAACGATCTCCAGGGTGTCAACTGTATCCCCCTCAGTGGCAAAGCTGGTGGGGAGGGTGGAGAGGCTGTACTTGCCCTTCAGGATCCGGTGGGAGACATAGCGGCCGTTGAAGGCCAGGCTCCCGTCGGCGTTGACGCTCTGGATGGAGCCGATGCGGAAGTCGCCCTGCTGCTGGGTGGAAAATTCCTGGGGCTGGGCGTCCAGGGAAAAGGTCCGCTCATATCTGGAATCATAGGGGTTCCCGGAGAAGCCCCGGTCATACTGCATGATCTGGTAGCTGAGATCGGCGTCCCCGATGGAGGGACCATAGTAGAGATGATAAAGATAGTTGAGATTCCCGATCTTCATCTGATAGGAGGTATGCTTTGTATGTAGGGTAAAGGTCCCGCAGGACCGGTTATAAACAATGGACAATACCGTCACCCCGGCTTTCTCATAAAATGCTTTCTTTTCCCGATATCATAACCCACCGCAGGCAATGATATATATAACCTGATGTCATCTGATTATCTCATTTTGGAATATCCCGTTTCCTCAGACCTGGTCCTCGGGCGGGGTGTGGAGCCCCTGGATGCGCAGGAGGGCTCTGGCGTTTTCCGTCAGGCTTTCGGGCTCCGGAATGTGGCCCAGGACACCCTCCACCAGATAGTCCATATGAACCACGTCCCAGGGGGAGAGCTGCTCTCCCTCGGAGATCCGCTCCCGGCCCTCGTTGTCAAGAATCGGCCCCCGGAAAATCTGGAAGCTGCCGTCGCTGACGGACCGCCTGAGGAGCTCGACGAGCCGATGGGTCTGGACCGGGACCTCCCGCCCCATATCCACATCGATGACGCCGGAGGCCAGCCCCCACCAGTAGTTGATGGCCTTGCCGCTCTCCTCCGTCCGCTCCAGCAGGGACCAGCTCCCGTCCGGAATGGAACGGATGATCCGCTCATAGAAGTTGCCCCAGCGCCAGACGGACTGGGCCACATTCAATTTCTCCCCATCCTTCAGGAGGAAGAGGCCGAAATCCCGGTCGGAGTACTCCGGCACATAGGTGTCCTGGCCGGAGACCACCGTCACGCCCTTTTCCTTCAGCGTCTCCTCCGGGCGGCTGCCGGGGATTGTGGTCCACTCGAGATAGATTTTTGCGTCGGGCCTGGTCATCCTTGCCCCCAGGGCAAAGGCGTTGATGGAGGCCGCCATGCCGTAGATGGGATAGTTGCAGATATAGCCGAGACGGCCGTTTTCACTCAGGGCCCCGGCGATGACGCCGGTCAGGAATTTCGCCTCAAACATGCGGCCGTAATAGGTCCGCACCAGAGGGTGGCGGATATTGAGGGAGCAGTTCAGGAATTTTGTCTCCGGATACTCCGCCGCCGCCTTCAGGGTCGCCTCCAGGAGCCGGGGTGTGGTGGTAAAGACCACATCATAGCCGGCCTCTGCCAGCTCCCGCATCTTATCCAGAGGGTCCCAGGACAGCATGTCGAAGAAGCTGACGCTCTCCACCCTTTCGCCCATTCTTTCCTGCAGGGTCTGCCGCCCCTGTTCGTGGGCCGCGGTCCAGTGGGAATTTTTCGGATTTTTGTCGTGGAGGAAGGCCACCCGCAGCTGTTTTTCCTCGGGGCGGATAATCCGCTCCAGCAGGCTTTTGGCCGGCGGCTTCTCCTCCGGCTCCATCATCAGGTCGGAGCCCATATCCCGGCTCCCGCTTCTCAGCTCCGGGACAATGGCGTCCAGCTCACTCCGCAGCTCCGAGGGGGACTGGGCATGGAGATGGGTGTAGCCGTAAATTTCAAGATAGCGGAGCAGACATTCGTTGACATCCAGCTCCTTTTCCAGCCCCGCAAAGCGCAGGGCCTCCCGGAAACGGAAGAGACAGGCGGAGACCTCCCGCCGCCGGAAGACATCCCACTCCCCTTCCTTTTCCGCATTCAAAAGCTTTAAGAGCTTGGGATAGCGGCCGGGGACCCGGAAGACGATAAAATCAATGCCGGTCTCCCGATGGAAGTCCACATATTCATAGTAGGCCAGGATTCTGGGCTCCTCCGAGCGTTTGGGCAGGAGGCGGACCACCGTGGCCGGGACCGCCGGGGCCCCGAACCACTTCAGGACGGAGACCCGCTTATGCCCCTCCTGAATGTAATATTCGTTGAGATATTCCACCGCCAGGACCGGGTCCCGGATGCCCTCGCTGACATGGGCAGTGGCCAGGCGGGCCCACTTGACGGCAAACTCCGTCTTCTCATCCCGCAGGGGGTAGAAGGAGGCGGAAAAATCCAGACAGCGGCTGGGCGTGACCGAGCCGACGATCCGGTCCATGGGGATTGCGGTCGTTCCGATGGAGACTTCAACCGGCTTGCCCTGGCCCCGGATGATATCCTCAAGACAAGGGAGATTGGGGTCCTGCCCCGCACTTTTCAGGCTTTTTATCTCCTTCATGCCCATGCGCTGGGCCTTCATATAATCGTTCATCGCCATGCCGTCACGCCTCCTTTTCTTTCTTTGTCTTCTTTTCTGTCTTTTCCTCTATTTCAAAGCTGCAATGCTCGTATGCGTTGATAACCAGGGTGTCGCCATACTGGCTCTTCTGGGGAATCTTAATGCCGTAGTTCTTGTGAATATGGCCGTGGATAAAATATGCAGGCCGGTATCTGTCCAGGAGCTTAAGGAAGCATTCAAAGCCCCGGTGGCTCAGGGAGTCAAAGTCATTCAGATGCCTTGCCGGCGCATGGGGCACCAGGACGTCAAAGCCCCTGTGGTACCACAGGGAGAGGAAGAGCCTTTTAATCCGGCGGCACATCTCCCGCTCGGTAAACATATTTTCCCCGTTCCGGTATTTATAGCTGCCCCCCAGCCCCAGAAACCGGACCCCCTGATAGACAAAAATCCGGTCCTCAATACAGGTGCAGCCCTCGGGGGGCTCCTGTGCATAGCCGTCGTCATGGTTCCCCCGGACATAGAGGACCGGCACATTGCCCAGGGTCTGCAGGAACTCCAGGTAGTTGTGATTGAGATCTCCGCAGGAGATGATGAGGTCGAACTCATCCAGCTTGCCCGGCGTATAGTAATCATAATAATAGCGGGATTCCACATCCGCCACCGCCAGAACCTTCAAGCCTCTCACCTCTCCCCTTTGAGATTTTCCTTTTGAGATTTTGCCTTTTAGCCTTTTGTCTTCTCCTCCGACCGGCGAAGCATGGGCCGGGCGCATTTTTCATTGAAGACTTCAATCAGCGGCCCCATGAAGAAGGCCGTGATGATGGTGCCGATGCCCACGACCGTGGGGATTTCAGAGACGGTATGGCCCGCGGCCAGGAAGAGCCCCGCGCCGATGCAGACGCAGCAGAGGTCTGTGATAATGCGGACATATTTGAACTTTCCCTTTTTCCAGGTCCCCGTAATGACCAGGGCCACGGCGTCATATGTGGAGACGCCCAGGTCCGCCGTCATATAGAGGGCGGAGGCAAAGCAGAGGATGACAATGGCCACCAGCAGCAGAATCAGCCGCACCACAAGACCTGCTCCCGCAAAAAGGGGCTCCAGGAGATACTGGGTGAACTGGGTGATATAGCCCAGCAGAAAGAGATTGATAAAGGTGGCAATGCCGATATAGTGCCTGTCCGCAATCAGGCTGAAGATCAGCAGCACCGCATTGGCGATGACATAGAGCGTCCCAAAGGAGATGGGAATCATGGCGTCGAGGCCGCTCATCAGGCTCTGAAAGGGGTCCACCCCCAGTGCCGCCGTCTTGAACATGCCCACGCTGATGGCGCAGATGACAACCCCCAGAAGGCTCATCAGCACCCGCAGGCGGAATACCGGCGAGGAAAAAGCCTCTTTCATTCGATTCATATCGTAATCCTCCCGTTTAAAATCATTTTTAAGATTCTCCGGCCGGGCCGGAGGGGGAACTCCCCCATTTTTATGGTAACATGGAATTTTATTCTGCTACAATGCCCATATGTCGCGTCAACCTGCAATAATGTCTTATGCCCGGGGAAACCATAATCGGCTCCCGGGTCCGCTTATGGGGCTTCGTGTAAAATATTCACAGGCAAATGGAACCCGAGGACCTGCCCCGGGAAATCCGCGGCCTGCAGGGCATTGACATGAGCCGGATTGGTTTTGAGCAGGATGTGGAAGATGCTGTGGAGCGGCTGGTCAAAAAATCGCCCGGACGGAGCGGAAACGGCATTTCCCGTGAAGAATTTGAACAGTTAAAGTCCAATCTCAACTCCGGAAATCAGTTTTGTTGGCCTCATCGCAATTCCGATTGTCAGCTTTATCAAACTCCGTAATCGGGCCCGGGAGGACCGCGTGGATGCTCTGGGTGGAAAAACCGGAAACCGGAATTTCTTTGCCATCCTGATTCCTATAATGTTATTCCTGGCTCAGTTTATGAATTATATCATTCTGTGTGCAACGGAAGCATAAGGCGCCGGGAAGCGTTTTTATGTGAACGGAGGAGAAAGAACTATGAAAAGAGTGATTGAATTTTTCATCTGGCTTGTCTTTATGGTCGGTTTCATCGCTGCCGCCTGGCTCATTGTCTCTGAAAAGACCTTTTCCTTCTGGCTGATGCTGGGCACCGTCGCCGCTGTAGCTACTCTGATCTACGTCGGTGTCACCTTAAAGCTTGGGGCAAGCTACCCCGGGGCGATGCGCGCTGTTGTTTTTGCGCTTCCCGTAGCGGCCTGTATTCTGGAGAGTATTATCATCTCCATTCTTTCCGGCGTCGGCATGACTTTAGGGACGCGCGGGCTCGGTATTCACATCGCCCTCTGGACCCTTGTCATTCTGATTGAGCTCTGGTTAACCCACGCCGGACTGTTTATCGGCGAACAGGATCAAGAGTGCGAAGAAGTCCGCCAAAGCGGCATCCGGAAGCACAACACAAAGGACTGATCAAATAAAACCGCCGTCATGAGACACCGGACATAAAAATCCCCCTGAAGCAGCTCCCGCTTTTTCCGGGTCTGCTTCAGGGGGATACATGATTCCTAAAAAGGGGCATTGGGGTTGTCTAGCCCTTCTTAAAGATGTTCTTCCCGACACAGTCTTTGCTCAAGCACATTTTCAAGCTTTTTAAAGTCACAGCATCTCCTTGTGAGCGCTATCATTTTTTCAGGACGTTCTGTCACAATTTCATACAGCTTGTTTGCTTTACCTGTGATACTTTCCCTGTTATTGTTGCACCAGGTCAGTTGATCATTCATGAGCTCTTTATAAGCACGGACTGCTTTGGTATCTCCAGGCCGTGTTTTAAGGTCAATCTGCTGTAAAACCGGTTCTTCCACCGGGATCATATTATTAAAATTCAAAACACCAATCAATTTCCCAGTTCGGTCCAGTACTTTTGAAAAATCCCTGTCATTTTTCATTTTCTGATGTTTCTCTTTTGGAGATGACAGCGGGACACAGTACTTGTGTGTACTGCAAATTACAATAACTCCTATAAACGGCCTGCTTGATTTCCCTCGCTGAGGGGAGACAGACATCACATGATCATCTGCTTTTGCAAGCTCCCTGACATATTTCATGTCTATATGATACAGTCTGAGTCGTTCGTTTTTCATTTCAGCCTCGCATTATACTGAAAACAGCTGCAGAGTAACTCCGCAGCTGTTATCTTCAGAACTCCCACTCACAGTAGGGATCACTGCTTTTACAACTTCCACTCACAGTAGGAACCACTGCTTTTACAACTCCCACTCATGGTAGGGATCACCGCTTTTTATGGAGGCTCACGCCGCCATACACTGTGCTATTTGAGGCTGCACCTCACCTGTAAACCCATTATAGCAAAAACTCCACCGATAATCAACTACTAATCCACTGTCCTGTAAAATTTAACTTTGCCTTTCCTTCGGTAATCTTTGCCTCGAAAGGCCTTGAACTCAGATTGCTGCCAGGGCCTGCTTCAGGTCGGCAATCAGGTCTTCCTTGTCCTCAAGGCCGCAGGAGAGACGGACCAGGCCGGCGGGGACGCCCGCCTCGATGAGCTGCTGCTCGTTCATCTGGCGATGGGTGGAGGTGGCGGGGTTCAGGCAGCAGGTTCTGGCATCGGCCACATGGGTCTCGATGGCGGCCAGCTTCAGATTCTTCATGAACTTCTCGGCAGCCTCTCTGCCGCCCTTCAGCTCAAAGGAGACGACACCGCAGCCGCCATTCCCCAGATACTTCTGGGCGACCTCGTAATAGGAATAGGAGGGCAGGCCGGGATAGCTGACGGACTTGACCTGGGGCTGGGCCTCCAGGAACTCGGCGCAGGCCTGGCCGTTCTCCACATGGCGGGGCATGCGGACATGGAGGGACTCAAGGCCCAGATTCAGGATGAAGGCGCTCTGGGGGGACTGGGTGCAGCCGAAGTCGCGCATGAGCTGGGAGGTCGCCTTGGTGATAAAGGCGCCGGCCTGGCCGAACTTCTCGGCATAGACGATGCCGTGGTAGCTCTCATCGGGGGTGGTGAGACCGGGGAACTTGTCCGCATGGGCCATCCAGTCGAAGTTGCCGCTGTCCACGATGGCACCGCCGACGCAGGCGCCGTGGCCGTCCATGTACTTGGTGGTGGAGTGGGTGACGATATCCGCGCCCCACTCGATGGGACGGCAGCCCACAGGGGTGGGGAAGGTGTTGTCCACAATCAGGGGCACGCCATGGGCGTGGGCCGCCTTTGCAAATTTCTCGATGTCCAGAACGGTCAGGGCCGGGTTGGCGATGGTCTCGCCGAATACGGCGCGGGTGTTGGGCCGGAAGGCGGCGTTCAGCTCCTCCTCGCTGCAGTCCGGGGCAACGAAGGTGGCCTCAATGCCCATCTTCGCCATGGTGACGGAGATCAGGTTGAAGGTGCCGCCATAGATGGAGGAGGAGGCAACAATGTGGCTGCCGCACTCGCAGATGTTGAAGAGGGCGAAGAAGTTGGCCGCCTGGCCGGAGGAGGTCAGCATGCCCGCTGCGCCGCCCTCCAGGGCAGCGATCTTGGCCGCCACCATGTCGCAGGTGGGGTTCTGGAGACGGGAATAGAAGTAACCGGAGGCCTCAAGGTCAAAGAGCTTGCCCATGTCCTCGCTGGTGTTGTACTTAAAGGTTGTGCTCTGGATGATGGGAATCTGGCGGGGCTCGCCATTGCCGGGAGTATAGCCGGCCTGGACGCATTTGGTATTGATCTTATAATCGGGCATGATGTTGAAACTCCTTTTTCTGAATTCTTATTATAATAGATTTCTCTGATTATACTGATTATATAATAGTATATGTTCTCTCCCGGCCCTTAAATGGAGGTGTAGAAGATGCCGGTCAGCAGCTGGACTGCAATGGAGACGGCGGTGATGGAAACCCAGCAGGTAAAGCCCATCAGGATGGGCTTGCCGCCCTTCTTCACCAGGTCCACAATGTTGGTGCCGAGACCGATGGCGCACATGGCCATGGCGATAAAGAACTTGGCCAGCCACTTCATGGCGGAGACAAAGGAGCCGGAATAGGCTGCGGTGAAGCCGCTCTCAGGCAGGATGCCCACAAGGGTGGTCACCAGAGCCGCGGCGATAAACCAGAGGATAAACCAGGGGAAGATTTGCTTCAGGGAGACGCTGCTGCCCTTCCCGCCCCGCTTCTTCGCCCGGCTGGTGCGGATGAGGGCCAGAATCAGGGTGATGGGGATGATGGCCAGGGTCCGGGTCAGCTTGACCGTGACCGCCGCAGAGAGGATGCCCTCCACGCCATAGATGCTCTCGGCAGTGGAGGCCGCAGCCGTGACGGAGGAGGTGTCATTGACCGCCGTCCCCGCAAAGACCGCAAAGCCCTCGGACCCCAGGCCGATGGCATGGCCGAAATAGGGGAAAATCAGGGCCGCCAGCACGTTGAAGAGGAAGATGACCGAGATGGACTGGGCCACCTCGCTGTCGTCCGCGTCAATGACAGGTGCCGTGGCCGCAATGGCGGAGCCGCCGCAGATGGAGGAGCCAACGCCGATGAGGCAGCTGACCTTCTTATCCACATGCAGGACCTTCATCATGATCATTGCCACAATCAGGGATGTGGCAATCGTGCAGACGATGACGGGCAGACTCTTTGAACCCACCTTGGCAATGGTGCCCAGGTTCAGTGAGAAGCCCAGAATGATGACCGCCCACTGGAGAATTTTTTTCGATGTAAATTTAATGCCGTTCTTCGACCAGTCCGCCCCCGCAAGCTGCGGGAAGATAAGGGTCAGGATCATACCCATCAGGATGGAGAAGACCGGTGCGCCCACGACCTCCAGGGAGAAGCTGCCGATGCTGAGATTGCTCAGGAGGGTTGCCACCGCCGCAATCACCGCACAGAAGGCGATGCCGGGAAGTTTGTCCTTAATCCATGCCATTTGCATTCCTCTTTTCTCTCAATTTTCATGTCTAAAGTATACCACACTCCCCCGGAATTGCAACCTGCAATCCATCCGTGCCGGGGATTTTTCATTTTTCATTCAGGCATTCCGCAGCTTTTTCGGAACGGCAGGCATAAGCACCGGCCCTTCTCAGATGAATGTCGTAAAAATCCCCAGGTTTCCATCTCCGGTTTGATGCACGATCTTCAAAAGCGTTTCAGATTCACTTGACGATTTCCGTCAGAACAGAGTATAATATTACAAAGAAAGGAGGCGTTGGTTTATGCGCACAGTCAGCACACCGGGCCTGGAGAACATTACTGCAGCACTTGTCGCGCAGGCTCAGGCAACCGTTGGCCTTCAGCTCGATGCTGTTTTCCTCTATGGCTCCTATGCCCGCGGCGATTACGACATGGACTCTGATATTGATTTTATGATTCTGATTAACTGCCCCGCCTCCATGCTCAGGATATATCAGGATGCCTTCGACCGACTGTCCAGTCGTCTTTCGCTGCAATATGATATTACTGTATCCATAACCCTGAGAGATTCGGAAACCTATAATCGCTTCCGTTCGGTTCTCCCCTTTTATTCCAATATAGACAGGGAGGGGATTCAGATTGCATGATGAAGAAAAACTTGCCCTGGCAGCCCTTCGGCTGGAAAATGCACACGAACGACTGAATTTTATTCCCGGCATCCTGGCACTGGGGGATTATAAAACCGCGGCAAATCGTTCCTATTACGCAGTATTTTATGCAATCAGAGCGGTTCTCGCCCTTGATGGATTTGATTCCAAAAAGCATTCAGGCGTAATCGCCGAATTCCGGAGGCGATACATCAAAACCGGTATCTTCGACGTAGCGCTATCTGACATTATCTCCAGTCTTTTTAACGTCCGCTCCAGCAGTGATTATGATGATTTTTATCTGATCAGCAGGGAGGAAGTCCAGCTGCAATATGAAAAAGCGGTCTTCTTTGTCAATGCTGTGGATGCCTATCTGAAGGAGCTTCTGTAAAAATATTGAAAACCACAAAATCGGCCGCAGGAGAGGATTCTCCCCCTGCGGCCGCTTGTCATCATTATGCGCTTATTTAAGATTGCGCTCGATAAAATGCACCATATCATCGAGGGCATAATATTCCCGGTCCATACCGAAGCCGTGGCCTCCACCGGGCATCACATGAAGGGTGTAATTGTCGTATTTTTCCGCGACCGCCTCGCTGTAGGAGATCGGGGCCACATAATCCGCATCCCCATGAATGATCAAAACCGGGTTCCGGCACTTCCCCGCAATCGAATCGATGTCCAGAGCCGCCATCTCGCTGAGATAGCTCCGCCCAAAGGTATAGCTTGAAGCGGCGAGGGTCTCCGGCAGATTTCCGGGGTCAAAGGTAAAGGTGCTGCCCAGGAGATAGCCATGCCGCACGGAATCCGGCAGGACAAGGGCCGGATAGAAGAGGCAGAGGGCATTGATCTCCTCCCCCCTGGCATCCGCCGTAAGGAGGGCCTCCAGGCCGCCCATGCTCTTCCCCACCAGGAAGATATTATCCCGGTCCGTAAATTTCAGCCCCTCCACATAGTCAAGGATTGCAACCGTATCCCTCAGCTCCGTGGAAACGGACATATCCGTCTCCTCCCCGTCGCTCTCCCCGGTGCCGTAGTAGTCAAAGCGGACCGAGACAATCCCGTGCTCCGCCAGGCACCATGCCATATCATCGCACCAGCTCCGGTCTGTACAGAGCCCGTGGAGCAGGATGGCCACCGGCATCTCCTCAGAGATTTCTTTGGGGCAGGTCATGGTCCCCCGCAGGGTATGGCCCCCGGAGCTGCAGGAGATTTCGATTTCGGTCCACTGGGGGCCCAGAGAAAAGGCGTTGCCCGGTCGGGTCTCCCGGTAGTCATCCGCCGCCACAGCCGGGAGCAGGCAGGCAAAAAGAACGGAAAGAGTCAGCAGCATGGCCGCCGCCCTTTTCACAATATGCTTCATATATAAAAATCCTCCGCAGGGTTTTCTTTCTTATTTAATATAGCACCTGCGGCCCTGCTTTTTCCCTTTTTCACAGAAATCACACAGAAAAAGGCCATAATCTTCAAATTCCGGGCGGGTTTTCCGGCGGTTTCTTTTGCAAATTTCTCCGCTCTGGAATTTAATCTTGCAAACGTGAATTTACTTTTTCAATTGAGCCTTCAATTGAGCGGTATTATGGAAAATTAAGCCCATCTGGCCGCCTCTCAATTTTTCGTACATAAAAATGTTGAACGGTTGTCCGTCCTGCACTTTTTACAAAAAATTTCCCTGCCGCTTTCGCGGCAGGGAAGCATTTTTTATTCTGTCCGCAGGGCCTCCACCGGGTCCTTCCGGGCCGCGGTTTTAGAGGGGATCAGGCCCGCGATCATGGTCAGGACAACGGAGATGACAATCAGGACGATGCCGCCCACCGTCGGCAGGACCGCCACCTGGTCGATGTCCGTCAGACTGACAATAATGGCGTTGATGGGGATATTGAGCAGGAGGGTGATGGCGATGCCCAATATGCCCGCGCTGAGCCCCACAATCAGGGTCTCGGCATTGAAGACCCGGGAGATATCCTTCTTGGAGGCGCCCATGGCCCTGAGGATGCCGATCTCCTTGGTGCGCTCCTGGACGGAGATCAGGGTGATAACGCCGATCATGATGGAGGAAACCACCAGAGAGATGCCGACAAAGGCGATGAGCACATAGCTGACCACATTGACGATGCTGGTGACAGAGCTCATAAGGAGCCCCACATAGTCGGTATAGCGGATGACCTTTTCGTCATTGCCCGCAGCCTCCTGCTCGTCATTGTAGGCGTCCAGGGCATCGGTCAGGGCCTCCTTATCATCAAAGGAGCCGGTATAGATGCTGATGGAAGAGGGGGTGTCGGCAGACAGGGCATAGAAGAGGGCCATATTTTCATCATAGCTGGAATCGGAGATAAGCTCTTTCGGGTCCACATAGCCGTTGTCGATGACCTCCGTCTCCTCACTTTCGGTCTCATCTGCGGGCTCGGCCAGAGCATCCCAGTCCTCCTGGGTCAGCATGCCGTATTCTATCAGGGCCGCCGCCTGCTCCTCCTCGCTCATGGCGGAAAACTGGGCGGCATAGGCCTCGGGAATCTGGGTCATGACGCCGGCGAGGAGCTCGCTCTGGGCGGCGCTGACGCCGCCGGTCTCCTCCTCAGCAGCAATGCCGGCCTCGGCCTGGAGCTGCTCCAGCTCGGCCTTCTTCTCGGCCATCTCGCTTTCGATGGCCTCAGCCTCCTCGGTTCCGGGGAAGGGCTTGCCGGTAAAGATGTCGGTGTTCTCGTCTGCCTGCTGGGCCAGGACCACCTCGCTCCCGGCGGTCTGCTGGATGACATATTCGGTCAGGGCCTCGGTGTAGCCGATGGTGCCATACTCGCTGGAGCTTTCCGAGGAGGCCCGGACAATGCCGACCACCTTTAAGGGCTCAGCCTGCTCCACAAGGGCGGCCATATAGTCCTCGTCATCCCGCATGTCCTTCCAGGTGCCGTCCTCCTGCTCCTCATAGTAGTCGCAGGGCAGGACCAGCTTCAGCTCCAGATTCATGAGATCCTCATAGGTCCAGGCCGTCTGGTCGAGCTCGGTGTCGTATTCCTTCGTGGTGGTGCCGTTCTCAGTGATATCCTCGACCATCTCCTGCATGGTTTCCGTCAGGGAGTCCATGTCCAGAAGGCCCAGGGCATAGAGGGTGTAGTCGGAGATGGTATAGTTGTTGGTGACGGTCAGAACCACCTCGTTATAGTTCTGGGGCCAGGCACCGGTCAGGAGCTCATAATCATTGTCCCGCATGGTCTGGTTGTCCACCAGCTGGGTCACAACGTCGGTGCTGATAAAGGCGCTGTAGCTCATCATGGTGCCCATATCTCCCAGGCCGATCTGCTCCATGATGTTGCAGGGGTTGACCTGGGTCACGCTGCCGTCTGCCTTGGTGGTGTAGATGCCCACCTCTGTGTCATAGGTATACTGGATTTCGGTGGCCAGGTCGGTGATGTCATTGTTCCCCGCCTCCAGGTATTCCTTAAAGCCGGTCAGGTCGTTGGTGGCAATCTCCGTCATGATGGAGCCGATCATGCTGGTCATGATGTTGCCGGCGGTGACGGTCCCCTCCTCCCGGTCGGGGGCGGCCTCATTGGCCTTCATCATGCTGGTCATCATACTGCTGGTGTCCATGCTGGCCGATTCGATGGTGATGGGATAGGAGGTCAGGGTCTCCTCCTCCATGCTGTCGATATAGTTCTGGATGCCGTTGGAGAGGGAGAGGATCAGAGCGATGCCGATGATGCCGATGGAGCCGGCAAAGGCGGTCAGGATGGTCCTGCCCTTCTTGGTCATCAGGTTGTTGAGGGAGAGGCCGAAGGCAGTGGCAAAGGACATGGAGGTCTTCTTCGTCTTTTTCTTCTTATCCGTCTCCGCCGGGGCAGGGCTGCCCTCCTTCTCCGGGTCAAAGGGCATGGTGTCGGATTTCACCTCGCCATCCAGCAGCCGGATGATGCGGGTGGAATACTGCTCCGCCAGCTCCGGGTTATGGGTGACCATAATGACCAGGCGGTCTTTTGCCACCTCCTTGAGGATTTCCATGACCTGGATGGAGGTCTCGGAGTCCAGGGCGCCGGTGGGCTCATCCGCCAGAAGGATATCCGGGTTGTTGACCAGGGCCCGGGCGATGGCAACGCGCTGCATCTGGCCGCCGGACATCTGGCTGGGCCGCTTTTTGAGCTGGTCCCCCAGGCCCACCTTCTGGAGGGCCTCCTTCGCCCGTCTGCGCCGCTCCGCCTTGGATACGCCGGAGAGGGTCAGGGCAAGCTCCACATTGGAGAGCACGTTCTGGTGGGGGATCAGGTTATAGCTCTGGAAGACAAAGCCGACGGAGTGGTTCCGGTAGCTGTCCCAGTCCCGGTCCTTATACTCCTTTGTGGAGCGGCCGTTGATGATGAGGTCGCCGGAGGTGTAGCGGTCCAGCCCGCCGATGATGTTCAGCAGGGTTGTCTTACCGCAGCCCGACTGGCCCAGGATGGATACAAATTCATTCTCCCGGAAGGCCAGGTCCAGCCCCTTGAGGGCGTGGACGGTTTCCTCACCGGAAAGATAGTCCTTTTTGATATTTTTCAGCTGAAGCAATGCTTTTGCCCCTTTCCCGCAGACATGCCGGCTTTCCCCTTGGGCGCTTTGCCGATTTCCGCAGATAATTTCATGATACTTTACCACACCGATGGCCGCAAGTTGTGACTATTTTTTTAACTTTCGGAAATTCCGGTTTTTTCGGCAATCGCGCCCAAAAAAGTGCACAAATTTATTGCATTTCTATTGCCTTATTTTGTATCAGTGTTATAATGAGTGTGTAAATAAAATAAGAAAGGCGGTAATGGGTATGCTGACAGCTGAATATTTTAAGACACCGGGTAATGTCCCTCTCGAAAACGGCGAGGAAATCAAGGAAATCAGCGTTCAGGGCGAGTACTACGACAAGACGGAAAAGATGGCGAAGAAATGCTTCCTTGTATTCACTGATAAGCATCTCTTCATCTATGTTGAGGCCCAGATTAAGGCCGGCCTTTTCAAGAAGAAGACCGGTGCCCGGGCCGTCTATACCGTCCCCTATACGGAAATCGCTCAGCTGAAGCGCCACCGCGTTGGCAGCGACGACACCTACTGCTGCGCGGTCCTCAAGTCCGGCGAGGAGGTTGCCTTCAATCTCTTTGGCGAGGTCTTCGGCCCCCTGGCCCTGAAGATTGTCACCTATTCCGGTCTGGATATCCCCAGAGTAAGAAATCTGTAAATCTTGTCTCCCCGCGCCCTTTGGGGCAGTACTCATAAGAATCGTAATACTGAAAAATGAGTCAATGTTGCTATCAGGTTGACTTGTACGGAGAAAAACAGATACAGAGTAATGTGAGATATTCCGCACTGCTCTGTATCTGTTTTGATGTATCTTTTTCAAAACTCTCAACACTGTTGAGAGTTTTTTACTTCGTCCTCTGCAAGATCATATAATTCAGCGAGTTTTCTCTGAAGAATTTTCTTATCAATCAGCTTTGTTTTGTATTCTGCAACCATTGTCTGAGATAAACTTCTGCTTAAAGAATATTCAACCACATCCGTGTCCGCATTTTTGCATAATATAATGCCTACGCTTGGATTTTCCTGAGGCTTCTTTACATCTCTGTCTAATGCCTCAAGATAAAAGTCCATTTTTCCCATGTATTCAGGCTTAAAATCATCTATTTTCAAGTCAATCGCAACCAGGCATTGAAGTTCTCTATGGTAAAAAAGAAGATCAACGTAGTAATCATTGTTTCCAACCTGAACATGATATTCTTCATCAATGAATAAGAAGTCTCTTCCGAATTCGAGGAGAAATTTCTTCATATTGCGCAGAATCGCCTTTTGCAAATCATATTCTTTATAGGGATCAGGCAAATCCAGAAATTCAAGCATGTAAAGGTCGCGAATAACGCCTGTCATATCTTTGCTCTCTAGTGCTGACGGTGCCTTTCCCCTGGACAGACGCAGTCTTTCATAATATCCGCTGTCAATCTGTCTCGCTAATTCACGTGCTCCATATTTTTCTTTTGCGGCCAATCGAAGATAGAATTCCTTTTCTTCAAAGCTTTTTGTTTTCGAGATAATATGCAAATTATTTGACCAGGTATTTTCTCTCAACAGAGCCGTGAGTTCTGGTCTGTTTTTGTATGTCTCATAAAATTGCTTCATTCTCCAGATATTCTGGGATGAATAACCCCTGATTCCCGGTTCGCGCTGAAGAATAAACTCAGACAGGGCTTTAACCGTAGATTTGCCCCATCCATTCTCTTCAACCTGTTTAGATACATATTCCCCGATTGTCCAATACAGTTCAATTACGGTTGAATTAACCTGATACTCAGCTTTCTGCTTAGCCGAATAAATCATATTGAGAACATTGCCGAATAAATCATTCCGTTCTATCTCGTTCATAGGTCGGTCTCCCTCTTCACATAAGTTAATTCAATATCATATCCCAGCGATTCCATAGTTTGAACAAATGTACGGTTGATAACGAAATCCGGTTTTTTGATTACTCTATTCACATAAGTTTTGGTTGTCTGTATATTTTCCGCAACCTTAGCCTGTGTTGTTCCCTGCTCAATATATTTTAATTTCACGTCAACCCCAATATTGTTTTTGACCATAACAGAGCACTCAAAACCACTTATACTTTTTCAGATAATTTATTTTACTGCAATTACGCATAAAATTCAAGAACCCCTCTTATGATCGTCCCAGTGCGACATCCCATATCGATGGATGTATCATACTTTAACGCAAGACGTCTATAAGTCTCTTCCCCCTTGGGATGGAAAATATCGGCATTTTAAGTCCGGGAGGATTGCTTTTTTACATCGGTCCTGTTATACTTTTTATGTAAACTGTGGGATGTGCGTTTTAAGCATATCTTAAGGAGGCTTCTCCATGCAAAAGAAATCAAGACGCCTGACCGGGCTCCTGCTTGTTGCCGCCCTGCTGATGGGGCTCTTCCCCCTGTCGGCCTTTGCCGCGGAGGAGGCAAGCCCCATTCATGTGGACTGGCAGTATGAGGTCAACCCCATCTACAGCGATGTTCTCTCCGTCGACGACCTGGTCCATGCCGAATCCGCCCCGGAGGGTGAGGAGGCTGAGACTGCCGACGCCTTCGATGCGGATGTGGATGAATCAAAGTACCTGGCCGGCGACGCCATTTCCGCCGCCATCCGGGAGAATCTGAAGGCCCGGAATGAAAGCTTTACCATCTATTATCAGGCGCCGGTATCCAGTTATGAATCCGACCTCAAGGCCTGTTTTATTGACGCCATGGCCCATGATAAAAATGACCCCACCGGCGGCGATTATATTCTCTACCAGGTCGCCGGCAAGGGATACGGGATTGATGGTCAATCTGACGGCACGACAGCCTATGTCTATGCCACCTACTCCGTCACCTACTTTGCGGATGCTGACCAGGAGGCAGCCGTCAGCAGCAAACTTTCCACCGTTCTTTCCTCACTCTCCCTCTCCGGAATGAGCGATTATGAAAAGGTCTCCGCCATCTATGAATACATCATCTCCCATGTTACCTATGACAGCACCGGCAGCGATTCCATCAAATACAGCGCCTATGCCGCCCTCATCAAGGGGACCGCGGTCTGCCAGGGCTATTCCGCCCTCCTCTACCGCATGCTTCTGGAGGCGGGCATCGACTGCCGGGTTATCGCGGGAGACGCCGGCGGGCCCCACGCCTGGAACATCGTAAAGCTGGGGAGTCTCTATTACTACTGTGACTCCACCTGGGATTCCGGCATCTACCCTGATACCGGCCAGACCCTCTATTTCCTCAAGGGTGAGGACACCTACTTCGTAAATGGCAGCGATGAGGAGATTCAAGTCTACTTCTCCGATGGCAGTGCCTACTACCGTATCACCCCGGACGCCCACACCCGCCAGGCAAAGACCGAAACGGACGACAACGGCAATGTTACCACCCTGGTGGACTATACCACGTCCCAATTCCTGGCCGCATATCCCACCTCTTCTGCGGACTATGCTCCCGGCGATGACTCCTCCGCCGACACAGCCACCGTCAGCTCCGCCAGCCTCACCCTGGATGGGGAGATCGGCGTCAACTTCTATGTGACCATCCCGGATGCCTCCGCCGTCGCCTGTGCCCAAATCGGCCATGATAAGTACACCCGGGATTCAGCCACCGGGGTCTGGTCCGATACCGCCACCCTGACCGACACCGAAAGCTACGACCTCAGCGCCTGCAAAACGGAAAATGCGGACGAATACAAATTCACCTTCTATGTCTCCGCCAAGGAGATGCAGGACAGGCTGGTCTTAAATCTTCTGGATGCCAGCGGCAATATTCTCCCCCTTTCTACAAGAGGCGGGGCCTGCCAGAATAATACCTTCACCTACAGCGCCGGGGACTATATTTCCACCGTCCTGAGTGCCTCCTCCGCGGCCGACCTGAATATGAGCGACGCAGTCAAGTTCAGCTCCCTTCAGGCCCTGGTTAAAAGCATGAACAATTACAATCTGGCCGCCCGCAGCTATTTCGGCTATGACGCCCCCGCATCCGCCCTCTCCCTGAATGCCGGGGATGTGAGCGCGTATCAGAAGCACGTCTCCTCCCTCCCGGAGGGGGTCACCTTTATGGGCGCCAACCTGTCCCTGGAGACAAACACGGTGCTCCGCCTCTTCTTCTCCCTGCCGGAGGGGAAGACCCTTGCGGATTACGGCGTCAGCGTTACAAAATCCGGGACGCAGGCCGTCTTTAAAACAGAACCCCGCGGCAGCTACTACTGCATCAAAATCCCCGACATCGCCGCAAAGGATCTGGACGACATGTACAGCATCCGTCTCGGGGACGCCACCATATCCTACGGCGCCTTCAGCTATGCGGGCGATGTATTCAAAAAATACGCCGATGACACTTCAAACAGCCTCTATCAGCTCTGCGCCGCCCTCTGCCTCTACCAGGCGGCTGCGGATGACTACTTTGGATAAGCGCAAAAGGAGAAAAATCATGGAAAAAAAGGAAATCTATACCGCCCCGGAGATGGAAATCATCTATCTTGAACATGCGGACATCATCACCGAAAGCCCCGGAGACATCAGCACCTATGAGGATGAAACCGATCTGGTGAAATAATCCGCCCCCTGTAAACAGCAAAAGGCAGTGCCCGCCCGGGCACTGCCTCTTTGTATCCGTATTTCATCAATTATTCCAGCAATTTCCGAAGGCCGGGGATTTTCTTCCCCACATATACCAGTGCCGATGAAAGGATGGTCAGCATGATAAAAAAGCCGATGGTGGAGACAAAATAGTAATTGCTGAGGCCCAGCCGCCGGAAAAGGGAAATGGCGGGGGCCCGCAGGATAAAGTGGACAAAATAGAGCCCCAGGGTGGAGGACCCGACCCACTTCAGAATCCCGGCAGCCCTGCCCTTTCCCCCATAGCGGAGGCAGAGCCCGGCCCAGCCGATGGTGGCCGCCAGGGTGAAGAGGGAATCATAAAAGCCGGAGACGGAATCCCAGTAGCTGCCCATGCTGCGGGTCATAAAAATGCCATAGAGCCCGGAGAGGAGCCCCGCCCCCACAATCAGCAGGATGCTTACCGGCAGGCGGAGGACCTTCAGAATCCGCTCCTGCTGCTCCCGGAAGAGGCCGCCCAGGATAAAATAGACCAGGGCATAGGCATGAAAGCCGGTAAAGGGATTGTACTGGCCGAAGAAATTGATGCCCGCATCGGGGTTGACCCCCGTCCTGATAAAATAGTCATAGACATTGACGCACATATTTAGGGCCGTATTGCCAAAGGTCATGACAAAGAGGACCGCCGTAAAGAAATAGAGGCCGCTCCGACAGTTTTCCCAGGCCGCATGGATCAGGGGGAAGAGGATATAGATGATGATGAGCGTCCCCATAAACCAGAGATGGGAGGGAGTGCCCGAGGGCAGGTAGTAAAGCTCCCGCAAGAGCCCGACGATGGAAAAGGTCTCGCCGTTTTTGACCATCCGGCCCAGTATGGTGAGGGCTCCCCAGAAGAGGGTTAAAAGCAGATAGTGGAGGGTCCGGCGCATATGCCGCCCCATATCCAGGGGCCGGGATAACATCAGGTAGCCGCTGGCCAGGAAGAAGATGGGGACGCATGCCCCCGTCAGGCTCATCATGATGTAGTAGATTTTCATCCTGAGGGATGCGTCATAGCAGAGATTGGTCTCCAGCACCATGCGGCTGTGATAAAAGAGCACCAGCAGGATGGCGACTGTTTTTAAGAGATCTATGCCGGCCAGGCGTTTCTTTTCCGTTTTCATGGCGCCGCCTCCTCTCTGCCGTCATCAGAAATTTTACAGCTGCCAAATTTTTAACGCATGCCTATATTTTATTTTTCCGATGGGAATATGTCAAGATTATCCTCGCTTTTACTTTTTTTGATAGCTCAGATTGAAAATTGAAAGTTGCACATAATTTCCCGTATGCTATAATATTTTTGCAATAATTTCTTAACAAAGGAGGAAATTACAATGAAAAGAAAGCTTCTTGCACTCCTGATGGCCATGGCCATGGTTGCTGCGATGCTGTCCGGCTGCGGCTCCTCTTCTTCTGACA
>R04__coassemble_108_pt1 | contig 29954 bp, 29 predicted proteins | sample R04__metabat2_high_PE_020 | metagenome-assembled genome bin R04
ACCGGCTTGTTATAAAAGTTCTCGGGGTGTTGGTTATTCGATAACGGCATGATCAAGACCAGCTACACCGGCATGGCCAATAATGCCTGGGGCTGGTGGTACTTTGAAAACGGCCGCATCAACTTCTCCTATACCGGCATGGGCAAGAATGCCTGGGGCTGGTGGTACTTCAAAAACGGCAGCCTCGACACGCGCTATACCGGCCTCGCCAAAAATCAGTGGGGCACCTGGTATTATAAAAACGGCCAGATCAGCTTTTCCACCACCGGAAAGGTGACCATCTCCGGCAAGACCTATACCGTCAAAAACGGCCAGGTCATTTCCTGATATCCTTAAATTTAGCACAATCCCCGTCCTCTCACAAAAGAGAGGGCGGGGATGTGTCATACTTCTGTCCCTTTTACAAGCATTGTGCCCGGATTCTGAAGCCGGAATTTTAAGCGTCTTGCCATCGTGAAAATTCTGGGTTATAATATGCTTACGCGAAAAGCGGAAGCATAGAAAAGAGGAAAAGCAATGTCAATTTTCCGGAGATTTGTCTCCTATTATAAGCCCTATATGGGGCTCTTCCTGGCGGATCTGGGCTGCGCCATTCTCCTGTCCCTGATTGATCTGGCCTTCCCCCAGATCCTGCGGGCACTGCCGGAGGGGCTCTTCGCCGGGGAGGCCTCCACCATCCTCTCGGCTCTGAAGTGGATGCTGCCGGCCATGCTGGTCATGTATGTGATCCGGGCCCTCTGCCAGTTCTTTGTCACCTCCTGGGGCCATATCATGGGCACCCACATGGAGACGGACATGCGCCAGGACCTCTTCGACAAATATATGTCCCTCTCCTATTCCTATTATGACGCCAACAACACCGGCGAGATGATGTCCCGGCTGGTCAGTGATCTCTTTGATATCAGCGAGCTCGCCCACCATGGGCCGGAAAATCTCCTCCTCTGCTCCATCAAGATCATCGGCAGCTTTATCCTCCTTCTTCTCATCAATGTACCCATGACCCTGATGATGCTGGGGGTGACGGCAATCCTGATTGCCTTTACCATCTACCGCCAGACCCATATGACCGCCGTCTTCACCGACAACCGGGAGCGCATCGCCGATGTCAATGCAGGGGTCCAGAATTCCCTGGCAGGCATCCGCGTCGTAAAGACCTTTGCGGTGGAGGAGGGGGAGCGGGAGAATTTCCGCGTCTCCAACGGCCGCTATAAGCAGAGCAAAATCCGCAGCTATATGCAGATGGGCATCTTCCAGGGGGGCAACAACTTCCTCCAGGGGCTCCTCTATGTGGTCACGGTGGTGGCCGGCGGTCTCTTCATCGCAAAGGGGAGCCTGCAGCCCACGGACCTGGCCATCTATGCCATCTATATCGGCATCTTTATCGCACCCATCACCCAGCTGATGGACTTTACCGAGATGCTCCAGAAGGGCTACGCCGGCTTCAAGCGCTTTGCTGAGATTCTGGACACCGAGCCGGATATCCGGGAGAAGGAGAATGCCTCCGTCCTCCGGGATGTAAAGGGCGAACTGGTCTTTGACCATGTGGATTTTCAGTACAACGAAAAGGAACAGGTCCTTAAGAATCTCAGCATCCGGGTCCCCGCCGGCAGCACCTGCGCCCTGGTGGGCCCCTCCGGCGGCGGCAAGACCACCATCTGCTCTCTGGTGCCCCGCTTCTATGATGTTATGGGCGGCAGTGTCCGGGTGGACGGCCGGGATGTCCGGGACCTGACTCTCAAATCCCTGCGGGAGGCCGTGGGCATTGTCCAGCAGGAGGTCTATATCTTCGCCGGCAGCATCCGGGAGAATATCGCCTATGGCAAGAAGGACGCAAGCCAGGCAGAGATTGAGGCTGCGGCCAGAAACGCAAACATTCATGACTTTATCATGTCCCTGGACGACGGCTACGACACCTATGTGGGGGAGCGGGGCACCCGGCTCTCCGGCGGCCAGAAGCAGCGCATTGCCATCGCCCGGGTTTTCCTGAAGAATCCCCCCATTCTGATTCTGGACGAGGCCACCTCCGCCCTGGACAACGAGAGCGAAAAGCATATCCAGGAGGCCCTGGACCGGCTCAGTGAGGGCAGGACCACCGTGGTCATCGCCCACCGTCTCTCCACCATCCGCGGCGCGGAAAAGATTATCGTCATCGAGGATGGACAGGTGGCAGAGGAGGGGAATCACACTTCCCTCATGCAGCTGGGCGGCATCTACGCCCGCTACTTCAACATGCAGTTTGAGGGGCTGGACATCCAGATGGACCGCTGAGCACCATATGCTTTTGAAGGGAGAAATCATCCATGCTTCCACAGGAATTTCTAAACCGGATGGCCGGGATGCTGGGCGGGGAATACGATGAATTTCTCATTTCCCTTTCCCGCCCCCTCCAGAAGGGCATCCGCTTTTCATCCCGTAAAAAGATAAGCGGCAGTCTGCCCTTTGCATCGGAGCCGGTCCCCTGGGCCGAAAACGGCTACCGCTACCCCGAGACGGAGCGGCCGGGCAAGCACCCCTGGCATGAGGCCGGGGCCTACTATCTCCAGGAGCCCTCTGCCATGGCCCCGGCGGGGATTCTGAAGCCGAAGCCGGGGGACCGGGTCCTGGATCTCTGCGCGGCGCCCGGCGGAAAGTCCACCCAGCTGGCGGATATGCTCATGGGCCAGGGGCTTCTGGTGGCCAACGAGATCAACCCCAAGCGGGCAAAAATCCTCTCCCGGAACATAGAGCGGATGGGGATTCCCAACGCCCTGGTCCTGAATATGCATCCGGCCGACCTGGAAAAACGCTTTGCGGGATTTTTTGATAAGATTCTGGTGGATGCCCCCTGCTCCGGAGAGGGCATGTTCCGCAAGGAGGAGGCCGCCGTCACGGACTGGAGCCCGGAGACCGTCACCATGTGCGCCGCCCGCCAGTGGGAGTTCCTCTACTCCGCCGCCGCCATGCGGGGGCCGGGGGGAATGCTCTGCTACTCCACCTGCACCTTCGCCCCGGAGGAGGACGAGGGCAGCATTTCCGCCTTCCTGCAACGGCATCCGGATTTTCACCTTGTCCCCATCGACAACCCCCTGCTCAGCCAGGGGCGGCCGGAATGGGGCGACCCGGTTCTGCCGGAAATCAGCGGAACTGCCCGCCTCTGGCCCCACAAATGTGAGGGGGAGGGGCACTATGCCGCCCTGATGCAAAAGGAGGGGGAGGACGCTCCGGCTGAAATCGGCCATCCGGCGACCATCCCCATGCCAAAGGAGCTTGACGCCTTTTTAAAGGAGCTTGACATCACCCTGCCGGCGGGGGAAATCCTGGCCTTCGGCCAGTCTCTCTTTCTTGTGCCGCCGGAGATGCCGGAGCTGAAGGGGCTGAAGGTCCTGCGCCCCGGCCTGGAGCTGGGGGAGCTGAAGAAAAACCGCTTTGAGCCGGCCCATGCTCTGGCTCTCTGGCTCCCGACCTGCGGGCGGACCGCGGACTTCCCGGCGGATTCCGACGAAATCCGCGATTATCTGAAGGGCGGCGTCCTGAAGGGGGATCAGACCGGCTGGACCCTGATTACGGCCGATTCCCTCAGCCTGGGCTGGGCCAAGGGCTCCGGGGGCGTCCTCAAAAACCACTTTCCAAAGGGCCTTCGCTGGGTCTGAAAAACAGGAAAAAGCGGCGGTGCTGTCCATTGAAGCAGCCCTGCCGGAAAGGAAATCTTATGGCACAGCCAACCTTGCTTTTATATCGATTCACGGAAGATGAACAGCGCAGGGCGAGAATCCTTGTCAGAAAGCTGCCCTTTCTCCGCCTGATGATTGTCCCGCCTGCCGACGAGGGAAAGAAACTGTCGGCCCTCCTTTCAGGGGACAAGGGGAAGCCCCTCCCCCTGTCCGGCGCTGTCTCGGCGCCCATGGCCGTCTTTGCCGACTGTCCCGGGCCCCTTCTCTCCTCCCTCCTGGACCTGCCGAAACAGATCAGCAGCCGGCATATCCTGAGGGCCCTCCTGACCGAGACCAACCGGGAGTGGACCGGGGCCGAACTCTTCCGGAATCTCAGGGAAGAGGACACCCGCCTCTCGGGCAGGGGCTGAAACATGTAGATTTTGTAAATTATTTGAAAAAGGTGGCTTTTTCCGGGATAGAATGCTACAATAAGGTCTGTATCTTTTGAAATCGAGGAAAATCATTTGAAACTGATTACTTTTGCGGTCCCCTGTTATAACAGCGCCGCCTATATGGAAAAATGCATCAACTCTATTCTCGCCGGCGGGGACGATATTGAAATCATCCTGATTGACGACGGCTCCACCAAAGACGAGACCCCGCAAATCTGCGACCGCTACGCGGCGGAATATCCGGATATTGTCCGCGTCATCCACCAGGAAAACGGTGGCCACGGCGAGGGCGTCAACCAGGGGCTCAGGAACGCCAGCGGCCACTGGTATAAGGTTGTGGATTCCGACGACTGGCTGGACGAGGAAAGTCTGAGAAAGGTCCTCAACGCCCTGCGTGATTTCTATAATCGCAAAGAAGAACTGGATCTCATGATCTGCAACTATGTCTACGAACATGTGGAGGACAACACCCATAAATCCATGGGCTATAAAAACGTCTTCCCGGTGGAGACAGTCTTCTCCTGGCAGGAGATGCGCCACTTCCATGTGAGCCAGTATCTCCTGATGCACTCCGTCATCTACCGGACGGAGCTCCTGCGGGAGAGCAGAATCGAGCTGCCGAAGCACACCTTCTATGTGGACAACATCTTTGTCTACTACCCGCTCCCCAGGGTAAAATCCATCTATTATATGGACGTGGATCTCTATCGTTATTTCATCGGCAGGGAAGACCAGAGCGTCAACGAAAAAATCATGGTCCAGCGGGTGGACCAGCAGCTCCTGGTGACAAGGCTGATGTTCGGCTACTACAATCTGGCGGAGCTGAAGAAGGAGCAGCCAAAGCTTGCCCACTATATGTTCCGCTATCTTTCCATGATGCTCTCCATCTGCACCACCCTCCTGAACATCGACGGCAGTGGACCGGCCCTGGCTAAAAAGAAAAAGCTCTGGGCGGACCTGAAGCAGGAACACCCCGAGCTGAAAAAGGAGCTGAACTACGACTCTCTGGCCGCCCTCAGCAACCTCCCCACTTCGGCCGGCCGGCATGCAGAGCTCTTCATCTATCACACGGCCAATAAAATATTCAAATTCAACTGAGAAACAATCAGGGGGCATTCCCAGGCCGGGAATGCCCCCTTTATTTTATATGGGTTTTAAGTCTTCAGTGATAAAATCCATGGCGGTCACTTTTAAAACCATGTCCGCGGAAAAGACGGTCAGCGCCCGATGGGCCTCCGATTCGGGATATGCTGCAGCCGCGGCAGGGGTGGCAAAATCAATCTGCTGCAGGACCTGGGCAAAGGCAACGGGCGCCCCCTCCGGGGCAGAGAGCCCGGGATTGACGGAAACCTGGACCCGGGATGCGATGATGCTGTTCTCCAGCTTGGGCAGCTCCTCAAGATAGCGGGCCAGCGCGGCGATGTTATCCTCCAGCGCGGCGCCCGGTTTCATGGTGAACATGGAGATGTGACGGATCATTTTTCTTCCTCCTCAGTTTTTTCCGGCTCTGCCGCCGGGAGAATCGGGCCCTGCCTCTGTTTCCGCCTGCCGAAATACAGGGCCATAGAAGCGGGCAGCAAAAGGATCAGGCCGGCGCAGACCCACAGGGGCCAGACCGGGAATTTGATTGTAAAATAGGCGGCCTTCCAGCCGCTGAAACTGCCAATCCCTCTGAAGTATACAACACCATTGCCGGGCATTTTATTCTCACCATAATAGAGCTCATAGTCCTCCCCCTCCACCAGCGTACGGCCCCCAAAGGTCAGGGTGGCTGCCGGCTCATACACGGCAAAGGTGAAGGGATATTCCGTCTCCTCCAGCTGGCAGTCCGCATCGGAGATGGCACGCTCGTAAATTTCATAGGTCCGGGTCAGGCTGCCGCTGAATTCCCCGATGCCATCAATTGTGACGGAGGCGGTGCCCACCTCGATATTATCCCGGTAGGTCAGGGTGTAGTCGGTGCCCTCCCGCAATGTCTCGCCATCCATTGTGAGCACCGGTACGGGGCAGATCTCCCCGCCGGTATAGTAAAAATAGCTGTCCTGCATTTCAACCGCCGCATCACGGATATCCGCGGCGGCAGCAAAGGAAAGAAAGAGAGCCGACAGGGCAGAGAGGAGCAGAATACGAAAACAGAATTTTTTCATACGGTACAGCGGCCCTCCTTTTTAAGTCTAAGCGGTATTATACCACATACAGTTGGGAGAATAAAGCGTCTTTTGGCCCCGGGAAAAAGAATGCGCAAAAAAAGATAGCCAATTTTCAAAGAATATGACAATATATGATACTTGAACGCAAAATTTCATACCTGTATAATGATTCGGTAATACTATATTTTATACAGGAAGGTGAAAACATGAAAAAAACACTTGCACTGCTGCTTTCGCTCTGCATGATGCTCGCCGCCTTTGCAGGCTGCGGCAGCAGCACCGCATCCACAGCAGCATCCTCCGCTGAGGCCGCCGTTTCCGTTGAGGAGTCTGCAGCTGCCGAGGAGGCCGCTCCCGCTGAGGAAGCCGCTCCCGCTGAGGAGGCCACTCCCGCTGAGGAGGCCGCTCCCGCTGAGGAAGCTGCTTCCACCGAAGAGGCTGCTCCCGCCGAGGACATCTCCGGTGAGGCTGAGGCCGGCAGCTACGAGATCTCCATGCCCCTGACCGAGGAGCCCATTACCTTTACTTTCTTCATGCGCTTTAATCCCCAGGTTCAGGATTATTGCCAGGACATGTCCGACAACCTCTTCTACAAAGAGATGGAAGAGCTCTCCGGCGTCCACATCGAGTTCAAGCTCCAGCACCCCAGCGTCTTTGGTGAGCAGTTCAACCTGGAGGTTGCCTCCGGCGACTACTCCGACATCTACTGCGAGGCCGCTTCCAACTACAACGGCGGCTATGACAAGGCTGTTGAGGACGAGGTCCTGCTCGACCTGACCGACTACCTTGCGGAGTATGCCCCCAACTACAACGCCATCATCAACTCCAGCGAGCAGAATCTGCGGGACGCCATGACCGATGAGGGCCGTGTGGTCTTCATTGCCTCCGCCTATGACGAAGGCCAGCCCAACAACCAGGGCCCCATGATCCGCGCTGACTGGGCCGAGGAATTCGGCATGAACCCCGACGAAATCGACACCTATGCCGAGTATGAGTCCTACATCGAGCAGGCCTACAACACCTATGGTGCCACCGTCCAGCTGCCAATGGCCGGCACTCCCGGCTACGGCTTCCTCTCCTCCGGCTATGACACCGTTGTCGGCTTCGGCAACAGCTTTGAGGCAACCCTGCCCTGGTATCAGATTGACGGAACCCTCTATTCCGGCGTTCTCTCCGACGGCTTCATCGATTACACCGAAATGGTCGCCGACTGGTATGCAAAGGGCTGGATTTATTCCGACTTTATGAGCGAGGACTTCGGCATGCAGGGTGGCGCCGACATCGGCATGGTCACCTCCGGCGAGAGCTCCCTGTGGTGGGCAGAGGCCGACTACATCCAGCAGTATATCGAGGCCGGCACCTCCACCGACCCTGACTACGCCATCGCAGCCATCAAGGATGCAGGCAAGGAAGAGGGCCAGATTACCCACTTCGCCCAGACCAACCACGCTGCCCTCTCCGTCTCCTCCGCATGCACCATCTCCACCGCCTGCGAATATCCCGAGATCGCCCTGCAGTGGCTGGACTACCGCTACACCGAAGAGGGCTCCATCCTGGCCAACTGGGGCGTAGAGGGTGAGACCTATGTGGTGAACGATGACGGTAGCTTCAGCTACACCGATCTCATCGTCAACAACCCCGAGGGCATGACCGCCACCCTGGCCCAGTTCCGCTACATGCTGCAGAACACCGTCTGCCTGACCTCCGTTGCTGCCAAGTTCCAGGGCTTCACCGAGCAGCAGTACGAGGCGATGGACATCTGGCTCACCAACAAGGACAATGCCTATGGCATTCCCGATACCCTGACCATGACCCCCGACGAGTCCGACGAGTTCAATACCATCGCCAGCGACCTGATGACCTATGCTCAGGAGCACTTCCTGAAGTACATCACCGGTGATGAGGACATTGCCGACCTCCAGAGCTTTATTGACGCCATGGTTGACATGGGTCTTGAGGACTGCGTCTCCATCAAGCAGGCCTCTCTGGACCGCTACTACGAGCGCGGCGTATAAGCTTCCCCTTTCCATCCGCACATGATAAAATCGGGGCACCTCCCAAAGAGGTGCCCCGATTTTCTGCGTTTTTCAGCATATCATTTGTGGTAGCGGCTGCCGGCAAGGATGCTCTCGGCCCGGTAGAGCTGCTCCAGCACCATGACCCGGGCCAGATGGTGGGGGAAGGTCATGGGGGACATGCTCAGACGGAAGTCCGCCTGTCTTTTAAGCCCCTCGTCAATACCGAAGGAGGACCCGATCAGGAAGACCAGCTCTGAGCGGCCGCCGGTCCGCACGGAATCGATCTTTTCCGCAAGGGCCTCGGAGGAGAGCATCTTCCCCTCGGGGGTCAGGACGCAGAACCAGCAGCTCTTCGGCAGCTTCTGCTCTATGGCAGCGGCCTCTTTTTTGAGGGCTGCGCTGATCTGGGCAGGGGAGGGGTCCTCCGGCAGGCGTTCCTCGCCGAGCTCCAGGATGCGGATGCCGCCGTAGGCCTTCATGCGCTTTTCGTATTCCGCTGCAGCGGTTTTATAAAAGGGCTCCTTCAGCTTGCCCACGGTGATGAGTGTAACCATTCTGTGCTCCTTCCCATGAAAAAGCGGACCCCGGCGGGGCCCGTTTTCTTTTTACTCCAATTGAGAAATAATCTCGTCCACCATGTTTTCGATGTCATTTCGCTCAGGGTCGGTCTTCGCGGTGATGTCCGCCCAGTGCGCATAGATGGGGGCCCGATGGGCATAGAGACTGTCCAGAGTTTCCCCGGGCCCGAAGGCGATGCCCCGGGTCTTGATGTTGCTGAGGCGGATTTTCAGCTCCTCCAGGGGGACCTCGAGATAGATGACACTGCCGGTCTCCTTCAGGTGGGCAATGGCCCTCTCCCGCAGGGGGACGGAGCCGCCGGTTGCCACCACAGTCCGGTGGGGCTCCAGGGCGGAGACAATCCTCTCTTCCAGATTCAGGAAGGCCTCCTGGCCATCCGCATCCAGAATCTCCTGCAGCTTCTTCCCGGTTTCCCGGCAGATGACCAGGTCCGTATCCAGGAAGTCATAGCCCAGGGTTTTCGCCAGAATGACGCCCACGGTGCTCTTTCCGGCACCGGGCATGCCAATCAGAATGATATTGTCCTTCATTCGTCCTCCAGATAAAAAATCAGATACCACATGCCCTGTTCCTCTTCGCTGTTGTCGGTCAGGGCCATGGTGATGTCGGTCATTTCGCTGAGCACCGTCTCCGTGTCGTCATAGGCAATGCCGATATAGCCATAATCATCGTAGTAGAGATAATAGTATACCACATTGTCCTCCACCGCCACATTAAAGAGCCGGACATTTTCGATGGCATTGCCGGCCGTGTCCTCCTGGCCATAGAGGGCCTCCTCGGTGTTCATCATCTCCCGCAGGGAGAGCTGAATGTCCTCGGGGAAGAGCTCGTCGGCGTCCACGTAGGCCCCGTCATAGAAGGCCAGCATCTTATCGCCCTCCCGGCTGCCGTAGAGGCGCAGCCCGTTCATGCTGCGGAAGCGCTCCGCCGTATCCATATAGGAATCCAGCTGGTCCGCATCGGTGAACATGGCGCGGATGGCATACATATAGTCGGTATAGGTGGTGGTGTTCATGACGGAGGGGTCCGTGCCGGTCAGGGCCCTGAGGGCGTTGCCGATGAAGCAGCCAATCAGGACCGCGATGATGACGGAAAGGATGGCCGTCGCCATAGTTTTGGGGAAGGGATTTTTCTCTTCCGGAAATTTGATATCCATAGATCTGTCCTTTTATCCGGGGGATTTTGGAAACAGCAGCCCGAAAAAACTCCGGGCTGCTGCGGCTTACAGGGGTTAATTACTTCTGCTGTGCCTTGAGCAGGTCGCGGATCTCGGTGAGGAGCTCCTCCTGAGTGGGGCCTGCAGGAGCCTCGGGCTCAGCTTCCTTCTTGGGCGTCATCTTGTTGATGGCCTTCACAATTGCAAGAGCACAACTGCGGTGATGAGGAAGGTGATGATTGCATTGATAACCAGGCCGAGGCCAAAGCCGCCGGGCGCCCAGTCGCTGAAATCGCAGGGCATCGCCAGACCGATGATGGGGGTGATCAGATTCTCGACGATGGAGGTGACGATTGCGGTGAAGGCAGAGCCGATGACAACACCGACTGCCATATCAATGACATTGCCGCGCATGACGAATTCTTTGAATTCGGCAATAATGCCTTTCTTTTCTTCCATGGTGATTTCCTCCTGTTATGATAAAAATATTTTTCTTCTGTCAGAGACAGAAAATTTACGCTTTGGGGGTCAGCACTGCGGTGCCGCCCATGTAGGGACGAAGAACCTCGGGGATCAGGACGCTGCCGTCCTCCTGCAGGTTGTTCTCCAGGAAGGCGATGAGCATACGGGGAGGCGCAACGCAGGTGTTGTTGAGGGTATGGCAGAGCTGAATCTTGCCGTTCTCATCCTTATAGCGGATCTTCAGGCGTCTTGCCTGGGCATCGCCCAGATTGGAGCAGGAGCAGACCTCGAAATACTTCTGCTGGCGGGGGCTCCAGGCCTCGATGTCACAGGACTTGACCTTCAGGTCGGCCAGGTCGCCGGAGCAGCACTCCAGCTGGCGGACCGGGATATCCAGGGAGCGGAAGAGCTCGACGGAGAAATTCCAGAGCTTTTCATACCATTCCTTGCTCTCCTCGGGGCGGCATACCACAATCATCTCCTGCTTTTCAAACTGGTGGATGCGGTATACGCCTCTCTCCTCGATGCCGTGGGCACCCTTCTCCTTGCGGAAGCAGGGGGAATAGGAGGTCATGGTCTGGGGCAGCTTGTCCTCGGGGATGATCTGGTCGATATAGCGGCCGATCATGGAATGCTCGGAGGTGCCGATGAGATAGAGGTCCTCGCCCTCGATCTTATACATCATGGCATCCATATCGGTCTGGCTCATGACGCCCTCCACCACATTGCCGTGGATCATGAAGGGGGGAATGCAGTAGGTGAAGCCCTTGCCGATCATGAAATCTCTGGCATAGGCCAGGACCGCCTCATGAAGGCGGGCAATGTCGCCCAGGAGATAATAGAAGCCGTTGCCGGAGACCCGGCCTGCGGCATCCATATCGACACCGTCAAAGCGCTCCATAATCTCGGTATGATAGGGGATGGGGAAGGCAGGGGTTTTGGGCTCGCCAAAGCGCTGCACCTCAACATTGCAGCTGTCATCGGGGCCGATGGGCACGCTGTCGTCGATGATGTTGGGGATCTGGAGCATGATGGCGCGAATCTGCTTCGCCAGCTCATCCTCCTGGGTCTCCAGCTCTGCCAGACGGGCGTCATTGTCCTTAACCGCCTGCATATTGGCGTCGATCTGGGCCTGAATTGCGGCCTTCTCCTCCTCGGGGGCCTTCTTCAGCTTGCCAAAAAGGGGGCCGTTGGCCTTGGAGAGCTTGTTCTTCAGGGTGCGGAGCTCCTGAGCCTCTGCAATGGCAGCGCGGTTCTTCGCATCCAGCTCGATGACCTCATCTACCATGGGCAGCTTCTGGTCCTGGAACTTTTTGCGGATGTTTTCCTTTACAATCTCCGGGTTCTCCCGGACAAATTTGATATCCAGCATCTTATTTTTACACCTCTTCGGTTGATTTTTATGATTTTATTTCGCGGCAGTCAGTCCGTCAAAGAGCTCGATGAGCTTCTGGAGGTCTTCCTCGCCGTAGTATTCAATCTCAAACTTTCCCTTTTTCTTCCCATGGGAGATGGTGACCTTCCGGCTGAGCCGGCGGGAAAGGTCCTTTTCACATTCTTTATAGTAGTCCACCGCGAGGGCATTGGTCTGCGGCTGCGGCTTTTCGGGCTGCAGGAGCTTTTTTACCAGAGCCTCGGTTCTGCGGACGGAGAGCTGCTTCTCTATAATCTCCCTGGCGGCCTTCGTCTGAAGTGCCTCGGATTCCAGTGCCAGCAGGGCCCTTGCATGGCCCGCGGAAAGGCTGCCGTCCTCCACCAGGGTCTGCAGGGATTCGGGGAGCTTTAAGAGCCGCATGGCATTGGTGACGGCCGGCCGGGATTTCCCAACGGCAAGGGCCGTCTCCTCCTGGCTGAGCCCATAATTGTCCATCAGGGAACGGTAACCCCGGGCCTCCTCCAGGGGGCTCAGATCCTCCCGCTGGAGATTTTCAATCAGGGCCAGCTGGGCTGCCCGCCTGTCGTCCACATCCAGGATATAAACCGGGACCTCGCTGAGGCCCGCCTGCCTGCATGCGCGCCAGCGGCGCTCTCCGGCGATGATCTGGTAGCTGCCGTTTTCCATTTTTCTTACGGCGATGGGGGAGATGAGGCCGTTTTCCGCAATGGATGCGGCCAGCTCACTGAGGGTGACCTCATCAAAATGCTGCCGGGGCTGGCTGCGGTTGGGCTCCAGCTTCATAATGGGGAGTGTGACCGTGCTTTTTTCGGTCTCTTTTGTTTCTTCTGTCGGAAGGGGCTCCGTAAAGAGCGCGCCCAGGCCTCTGCCCAGACCCTTCTGTGCTTTCGCGGCCATGGTATCAGTATCCTTCCTTTGCGATGATCTCATCGGCGAGCTTTCGGTAGGCGTCGGCCCCGCGGCTGGTCCGGTCGTAGACGGTGATGGGCTCGCCATAGCTGGGGGCCTCACTCAGGCGGACATTCCGGGGGATGACGGAGGCAAAGACCTTGCCGGGGAAATGGCGCCTTACCTCCTGGGCCACCTGCATGCTCAGATTGGTCCGCCCGTCATACATGGTCAGGACCAGGCCGAAGATGGAGATGGTGGGCAGGTAGGCCTTCTTGACGGCCCTCAGGGTGGTCATCAGGTCGCTGAGCCCTTCCAGCGCATAGTATTCACACTGGACCGGAATCATTACCCGGTCTGCAGCGCAGAGGGCGTTGAGGGTCAGGAGCTCCAGTGAAGGGGGGCAGTCGATGATGATATAATCATAGCCGTCCTTCAGGGGCTTCAGGGCATCCCGCAGGCGGAACTCCCGCTTCTCCATTGCCACAAGCTCAATCCCGGCGCCGGCCAGGTCGGCGGAGGAGGGCAGAAGGTCGCCGTATTTTGTATGCTGAATGACCGATTCGGCGGGGACGCCGTCGATCACCACGTCATAGACGCTCTTCTCAATCTTCTGCTTATCCACGCCCATGCCGGAGGTGGCATTCGCCTGGGGGTCAAAGTCCACAAGGAGCACCCGTTTTCCCTTTTCGGTTAAGGCCGCCGTCAGGCTGACCGCCGTTGTCGTTTTGCCGACGCCGCCCTTCTGGTTGACCATAGACAGAATCAAGCTGCTCCCTCCTTCCTTTAACCGTCATATTATAACAAGACCGGCCGATGATTGCAAGGTTTTTTGGCAATTCCTTCTCTATGTTTCACGTGAAACTTTTCACTCTCCGACCGCAGGACAGGTTTCACGTGAAACATCCACCCCAGTCTGGATGCCCGTATGTTTCACGTGAAACAAAAAGGGCACCGGACTGATTGCCCGATGCCCAGGAAGAAGCTTAAATTACAGATAAAACCGCCGGGAGAAATGCGGAATCACTCCCGAATTTTCTTCACCGCCAGCACAATCAGGCCGATGCAGATAACGCCGACGATGAGCAGGCCCCACGACAGGTAGGTCTTATTGGTTTTTAAGATATCATTGAGGCTGGAAGCGTTTTCATACACGGTCATGGAGTCCAGTTTCTTGAAAAATTGCTGATTTCGAAAAAAGTCCCTTGAAAAATTGCTGATTTTTGAAAAAAGTCCCTTGAAAAATTTTTTCGGCTTATGTATACTCTTCTCGAGGGGTGAATATAATGCTGAAACGAAAGATAGAAGATCGCTTGAGGAAATGGAAAGAAAACCCTGACCGGAAGCCGCTGGTCATCAAGGGCTGCCGTCAGTGCGGAAAGACCTGGTCTGTTCTGCAGTTTGCCGAAGCGGCTTATGAACATACAGTGTATCTGAATTTTTTTGAAAATCCCGGATATAAGAGCGTGTTCTCGGACAGGCTGGAGGTTGATTATCTCACGATGATGATCAGCGCGCTTGCAGGACCGAAAGCGGTTTTTGAGCCCGGAAAAACCGTTATTGTTCTGGATGAGATTCAGGAATGCCCCGAAGCGCGAACTGCACTGAAATTTTTTAAGATGGATGGGCGCTATGATGTCATCGCGACAGGGTCGCTGCTCGGAGTTAAGGGTTACGGCGGGCAACCGGCCTCCGTTCCGGTGGGCTACGAAACCATATTGGAGATGTATCCGCTGGATTTTGAGGAATTTCTCTGGGCGAATGGAATTACGGATGCGATGATTGCCCTGCTGCGTCTGAGTCTGAAGGAGGAAAAGCCGGTTCCGGAGGCGCTGCATAGTCGTATGCGGCAGCTGCTCCTCCAGTATACGGTTGTCGGCGGAATGCCCGCTGTCGTGCAGGAGTTCGTTAATACCAGGCAAATGAACGAAGTGCTTCAGCTTCAGCGGAATATTGTCAGCGAGTATAAGGATGATATGCTGAAATATGCGGAAAAGGCGGACAAGGGGCGGATTCGTGACTGCTTTGAATCTATTCCGAAACAGCTGAGCAGGGAAAACAAGAAATTTCAATATTCGCTTGTAAAAAAAGGCTCCGGTGCTGCGCAGTATCTGGGTTGCCTCCAGTGGATTGAGGATGCAGGCATCATTAGCCGATGCTACAATCTCTCCATTACGGAGCTTCCGCTGGCTGGAAACGCAATTTCCGATATTTTCAAGGTCTATATGAATGACACCGGGCTCTTTGTCAGCATGCTGGAGGATGGAACACAGTTCGATATTCTGCAGGGAAATCTCTATGGTTATAAGGGCGCGGTCTTCGAAAATCTGATTGCGGATATCTTTGTAAAGATGGGGCGGAAGCTCTATTACTACCATAAGGATTCCGGCCTGGAGATAGATTTTGTCATGCGGTATCGTGGGGAGGCGGTGCTTGTTGAAGTAAAGGCCTCCACCGGAAACGTCAAAAGCACGAAGACCGTATTGAACCACCCGGAAAAATACCATGTTATGCAGGCAATCAAGCTGGGAAATTATAATGTCGGAAGAGAGGGGAGCGTCCTGACGCTCCCGCATTATATGGCGTTTCTGCTGGATGAAAATTAGAAAAGCTTCACGCCCGGATCAATCCCGTTTCACGTGAAACATAAAGGGCACCGGGCTGATTGCCCGATGCCCAGGAAGAAGCTTAAATTACAGATAAAACCGCCGGAAGGAAAACGGAATCACTCCCGAATTTTCTTCACCGCCAGCACAATCAGGCCGATGCAGATGATGCCGACAATGAGCAGGCCCAATGATAAGTAGCTCTTGTTGGATTTCAAAATATCATCGAGAGAAGAGGCGTTTTCGTACACGGTCATGGAGTCCAGATCCTCCGCCTTTACCAGTGTGCTGCCCTGCTGATATCCCACAATCACCAGGCGCTCCACATCACTCAGGTCCATGACATTGTAGCGGATTCTGCGGGCGCCCTCGTAGCTTTTGTAAAGCGCGAAGGTTTTGTTGAACACATCCGCATCCAAATTCTCCTCCAGGTCCTTCATGCAGGAGTAGGGGGCCTCCGAAAACCACAGGTACCCGTCGTAGGAAATCTCTTCGACGGAAGCGGTCAGCCGCTCCAGCGCCTCCTGCGTAAAATCGCTTTCCCCGCATTCCACAGCGGTGTTCATCGACACCAGGAGCTGCGGGTCAATCGTAAAGGCGTTCTCTCCCTGCACTGCGCCGATGAAAACGGCATCCGTCAGCCATGTGTCGCTTCCGGAGTCAACATCCTGCCACAAATAGCGGGTGCCGACCCGATTCAGCTGCTGGACGGTTCTGCGCACAACGGGGTAGGAGAAGGAAATGTCCATGTCGGTATCCTCAGCGTTTTCCCATTCCCCGGGGTGAAACACCACGGCCACGAGCTTGCCCTCATTTTCGGAGTGAACGGCGCCGTCCTCCACCCACACGGCGCTTTTCAGCTGCCGCTCCGTCGCGGGGGCGGTCCACACCGCCTTGACGCCCACGAACAGGAAGAAGCAGCAAATCAGGATCAGAATGACCCAGCCTGCCTTTTTCACGATATTCTCAATTGTGTCCATGATACGCCCTCCTTTTCTGACTACAGTATATCAGAAGCAGCAGATAATTCAAGCAGAATTTGCAGCGTAAAACCGCCGGGCGAAGATTCGCCCGGCGGAAGCCTTTTTATAAAATCGTGTTGAGCGCGTTTTCGCAGAAGCTTTTCAGCTCCGGGATGTCATGCTCTACCACATCCCAGGTAATCTCATGATCTACGGTCCCGTATCTGTGTGCAACAATATTGCGCATGAGCTTAATCTGCCGCCACGGAATTTCCGGATTTTCCGCTCGAAATTCCTCAGACAAAATTCCGACCAGCTCTCCAATCTGAAGAATACAAAGCGCAACCGCATTGCGATAGACCGCATTGCTGCGGAAAATATCGTAATCCCGGCCGAACATTTCAACCGCCTGGTCAATCTGATTGCAATAGTCTATAATATGCCGAAGAATGCGGGCATCTCTGTCATGAGGCTTCATAGAGAAGCACCTCCTCCGGCGCGATTTCTCTGCGAAAATCCTCATCCATACCGGCAGTGGAAATAAGATCCACATCGGTATGAAGCGCATCCTGCAGATCCGAAAGAAGATGCGCAAACTGAAGCCCCCGGACACGACCGCGGTCAATCCGGAGATCAATATCGCTGCTGTCGGTCATGTCTCCTCTGGCGTAGGAGCCGAAAAGATAAACCCGTTCTGCGCCATACTGTTCGGCAAGGCAGGATACCTTCTGCCTGATTTCATCGAGCGTCAGTGTGTCCATGATGCGCCCTCCCTTCCTGATTACAGTATATCAGAAACAGCAGATAATTCAAGCAGAATTTACAGCGTAAAACCGCCGGGCCTTTTCGGGCCCGGCGGTTTGCGTTATTCGGTTCAGGCGAGGCTCAGGCAGATGTTTCCGGAATACTTGCCGTTGGTGATGGGGGTCTCGACACCGTCGATGGTCATCTTCACGGCCTTTCCGTCGGCACCCTTCAGGGTGCAGCCGTCGGTCAGGTGGAGGAAGGAGACGTAGGCGGTGCCGGTCAGGGTCCAGGAGGCGGCGGAATCCAGGGTGACCAGAACGCCGTTGTTGACCACGGGGGCGGGGGTGTTCTCGACCTGGCCCAGCTCAATGAGGTTGGCCTTGGAAATCTTCCCGCAGCTGTGGTGGCAGACGGAGGCGGAGATCACACCGGTGTAGTCGACACCCTCCAGAGTGACAGCCATGTTGATGGGATAGCAGGTGCTGGGCTCGGAGTGGAAGGCAGGGGGAACGAAGTCGCCGTCATCCTCTCCGGGCGGTGCCATCGGGGGCATCTCAGGCATTTCGCCGTCTGCGGGAGGCGCCATCATGTCCATGGGCGGCATGGGGTTGGGGTTGTAGGAGCCAACGCCGACAGCGTTTACGGTGGCATTGAACATGTCACCCTTGAGCTCCATGTTGCGGAAGGTGGCGCGGAGGTCGGTGCAGAGGTTCTTCGCGTCCTTGTTGTACATATAGCCGTCATGGAAGTTGACGACGGAGACATCATGACTCTCCACCTTCTCGGCAACGGCGGTGTCGACGACGACCTCCTTGGGGCCGAGGCCGGGGTCATCGGACTCCATCAGCTGGAGGACAACGCCGCCCGCGCAATTCAGTTTGGAATTCTCAACCAGAATCTGGGGATAGCAGCCCTTGACCAGGAAGGCGGCGCGGCCGGTGTTGAAGGTGGAATCCTTCAGGTGCAGGAGACCGCCCTGGTTCTGGTGCCACATGACGCCGAAGCGCTTTGAGTTGACGGTGGTGTTGAAGAAGTCGGAGGAGGCAATCTCGTTTGCGATGACCTCTGCATAGTCCGGCACATTGAAACGGCAGCCGATGAAGCGGTTGTAGCCGGCGCCGATGCAGTAGGTGCCGTAGCCGCTCTCACCGAAGACCTCCACGTCGCAGTTGACGGCGGTCAGGTGCAGCTTGTGCTCCCAGTAATGGCCGGGATCGGAGGGACCGTCGGTGGAGAGGGCGCCCCAGCGCTCCGCGCGAATTTTGGAGTCGATATAGGTGACGTCGGCGCTGTCCAGGACATTGGTGGCACGGTTGTTGCCCAGAAGGCCCAGAACCCAGGGTACGGAAATCATGCCGTGGATCTTCTTGCCAATCTCGGCCTGCTCCTCGTCGGAGACGCCGTAGCAGGTGATTTCGCTGTTCTTTACGGTGACCTTCGCATTGCCGGCAGCCAGAATGGCGTTCCGGGTCAGGCCGTGGGTCTCCAGGTCCAGATTCTCGATGGTCAGGTTGGAATTCTTGCCCACCACGATGGCGCAGCCCTTACCGTTGAAGTCGTCGCCACCGGTACCGTTTGCACGGAACTTCATATCCTTGATGGTGTAATCGCAGTCGTCAATGGCGATGGCGCCGAAGCCCTCGCCATCGGAGACGATGGAGACGCCCTCCATGGCCGTTCCGGTGACTGCGCCGCCCTGCACCGCGGCCAGGACGCTGCGGTCCTCCACAATGCCGTCCTTATTTACATAGACAGCAGCCTTCATCTGGGGCTTGGGGCCGGGCATTGCGGGGCCGTCCTTGAGGGGATTGCCGAAGGGCTCGGTCAGGGTGATGACGGCATTTTCATAGCTGCCGGGGAGCAGGTCCTTCTGGACACCGCCGACGGTCAGGGTTGCCAGCTTGTCGCCGGCATTTACCGCTGCGCCCTCTTCCACAACGAGAAGCGCAGCTGCGACGGATTCCGTCAGCTCTGCTGCACCGGAGAGAACGAGCTTTTCAAGCTGTTTCATGGTAAAACGCTTCCTTTCTTTTTATAGTGGGTGTGTATGCGGGTATTACAAATACTACAATATCACATAGTATATTATAATCACAGGCTGTCCGCGCCGCAATTGACATTTATATGGACCGTGCGGTCAAAAACGAAAGCGACCCTTTGAAAATCGCCGGCCCGATTGGGCCGGCGATTGCCGGGGATAAAATTACAGAATCAGCCGCGGGCCTGATAACGGTCATAGGACGCCTGACGGATGTCGAGGACCTCCTGGAGGCCGCAGTCATAAAGCTGCTGGACAAAGCTGTCATACTCGTCCAGAGACATGGCGCCGGAGACCATCTTGGGGATGTTCTCATCGATGACGGTCTGGATATCGGTCTGATACTGGGCCAGCTCGGTGGATTCGTCGGTGGTGTAGCTGGCGAAGGTGGGATAACCCATGGAGTCATCATTGTTGCACCAGATGACAAGGGCATCCTGCTGGAACTGGGTATAGGAATCAAGCTTGCGGCCCCAGTCGAGGACGGTGGGACCCCAGTCGACCACGTACTTAAAGAGCGCAAAGTTCAGACCCTCGGGATCATCCAGAACCACGCTGGTGAAGTGGGGGTTGCCATCCGCGTCATACTCGAAGGAGACGCCCTCCACGCCGTAGTTGGCAAGGAGCTCGATATCCTCGGTATACCAGTTGTCCATCCACTGAACAGCCAGCTCGACATTCTCGCAGGCAGAGGAGATCGTGAAGCCATGTCCGTAGACGGACTGGGTGGCGTCCTTGGGGACATCGCCGGCATTGAGAACGGGCTTGCCGATGGCGGTGTACTTGTAGTTGGGATCGGCCATCTGCTCGGCATAGGTGTCCACCTGATCGACGTCGACATTGTAGATGCCGACCTCGCCGTTGAGGATCTTGGTCATGGAGTCGTCGGGGGTGTAGCCCGCATAGGCATCCAGGCTGAAGAGGCCTGCGTCATACCACTTTTTGGCGATGGTCAGATAGTCCATGCAGAGGTCTTCCTCGGCAAAGGCGTTGACGACCTTGCCGTCGCGGACGATATAGCCATCATCAACCGCAGGCCAGAAGCCGGAGGTGGGGACGGTGGAGAGGATGGACTCGGTCAGGCCGTATTCATTTGTAAAGGCGCTGAGGACATCATACCAGTCGTCATAGGTCTCGGGAACATCAAGGCCCAGGTTGTCCAGCCAGTCCTGACGGATCAGGTTGCCGCCGTTGTTGAAGGAGTTGACATAATACTGCATGAATTCGCCGATTCCGCCGTCGTCGGTGAGATTGGCCTTTTCAAAATCAGGGTCAGACTCCATCAGAGCGGTGTAGTTGGGGGCGTATTCCTCCATATAGGGGGCAAGGTCAATCCATGCATCGTCATCAATGGCCTTCGCAATGCCGCCGTTGTAGGAGCCGGCGCAGTTGAAGAAGATATCGGTGTAATCCTGGGTTGCCATCATGAGGAGGAAGGTTTCCTCAAAGACGTTGGCGCCGATGGTGGTGAAGTCGATGTGGACATTCGTCTTTTTCTCCAGCTCGGAGAAGAACTGGAAATCGTTGGGGGAATCGAAGCCCAGCTCAACAAAGTGGGGGCTCCATACATAGAACATGGTGAAGGTTGCGGTCTCCTCCAGAGGGAAGATGCTCTCTGCGGGGGCAGCAGCATCGTCCACGGAAGCAACAGCTTCTTCAGCGGGAGCAGCCTCTTCTGCCCCGGCGGTCTCTTCTGCCCCGGCGGTCTCTTCCACGGAGGCGGCTTCAGCGGAGTTTTCTGCGACAGCGCTGTCTGAAGCACTGCTTCCACAGGCGGAAAGCATACCAAAGAGCATGGCAGCCGCGCAGAGGATACTCAACAGACGGACAAGACGGTTCTTTTTCATTTGTTTGCATTCCTTTCTCTCAAGTTTGCCATTCGGCATGATTATTATAGTATCCATGAAATATAACCGCAATATTCGATTCCATGTTTTTTATAACAGATTCAACGACATTCGACATTTTTGCCCCGTATTGAAAGATTATGATACTTGAAAGGATAAAGGACATATGCTATGCTATCCTGGGAGGAATGAATATGAAGCATAATGAACTGATGGAATATTTCAGCCGGCTCCTGCCCCAGGACCGGCTCAGCTATGAACAGCTGCTCACCTGGAGTTGGTGGCAGCCTGATGCGCCCACAGTCGGCCGAGACCCCCGCATCGGCATCGGTGAGAGCTTCCGCATCTCCCTTCTGCAGCCGAAGACCGGCTTCCCGGATTATACCGTGGACTATTACCAGCTGATTTTCCCCTATTTGGGCTGCGTCACGGTCCGGTTCGGGACGGAGCAATGCCTGGTCCGGAGCGGGGAGGCGCTGCTGCTGGCCCCGGATGTGACCCGGAGCATTGACCCCTTCGGTCAGGAGGATATGGCAATCCTCATGTCGGTCAAACGGCAGCTCCTGCTCAAAAATCTGCAGCAGGGGGACCTTCCGGGCATTTCCGGATGGATGGCGGGCGGAAAAAGCTGGCTTTTATTAAGGCTCCAGGAGCGGGAGGACGCAAAATGGTATCTGGATGAGCTCTGCTGTGAGCATTTTGACCCGGACCGCAGGACCTATATGACGGCGGCAGCGCTTTTCGACCTGCTCTGCATCTCCCTGGATCGGACGATTGAGGTGGACAGCCGGGGTGGCAGAAAAGCAACCTCCCAGACGGTGGACGCAGTCCTTCGCTATCTCAAAACCAATTGCGCCTCCGCTACCCTGGAATCCACCGCCCGCCGCTTTGGGTTCTCTCCCAATTATCTCAGCTTTCTCTTAAAGCAGAGCACCGGGAAGGGCTTTCAGGAAACCCGGCAGGAGGAATGTCTCCAGCAGGCAGCGCAGCTGCTTCGTCTGACGGAGACCAACATTGCGGAGATTGCCCGGGAGGTTGGCATGCGGAATATCACCCACTTTTATAAGCGTTTCCAGCTCCGCTTCGGCATGACCCCGGCGGAATACCGGCAGGAAAACAGGACATAAAAAACCCCGGCCTTTCGGCCGGGGCTTTTCTGTGATTCAATTACATGGGTCCGCCGTTCATCTTGGGCTGCTCCCAGTATTCCTTCTCCTCGTGGAGCGTGATGTTGTTGTCCTTGACGAACTTCAGCATGGCAGCCTTTGCCTTTTCGTAGGAGCCCTTCTCCTTGCTCTCAAGGGAGTCCTTGGTGATGGGCATCTCGCCGCCTCCGGGGCCGGCGCCGCCCTTCATCTTGACCAGGATAACCTCGGAATCCACGCTCTTAAAGAACTTCTTAACCTTCATGGGCTGGATGGTCACAGTGGTGATCTGGTCGGCGCGGATGTTCATGGTCATGGCCTGCTTGTCGGCCATACGAAGAACAAATTCGGTCTTATCAAAAAGAATATCAGCCTTAGGCATATTAATCCCTCCATTTTATCAATCGCATATGCTTCTTCATATGCGTTATGCCGTCTAAACTTTTGCACACTATAAAATAAATCAGGAAAGTCTGTTTGTCAAATGAAATAACCACGCGAAATTACCAAATTTTTTCACCCTGAATTGTGCGCTTTTACCGTGGGCAGATTACTCCGCCGCTTTGATCAGGCTCTGCTTTTTCCATACGCCTGAGATAAAATAGCCCAGAGAGATGAGTCCGGCGGACCAGGGGGCCAGCATACAGCCCAGGAAGACGCCCTTCAGTCCCAGCCCCAGCACATTGCCAAAGAGCAGGGCCAGGGGAATCCGAACAATAAGACCATCCACCGTGCAGCAGATGAAGGAGAGCATGCTGAAACCGACTGCATTGGCCATGGACTGGTAGCCGTCCAGCAGGCAGTGGGCCAGATAGGCAAAGGCCATGATGCGCAGATACTGGACGCCCACGGCGATGACCTCGGGCTCGGAGTTGAAGATGCCCACAATCTGGGCCGCGAAAATCTGGACCAGAGCAAAGACCACTGCCTCACAGGCGAAGCAGAGCACCACACACCAGCGGACCGCGGAGCGGGCCCGGTCGATCTGTCTTGCGCCGATGTTCTGGCCCGCCATGGTGGCGGCAGCGGAGGCAAAGGCATAGACCGGCAGGGTCGCAAAGTTGTCCACCTTGCCGCCCACGCCGTAGCCGGCGGAGGCCGTGACACCGTAGGTATTGATCATGGAGACCACAAAGAGCATGGAGATCATCAGCATGGAGAACTGCAGGGCAAAGGGAATGCCCACCTTCAGCATCATTTTAAGCCTCCCCCCGATGATGCGGAAGCTGCTGCGCCGGAAGTCAAAGACAAAGCCGGCCCGGTGGAGATAAAGATAGACGGAGGCGGACAGGAAGGAGATCCCCTGAGCGATGATGGTGGCCAGGGCGGCGCCGCCGGCCCCCATGCGGAAGGCCCCCACGAAGAGGAGGTCCAGCAGGAGATTGACCACGGTGCTGACACCCACAAAATACATGGGTCTGCGGGAATCCCCCAGCCCCCGCATGACCGAGCAGACCGAGTTATAGCCAAAGATAAAGACAATGCCGACGGCGCAGATGATGAAATAGTTTCTGGCATCCCCGAAGCTCTCCTCCGGTGTGTTGAGGAGTGTAAGCAGCGTGCCCGCCAGGGGCAGGCAGATAATGGTCAGGCAGAGCCCCAGCAGCAGCATGAAGGAGAGCATGGTGCCGATGGTCTCCTTCTGGGCCTTTTCGTCCCCCGCCCCCTTGAACTGGGCCAGCATCATCTGGCCGCCCATGGTCAGGCCGGTGCCGATGGAAGTAAAGAGACTGGTGATCTGGCTGCCCACGGAGACGCCGGAAAGGCCGGCGGATCCTACAAAACGGCCCACGATGATCATGTCCACCACCGAGTAGACGCTCTGGAGCACATTTGCCCCCAGGAAGGGCAGCGAGAAGAGCAGGAGCTGCTTCGGGACGCTGCCGGACAGAAGTGAATTATCCCCGATTTTTTCCAAACAGGATTCCCCCTCAGTGTTCGATTCTTTTCTATGAAATTTCGGTTAGTTACCAAACTAATTATAACATAGACTGCCCCGTCCCGCAATCGTAAATTCAAATTGACAGCTATTGCACTTTCGGTTGATTTCGGGTATACTGAAACAGATGTACGATGCATATACTATTACTATATGACATAATATTTGACATAACAGGTGATTCACATGGAAAAATTCACATACTCCGTCCCCTGCCTCTTCGGGCTTGAGGGCATCTGTGCCCAGGAGCTCAGGCGCATGGGCATGGAAAATGTTGCCGCGGAGAACGGCAGGGTCCTCTTTACGGGCGACTATGCCGCGGCGGTCCGGGCCAACCTCCGCCTGCGCACCGGTGAGCGGATTCTCCTGCGGGTGGCCCAGTTCCCCGCCAGGACCTTTGAGGAGCTCTTTCAGGGCGTCTACCGCAGCCCCCTGGAGCGCTTCATCCCCAAAAACGGCGCCTTCCCGGTCAAGGGCCACTGCCTCAATTCCGCCCTCCACTCCGTCCCGGACTGCCAGGCCATTATCAAAAAGGCCGCCGCAAAGCGTCTGGGGGAAAAATATCATGAGAGCTGGCTCCCGGAAACCGGGGCCGTCTACCAGCTCCAGTTCTCCATTATGAAGGACCAGGCGGAGCTCTTCCTGGATACAAGCGGCGCCGGTCTCCATAAGCGGGGCTGGCGGGCAGTGGGCAATGAGGCCCCCCTGCGGGAGACCCTGGCGGCCGCCATGGTGAACCTCTCCCGTTATCGGGGACGGGATGCCTTTGTGGACCCCTTCTGCGGCTCCGGAACCATCGCCATAGAGGCGGCCCTGGCGGCCCTCAATCGGGCCCCCGGCCTTGACCGCAGCTTCTCCTGCCAGAAATGGGCCATGAACGACCCGAAGCTCTGGCAGGATGAAAAGGAGGCCGCCCGGAGTCTGGAATACCGGGGCAACTACCGCATATTCGCCTCCGACATCGACCCGAAATCTCTGGAGATTGCCAAAAACAACGCCCGGAAGGCCGGCGTTGCGGAATATATCAATTTCTCCCTCCAGGATGCCACCAAGCTGACCCTCCCCGAGGAAAAATGCGTCATCGTCACCAATCCCCCCTACGGGGAGCGCATGCTGGAGCAGAAGAGTGCCCAGGAGCTCCTAAGGGGCTTTGGCCGGCGGATGAAGGAGGAAAAGAACGCCCAGGTCTATATCATCTCCTCCGAAGAGGAGCTGGAGCGCTACTACGGCCGGAAATGCACCAAAAAGCGCAAGCTCTATAACGGCATGATCCGCTGCAATCTCTTCATGTATTACTAAACCCCGATCTCTTGTTGATATTACAACGTATCGTTGTATCAATTGTCTAAATTGAGACTTTTCATAGTAACCGAAACTCGCTATAATAGTTCTGTTGTGATTTGTTTGTAAAGACAAAATTGAAATCGGAAAGGAGTGCCCGGGAAATGCCGAAAATCGACAGTGCCTTTATGAAGCTCTGGGCAAAGCGTCTCTTCATCTACCTGATTGGTCTCTACTTCATGGCCATCGGCGTGGTCTTTTCCGCAAAGTCCATGCTGGGTGTATCCCCGGTGGGGTCCCTCGCCAATGTCATCTACCAGATCGGCCTGGACCGGAATCTTCCCTCCTATGTCAATCTGGGCAACTGCACGACGGCGGTCTACTGTCTCTATATTCTGACGGAGTTCATTATACTCCGGAAAGATTTTAAGATCACCATGCTCCTGCAGCTGGTGGCCTCCATCCTCTTCGGCCAGCTGGTCAATCTGGCCTATGCCATGATGGCCTTCCTGCCCGTCCCGCCCAGCTACCCGATTCAGATGCTCTATCTGGTGGCATCCATCCCCTGCGTTGCGGTGGGCGTCATGCTCTATCTGAGCCCCAACATCCTCCCCACCCCGGGTGAGGGCATGTCCCTGGCCATCTCCAAAAAGACAGGGCTCAGCGTGGGCTCCAGCAAGACGGTCTTTGACTGCTCCCTGGTGGTCATCTCCTGCATCACCTCCCTCATCTACTTCCATGCCCTGGTGGGCGTCCGTGAAGGCACGGTAATCTGCGCCCTCTTCGTGGGCTTTGTTATGAAGCAGCTCCAGAAGCCCTTCCAGGCCCCCCTCCTCCGCTTTGTGGAGCGTGAGACCCGCGTCAATCGCGCCCTGGCCGAGCTCGCCGGCGGCTACCAGTATGACGCCAGTGGCAAGCCCAAGATCATCATCACCATCGGCCGTGAATTCGGCGCCGGCGGCTATGAGATTGGAAAGCTCCTGGCGGAAAAGCTGGGCATCACCTTCTATGACAGCCAGATCAACGAGATGGCCTCAGAAATCAGCGGCATCCCCCTTAAGAAAATCGAACAGCTGGAGGCCCATATGGACCGGGAGCTGGTCTTTGACATCAGGAACATCCCCTATGAGATGGTCAACAGCGGCCTGACCCAGGAGGAACAGCTCTTCGTGGCCCAGAATACAGCCATCCGGCAGATTGCCGCCGGGGACGAGAGCTGCGTCATCATGGGCCGCTGCTCAGACTATATCCTCTATGACAACCCCAACTGCTTCCGCATCTTCATCCATGCGGTGCCCCGGGCCAGAATCGACCGGACCATGAAAAAGTATCTCATCAACGAGGAGGAAGCCAAGCGGGAGATTGCCAGCACCGATACCTCCCGTTCCCGCCACTACAAGCACTTCACCGGCCGGGACTACGGCAAGCAGGAATACTACCATCTGGGTCTCGACACCAGCATGCTGGGCATTGAGGCCAGCGTGGAGGTCATTATGACCAACATCCGGCTCTGGTGCGCCGTGCGGGGCAGCTACCCCCTCTCCGTCCTGATGCCGGAAGAGAACCAGGCCCAGGCCTGACACCCGAATTTATCCCATATCTGAAAAAGGCTCCGGTTTCCGCCACAGCGGAAACCGGAGCCTGTGTATTTTCTTCAGATTACTTCTTGCCGCCCTTCAGCGCCTTCATGCGGTCGGCGTGGTTCAGGATGGCCTTGCGCATTCTCAGGGTCTTGGGGGTGACCTCCAGGAGCTCATCATCAGCCAGATACTCGAGGCACTGCTCGAGACTCATCTGTCTGGGGGTGATGAGGCGGAGGGCATCGTCGGAGCCGGAGGCGCGGGTGTTGGTCAGATGCTTGGCCTTGCAGACATTGACGGTGATATCCTCCATACGGGGGTTGGAGCCGATGATCATGCCCTCATAGACGGGGACACCGGCGCCGATGAAGAGGGTGCCCCGCTCCTGGGCATTGAAGAGGCCGTAGGTGATGGACTCGCCGGTCTCAAAGGAGATGAGGCTGCCGGTTCTGCGGCGCTGAATCTCGCCCTTATAGGGCTGATAGCTGTCGAAGACGGAGGCCATGATGCCCTCGCCCTTGGTGTCGGTCAGGAATTCGTTGCGATAGCCGAAGAGACCACGGGAGGGGACCAGGAAGGTGAGCTTCATACGGGTGGTGCCAACAGGGGTCATCTCAAGGAGATCGCCCTTACGGTTGCCCAGCTTCTCGATGACAGCGCCGACAGAATCTGCGGGGACGTCGATGACAAGCCGCTCCATGGGCTCACAGCGGACCCCGTCGATCTCCTGGAAAAGGACTCTCGGGGGGGACACCTGGAATTCATATCCCTCCCGGCGCATGGTTTCAATCAGGATGGACAGATGCATCTCGCCGCGGCCGGCCACATGGAAGGCATCCATGGCCTCCTCGTCCTCGGTAACCCGGAGGGAGACATCCTTCATGGTCTCCTTCATCAGACGGTCCCGGATCTGGCGGGAGGTGACGAACTTGCCCTCCTTGCCGGCGAAGGGGGAATCGTTGATGGTGAAGGTCATCTCCATGGTGGGGGCGGAAATCTGGACGAAGTCCAGGGGCTCCACCGTGGAGGGGGTACAGATGGTGTCGCCGATGGTGATCTCGCCGATGCCGCTCATGGCGATGATATTGCCGGCGGAGGCCTCCGTCACGGGGACCTTGCCGAGACCGTCGAACTCATAGAGGGAGACGGCCTTGAGCTTCTTGGAGACCTGGTCGGGGTCGTGATAGTTGCAGACGACAATCTCGTCGTTCTGTCTGATGCTGCCCCGCTCAATGCGGCCGATGGCGATTCGGCCGACGAACTCGTTATAGTCGATGGAGGAGACCAGCATCTGGAAGGGCTCCTCCACATTGGCGTCGGGCGCGGGGATATAGTCGAGGATGGTGTCAAAGAGGGGCTTTAGGTCGGTGCCGGCGGCCTCGGGGGAATAGGAGGCCGTGCCCTGGCGGCCGGAACAGAAGAGCATGGGGCTCTCCAGCTGGTCGTCGGTGGCGTCCAGATCGATGAGGAGCTCCAGGACCTCATCAATGACCTCAAGGATGCGCTGGTCGGGGCGGTCGATTTTGTTGACCACAACGATGACCCTGTGGCCCAGCTCCAGGGCCTTGCTCAGGACGAAGCGGGTCTGGGGCATGGGGCCCTCGGCCGCGTCCACCAGAAGGATGACGCCGTTGACCATCTTCAGGATGCGCTCCACCTCGCCGCCGAAATCGGCATGGCCCGGGGTGTCGACGATGTTGATCTTCGTGTCGCCATAGGTAATGGCGGTGTTCTTTGCCAGGATGGTGATGCCGCGCTCACGCTCCAGATCGTTGGAGTCCATGACGCGCTCCACAACCTCCTGGTTCTCGCGGTAGATGCCGCTCTGCTTCAGCATCTCATCCACCAGGGTGGTCTTGCCATGGTCGACGTGGGCGATAATGGCTACATTTCTGATTTTCTCGTTTACCAAAACAGGTAACTCCCTTCGTGTATAGATAAATCTTTTGTATCCGTGAAAGCGCCCCGTGTGGACAGGGCGCAGATTTTCATAACCCTATTATTTTAACATGCCCTCTCTCGAATTGCAACAGGGGATAAAAACTTTATTTCGCCGTTTTTGGGGGCTTCTTAGTGAAATAACGAAAAAGCGGGCAGTTTCGGGGATAAGTTTGGGGAAATACACAAGTGTCTCTTCATTGACAAAAAACCGGCACTTTATTATAATAATGTAGCGTCTCGGTGGACAAATGTCCCCGGGGGCAAAATTGAGAAAATTTATTTTAATATATTAGGAGTGACCAGACTATGGCAGCGTATGATGGTATTTACAACTTCACCGCAGGCCCCAGCATGCTCCCCGTCCCTGCGCTGGAGCGGGCCGCAAAGGAAATGATGAACTATGGCGGCAGCGGAATGTCCGTCATGGAGATGAGTCACCGTTCCAAGGCTTTCCAGCAGATCTTTGACGACACCCAGGCGAAGCTTCGCCGTCTTATGAACGTGCCGGAGGGCTATAAGATTCTCTTCCTGCAGGGCGGTGCGTCTTCCCAGTTCTCCGCAATTCCCCTCAACCTGATCGGCAAGACCGGCAAGGCCAGCTATGCCATCACCGGCAACTTCTCCAACATCGCCTATAAAGAGGCAAAGAAGTATGGCGAAATCTCCGTGGCCGCCTCCTCCGAGGATAAGAACTTCACCTATATCCCCACCCAGGACCAGCTGGTCATCGACCCCGACGCCTCTTATTTCTACTATTGCGCCAACAACACCATCTACGGCACCGAGTGGCAGTATGTGCCCGAGACCGGTGATATCCCCCTGGTCTGCGACATGTCCTCCGACATTCTCTCCCGCCAGGTGGACGTCAGCAAGTATGGCATCGTCTATGCCGGTGCCCAGAAGAACATGGCCCCCGCAGGTCTGACCGTTGTCATCATTCGCGAGGATCTGGCCGGTAAGGAGCTCCCCTACACCCCCCTGATGATGAACTACCAGACCATGATTGAGAAGGACTCCATGTACAACACCCCTCCCTGCTGGTGCATCTACATGCTGGGCCTGACCCTCGACTGGCTGGACGAGCAGGGCGGCATCCCCGGCATGGAGAAGATCAAGCACGGCAAGGCTCAGATGC
>R04__coassemble_135_pt1 | contig 27173 bp, 18 predicted proteins | sample R04__metabat2_high_PE_020 | metagenome-assembled genome bin R04
TCTATGAGAAGAGCCACTATATCACCATCCACTCCCCCCTCCTCCCCTCCACCAAGGGTATGATCAACGAGACCTCCATCGCCTCCATGCGCCATGGCGTCCGCATCATCAACCTGGCCAGAGGCGGTCTGGTGGACGATGCCGATATGCTCGCCGCCCTGGAGAGCGGCCAGGTTGCCCGCTATGTCACCGACTTCCCCAACAATAACATCATCGGCAAGCCCGGTGTCGTCACCATCCCCCATCTGGGCGCCTCCACCCCCGAGAGCGAAGAGAACTGCGCCATCATGGCCGCCCAGGAGATCCGGGATTATCTGACAAACGGCAACATCCGCAACTCCGTCAACCTGCCCAATGTGGAAATGCCCCGCACCGGCGCCGTCCGTCTGGGCATCATCCATCGCAACATCCCCAAGATGATCTCCGGCATTGCCGGTCTTCTCTCCGACGAGGGTGCCAACATTGAGAACATGACCAACAAGTCCCGCGGCGACTACGCCTACACCCTGATTGATCTGGGCCAGGCCGTCTCCGATGAGACTCTGGACCATGTACGCAACATCGAGGGTATCCTCCGTCTGCGCGTCATCCGCTGATCAAAGAAAAACAAATATCTGCCGGCCCGGAGTAACGCTCCGGGTCGGCTTTTCGGCCGAAGGAGGCTTATCAAAATGAGAGAAGAACTGCTCGCCCTCCGCCGGGCCATGGCGGAGGCCGGGGTCGATGTCTACATCGTCCCGACGGATGATTTTCACGGCTCCGAATACACCGGGGCCTATTTCCACTGCCGCGCCTGGCTGACCGGCTTCACCGGGAGCGCCGGAACGGCGGTGGTGACAAAGGACTGGGCCGGTCTCTGGACAGACGGCCGCTATTTCCTCCAGGCGGCAGACCAGCTCGCCGGCAGCGGCTTCACCCTGATGAAGCAGCGGGAAAAGGGCGTGCCGGAGATTCCGGAATGGCTGGAGAAAAACCTGGAGGAGGGCATGGTCCTGGGCTTTGACGGCCGCAGCATGACCAGCGGCAACGGCAAGCGCTATACGGCCGTTGCGGAGAAAAAAGGTGCCACGGTCCGCTTTGATCTGGACCTGGTGGGCCTCTGCTGGGCCGGCCGGCCGCCCATGTCCGAGGCCCCCGTCTGGGCGTTGCCGGAGGAAAATGCCGGCCGCAGCCGGAGTGAAAAAATTGCCGCCCTCCGCGCCGCCATCAAAAAGGAGGGGGCAGATGCCCATCTCCTCTGCTCCCTTGACGACCTGGCCTGGCTCCTCAACATCCGGGGGGACGATGTTCCCTGCTGCCCGGTGGTGCTGGCGGATGCCTATATTACGGATGAGGCCTTCATTCTCTTTATCGATGAAAGAAAATTCTCCCCGGCGCTCCGCTCTGCCCTGGAGGCGGAGGGGATCTGCTTCCGGCCCTATCTCTCCCTTTATGATTTTCTCCCCACCGTCCCTGCCGGGACAAAGCTGCTGCTCTCCCCGGACAAGGCCAACTATGCCATCCTGAAGGGTCTGCCGGCGGGTGTCACCGTCCTTGAAAAAGAGGACCCCACCCTCATCCCCAAAGCGGCCAAGAACCCTGCGGAGCAGGATGGGGAGCGGCTGGCCCACATCAAGGACGGCGCCGCCCTGACCCGCTTTATGAAATGGTTGCGGGAGCATGTGGGGCGTGAGCCCATCACGGAGATCTCCGCGGCAAAGAAGCTCCTGGAATTCCGGGCGGAAATGCCCGGCTTCCTGGGGGAGAGCTTTGACCCCATCATGGGCTACGGCCCCCATGGTGCCATCGTCCACTATAAGGCGGAGCCGGAGACGGACGCTGCCCTGCAGGCGGAGGGCTTCTTCCTCTGCGATACCGGCGGCCATTACCGGGAGGGCACCACCGACGTGACCCGGACCTTCGTCCTGGGCCCCATCACCGAGGAGATGAAATACCACTATACCCTGGTTCTGAAGGGTCATCTGGGGCTGGGTGCCGCAGTCTTCCCCCGGGGCATCTGCGGGCTTCAGATTGACTATGCGGCACGGCGCCCCCTCTGGGAGGCAGGCCTCAACTACAACCATGGCACCGGCCATGGCGTGGGCCACATCCTGAATGTCCACGAGGGCCCCCAGCGCATCAACAGCAACTATCAGAAGGCCCGCACGGAGGGGGAGATTTTCCTGCCCGGCATGGTGACCTCCGACGAGCCCGGCCTCTATTTCGAGGGGAAATACGGCATCCGTCTTGAAAATCTCATGCTCTGCGTGGAAAAGCAGAAGACAGACTTCGGCAGCTTCCTGGGCTTCGAGATGCTGACCATGTGCCCCTTTGAGCGGGAGGCAATTCTGCCGGAGCTCCTGTCTGAGGCGGAGAGAAAAGCCCTCAACGACTACCACGAGACGGTTTACAAAAAGCTTTCGCCGTATTATAATGAAGAGGAGCGGCTCTGGCTGAAAGAGGCCTGCGCCCCAATATAAACGATAAAAAGGAAGATATGATATATGGGTAAGTATTTTGGAACGGACGGCTTCCGCGGTGAGGCCAACCGGAATCTGACAGCGGACCACGCCTACCGCATCGGCCGTTTCCTGGGCTGGTATTACAGCAGAAAGCGGCAGGAGGAGGGCAAGGAGGGCCCCGCCCGGGTCGTCATCGGCAAGGACACCCGTCGCAGCTCCTATATGTTTGAGTATACTCTGGTGGGCGGCCTGGTGGCCTCCGGCGCGGACGCCTATCTGATGCATGTCACCACCACCCCCTCTGTGGCCTACATCTGCCGGGTGGACGAGTTTGACTGCGGCATTATGATTTCCGCCTCCCACAACCCCTATTATGACAACGGCATCAAGCTCATCAACTCCCAGGGGGAGAAGATGGATGAGGCCACCATCAACCTGATTGAGCAGTACATCGACGGCAGCGTGGATGTTTTCGGCGAGACGGTGACAGAGGTCCCCTTCGCCCATAAGAACGCCATCGGCTGCACCGTGGACTATGTGGCGGGCCGGAACCGCTATATCGGCTATCTCATCTCCCTGGGCATCTACAGCTTCCGGGGCAAGAAGATTGCCCTGGACTGCGCCAACGGCTCCTCCTGGAACGTGGCCCGCTCCGTCTTTGAGGCCCTGGGCGCCAAGACCATGATCATCAATGCGGAGCCGGACGGCTTCAACATCAATGAGAATGCCGGCAGCACCCACATTGAGGGTCTGCAGCGCTTCGTGGTGGAAAACGGCTGTGACGCGGGCTTTGCCTATGACGGCGATGCCGACCGCTGCCTGGCGGTGGACGAAAAGGGCAATGTCATCAGCGGCGACCACATTCTCTATATCTACGGCCGCTACATGAAGGAGCGGGGCAAGCTGGTCAGCAACACGGTCGTCACCACAGTCATGAGCAACTTCGGCCTCTACAAGGCCTTTGACGAGTGCGGCATCGACTATGCCAAGACCGCCGTCGGCGACAAGTATGTCTATGAATATATGACCAAAAACGGCTGCCGGCTCGGCGGCGAGCAGTCCGGCCACATCATCTTCACCAAGTATGCCAGCACCGGCGACGGCATCCTGACCAGCCTGAAGCTGATGGAGGTTATGCTGGCCAAGAAGGCCCGGCTCAGCGACCTGGCCTCCCCTGTCACCATCTATCCCCAGGTCCTTCAGAACGTCCGGGTCAAGGACAAGGCGGCGGCCCAGCAGGACCCCGCGGTTCAGGCCGCGGTTCAGGCCGCATCCGATGCCCTGGGCAGCTCCGGCCGCATTCTGGTCCGGGAATCCGGCACTGAGCCCCTGATTCGGGTCATGGCGGAGGCCGAGACCGGGGCAGAGTGCCAGAAGCACGTGGACAACATCGTTGCAGCCATTCTGGCCGGAGGCCACGCGGCGGAATAAAAACCATGGAAGAGAAAAAGTCTTTGCCGGAGCCCTCCCGCTTTTACCTTTTTCTCCGGCCGATTCTGCCAAAGGCCCTGCAGCCTCTCGTCCTCCGCTATCAGGAGCTTGTCAGCTATGTCTTTTTCGGCGTTGGCACCTGCCTGGTCAATCTCCTGGTCTATTTCCCCCTGGAAAGAGTCTGCGGCTACCTGGCGGCCAACTGCATCGCCTGGATTGCCGCGGTCATCTTCGCCTATGTGACCAACAAGCTGCTGGTCTTCGAGAGCCCCTCCTGGGAGGCAAGGGTCGTCATCAGGGAGGCCTCCGGCTTCTTTGCGGCCCGGCTCATGTCCCTGGGGCTGGAGGAGCTTATGCTGGCGGTCATGATTGGCATGCTGGGCATCTCCAGCACCGTCACCAAGCTCTCAGCCCAGGTGGTGGTGGTACTCTTTAATTACATCGCAAGCAAGTTTTTTATTTTCAAAAAGAAAAAGACAGACTGAGGAGGTGGCGCTGCCGTGTCAAAGAAAACCGCCCGCAATACCCGCAGCCGGATTGTCTCGGCAGCCTGGGAGCTCTTCTATGAGAATGGCTACGACGACACCACCGTAGACGATATCGTGGAGCGCTCCGGCACCTCAAAGGGTTCCTTTTACCATTACTTCGCGGGGAAGGATGCGCTTCTCAGCTCCCTTTCCACCCTCTTCGATGAAAAATACGAGTCCCTGCAGGAGGAGCTGCCAAAGGACCTGGATGCCTTTGACCGTCTCGTCCGGCTGAACCGGGAGCTCTTTTTCATGATTGAAAACAGCATCCCCCTGGAGCTCCTCTCCCGCCTGCTCTCTTCCCAGCTGGTCACAGCAGGAGAGAAGCATCTGATGGACCAGAGCCGCTACTATTTCCGCCTGCTCCGAAAAATCTGCATGGAGGGGCAGAAGAGCGGAAGCCTGCGGCAGGACATCTCCATCAACGAGATGGTGCGAATCTATGCCCTGCAGGAGCGGGCCCTGCTCTATGACTGGTGCATCTGCGGGGGAAACTATTCCCTTTCCCGTTATTCCGGCCAGGTCCTGCCCGGGCTCCTGGGCTACCTGAAGGCGGATAAGGGGCAGAAAACGGAGGAAACGATATGAAAAAATGGATTGCGCTGCTCCTCTGCGGCGCCATGATATGCTCCCTGGCGGCCTGCGGCAGCGATACCCCCGCCAGTGACCCCATCTCCTCCATTGAGGAGGGCGAGTGGGCCGACCTGACGGAGGAGACCCCGGAGCCGGAGGAGCAGGAGCTCCCCGCGGTGAGCGACCCCCAGACCGACGACACCCCCGAATGGTCCGAAATTCAGAGCGCCCAGTATAACGATCTTTTTGTCGGCGCCTGGGATTCCGATGACAATGGAAAAATCTATGAATTCTTCCCCAGCTCCACCCTGACCGTCTCCGCGGCGGACGACAGCGCTGTCCAGAACTTCACCTGGTGGGTGGAGTCGGATGGGACCGGCTACCGTCTGGCTGTCTTTGAGAATGGGCAGGCGGATGCGGAATACTATTCCTTCACCGCCGGCACAAATGACATCACCCTCTACCACTTCGACACCGGCACGGCAAAGGTCTATCTGACCCGTCGGGACGACAGCAGCGAGGATGTGGAGGTTTCCCCCTCCCCCAGCCCCGAGGAAACCGCTGAGGAAACCCCGGAGCCGACGCCCGAAGCAACGCCTGAGCCCAGCCCCGAGGCAACACCTGAGCCTTCTGCTGAGCCTACACCCGCGCCTTCCGCAGAACCGACTCCGGAGCCTACTCCGGAACCTACGCCCACGCCGACACCCGTGGTTGATAATTCCCCCGTGGTGATTCCGACCAATCCGGTCACCATCGCAGTTGCGGACGACGTAACGGTCACGGAGGAGAACGGCGATATCACTTCTGACCTGCCCGATGAAGCAATCAATGCACTCCCTCTGGTAGAATGCGCAGTTGACGCTGCCGCCTACTCCGGTAGTACGGACCCCTCCAATCCATCTTATTTCTGGGGAGCGGTCGCGAGACTACTGGGCAGGACGAAAGACCCCAATGATGATGGGACGGATGACAAACATTATTATGTGAGTGAGAGCGTAGTTTCCGACGCTGCAAGCAAACTCTTCGGCTCCTCAGTCAGTATTCCTGCTCTGGACGAAAACTTTGTATCACTTCAGGATGGTAATTACCGGATGCTCTGGGGTCAGGCAAACGGCGAAATGATTGTCACCGAATACGATATTGAACTGCATGTCATGACGGTTGAGATGGGCGGCAGCAGCTATCGAGTGACCATCGACCCCGACTCCGGCGCGATTGTTGCAGTCAACTGATTCTGAATAAAAAACCGTGCGGCATCTGCCGCACGGTTTCTTATTTCTATGGTTAATTTTTATTTGCCGTCCCGCTCTCGTCCAGATAGGTGGCATACATGTCCGCCACATGGGCCAGAACGCACATGGGGAAGAGCTCAAAGGCCTGGCCAACGTTGTTCTTCTCACCATCCTGGAAGGCGCCCATGTGGTAGCGGATGGCGAAGGCCTCCTCCCGGGAAAGGCGCATGAAGCCGGAGATGATATAGACGCTCTTCTCCCCATGGCCGTAGGGAATCTCGTCGTGGAAGGTGTAGACCGGGACCTGAACCCACTTTCCCGCCTCGTTCTTCCGGTTGCGCATCTCGCTCTTATAGACATTGACCTTGCAGAGGTCGTGGAGGAGACCGATGATGGCCAGCGTCTCCTCCTTCTTCTCGTCCGGGTCCCCGTATTCGTTGATATAGAGCTCCCGCAGGCGCTGCCAGACATGGACGGAGTGGATGAGGAGCCCCTTCTCGCTGGAGAGATGGTAGCGGGTGGAGGCGGGGGCGGTGAAGAAATCGGAGCTCTTCAGATATTTCAGGAGATTCTCCGCCCCATCCCTGCGGATGAGGGCGTAGGCCTCCTCAAACATGGTTTCATAATCCTTTGCCTCATAGGCATCCAGATATTTCCGGGATAATTCCATAAAAACAATCCTTTCCGGGCGCTCAGGCCTTTTCTGTGCCGGCTGTCCCGGCGGCGGGCGCGATGCTGTCAAGCGCCTTCATAATGTCCTCCGCCGGGGCGCCTTCGCCCGTGGGGACAGTGCTGTTAATGAGATGCTTGGGGTGGGTCAGAATCAGGTCCTCCACCAGGCTCCAGTTCTCAAGCAGGATGCGGCCGATGGCCGGGTCATACATAATGCCCAGATTCTTTTCAATCTCCCTGCGGCATACATCCAGATTCAGGGCCTTCCGATAGCAGCGGTTGGAGGTCATGGCGTCGATGGAGTCCGCCAGGGCGATGATACGGGCGCCCAGCGGAATGTCTTCGCCGGCAAGGGAATCGGGGTAGCCCCGGCCGTCCCAGCGCTCGTGGTGGTGGAGAATGATATCCGAAATCTCCTGCATCCGCTCGGAGCGGGCGACGATCTGTGCCCCCAGAACGGGATGCTGCTGCATGATCCGGTACTCCTCCGCGCTGAGCCTGCCGGGCTTGGTCAGTACCTGGTCCGGGACGCCGATTTTGCCGATGTCGTGGAGCTGGGCCGCAACGGAGAGCTCCTCCAGGGTGGAGGGGGTGAGCCCCAGCTTCCCGCCCAGCATGACGGAGAGCTCTCTGACCCGGCTGGAGTGGTCCGCCGTGTAGATGTCCTTTGCCTCAACAGTGGCGACAATGCAGAGGATAATTTCCCTCAACTCGTCCGTCAGGCCCCGGGACCGGTCCTCCTTAAAGGAGGTCTTGTGCATGTACATGCGGATGTCTGCATCCTGCTTCCAGTTGCTGATGGTCAGCCTCTGCCCCGTGGAGGAGAGAAGATGGCTGGCGCCGACGGCCAGGGAGAGCTTGGAGTCGGAGCCCGCGTTGTACTTATCTATCTCCGCCTGCAGAGCCCGGATATAGTGCTCCGCAGAGGGGGCCGGATTTCTGATGAGGGCGGTAAATTCATCCCCGCCGATGCGGTAGCAGCTGCCCTCCCCGGAGAAAACCGCCGATATGCAGCGGGCAGCAGCACAGATGAGGTCATCTCCCGCTGCATGGCCCAGGGTGTCATTGGTGTATTTCAGACCATTCAGGTCCATCATAAAGAGAATGGCATCGGCCGTGTCCTCCGGCTTTTCCGCAATCTCCCCGAGCGCGGCATCAAAGGAGCGCCGGTTTTTCAGCCCGGTCAGGGTGTCCTCGCTGGAGACCCTGCGGTAGATGTTCAGCTCCGCGCTCGTCCGCTCGCCCTCTCTTACGGTCTCGGTATAGGCCCGGACCAGGACCAGCATCAGGGTGATATAGTAGAGATCCATCCCGACGAGGAAGGGGGTGCGGTAGGCCTCCCCGTCAAGGCCCCAGTAGCAGGCCAGGGTGATGATGCCGCAGACGCCCAGGAGGACAAAGCCGTGGTAGAAAGTCCTGATCTCCGGGCTGGCATCCGCCGCTGTGGCGGCCCGATGGGATACACGGAGCCCCAGAATGATAATCACAAAAACCAGCAGATGGTCAACAAGCAGGAGCTGCTGCAGCTGGATGATGCCGCAGAGACTGAGGACCGCCTGCAGCCCGGCATTGACCAGGCATATAAGCTCATAGACCGGCATCAGCCCTGTGTTCTCCCCAAAGGTGACCCGGCCGAACCAGGTGATGGGCACCGGCATCAGCATCAGGGAGAAATAGCAGACCAGGCCCAGAAACTCCGGCCGGATGCCGGTCAGATTGATGAGCGTGGAATCCGTAAAGCCCCAGCAGCCGATTAAAATGAGGAAGAAAAAGAGGGCAGAGAGCCGCTCCTCCCGGATGCCCCGGATGCGGAGCATGATGGAGCCCACAAGGAGCAGAAAGGCCAGAACCACAATCAGCATCAGGGAGACGGCGGTGGCAAGGTCATGGCGCAGCAGGTAGGCCGTGGCGGCAAAGCCGGAGCCGGTCAGAATCACCGGCAGGGTCAGGACCTGTGCCTCCGGGAGGGAGAAGGTGACGGTAACGGTCGTATCTGCATCCGTATGGGGCAGATGGACCATGCTGAGCCCGGCGCAGCGGATCATGCGGGAAAGGCCGCTGCTGTTGAGGGTATAGAGGACCTCATCCCCCGCCGAAACGGTGACGGTCGCCCGGTAATTCCGGAAAAGGAGGACGCAGCCCCCCATCTCAGGGGGTGAAAAGGAACGCTGCAGGGTATAGCTTTCCCCTGCCCGGGCCTCAATTGTCTCCGGAAGGGAAACCGCTTCGGTCCCCCCGTCCGTAAGGAGGACCCAGCCATCGCTTGGCTGCATATGATCCTGAGGACGCATATTGTGATGGTTTCCGGACAGACCAACCCCGCAAATCAGGGCAAACAAAACCAGCAGCACGGAAATACAGGCGGTCAAGCGGACGCAGCCGGTCAGAGAGAATTGCTTCTTCATGTCATCACTCCCGTCCTCAATATTTACATTACTTTCTTCTTCACTATTTTATCACAAAGCAACAACAAATAACAGAGAAAATTACAGAATATTACGAAGCTGCGGACAAAAAACTGTCATCAGACAAATCCTTGTCCGATGACAGGAAAAATGCTATACTATATAAAAACATCCGGCGGAGGCCGGAACGAGATAAGGACAGAGCAATATGGCATATATCGAACTGAAGAATATTACAAAAACCTACCGCATGGGCGAGGTGGAAATCCACGCCCTGAACGGCGCCGGCTTTACCATCGAGCGGGGAGAGCTGGTCTGCATTCTGGGCCCCTCCGGGGCCGGCAAGACCACCTGTCTCAACATTCTGGGCGGCATGGATGACGCCAGCTCCGGCACCCTCCTGGTGGACGGGGTGGATGTCACCGCCATGAAGAAGAAGGAGCGGACCCGCTACCGCCGGAACGACATCGGCTTCGTCTTCCAGTTTTACAATCTGGTGCAGAATCTGACGGCCCTTGAAAACGTGGAGCTGGCGGTCCAGCTCTGCAGCGACCACCTGGACCCGGCCGAGATTATGGAGAAGGTGGGGCTTGCCGACCGGATGAACAACTTCCCGGCCCAGCTCTCCGGCGGTGAACAGCAGCGGGTGGCCATCGCCCGGGCCATTGCCAAGAATCCCAAGCTCCTCCTCTGCGACGAGCCCACCGGCGCCCTTGACTATAAGACCGGCAAGCAGATTTTAAAGCTCCTGGAGGACACCTGCCGCAAGGCCGGCATGACGGTGGTCATTATCACCCACAATTCAGCCATTGCCCCCATTGCCGACAAGGTCATCCGCTTCCGCAACGGCGAGGTGGATAAGATTGAGATCAATGAAAGCCCCCTTTCAATTGATGAGGTGGAATGGTGATGGCCCGCAGAAATAAGAACCGGATCCGGACGAACAACCGCCGGACCCTCCGCCGCTCCCTGCCCCGCTTTTTCTCCCTCATGATTATGAGCATGCTGGGCACCATGGTCTTCTCCGGCCTGATGGCGACGGCGCCGGACATGCTGAAGACCCTGGACGATCATCTGGATGGGGCAAAGGTATACGACATCCGGGTTCTGTCCGACATGGGCCTTGACGATGGGGATATCGACGCCATTCGGGACCTTGACAGCGTGGCAGAGGCGGAGTGCGGCTGCAGCCTGGACCTGATTGCCGCATGGGGCGAGGACGACGCCGTCCTGCGGGTCTACTCCCTGCCGGAGGAGCTGAATGCCGTCACCCTGACGGCCGGGCGCCTGCCGGAGGCGGCGGATGAGATTGCCGTGGAGGGGAACCTGCTGGAAAAGGAAGGGCTCAAGCTGGGCGACAGCATCACCCTGGACAGCGACAGTCTGATAAATAAAAGCGCCACCATTGTGGGAACCGTAGACAGCCCCCTCTACTATAACAACGTCATGATTGACCAGAACCGGGGCAATACGGGCATCGGCTCCGGCAAAATCAAATACTATGCCTATATACCCATGGAGAATTTCGACCTGGACTGCTACACCGTGGCCTATGTCACGTCCCGGGGTGCGGCGGAGACACTGACCTCCTCTGAGGATTACCTTGCCCTGATTGATAAGACGACCGCTGCCCTGGAGGAGCTTGAGGCCGAGCGCTGCCAGGCCCGCTATGATGACATCTACGCCCAGGCAGAGGCGGAGGTCGAGGAGGCGGAGGCCGCCCTGGGGATGTCCCTGCCGGATGCCCGGGCGGAGCTGGAGACCATCGAAATGCCCACCTGGTATCTCTATGACCGGACGGACTACACCACCTATACGGACTATGTGGATGATTCCAACAGTATCCGCAATCTGGGGAAGCTCTTCCCCATTGTCTTCTTTGCGGTGGCGGTCCTGGTCTCCCTCATCTCCATGAACCGTATGGTGGAGGAGGACCGGCTGGAAATCGGCACCATGAAATCTCTGGGCTTCCCGGAGGGGATGATTCTGAGCAAGTACCTGCGCTTTTCCCTGACCGCGACCCTGCTGGGCGGACTTCTGGGTGCCGCCCTGGGGCTGGTGATTATTCCGGAGCTCATCTACAACATCTATACCATTCTCTTCACCCTGCCAGCCCTGACCCTGACCCTCCAGCCCTTCTATACCCTCCTGGGCTTCGGCCTGACCGTCCTCTGCGTCTGCGGGACCAGCGTCTGGACGGCCCTGCAGGTCCTGAAAGAGAAGCCATCGGAGCTCATGCGGGGGAAAACGCCGAAGGGGGGCCACCGCATCCTCCTGGAGCGTATTCCGGCCCTCTGGAACCGCTTCCGCTTCTCCCGGAAGGTGACAGTCCGGAATCTCTTCCGCTATAAGAAGCGGGTCCTCGTCACCATCGGCGGCATCGCCGGCTGCACGGCCCTGATGCTGACCGGCTTCGGTGTCAAGGATTCCATTGTAGATATCCCCTCCCTCCAGTATTATGACATCTATCGCTTTGACGGGACGGCCTATATCTCCTCCGGGGATGCGGTGGACCAGGCGTCCGTCCTTACAGAATTCCTGGACCACGCCTCGATCACCTCTGCCGTGACCGCCCAGCGCCGGACCGCCGAGCTGGAGGGCATCGATGGCTATATGCTGGTGACGGACAGTGCTGATCTTAAACATATCGCGGAATTCACCGATGCCGAAAGCGGCGAACCCCTGGCTCTGGAGCCCGGAAAGGTCATTATCAATGAAAAGCTCTCGGCCATGACCGGCCTTTCCGCCGGGGACTCCATCACCTTTACGGATGTTGATAATGTCAGCTACACCCTGCCGATCTCCGGCGTGGCGGCCAACTATATCGAGCATTTCGCCTATATGGACATTGAGACCTATGAAAGCTTCGGCAGCAGCTTTTCGCCCAATCTGGTCTACTTCAATACGGAGGAGCTGGATGAGGGGGAGAAGGACGCTCTTGCGGAGGAGCTCCTAGCCGGGGACGATGTGCTGAGTCTCACCTACCGCTCCACCCTCATCGACAATGTGGATGACAGCCTGAAATCCCTCAATTCCGTTGTCCTGATTCTGATTGTTCTTTCCGCCCTGCTGGATTTTGTGGTCCTCTACAATCTATCCAATATCAACATCACAGAGCGGAAGCGGGAGATTGCCACCCTGAAGGTTCTGGGCTTCTATGATGGCGAGGTGGATGGCTACATCAACCGGGAGACCATCCTGCTCACCATTCTGGGCATCGGTCTTGGGCTCCTGCTGGGCATCGGCCTGAGCCATATGGTGGTCAGCACCATTGAGATTGAAAAATGCCGCTTTGTCAACGAGCTCAAGCCCATGAGCTATGTCTATACCGCCCTCATGACGGCGGCCTTCACCGCCATCGTCTCCCTCATCACCCACTTCAATCTCAGGCGGATCGACATGATTGACAGTCTCAAGAGCGTGGAGTGATACCGCTTCCCCCGAATTTTGCGCCGTCATAGCAAAGGCAGCATGCTGCCCTTGCTCTGACAGGCTTGCGCTCACTTTGGAGACTGACCCTTCCCCGTAAATTATGAAAAAGTGCAAAAGAGTGCTTGACAAATCCGGAATCTGTGATATAATAATCAGGCACTTGGGGGTATAGCTCAGCTGGGAGAGCGCTTGAATGGCATTCAAGAGGTCAGCGGTTCGATCCCGCTTATCTCCACCAAACATTAAGCATCTGAAACCACATGGTTTTGGGTGCTTTTTGTTATATCCGGGAACTTTTTCGGCTGATTTCCTCGCCCCAACGCAGCCCGGTTTTATGCTCTGTACCTGGGTATATGCGTGCCATTGGTTTCGGAATGGCAGGCAGAGGCAATCAATTGCCGTAGAGGAATCTGATAAATATATCGGTTTTAAGTAATAACAAAAATCATATACATATAGTTTATTGGAATATAACCCGATAAACTTGACATTGCTGGCTGAACCCTTTATAATGGAGTGCGTGAAGGAGGGATGCGTCATGATTTACAGAAAGAAGTATATGGATCAGATTATTCCGTTCATCGGCGCCCCGTTTGTCAAGATCCTTACCGGTGTGCGGCGCTGCGGCAAGTCCACTGTCATGGAGATGATAAAAGAGGAACTTCTGAGCAGGGGTGTTCCGCAGGAGAACATCATCGCATACCGGTTTGACAGCCTGGAATATGAAGAGATCAGTACAGCCGGAAAGCTGTATCGGGAGATCAAGATGAGGATTCCCGAAGAGGGGAAAGCATATATCTTCCTGGATGAGGTTCAGGAGGTGAAGGATTGGGAGAAGACGGTAAATTCTCTGCTATCTGATTTCAATTCAGATATTTATGTAACGGGCTCTAACTCCCGGATGATGTCGTCTGAAATCTCCACCTATCTCACCGGAAGATATGTATCTTTCCGTATTTATCCGCTGTCATTTTCAGAGTATCTTGAGTTCCGAAAAACCTGTGCCGCGGCTGACGATATTTATAAAGAATTCAGCCGATACGTAAAAATGGGTGGTTTTCCTGCACTGCAGCTCCAGGATTATTCATTGGATTCTGCTTATACTGTGGTCAGGGATATCTACAATTCCACGATTTTTACGGACATTGTAAGGAGAAACCAGATCCGCAAAGTAGATCGGCTGGAACGGGTTGTGAAATACACTTTCGGCAATGTCGGGCAGACGTTTTCTGCATTAACGCTCTCAAAGTATCTGAAGAGCCAGAACCGGCAGATGGACCCGGAAACCGTGTACAGTTATCTGAACAAGCTTGAGAGTGCCTATATTCTTCATCGGTGCTCCCGGTATGATATCAAGGGTAAAGAAATCCTGAAAACTCAGGAAAAGTTCTACCTTGCGGATCCGGCCTTTCGATTCAGCGTTCTTGGGTACGATGAGGACGCTGTAGCAAGCATGCTGGAAAATATCGTTTACCTTGAGTTAAGGTCCCGCGGATACAATGTGTTTGTCGGAAAATTTGATACGGCGGAAATTGATTTTGTGGCGACAAAGCAGAATGAGAAAATCTATATTCAGATTGCTCAGCAGATCAGTAATGAGGAAACAGAGAAACGGGAGTACGGGAATTTGCTTAAAATCACGGATAATTACCCGAAGTATATACTCCGCACGGATGTATTTGCCGGAGGAAATCATGAGGGCGTCAAGACAATGCATATAGCTGATTTCCTTCTCAGCAAAGAATACTGAGCAATCAATCCTGGCGTGCAATGCTGCCGGCCGTATCATCGGTCCGCAGAGGGTGAAAAACCTGCCGATTGAGGAAACCGGAGCATTAAAAATCATAAATGATAAGAGGTCAGCGGTTCGATCCCGCTTATCTCCACCAGTAAACCACTCAGAATCACAAGATTCTGAGTGGTTTTTTCCTGTTTTCGGAACTTTTTAAGGATTTTGCCTGGACGCTTGCGTGGCGGTTCTAACAAATACTGCACCTGTCCTGTCTAAAAAGTAAGCGCCGGAGAGGTCTGCAATTACAGAGCTTTCCGGCGTGGATTCTGCGAGGACTGTGTATTTGTATGCCAGGGCGAAAACAGGGGTTACATAGCAGCAGACAGACTTCCGTTCTGATTCTTCTTCTGATTTACCGGCTGCCGCCGTTGGCATTCCCCTTTACATAGCAGAGCTGCCGCCCTGCGTCGGCCTGAAAGGAAACGCCGATGTCCATGCCATAAAGGGTACTGAGCCGCTCTGATGTCAGGACAGTCTCTGCCGGTCCTGTGATCAGACTGTGGCCCGGCACCAGAACTGCCGCCGTACCGCCGAGCAGCAGAGCGTGATCGGGGTTGTGTGTTGTGGTGATGACAATATAGCCCTCCGCCGCAAGGGACTTCATGATATTCAGGGCACGGTACTGATTGCCATAATCGAGATGATTGGTCGGCTCATCCAGAAGAATGATTTTTGCCTCCTGGGTGAGTACCCGGGCGATCATTGCCAGCTGCTGCTCACCGCCGGAGATTTCCGTAAATATCCTGCTCTCCATTCCTGCCATCCCAACCCGGGCCAGATTTTCCCGGGCAATTTCGTAATCCGCCTTTGACGGGACGGACCATGCTGCGATATAGGGGGTGCGCCCCATTACCACATACTCAAGGACCGAATAGGAAAAGCTGCTGTCGTGCACCTGGGGCACATAGCCGATGTTGCGGGAAATCTCATTGCGGCTCATGGACAGGAGTGATTTCCCATCCAGCCGGATTTCCCCGGAAGAGGGATGATACAGCCCGGCCAGGCAGTTCATCAGCGTACTCTTGCCGGCGCCGTTGATGCCCAGAATTGACAGAATTTCCCCATCCCGCAGGTTGAGACTCAGGTCTTCAAAGATATTTTTGCCGCGGACGTAGGAAAAGCCGATGCTTTCAATCTTGAATTCCATCTTTCGCCTCCTATGTCATCGTCCTGTGCTGGCGGACCAGAATAAAGAAGAAAAAGGGTGCACCGACAATACCCGTCAGAATACCGAGCTTCAGCTCGGCGGAGGACAGGGTCCGGCACAGCGTATCGATCACCAGCATAAAGGAGGCACCGAACAGCATTGCGACCGGCAGCATCTTCTTGTTGTCCGCACCCACAATCAGCCTGGAAATATGGGGAATGACAAGCCCGACCCAGCCGATGGTGCCGGCAAGGCACACGCAGCTTGCCGTCAGCAGGGTCGCACAGATCACAAAGATACCACGGGTTCGGCGGAGATTGATGCCGAGCGTCCGCGCCTCCTTGTCTCCGAGGGACATGACATTCAGCCGGAAGCGCATGATGAGAATCACCAGGGCGGGGATTGTCAGCGTCGGCAGCACATAGCGCATATCCTCGAAAGACACCGAGGATATCGACCCCATGGTCCAGTAGGTAATTTCGGCCAGCTTTGTATCCGTGTCGGCCAGAAATTTAATAATGCTCATTACCGAGGACATGAGACTGGACATGATAACGCCGGACAGGACGAGAATTGTGGTGCTCTCGTTTCGGATGAGCCGCGGAATGGACGTGGTCAGAAATACGGTGCCTATGCCAAAGGCGAAGGCGAAGAGTTGAATCAGGAGCGTATTCATATCCAGCAGAATGGCCAGCGCTGCCCCTACACAGGCCCCGGAAGAGACGCCCAGCAGGTCGGGGGATACCATCGGATTCTTAAAGATGCTCTGATAGCAGGCGCCGGAAAGCGCCAAAGCGCTGCCGATCAGAATGGCTGCGGTGCTGCGAGGCAGCCGCAGTGTCATGATGACAGCGTCCGTTTTTTTATCCCAGGTCTGTGCCAGGCCAAAAAGTCTGCCCGACAGAATTTTCATTGTTGTGCCAAAGGGGACGGCGTAGCGCCCGACGGAAAGGGCGATGATAAAAATCGCGCCCAGAAGGACTGCCGACAGGAGCAGAATCAGATGGTATCTTGCCAAAGAATCTGCCTTCTCTTTATCCGTGAAGGCCTCTCCGCGTTTTGCGGAGAGGCCATTGCTTTCTTTTTTCATGGAACTTTATAAACGGGATCAGCCGTGGGTGCCGCTCTGTCCTGCGGCGGGACCGCCGCCACCACCTGCTGCGGCAGGGTCGAGCTGGCTGCCGTCCGGCTCAAGGCCGTCGAACATGTTGTTAAGCTCGTCATCGGTAAGCTCGGTGCCGTTCATGAATACATAGAAGTCATAGACCTCCTGCAGGATGGAATCCCGATCGATTCCGGCATCCGCTGCCAGCTCGGGGTTGATGCAGTACAGGGCATAATCCAGCTGGAAATAGCTTTCAAGGCCAAAGCGATCCCATGCGAAAGCGCCATAGGGATTGGTATAAACCTTGCCGTTGACAACAGCAGAAAGATCCTTCCAGCCGTCGGTGTTCTGCAGCTCATCTACCAGAACATGCTGATAGTTGCCGCCGACAATGATGATATCGGGGTCAATTGCAAAAATCTCTTCTGCAGTGATTTCGGTCACGGTTGTGTCCTCCAGCAGGTCGGTGGCATAGATGCCGCCGGCAAGATGCGTCCAGTCCGCGCAGATGGAGTTACTGCCCATGGTCGTTGTGAGGCTGTCTGACTGGCCGGCGATGTAATAGACAACCGGTGCATCCTCCTCGGAGATGTCCGCAGTGATTTCCTCAATCTCTGCCTGCTTTTCGGCAACCATTTCACACCAGCTGTTCAGCTTGTACTGATATTCGCCGCCCAGAACCTCGCCGAGCATGGTGTAGGAGGTGATCATGGTATCATAGGTGCTGAAATTGATGTCGATGGCAGGAATACCGGCATCGCGGATTTCCTGGGCGAAGCCACTGCTGACGGTCATGGGGTGTACGATTACAAGGTCCGGATCCAGTGCAAGCAGCTCTTCAATGGAGGGGGTGGTGCCGCCCATTGCGGCGATATCACCGGCCGCGGGATAAAAGAGCTTGGCCCAGCTGTTGACGGTGCCGGCATTGTTGACTGCAAGTCCATCCACCAGCTCGCCGGCGCCCATTACAAAGAAGGAGCTTGTACCGGCAGGCCACAGGTTGACAATGCGCTCAACCTTGCCCTCAATGGTGACCTCGTCGCCGCTCATATCGGTGACCGTCACAACACGGTCGTCGGTAACCTCTTCCCAAAGAGGCTCTTCGGGGGCTGCTTCCTCCTGAACAGAGGGCTCTTCCGCGGTGGCTTCCTCAATGGAGGCTTCCTCAGCTTCGACGGGAGCTTCTTCGGCGTCGGCGGGGGCTGCGTCCTCCTCTGCCGCGACTCCCTCGGCTGCGGCAGGGGCTGCTTCTTCCGGGGCTTCCTCGGTGGATTCTACTGCGGACACTGCCGTGGAGGCGGAGTCAGTGGATTCTCCGGCCGCGGTCGAACCGCAGGACGCCAGAGAAAAGACCATGGCCAGTGTCAAAAGAAGTGCAAGTACTTTTTTCATAGGATATCTCTCCTGACATAAATTTATTCACAAGCGGCGAATATTCACCGGAATGTGCAAATCAAGAAAATACTTTGGGTAAAAAGAAAGCGCAGATCGCGGTCAGACCGGATTTGCGCTTTGCGGAATCACACAATGCCCCAGAAGCGCGTAATGCTCAATTACTTGGACTTACGCACTTCTGCAACACGGTAATGACGATATTCACTTAAGACAATCGATCAGTGGCCCATATGCGGTCCACCCCGGCCATGCTGCGGATTGCCGGCAGCCTGCCGCGCGGCATGGGCTTTATTGAAGGAGTCCTGCTGCTTTTTCAGGAGTGCCAGGAGCTGTGCCTGTTCATCCTCTGTCAGGGCATCCAGCAGGGAGGTGGTATCCCTGCCCATTCTCTTCATCATGGTACCCATATGCTTTACCCCCTGGGCCAGCTCCACCAGGGCATTTGCAGTCTCGTCATCACTTTCAAACTGATCACCGGACCGCAGGCGTTCAAAATATGCCTTGCCCCGGCCGCAGCTGAGGGCATCTGCCGGGCAATGTCTGGGACATTGGCTGCAATTTTCAGGGAGCACAATATGGGGCGCCGCTTCCGTGACGGGGATCAGCTCCTCTGCCGTCATCAGCTGAACCGTGACAGGCTGGCCCTTCCGGTAGCCAAAGCTGCCGACGGGTGCCACAAGGAGACCGATTCCGTCCCGCAGCAGCTCAGAGGTGCGGGCACTCCGTCCGATGGGTGTCGCATAGATGAGGCCGCCCCGCTTCTCCAGCCGAACCCTGGTATACACTTCCACAGGCGGACCCTTTTTCAGGTCCTCCGTCAGAAACGCCTGCACCGTGCGGCGTTTCTCCACCGGGACACCATACCAGCTGCAGATCATCGGATGCAGCAGCCAGTCATTGACAACCCATGCCGCAAGGGTTGGCCCGGGCATGTTGATGACGGGCTTCCCATCAACGATTGCAATGCCCACCGGTCTGCCAGGAACCGTACGGACAGTATGCATAAAATATGACCCACGGCGCTCCAGCATGCGGGAATTAAAATCCTCGGTCCCCCTGGAAGAACCGCCGTTCAGAATCACAATATCCGCAAATTGCAGGGCATCATCCATTGTTTTTTCCAGCAGCTCCGTATCGTCCCGGACGATTGGGTAGCAGACCGGTTCAGCACCCCACTCCTTCAGACAGGCGGAGATAAGCGCGCTGTTGCATTCGATATTTTCACCGCGCTTCGGTGTAAGGCCGGCGGCGGTCAGCTCACTTCCGGTGGGGACAAAAGCCACGATCGGGCGCCGGATGACCGGCACGGTCCGAATGCCGCCGACGAGCAGATTTGCCTGCAGCTCGGGTGTGATGCAGGTATTTTTCCGAACCAGCAGATCGCCGGGCATCATCATGCAGCCCGCGGGCCGGATATTACTGCCGGGCTTGAATTCGTAATCGGGAGAGAGCGTCAATATCCCATTTTCGTCATAGTGGAGCTGTTCCACCGCAATGACGGAATCAAATTCATCCGGGAAATCATCGCCGGTATCGGCGGGAACAAAATCCTGCCCGGCCACCCATGTGGAAACATCAGGCTTTCCGCAGGCAAAATTTTCCGACTTTACCGCATAGCCATCCATCGCCGATATGCGGCATTTCGGAATGGTGTTGACAGCGATGAGATCTGCAGCACTTACCCGTCCGAGACATTCCGCCGGCAGCACATATTCCCTTTCCATCTGGTAATCCCAGCGGGCCAGCAGGTCTGCCAGCGCCTGTTCCTTAAGCGGGGCTTTCATTACGTCATGATTCATATAGTTCTCTCCTTACAAAAAAGACAGAACCCCAAACGGAGTTCTGTCTTCCAACAGGCTAGATTGTATCATATGAGACATTAAATGTCAATCAATCATTTTATTTCCCTTAGAAAAATCATCTATGTCTCAGGCCCTGCGGTGGATTCTGCCTCTGGATATAAAACCCGTAAAAACACCCTTTTTACCGGATAAGCCATGTTTTATTGACAATAAAAAGTAAGGGGTTATAATGGGGTTAAAAAATAAATCCATACCATGTCTTACAGAAAGTGGTTGTCAATGAAACAATCTGAAATCATCAATAAAATCCTGGCGGGGGAGCTCCTTGAATTTTCCTGTCAGGGGGAGAATTATCTCATCCAGCAGGAGAATAACAAGGGCTGGGATTATATCAGCGTCTGGCGCATCAGCGACCGGCCCGTCTGCCTGGCAAGGACCCTCTTTGATCTCTTCGACGGGCTCGGGGAGGAGGACGTCCTGGATCTAATCAATCAGAAATGCATTTTCGGCCGCTCCACGGCGGAAATTCTGGAGGAAATTCCCTGATTTTCCCGGGCAGACTTGACAAAGACGAGACAATAATGTATACTTACTTTTACCCGTTAAACCGTTATAACTAAAAAGCAATGAATTATCATGTATCATGCTTGGAAGGGATGTATATAAAATGCCTGTTACCGATCTGCTCGAACGCAATGCGAAATTATATGGCGGGGATGTGGCCCTGATTGAGGTCAACCCCGAGCTGCAGGAAAAGCGCCGCGTCACCTGGAAGGACTATGACCTGATTCAGTCCTCCTCCACCACCGCCTACCGCCGGGAGATCACCTGGCAGGTCTTTGATGAAAAGGCAAACCGGGTTGCCAATCTTCTCATGAGCCGGGGCATCGGCCGGGGCAACAAGGTTGCGATTCTGATGATGAACTGCCTGGAGTATCTGCCCCTCTACTTCGGCATTTTAAAGACCGGTGCTGTCGCCGTCCCCATGAACTTCCGCTTCTCCTCCGATGAGATTGCATACTGTGCAAAGCTCTCCGACACCGACGTGCTCTTCTTCGGCCCCGAATTTATCGGCCGTCTGGAGGAGATTGTCGACACGCTGGGTGACAGCAAGCTCCTCCTCTATGTGGGCAGCGGACTCTGCCCCACCTGGGCCGAGGACTATAACGAGCAGGTTTCCAACTTCTCCTCCGCAGCACCTCTTGTCCGCATTGAGGACGAGGACGATGCCGCCATCTACTTCTCCTCCGGCACCACCGGCTTCCCCAAGGCCATTCTCCACAACCATGAGAGTCTCCTGCAGGCCGCCCGGATGGAGCAGAAACACCACAACATCACCAAGGATGACTGTTTCCTCTGCATTCCGCCCCTCTATCATACCGGTGCGAAATTCCACTGGATGGGCAATCTGATTTCCGGCTCCAAGGCTGTCCTCCTCAAGGGCAACTCCCCCGAGGCCATCCTCAGCACCATCTCTAAGGAGCAGTGCACCACCGTCTGGCTCCTGGTGCCCTGGGCCCAGGACATTCTGGAGGCCCTGGATTCCGGCAGAATCAAGCTCTCCGACTATAAGACGGACCAGTGGTGGCTCATGCACATCGGCGCCCAGCCCGTTCCCCCCTCCCTGATCAAGCACTGGCTGGAGTACTTCCCAAACCACAAATACGACACCAACTATGGCCTCAGCGAGTCCACCGGCCCGGGCTGCGTCCATCTGGGCCTTGAGAATATCCACAAGGTGGGTGCCATCGGCGTCCCCGGCTATAACTGGGAGTGCAAGATTGTGGACGAGGACCGCAATACGGTAAAGCAGGGCCAGGTCGGCGAGCTCTGCGTCAAGGGTCCCGGCGTCATGACCTGCTATTACAACGACCCCGAGGCAACGAAGGAAGTCCTGACTGAGGACGGCTGGCTCCTGACCGGCGACATGGCCATGCAGGATGAGGACGGCTTCTACTTCCTGGTGGACCGGAAGAAGGATGTCATCATCTCTGGCGGCGAGAACATCTATCCCGTCCAGATTGAGAGCTTCCTCTCCGCCAACAATGCCGTCTCCGATGTGGCCGTCATCGGCATTCCCGACGAACGCCTGGGCGAGATTACCCTGGCCGCCATCCAGGTCAAGGAGGGCTACAGCCTGACCGAAGAAGAGGTCAACCAGTACTGCCTGGCCCTGCCCCGCTACAAGCGGCCGAAGAAGGTTGTCTTCACCCAGGTTCCCCGGAACGCCACCGGCAAGATTCAGAAGAACACCCTGAGAGAGATGTTTGGCGCATCCAACCTGGTCGCCGCCCAGAACGAAATCAAAATGTAAATTTTAAAAAAAGCAATGCCCGCTCCGTTTTTCCCGGAGCGGGCATTTCCTTATTCATCCTTTTCTTCAAAATAGGTCTTTGCGCAGGAGGAAAAGGTATAGAGACTGCGGCAGAGCCTGCTCAGCCCCTCGCTGCCGGTATTGCAGGCCTCCCTGCAATAGGAAAAGGCGCCGGCGGTCATGGTCCAGCTATTCTCCCCGTCGGACACCGTAAAGACATGGCTTTTGTCCAGCTCGGACGGAGGAATGGGGTCCGTTTCGATGTAGAGAAAGCCGTCCTTTTCCGTCGCCTCCCTTTCAACACCGTCAACAGTAAAGCTTAACTTCTCTCCGCTGCCGGAAGTCGGAAGAAAGTAGAGCCGCAGGGCGCTGTTGTCTTTTAAAAGAAGGGAGAAGCCCTCATAAGAAAGACCATCCGGCAGAAGCCCTTCCGTCTTCGCTTCGCTTTCTTCAAAAACGTCCTTCTCCGGGAGGGAGGATGCCCCCACATTGCTTTCGCCATCAAAATAGGCCGCGGCATAATATCCGTATTCCGAAAGGGCATCAATCAGGGCCATCAGATTTTCGTCCCCGGCATCGGCGCCATCCCTGTATGCAGAAAGGCTCCAGCGAATGCTTTCAAATTCCACCCCGTATGCATCCAGGAGATCTGTCTCTTTCCCATTCTCCCGGAAGGCCCGGATTTCAAAGACATCGTTGATCTCTTTTGGGGAGATGGGGAAGCTGATTTTATATTCGTCACCCCCCAGGGACTCTCCCTCCCCGGCGGAAATGCAGGTGTCCCCCAGCATAAGGGAGCCGTTTCCCCGGATTTTCGCATAGAAGTTGACCCTGATTCCCCCGTCCAGAGTGATGGAAGCAGTAAGCAGTTGGGGCAGAGGGGGAATAATCTCCGGATACCATAGATAATCCTCCTCCGAGAAAATCATGTCGACGCCGCAGGTCTCATAGCTGCTCTCCCGCCTGATTTCTCCCGCCGCCGCCTGGTCAAAGGCCAGGGGATTTTCGGAAACAGGGTATTTCTCTGAAAAGTCCGTTTCGTCGAAATCCGAGCCGTAATTGTCCCCCACAAGGTGGCCGGAAAACTCAGCCTGGGTCTTTAAAAAGTAATCCCACTCATATCCGTCCTTCCCCGCGTCCCAGGTGGCGTCAAGCAGATAATATGTCCCATTGATTTCGGCAATATTCCAGATATGGTCCATAGACCGGCATTTGATTGCCCGGCAGTCTATGCCGGAGGCCAGACAGAGCCGGTACATGGCCATGGAATAGCCCTGGCAGACGGAGGCTCCCTCAATCAGGGCCGCATAGGCGGTGTATTTCAAGGTATAGGAATCATCATTTACGTTCTCATAATCATAGCTGACATGCTCCGTGAGGTAGCCGTAGATTGCCATGACTTTGATATAGTCCGGCTCATTATCAAGATCAAGCTCCCCTAAAATTTCATCGATCTTTTGGGAGAGCGCCGCCTCCTGGGCCGCATCCGTATACCAGGTGATGATATAATTAACGGTGAAGCGGTAGTAATCTCCGGACTGATTATAGCTGATGCCGTCAGTTGTAAACCCCCCATACGCCCAGCGGATATAATCCCCCTGGGTGGGGACGCCGGTATGGACAAAGGCTGCATGGAAAAGCTCCGTCGCCATGCCCTTATAATAGGGCTCCTCCTGCTCATAGTAGATGGTAATTTCCGCAGTGTGGCTTTCGAGCAGATCATATACCGATGCGGCCGCCGCCTCCATGCTGTCATAGTAGACAATCTCGTCCGAGCAGAAAGTTTCCGTCTCCTCGCTCTCCCCGTCGATGCTGCAGATTGCTGCCTCATCCCCATAGAGGTCTTCGGCGGAGCGCAGGTCCTCTTCGGAAAGAACATCCGCATAGAGGGGGTTGATCTCCAGCTCATCCGTGAGAATTTCATATTCCTCCGCAGCGGCGCCGCAGCAGAAAAGGAGGGAGAAAAGGAGGAGCAGCAGGGCAGTGAAAGCAGATTTTCTCTTCATGACTTATCCCTGTATTTTTTCGTCTCCGCCACCGCCAGAGCGTCGCAGCGGTTGTTATACTCGTTCTGGGCATGGCCCTTGACCCAGTGGAAACTGACCTGATGAATTTCCAGCAGGTCCAGCAGTCTCCCCCACAGGTCCGGGTTGATGGCCGGGTCCTTTTTATTCCGCATCCAGCCGTTTGCCCGCCACCTTGCCGCCCAGCCCTTTTCAATGCCGTTGACCACATACTGGCTGTCGGTATAGAGGTCCACGGAGCAGGGGCGCTTCAGATTTTCCAGGGCCGTGATGACCCCCAAAAGCTCCATCCGGTTGTTGGTGGTGCTGGCCTCCCCGCCGGAGAGCTCCTTTTTGTGTTCTCCATACATGAGAATGGCCCCCCAGCCCCCCGGGCCGGGATTGCCGGAGCAGGCGCCGTCGGTATAAATGGTTACATTCATTTTTTTCCCTCAAATCGGATATACGGCTGCCCCAAAGGTGGAACAGCCGTATTTTCATTCTTTATTCCGCGGAGGGCTCCTCCGTCAGGGTGTCGGCTTCCTTTTCTGCCGCCTCCCCGGAGACCTCCTCCGGCAGGGATTTCAGCTTTTCCAGGGAGGATACGGTGGCACCCTCGCCCATTCTCATGCTGATGACACCCATTGTGCTCCGGCCCATAGGCCGGATGTCCGTGGTGGAAATGCGGATGACCGTGCCGTCTGTTGCGATGAGCATGACGTCATCCTCGTCAGAGACCATTCTGACGCCGACAACCTTGCCGGTCTTCTCGTTGATGTCATAGTTTCTGACACCCTTGCCGCCTCTGTGCTGGACGTCAAAGCTGCCGTCCTCCCTCTGGCGGGTATACTCCAGAGCGGCGGTCTTCTTGCCATAGCCCTTCTCCGTGACGGAGAGGAGATATTCATCTCGCCTGAAGATGTCTGCACCGATGACCTCATCATCGCCGGAGAGCTCGATGCCCCTTACACCAACGGCGTCTCTGCCCATGGGACGTACATCGCCCTCATGGAAGCAGATGGACTTGCCGTTTCTGGTGCAGATGATGATATAATCGCTGCCGTTGGTCCGGTTGACGGAAATGAGCTCGTCTCCCTCTTCCATGTTGAGGGCCCGGATGCCGGTGGTTCTTCTGGTGTTCAGTTCGCTCATTCTCAGGCGCTTGACTGTGCCCTTCTTTGTGACCAGCATGAGATATTCATGCTCGCTGAATTCCCGGATGGCGATGCCGGCCGTCACATATTCGTCCTGCTCCAGGGGCAGAATATTGACAATATTGGTGCCCCGGGCCGTGCGGGAGGCCTCGGGAATCCGATAACCCTTGCGATTATGGACCCGGCCCGTATTGGTGAAGTAGAGAATCATGTCATGGGTGGAAGCCACAAACATGCCGGAGATGACATCCTCCTCCTTGAGACTCTGGCCGGAGATGCCTCTGCCGCTGCGCTTCTGGACCTTGTAGGTGTCAACGCTCATGCGCTTGATGTAGCCCTGCTGGCTGATGGTGAAGCAGCAGTCCTTCTCCTCAATCAGGTCCTCCATGTCGATTTCATCATCGACCTCCTGGATTTCCGTCTTGCGCTCGTCGCCGTACTTGTCGGCGATGGTCTGGAGCTCCTCCTTCAGGATGGAGCGGACCATACCCTCATCGGAGAGAACCTGGTTATAATAGGCAATTTTCTCTTCCAGTTCTTTGTATTCGTTCTCCAGCTTTTCCCGGTCCAGCCCCTGCAGGGCCTTCAGACGCATATCCAGAATGGCCTGGGCCTGAATCTCATCCAGGCCGAAGCGCTCCATCAGGTTTTCCCGGGCATTGTCATAGCTGGTGCGGATAATGCGGATGACCTCTTCGATGTTGTCCTGGGCGATGAGCATGCCCTCAAGGAGATGGGCCCGCTCCTGGGCCTTCTTCAGGTCATAACGGGTCCGGCGGACGATAATCTCCTCCTGGAAGGCAAGATACTCATCCAGCACATTTCTGAGGGAGAGAATTCTGGGCTGCCGCTGGTTGTCCACCAGTGCCAGCATGATGACGGAGAAGCTGGACTGCATGGCCGTCTGGGCAAAGAGCTGGTTCAGAACCACCTGGGGATTGGCGTCCTTTTTCAGCTCGATGACAATCCGCATGCCGTTCCGGTCTGTCTCATCCCGCAGGTCGGAGATGCCCTCCAGGCGCTTTTCCTTGACCTGGTCGGCAATGGTCTTGATGAGCTGGCGCTTGTTGACCTGATAGGGGAGCTCGCTGACGATGATGCGGATTCTCTTCTGGCCGAACTCTTCAAATTCGGTCCTTGCTCTTACTTTAATCTTACCGCGGCCGGTCTGATAAGCGGCCCGGATGCCGGCGGTGCCCATGATGATACCCTTTGTGGGGAAATCCGGGCCCTTGACATGCTGCATCAGGTCAAAGAGGGTGGCGTCCGGATTGTCAAGGACGCAGATGCAGGCATTGATGACCTCCCGCAGGTTGTGGGGCGGGATGTTGGTGGTCATGCCGACGGCAATGCCGGAGGATCCGTTGACCAGGAGATTGGGGAAGCGGGAGGGGAGCACTCTCGGCTCCTTCCGGCTCTCGTCGAAGTTGGGGTCCCAGTCGATGGTATCCTTGTCGATGTCCCGCAGCATCTCGTTTGCGATTTTGGACATTCTGGCCTCGGTATAACGATAGGCAGCCGGGGGGTCGCCGTCCACGGAGCCGAAGTTACCGTGGCCGTCCACCAGCATATAGCGCATGGAGAAATCCTGGGCCAGACGCACCATGGCGTCATAGACGGAGGAGTCGCCGTGGGGATGATACCGGCCCAGCACGTCACCAACGCAGGTGGCGGACTTTTTAAAGGGCTTGTCGGAGGTAAGACCATCCTCATACATGGCGTAGAGTATTCTTCTGTGCACCGGCTTA
>R04__coassemble_245_pt1 | contig 20290 bp, 14 predicted proteins | sample R04__metabat2_high_PE_020 | metagenome-assembled genome bin R04
GTCTGAATGAGGGGTTGACCGTTATGTTTAGCCGTGCCATTTTTGAGAATATGAAGTCTGTAAGCCGCATGGATTCATTGTGCCATGCGGCTTTTTGCCTGTTTAAGTGGCATAAAATGTAAATTCACACAAGGAGTGAGAGAAAATGAAAAACGGCAGATCAAAAAAGATATTGGCCTGGATTCTTATGCTTTCTATGCTGGTATCAATCCTGCCCATGTCGGCACTGGCAGACCAAATCGTACTTACGCCAGAGGAGGATGAGACCGAGATAATGGGCCCTGATGGCATCCGCAATTACACCCTCAATGATGGCGTTCTGACCATCAAAACGAATGGCGCAATGGCCGACTACAGCAGTGGTGGTGCACCCTGGTATAGCTCCTGTTCTTCTATAACAGCTGCTGTAATAGAAGATAGCGTGACGAGCATCGGTGATTATGCATTCGAAGGCTGCAGTAACCTGGTGAGCGTATGCTATACGGGAACCGCCGCGCAGTGGGCCGAAGTCACCATCGGCAGCAACGGCAATGATGCGTTGACCGAAGCGACATTCTATTACGGCCATAACATCGTCACCGACCCGGCGGTGGAAGCGACCTGCACGACGGATGGCCTGACCCAGGGGAGCCACTGCGCGGCCTGTGGTACGGTTATCACGAAACAGGAGATCGTATCGGCCCCTGGTCATCAGATCGTCATCGACCCCGCAGTAGAGGCAACATACACAACGGATGGCCTGACTCAGGGCAGCCATTGTTCGGCCTGTGGCACAGTTATTACCGCTCAGGAGGTCGTCCCCATGTTGGGTACCTGCCAGAGGCTCATCGATGTTACGGAGATTCATTCCGCCCATCCCTACAGCGATAATGAGCAGAACGAATGGACGGTTGCCTGTGAGGGCGCGAAGGAAATTGTCATGACCTTTGACGCAAGCACCCAGCTTGAAATTAACTATGACGATTTCATCTACATCTATGACGAAAACGGAGAACTTTTTGGAAAGTACAGGAACGATGAATTAAAGGGCGCGACCATCACCGTCCCCGGCGCGAGCGCCACCATCCGCATGTCCACGGATGTCTCCGCCACGGAATATGGCTTTGCCCTGGCCTCTGCCTATGGCTCCACCCATGACTGGGACAGCGGCGTGGTTACTGTGGCTGCTGATGGTACCAATACCGGCATTATGACCTATACCTGCCGGATTTGCAACAGCACAAAAACGGAAATTATCGATGCACCCTATATTGCCGCGGGTGTTGATGATGAAATCGGCTGGGGCATTACATCCTCCGGCGAGCTGCAGATATGGAATAACAGCGGCAGCGGAACGGTGTCGATGGGGTACTATGGCACCAAAACGGTCGATGGAAAGACCGTAACCACTGCCCCATGGGGCGCATATGTGTCACAGGTTACTTCTCTAAAAATTGGAAATGGAATTACAAGCATCAGTGGTTGTGCATTCTACGGAATGGATAAGCTTAAGACCATCGAGGCGGATGATCTGGGTGAAATCACATCAATTAAGGGATATTATGTCTTTGGCCACTGCGGTGGCCTGACGAGTATTGAACTTCCCGATAGTGTAACAAACATTGGATACGGTGCATTTTCTGATTGTTCCAATCTGAAAACAGTGGAGTTCGGCAGTTCGATTGAGGCCATTTATGGAAGTGCTTTTTCGGGTTGTACGAGTCTTGAGATGGTAGATGTCCCCTCAATTGAAAGCTGGCTCAATATTTCCTTTGACGATACTAATGCAAATCCCCTTTATTATGCTCATAAGCTTTTTGTTAACGGAGTGCTTGCGGAGGAAATTGAGATTCCGTCCGGCGTAACGGAGATCAAAAATTATGCTTTTCAGGGCGCAAGCTGCATTAAGAAGCTAACGCTCCCATCTACGATAGAAAGCTTTGGAAATTATGCTTTTTCAGGCTGTAGTAATATGGAACTGGCCAATGCGAAACTACCCAACAATCTGAAAACGATTGGCCCTTATGCTTTCTATGGTTGTTCCTCGGTAAAAGAGGTCAGTATCCCCGCCGGTGTAACCTATATTGGCTATGATGCTTTTTATGAGTGCAGCGCCTTAAAAACTGTAACCTTTGCAAAGGACATACAGATTGACAGCATTGGGGTCGATGTATTTTATGGATGCAGCAGTCTGACAGGTATTACAATCCCAGACAGTGTGACAAGCATCGGGCAATATGCCTTCTACGACTGCGGTAGCCTTACAAGTATCACAATTCCGGACGGTGTAACCAGCGTCGGTGACAATGCATTCAGTGAATGCTGCAGCCTGACAAGCATTATGCTCCCGGGCAGCCTGACAAGCATTGGAAACCATACGTTCCAATACTGTTATAGTCTTGAAAGTGTTACAATTGCAGATGGAGTGACGGGCATCGGGCAATATGCCTTCTACGACTGCAACAGACTGACGAGCATCACAATCCCGGCAAGCGTAACCAGCATTGAATACTATGCATTTGGCGAATGCAGCGGATTGTCCATGTATTTTGAGGGAAGCGCACCGACCATTGATTCAGGGGCATTTGATTATTCCCGCAATCTGACTGTATACTATCCTGTCTGTGACAGCAGCTGGGATGGCGTGGCCGGAAATGAATATGGTGCCTCCAGCATCACCTGGACTGGCATCCACTATCCCACCGCTGCAGCGGCCACTGTCGTTGCCCCCACCTGTACTGCGGACGGAAGCAGCACCCAGACCTGCCGCCTTTGCGGAGCGGTTTACGGAGAAACCATTCCCGCCACCGGCCATGACTGGCAGGTGACCGCAAGCACCCCCGCTACCTGCCAGAAAGAGGGCAGCGCCGATTACAGGTGCGCCAACTGCGGTAACACCAAAACGGAAACCCTGGCCATTGATACAGCAGACGGCCACGATTGGGTATTGACCCGCACAGAGGCCCCCACCTGTGCCGCCCAGGGCTATACCCTCTATACCTGCTCCATCTGCGGCAATACAAAGCGGGTGGATTATGTTCCTGCCCTCGGCCACAGCTATGGAGACCCTGTTGAGACCAATCCTTCCTGCGCTTCGCAGGGCTATACCACCCACACCTGCGATACCTGCGGCTACAGCTACAGGGATAATTATACCGATGCTCTCGGCCATAACTACAGCGCCACCGTCGTAAAGCCCACCTGCCAGACTCAGGGCTACACTCTATACGAGTGCTCCGCCTGCGGCGACTGCTACTATTCCGATTATACGGAGCCCTCGGCCCATGAGCTGGTAACCACCACAATCGCCCCCACCTGCACAACCCGGGGCTATGACAGCATTGTCTGCTCCGTCTGCGGTTACGCTGAGACCGCCAACTTTACCCCTGCCCTCGGCCACAGCTATACCGATGTGGTGACGCCACCCACCTGTACTTCCCAGGGCTATACCACCAGAACCTGCGCGACCTGCGGCGAGAGCTACAAAACATATTTTGTTCCCATGACCGCCCATAACTATGTCCTTACGGTCACACCCTCCTCCTGCACGGCCCGCGGCTTCACCACCTGGACCTGCACAGACTGCGGCGACACCAAGGTCGGCGATTATACCGCAATTCTGGACCATAACTGGGACAATGGTGAAGTTACCTCCGAGTCCTATCTGGTCGGCGGAAAGATTGTCTACACCTGCCTTGATTGCGGTGTAACCTATACTGTGGCAATCCCCGCAATCGGCCAGATTGACCTTTCTGACTGCACAATTGAGCTGAGCTACACATCCGCTGTCTACAGCGGAAACGCGAAGGAGCCCACCGTAAAGGTCATGACCGATGACGGCCCCATTGATTCAGATGAATATACCGTCACCTATTCCGATAATATCGACGCCGGAACGGCCACCGTTACCGTGACCGCGAAGGAGGGGGATATCAGCGTCTGCGGCAGCGCCAAAGCCGAATTTACCATCACCCGGAAAACCCGCTATATCACCGCCTCCCTCTCCGATGAGCTTGTCCATATGGGCGGCACCGCGCTTGTCATGGCCTCCGCCGGTGACGCATCCCTCAGCTACAGCTCTTCCAACCCCGATATTCTGACGGTAAGTGACAGCGGCGTAATCACCCCCCTTGCAAGAGGCACAGCCAGCGTCATCATCAGCGCTGCCGAAACCGCCAATTATAAAGCGGCCACCCGCAGCGTGATTGTCAAAGTAACCGATCATGACTGGGTCTCTGTGGACCAGGTCGCATCGGAAACCAGCTATACCACCACCTATAACTGCAGCATCTGCGGGCTGAGTAAGGAAGAGACAAGCCCCATTGAAATCTCCAATGTGGCCAGAGCCTCCCTGACCCTCGGCGCATCCGTCGGCGTCAACTTCTATATGACCCTCAGCAGTGAGGCAGATAAGGTCGTTATGAATGGTCCCAGCGGCGAGATTGAGGCCCCGGTTGCGGATGCCAAAATCGTCGATGGCTACTACCGCTTCACCTATGAGGTGCCTGCAAAGGATATGGACGAAGAGATCACCCTCGAAGTTAAGAATGCCTCCGGTCAGACTCTGGCCCTCAGCAATCTCTCAGCAAAGGACAATGTCCTTCACTACAGCGTAAGCGAATATCTCGCAAATGCAGCCGGATCCAGTGATGCAAGCCTTGTGGCCCTTGCCTCCGCCATGAACAGCTATGGCACTGCTGCCGGAGCCTACTTTGGTGGTGAGGATGTAAGCTATGATGGTGCTGCGGTTGACCTCTCCGGGTATAAATCCACCGTCACCGGAACGGGCGCCGCTTACTACGGCTCCTCCCTGCTCCTGAAGGAAGAGGTTACCATCCGCCATTACTTCACCGCCAATCCCGGCACGGTAACCGTCAGCGTGGGTGACTCCACCGAAACGCTTGAAGTAAAGCAGAAGGACGGCCTCTGGTATGTGGATATCAAGGACATCGCCGCCATCGAGCTGGGCACACCCTGCACCGTCTCCGCCGGCGACTGGGCCCTTTCCTACAGTGCCCTGAGCTACTGCTACAAGGCCATGCAGTCCGGAAACGATAACCTGAAGGCTCTGGTTGAAAATCTCTATCAGTATCATCTGGCGGCAAAGGATTACTTTGCGGAATGACAGAAATCAGTCGGACCCATTGAGACCGTAAGTAAATAAATTAAACCGGAGAGCAGGTCATCGAATGGATGATTTGCCCTCCGGTTTTTATTTTTCGTGTCTACTTTTATTGACTGGTACACTCCTGATTTGCAAACTGAGAATTATGTTACAAACCTCGGATTTAAACCGAGAATTATGTTACAAACGGATTGAAATTTTTCCGGAATTATGTTACACGGTATATGCTGATCTTTATCCGCCCCGAAACGCCGACGGAGGGCCTGATACACGAAATTGATCTGTCAGCGCTCAAGCTGATTCCATGACCACTTAAATCCGTTCAGAAAGCCGGACCATGCCCGGTAATCAGGAGCCGGAGTCTGATATAAGGGCATAATAAGCCGAAATGTGCAAATGTGCATTTTCAATGTAAAGTCTCCGCGAAGAGGAAATATGAAAAAGTTTACTGCAGAAATGCACATTATGTACGGGCCGGGCCCCTGTGGGATTTCTCCCTGTGGTTGCCCCATCGGTGATTGCATCCGTGTGCCCCTAAAAACAAAAGAAAAGCCCCGAATTCAGACGAATTCGGGACTTTTGCTGGCACGCCGGAAGGGACTCGAACCCCCAACCCTCGGAACCGGAATCCGATGCTCTATCCATTGAGCCACCGGCGCACATCAACTATGCTATTATAGCACAGAAAAATCAGATTGCAAGCCTTTTTTCCCGGAAAGCACGGCCGGTCTCCGGGAAAAATCACAGGAGGGGAGAGGGGACCGACAGGAGAGATTTTTCCGGATGATGGAGCACGGACAAGAATTGATACCGCAAATAAAAAGAAGTCGGTTGCGGGCGGGGGCATATTCTGATAGAATATTGTGGAATGAAAATATAAACAGTATTCTGTTTTGTGAAAGGATGATATCATGAGCTGGAGAGATGCACCTGCACCGATTGAAGAATCCCAGATTGCCGCCGTCCATGAGGCGGACGTAATCGTGGTCGGACTCGGCTACGCCGGCAGTGCCGCCCTGCGTGAAATCGCGGAGGAGGGCAAGAAGGCCATCGGCCTTGAGATGATGCAGGAGAAGAGCTATGTGACCTGGGGCAGAGACGTGGGCCACCTGAATTCCGAATTCCTGGCCTCCAGAGGCGTCCCCAAGGTGGACGAGCTGGAGTATTTCAATGAGTGGATGCGCCGCGCCTGCGGCCGGGCCAATCCCGGACTCATTATGAAGTTTGTCAAAAATTCCGGCAAGACCTTTGACTGGTATACCGACGTCGTGCCGGACCGTGACTATATGACCACGCCCTTCTGGCCCAGCGGCAAGAAGTTTGACGGCGATATTTCCGGATGGAAATTCTGGCCCGGCACGGCCAGCTTCCCGGATGTTCCCGGCGGTCCCCCCATGGGTCCCCACGGGAAGGGTGGACCCGGTGGTCCCGGAGGCCCGGGTGGCCCCGGAGGTCCCGGAGGTCCGGGCGGTCCCGGAGGTCCGGGCGGCCCCGGAGGTCCCGGTGGAGATGAGCCCTTTGAGCCCGGCATGGGCCACGGCCCCCAGGGCCCCGTCGATGACAACCCGGACCATGTCAGCCTGACCGGCATCGCCAGACGGAACATCGAAAAGGCCCGGAGCCTCGGGGCTGAGGCCATGTTCGGCTTTGCCGGCGTCTATCTTGAAAAGAAGGACGGCAGGGTCACCGGTATTATCGCCAAGGAAACCAAAAGCGGCGAATACCATCGCTTCAACGCAAAGAACGGCGTCATCCTCTCCGCCGGCGGCTTCGGCGCCAACAAGGAAATGATGCGCGATCTGGTCCACGATATGGTGGATCTCTACCGCGAGGGAGACGGCTCCACCATCGGCGGTATGGGCCGCAACGGCAGCGGCATCAAGATGGGCGTCTGGGCAGGCGGCGTCGTGGAGGCCGGAACCCTCCCGGTTATGGGCGGCAACTTCAATGCCCACCGGGGCATCAACGGCACCTTTGGCATTCTCTGGCTGGACCCCAAGGGCAAGCGCTACTGCAACGAGACCTTCGGCGACCCCGTCATCTCCGGCTTCCCCGGAAACCAGATGCCGAGAGGCACCTACTATAACATCATCGACTCCCGCATCGAGGAGGACCTGGAGTGGGCCGTCCCTGCCCACGAGGGCTATGACGGCTCCAAGGGCATGAATCTCAAGCCCCAGCTGGACCGCTGCCTGGCAGCAGGGAAGGGCGGCTGCACCGTCTTCGCCCCCGGCGGTTCCCTCAAGATGGTGGGCGGCAGAAATATGGAGGAGCTCCTCGACAATGCGGAGCTGACCGGCGAGGTGCGCGAGAATGTGAAAAACAGCATCCTACGCTACAATGAGCTCTGCCGCGGCGGCCGTGACGAGGATTTCGGCAAGGACAGCAAGCTGCTCCGGCCTCTTGACGCATGGCCCCTCTTCATCCAGTTCAACACCTACACCAGCCGGATGCTCTGCACCGTGGGCGGCCTTCTGACGGATGAAAACCAGTGCGTGCTGGACAATGCCTATGAGCCCATCCCGGGTCTCTATGCCTCCGGCAACACCTGCGGCCGGCGCTTCGGCCCCCAGTATTCCACCCCGACGGCCGGTGTCTCCATCGGCATCGCCATCACCCTGGGCCGTGAGGCGGGTAAGAGTGCAGCACAGGGCCTCCTCTGATTGCGCTGAATTTCATACAGTTTTCATTTCGGGCTGCTGCGGCTTTTGCTGCGGCAGCCCTTTTTCGGCTTTGGACCGTGCCCGATAAAATTGTTAATACAAAAAAGGAAATGCGACAGAAATGAAGAAAAAGCGGGGGAATTTCCTGCAATATGAGAAATAATGCTGTGAATTGTAACTGATTTTTTTGAATTTTCAGAAAAAATCGAGAAAGTGCTATCAATTTGTTACAGAATGTGGTATAATAGCCCCTGTATATGCAAAAGAAAGGAAGATGCAGATGAGGAAACGCAATGGCGTAATCTTCCTGCTGCTTCTCGTGTGTTTTCTGTGCCTGACCGGCTGCGGCGCCACCTCTGCGGAGGAGCTCTACAGCCTGCCCAAGGCACGGGCTGCCGATAATAATCTTCAGACGGTGCTCAGCGGAATCCTGGACGAGGGCTACAATTACCTGGCCCCGGTCTCCGGCAGCAATCAGGAGCCGGTCCAGCGCGCGGACCTGGACGGGGACGGGACGGATGAAATCCTCGTCTTCCTCCAGAACAGCGGCGCCGGCGCCCTTCAGGTGGATATCCTGGAGGCGGATGCGGATGTATTCTCCCTCTCTGCGGTGGTGGAGTGCTCCGGAAATGCCTTCGGCTCGGTGGAATACTGTGACATGAGCGGAGACGGCGGCATGGAGGTTCTGGTCACATGCCAGGTCAGCGACGCCGTAACCCAGGCCTTTACCGCCTTTTCCTTTGAAGAGGGGAGCATCAGGACGCTTCTCAGCCAGGCCTGCAGCCGCTATGCCCTGCTGGATCTCAACGGCGATAAGCTTCAGGATATCTGCCTCCTGACGGACCACGGGGATGCAGGCGCGGATATCACATGCTGCTGTGTTCGTGGCGGCATCGTGTGGCAGAGCAGCAGCACCCTGGGGTGTGCCTGCGGCGCGGTGACGGAGATCCGGAACGGAACCCTTGTGGATGGCACCCAGGTGATTCTTTTTGAAGAAAACACAGATACGGGCAGTGCCTATGAATTCTTTACCCTGCAGGGGGAGCTTCTCACGTCGATTACCCCGGAGAAGGAGATCGCCTCCGATGCACCCGGCGGCCCCAGGGATGTGGACGGCGACGGAGATCTTGAATTTCCAATCGAGGTGACAGCCTTCGATGGTGCCGTCCTGGAGACAAAGTGGTGCGCCATGAACGACAGAGGGAAGCTGACCGACCGGGCCAGGACCCTCGGTGCGGCGGATGAAAGCTGGTATTTTATCCTGCCGGATGCCTGGGGGACTGACACGAAGGTGGAGCTTTCGGATGCCGAGGAGGGCATGCGGGAAATCCGCTTCCTGGACAATGAAAAAAATCTGCTGATGGAGCTCTATCTGCTCGAAGGCAGTGACCGCCGGTCGGATGCCGAATCGGGCGGCTATATGATTCTTTACAGTGACAGTGAAAAAATAGTGGCGATGGATGCGGACAGCGAAAGCGAGGGCATCTCCCTGACGGAGATTTCCGAGTATTTCCACACCGGCAGCGCGCCAGAGGAATGAAGGTTGAATATATGAAAAAAGTGCTGGTTCTTGAAGATGAAGTCAGTATTCGCAGCTTTGTGGTGATTAATCTGCGCCGTGCGGGCTATGAGCCCTTTGAAGCGGGCACCGGTAAGGAGGCCCTGGAACAGCTCCAGAATAACCCGGATATCGGTGTTGCGATTTTTGATATCAATCTGCCGGATATGGACGGCTTTGAGGTGTGTCGCACCGTCCGTGCGACCAATAAGACCATCGGCATCATCATGCTGACGGCACGCACCCAGGAGATGGACAAGGTGACGGGTCTCATGACCGGCGCCGATGACTATGTGACAAAGCCCTTCTCTCCCGCGGAGCTGACCGCCCGGATTGATGCCCTCTACCGCCGCATCGGCGGGGATGCCGCACCCTCTGCGGACGAGCTGCAGCAGGGGCCCTTTGTGCTCAATACCCGCAACCGTACCCTGGAGAAGGACGGCCGCAAGATCAAGCTGACCCAGGTGGAGTATTCCATCGTAAAATTCTTTATGCAGAACCCCGGCAAGGCCATGTCCCGCGAGGAAATCCTGGCCGCAGTCTGGGGCAGGGACTATGATGGCGAGCTGAAGATTGTGGATGTCAACATCCGCCGTCTGCGCATCAAAATCGAGGACGACACCTCCAACCCGCTGTATATCACGACTGTATGGGGCTACGGCTATAAGTGGGGCACCTGAAAATGAAACGTTCGGGAATCAGCTCCCGCTGGCTCCGCGGCTTTTTCAGCCTGATGGCGGTTCTGGTGATTCTTACTGCACTTGTGGCGGGGATTGCCATCACAAGATACTACTACAGCTGCATGCGTTCGGGCATGGAGGCCAAGCTCCAGACCATCAGCGATTTCTTTGAGGATTACGCCGGCACGACGGAAGAGCTCTTTTACAGCAATGTGTTCAGTCTGACCGGTGGCTTTGAGGACAGAAATGTCCTGGAGCTGGAATTTATCGGTCCGGACGGAGAGATTATCTCCTCCTCCTCCGGCCTGTCCGCCGGAGAGTCACCGGAGACGGAGGACGTTTCCGGCGCCTTTCTCCGTCTGGATAGCACCGTCTTCGAGGGGCGCGACCCCTCCACCGGCGAGCATATCATGGCGGTGACGGTGCCCCTTGTCTCCGGAGAAAAGGTGGTGGGCGCCTTCCGCCTGGTCAGCTCCCTGCGCCTTGCGGACAGGCGGGCCCTGACAAGCACCGCCCTGATCTTCGGCCTGGCCCTGCTCTGCCTCCTCCTCATCGCCGTGACCGGGAGCTATTTTATCCGCTCCATTGTCACCCCCGTTGTGGAGATTACCGAGACGGCGAAGCGCATTGCGGCCGGCGGTTACGGGGCGCAGCTGCAGACCTCCTATACGGATAACGAGGACGAAATCGGCGAGCTGACCCGGACGAAGAACGATCTCTCTTTGCAGATCAGCCAGACGGAGCGGCTTCAGACGGAATTTTTGTCCTCTGTTTCCCATGAGCTCCGCACCCCCCTGACCGCCATTGCGGGCTGGGGCGAAACCCTGCTGGCCGGGGATGAGCTGGACCCCGAGGATGTCCGCCGGGGCATCGGCACCATGCTGAAGGAGACAAAAAGACTGCAGTCCCTGGTAGAGGAGCTGCTGGAATTCTCCCGCCTGCAGGATGGCCGCATCAAGCTGAATATCAGGCCCTGTGACCTGAGGACCGTCTTTGAGGACACGATTTTCATGTATGGAAAGCGGCTGAGCCAGGACGGCATCCAGCTTTTATATGATTACGAGGACGAGACCGAAATCCCGGAGATTCCCTGCGACGAGGAGCGGATCAAACAGGTCTTCCTTAATATTCTGGACAATGCCGCAAAATACGGCGGCGCAGGCGGCAGCATTGACTGCCAGCTGACTGCGGACGCGGAATCCGTCCTGGTCTCCATCCGGGACTTCGGCCCGGGCATCCCGCAGGACGAGCTGCCCCTGGTCAAGAAGAAATTTTATCGCGGCTCCGCTTCCGTCCGCGGCAACGGCATCGGCCTTGCCGTATGCGAGGAGATCGTCAGCATGCACGGGGGCTCCCTCGTCATTGCCAATGCCGCGGATGAAAGGGGCGGCTGCCTTGTGACAATCCGCCTCCCGGTAAAGTAAGGCCGGAATTTTTAAAATTAAGCGAAATCGATTGATATTGTCCGTTTTTTTGGACACATCCGGGCGTATGATAATGGCATACGGCGGATGGTGATGGAAAGGATATATCTGCTGTGGCAAATCAGGAAAAAAGAACAACGATTGGCGGCCAGGCCCTGATCGAGGGCATTATGATGCGCGGCCCCTTTAAGCAGGCCATTGCCGTGAGGGACCAGGAGGGTAAGGTGATTTTGACCACCGAGGACCTGAAGTTCATCCGGGAACGCTACCCGGTGCTGGGGCTCCCCTTCATTCGCGGCATCGTCAACTTCGGCGGCTCCATGGTGGCCGGGGTCAAGGCCCTGATGTATTCCGCCTCCTTTTATCCCGAGGAGGAGGGGACCGGAGAGCCGGGGAAATTCGAGCAGTGGCTGGAAAAGCACATCGGCTCGGAAAAGCTGGAGGAGCTCATCATCTATCTGGCGGTGGCAATGGGCATCTGCATGTCAGTGGCCCTCTTTATGATTCTGCCCACCTTCCTGGTGGGGCTGATTCCGCCGGTGCACAACATCATCTGGCTCCGCAATCTCTGCGAGGGCATTGTAAAGCTGGTCATCTTCACCGGCTATATGATTCTGGTATCTCAAATGAAGGATATGAAGCGGGTCTTCTCCTACCACGGGGCGGAGCACAAGAGCATCAAATGCTATGAGCTGGGCCTGCCCCTGACGGTGGAAAATGTCCGCCCCTGCACCAGAAAGCACCCCCGCTGCGGCACCAGCTTCCTCTTTGTGGTGGTTTTCATCAGCATCCTGGTGGGCAGTGTGGTCCGTTTCAGCAATACCCTGCTGCGCATTCTCTGCCATCTGCTGCTGCTCTTCCCGGTTGTTTCCATCAGCTATGAATTCAACCGCCTGGTGGGCAGACATGACAATGCCCTGACCCGGGCGCTTTCCGCCCCCGGCATGTGGTTCCAGAACTTCACCACGAATGAGCCGGACGACTCCATGATTGAGTGCGCCATTGCCGCACTGGAGGCGGTCATTCCCGAAGAGGAAGGGGCCGACAACTGGTAAACCATGGAGAATAATTACACCTATCAGGAGCTTTACCAGGCGGCAAAGCACATGCTGCGCCGCGTGGATGGGGAGCAGGCGGAATTTACCGCCCGCCAGATTGTGGCGGCGGCCGCAAACCGCAGCCTTGCCCAGCTCGTGGCGGATTTTGGCCTGAGCTGTTTCCAGCGGGATATTGAGCGGGTCAATGAGATGGTGGACCGGCACCTGAAGGGCGAGCCCCTGGCTTATGTGCTGGGCGAATGGGACTTCTGCGGGGTCAGTCTTAAAGTGACGCCGGATGTGCTCATCCCCCGGGATGACACCGAGGCCTGCACGGCCCTTGCCATCTATGCCCTGCGGCGCCTTCCGGAAAATCCCCGGGTGCTGGATCTCTGCACCGGCTCGGGCTGTATCGGCCTGGCTATCGCCGCAAGGGTGCTGGATGCCAGGGTGACGCTGGCGGATCTGTCCCAGGAGGCGCTCGGGGTTGCCCGGAGCAATGTGCGCCGCAATCATCTCACCGGGCGCGTCAGCTGCGTGGAGGCGGACGCCCTGAAGGAGCCGAGCAGCTTCCTCGGCAGCTATGACCTTATTGTTTCCAATCCCCCCTATGTGACGAGCCGCCAGATGGAGGAGCTCGACCCCTCGGTGCGGGATTATGAGCCGGAAATGGCGCTCCACGGGGGCGTCGACGGGCTTGATTTCTACCGGGCAATCGCGAAAAATTATAAGACGGTTATCCGGCCCAAGGGTTACCTGTGCTTTGAATTCGGCTATGGCCAGGAGGACGATGTCTGTCATATTCTGATGGACGAGGGCTTCCGGCTGGAGCGCCTGGAACGGGACAGCGGTGAGCGCGCCCGTGCCGTCCTTGCACAGAAGCCGTAAGTAAAATTGACGGAGGAGTTATCGATAATGGCAAAGAGTAAAACAGCATTTGAAGCCGCCGCCCCCGCGGCGGATAAGGAAAAGGCACTGGCCACCGCCATTGCCCAGATCGAGAAGAATTTCGGCAAGGGCTCCATCATGCGCCTGGGCGAGCGCCCGGACATGAATGTGGACACCATCCCCACCGGCTCCCTGATGCTGGATATGGCCCTGGGTGTGGGTGGTCTCCCCAAGGGCAGAATCGTAGAAATCTACGGGCCCGAATCCTCCGGTAAGACCACCCTGGCCCTTCATGTTCTGGCCGAAACCCAGAAGCAGGGCGGCGAGGTCGCCTTTGTGGATGCGGAGCATGCCCTGGACCCGGTCTATGCCGCGGCACTGGGTGTGGATATTGACAGCATGCTGGTCTCCCAGCCCGATTATGGCGAGCAGGCCCTTGAGATTACGGATGCTCTGGTGCGCTCCGGTGCGGTTGCCGCAGTGGTGGTCGACTCCGTTGCCGCCCTGACCCCCCGGGCTGAAATCGAGGGCGAGATGGGCGATGCCGTTGTGGGCCTTCAGGCCCGGCTCATGTCTCAGGCTCTCAGAAAGCTGGCCGGCTCCATCTCCAAGACAAACTGTCTGGTGATTTTCATCAACCAGATCCGCGATAAGATCGGCGTCATCTATGGCAGCAGTGAGACAACCACCGGCGGCCGCGCCCTGAAATTCTTCTCCTCGGTCCGTCTGGATATCCGCCGCACCGAGAGCCTGAAGAACGGCGGCGAGGTGGTGGGCAACCACACCCGGGTAAAGGTCGTCAAGAATAAGGTGGCGCCCCCCTTCCGTGAGGCGGAGTTCGACATCATGTACGGCGAGGGAATCTCCAAGCTGGGCGAGCTGGTAGACCTGGGTGTCAAATATGATCTGGTCATCAAGAGCGGCAGCTGGTTCTCCATCGGTGACGAGCGCATCGGTCAGGGCCGTGACAATGCCAAGGCCTACCTCCGTGACAACCCCGAGGTGGCCGATGCCCTGGAGGCCTCCATCCGCGAGGCCTATATGAAGGAGCAGGAGTTCAAGAACAAAAAGCGCGCTGCCCGGAATGCCGATGCCCCCGCTGAGGCGGCCGATGCACCGGTTACGATTCTGGCGGACGATTTTGAAGACGAGCTTGATGTATGATTCTTGAAAGAATGACCGCATCCGGCAGGGACGGGAGCCATGTAAAGCTGGAATTTTCCGATGGTTCTGCCCTCCGGGTTCCGGTCACCCTTGTGGCGGACCTGGGTCTCTATGCCCATCAGGAGCTGGATGAGGCGGCCATGGAGCAGCTTCACGCCAGAGCCGGGCAGGCATCGGCCAGGGAGCGGGCCGTCAGAATTGTCTCATCCGCGGCGGTGTCCGAAAAGATGCTGGAGCAGAAGCTGGTCCACAGGGGGGAGAGCCCCGAGGATGCCCGGGCTGCTGCCACCTGGCTTAAGGAGCTGGGGGCGGTGGATGACCGGGACATGGCCCGGCGGGTGGTGGAAAACTCCATCCGAAAGGGCTATGGAAAGAATAGAATCCGGGGGGAGCTCTATGCAAAGGGGGTCCCCAGAGAATACTGGGATGAGGCCCTTGCCGACCTGCCGGATTTTTCCAATGCCATCGACGATTTCCTGGAGCGCCGCTTCCGCACCCGGCCGGTCAATGACAGGGAAATCAAAAAGGCGGCCGATGCCCTGGCGCGGCGCGGCCACAGCTGGGAAAATATATCCGCCGCGCTTCGAAGAATGGAAGAAAACAGGACGGAGGAGGACCGGGACAGCTGACCCGGCCCTGTTTTCCGCGTTATGAAGAAATAAGAAAGTGGAGGTCTCCGCAATGGGGAAGAAAGTAGCAATGGTATCTCTTGGCTGCGCCAAGAATCAGGTGGATGCCGAGACAATGCTATGTCTGCTGCATGAGGCAGGCTATGAGATTACCACCGAGGTGGAGTGGAGCGATGTCACCATCGTCAATACCTGCGGCTTTATCGAGAGCGCAAAGAGCGAGGCAATCCAGGAAATTCTGGAGCTGGGTCTTCTGAAAAACGAGGGGAAGATCGGCAAGATTCTGGTCACCGGCTGCCTCTCCCAGCGCTATAAAGAGGAGCTGATGGAGGAGTTGCCCGAGGTGGACGGCATCCTGGGCTGCGGCAGCTATGCCGATATCGTCTCCGCCGTAGACCGGGTGCTGGAGGGCGAAAATCCGAAGCAGTTCGGCGATATCAACGGCGAGCTGGAAGAACTGGGCCGTGTGCTGACGACCCCGGACTACTATGCCTATCTGAAGATTGCCGAGGGCTGCGACAACCACTGCGCCTTCTGCGTCATCCCCCAGCTGCGGGGCAAGTACCGCAGCCGGAAGTATGAGGACATCATTGAGGAGGCAAAAATCCTGGCTGAGGGCGGGACGAAGGAACTGATTGTCATTGCCCAGGATACCAGCCGCTATGGTATTGACCTCTATGGCAGGCGCCGCCTTGCGGAGCTCCTCAGGGACCTGTGCAAGATTGAGGGCTTCCACTGGATCCGGGTCCACTATCTCTATCCCGATGAGATGGATGATGAGCTGATTGATACCATTGCCTCCGAAGAAAAAATCTGCAGCTATCTGGACATTCCCATCCAGCACTGCAACGACCGCATCTTAAAGACAATGAATCGCCGGGGCAGCAAGGCCTACCTCGACGAGCTCCTGCCCAGACTGCGGGAGCGGATCCCCGGTCTGGTGCTCCGTACCTCCCTGATTGCCGGACTGCCCGGAGAAGGGGAGGAGGAGTTTGAGGAGCTCTGCGAATTCCTGAAAAAGCACCGCCTGGAGCGGGCCGGCTGCTTTGTCTTCTCCCCGGAGGAGGGGACGGCTGCCGCAAAGATGGATTATCCCGACACCGAGATTGCCCAGAAGCGCGCGGAGATCATCAACGAGCTCCAGTCCCGCATCATGGATGACTATAACGACAGCCTGATCGGCAGGACGGTTGAGGTCCTCTGTGAGGGCTATGACCGGCTGGCGGAGTGCCGCTTCGGGCGGACCTATGCGGATTCCCCTGAGATCGACGGCATGGTCTTCTTCACCTCCAACCGGAAGGTGAAGGCCGGAGAGTTTGTCATGGTTACCATTGAGGACACAATGGACGGCAATCTGGTGGGCAGCATGGTAGAGGAGGAAGAAGCATGACAACAGCAAGTAAAATCACCCTGGTCCGGGTCTGCCTGATTCCGGTCTTTATGGTTCTTTTGATTCTGGGCCATAATTATGCCGCGCTGGCGGTTTTCATCATTGCCTCCTGCACGGATTTTGTGGACGGCTACATTGCCCGCCACTATAACCAGGTCAGCAATTTCGGCAAGTTCCTGGACCCCCTGGCGGATAAGCTCCTGGTCATCTCCTGCATGCTGATTTTTATCTCTTCTGGCAGAATGCCCGCCTGGGCGGTTATGGTGGTCCTGACCCGGGAGTTTGCCGTGAGCGGGCTTCGGATGGTGGCTGCGGAATGCGGCAATGTCATCGCCGCCGGCTGGAGCGGAAAGGTCAAGACCGCCTCCACCATGGTGGGGCTCTGCGCCATGATTCTCCTTACCGGCTATCCCGTTCTTGATACGGTTGTGACCATTGTGATTGTTGTGACGACCCTCTATTCCGGCATTGAGTATTTCGTGAAGAACTGGTCCGTCATGGACATGAAGAAATAAATTCCCTTTTCCGCAGCCCGGGCCTGTAAAGCGCGCCCCGGCTGCGGATTTTTCTGCCCCGGGGGGATGAAAATCATGAATACTTTGTAAATTCACCCCTGAAATCCGGCGATTTGGCAGCGAAAGTGACCGCCGGTGCTTGAAACCGGGGTTGACTTGTGATATTATGTTTCATAATTCGTGCTTTGCGGAAAAATTCTTTGGAACAGGTGGAGCTTAATACCATGGGCAAACTCAAAAACAGCATTCATGAAAACGGCGGCTTTCAGCACTGGTTTGTGAATGTCTTCTTGTTTCATTATAAATGGGCTTTTCTGGTGGGGATTGTGGTTCTGGCGATTGTGGTCTTTATCACGGTGGATGCCCTCAGGACCGAGCGCTATGACACCTCTGTGGTGATCGCGACGGACTACTATGTGGACGAGGAGGCACTTGACGCCCTGGATGCTGTCCTGAAGCCTGCGGTTGAGGACCTGGACGGGAACGGAAAGGTCAGCATTAACTATATCGTGCTCTATCTCGGCGATACCGAGGTGGGCCGCCAGAATGAGGAGCGCATGTATCTCTATATGACGGAGGATGATGTGGCCTTCTATCTCATGAGCGAGAATATTTCCGATGCCTATACCAATCCTCTGCTTGAATATTTCACCGATGAGATTGCTCAGTATGACCTTCCGGCGGATGAAAACAATGCCATCCGCTGCAACCTGAGCGGGAATACGGTCCTGGCGGAATGCGGCATTGACGATGCCTATCTTTCCATCATGGACTATACCACGGTGAAGGGGACCGAAGAGGTTTCTGATGCCCTGAACACAGCCCTGTCCATGGCGAATGCCCTGATCGAGGCCGGTGGTACCGGCGACAACAGCGCTGCCGAAGCGGATGAATGAACATCGGGAGGTGCTGCAGCTGCAGCACCTCCTTTTTTGACTTTTAATCGGGAGGGAGGCGCAGGCCTTGCGAGAGAAGCTTTATGAGCTGCAAAGCCGGCTGAAAAAGAAAAGTGACCACGCAACAAGAATTCTGGTCCTGTTTTTTGCCCTTGTGGTCGGGCTGGGGACGCTCCTTTTGATGCTCCCGGCTGCCTCAAGGAGCGGGGAGAGCTGCGGATGGATGACGGCACTCTTTACAGCCACATCCACCTCCTGCGTCACTGGCCTTTCCCTGGTGGATACCTACAGCCAGTGGTCCCCCTTTGGCCAGGTGGTTCTCCTGGTGCTGATTCAGGTGGGCGGTCTCGGCTATATGACCTTTGTTTCGGTCTTTTATTTCATGCTGCGGCGGAAGATCGGCCTTAGGGAAAGGCTTATCATCCAGCAGGCCATGTCCCTCAATGAGCTCGACGGTGTTGTGAAGCTGGTAAAGCTGATGGTTGGGGGAACCTTCCTGGTGGAGGGAGTCGGTGCCCTGATCCTTTCCTGCCGCTTTGCAATGGAATATCCCCTGGGGCAGGCTGTCTGGATGGGGGTTTTCCATTCCATATCTGCCTACTGCAATGCCGGCTTTGATATCGTCGGCTTCCGGAGCCCCGGGAGCAGCCTCATGACCTATGGGACGGACCCGGTGATTCTCCTGACGGCCTCTGCCCTGGTGATTCTGGGCGGCCTGGGCTTCTTTGTCTGGAACGACCTTTTGATGCTTCGGAAGAACCGCAAAAAGATAAGCGTCCCCACAAAGCTGGTCCTGATCATCACGGCTGTCCTGCTCTTCGGCGGCACCGTCTGTATTGCCCTGCTGGAGTGGAACAATCCTGCCACCATCGGCAATATGTCCCTGCCGGATAAGCTGCTCGCCGCCTTCTTCCAGTCCATGACCACCCGAACCGCCGGCTTTGCCGCCCTCGATCAGGGAGCCCTGACCGGCGGGAGCAAGCTCATCTCCATTGCCCTTATGTTTGTGGGCGGCTCCAGCGGCTCCACAGCCGGCGGCATTAAAACGGTCACCGTGGGTCTGGTCCTTATGCAGGCGGTCAGCTCCCTCCGCTCCCGCCGGGATGTGACGGTCTTCAAACGCCGCATCTCTGAGGAGCAGATCAGGAGCGCCACGGCCATTACCGTGCTGGTGGTCTTCCTGGGGACGGCAGGCGGTGTGATCCTCTCTGCGGTGAACGGTCTGCCTCTGGGGGATTGCCTCTATGAATCCGTCTCTGCCATCTGCACCGTGGGACTCAGCACCGGAATTACCGCCGGGCTGACCACCCTTTCAAAGCTCCTGCTGATTGTCTTTATGTTCTTCGGCCGGGTCGGCATCATGACCATCGGCTTTGCCTTTATGACGAAAACACCTCCGGAAAATGTGATATGCCGTCCGGAGACAAGCGTATTGATTGGATAAAAAGGGAGAAAATCATATGAAATCTTTTCTTGTAATCGGCCTGGGCCGCTTCGGCGCGGCCGCAGCGGAGACCCTCTATGATATGGGCTATGAGGTGGCGGCGATGGATACGGATGCGGACGCGGTGAGCCGGCTTTCGGACCATGTAACCTCCGCCTCCATCAACGATGCCCGGGAGATCAGCGTCCTGCGCGCGATCGGCGCCGCGGAATTCGACTGCGCGATTGTGGCCATGGGCGAGGACCTGGCGGCCAGCATCCTGATTACCATGAACCTGAAGGAGCTGGGCTGTAAAAAGGTGGTCTGCAAGGCCCAGAATGAGACCTATAAAAAGGCCCTGGAGCGCATCGGCGCGGACCAGGTGATTATCCCCGAGCGTGAGATGGCCCAGCGGCTGGTCCAGTCCCTGGCCTCAGACAGCTTCCTTGACTATGTGGAGCTGTCCGAGAATTTTGCCATTGTGGAGGTTCGGCCGCCGGAGAGCTGGCGGGGAAAGAGCCTGAAGGATCTGAATGTCCGCGCAAAGCATCAGGTCAACGTTCTGGCCATTAAAAACGGGGATTCCGGCAAGATGAACATGAACCCCGGCGCGGATGACCGCATCGGCAGGAATGACACCGTCATGATTATGGGCAGCGACCGGGCGCTGGAGAGGCTGAGAAAGCTGTGATTGAGACAATAACAAGCCGCCACAACCCCCTTCTTACCCGCATGGTGAAGCTGCAGACCTCCGCAAAGCAGCGGAAGAAGGAGCGGGCATTTGTGGGCGACGGCACCAAGCTCCTTTCGGAGGCGATTCAGTGGATCCCCGACCGGCTGGAGGCGGTTGTGCTGCGGGAAGATATTCCGGCACCCGACCTCCCCGACCATGTCCGCTGTGTCTGGGTGCCGAAAGATC
>R04__coassemble_309_pt1 | contig 18270 bp, 15 predicted proteins | sample R04__metabat2_high_PE_020 | metagenome-assembled genome bin R04
CTCCCGCCCATTCCCGGCGCGGAAAAGTGCAGGACGATCTTCGAGACCCTGGGCCATGAAAGTGCATTCGGAAAGCGCTGCGTCGTCATCGGCGGCTCCGAGTCCGGGACCGAGGCGGGGCTCTATCTTGCGGAAAAGGGCCACGATGTCACGGTGCTGACAAGGCAGAGCGGCCTGGCCCTGGACGCAACCCCCATCCACTACCGTGAAACCATTCAGGAATTCTATCAGGAGATGGACAACTTCAGTTATATTCCCAATGCCACTGCAACAGCGGTCGGAGACGGCTGGGTGGAATATCGCGGTGATGACGGGGAAATCCATCGGATTGGGTGCGACAGCGTGACTGCCCTTGGCGGCATGACCGCCCTGCAGCAGGAGGCAATGGCCCTCTACCCGGCAGCGAAGGATTTTTACATGATCGGCGATTGCCGCAGGGTCGGCAATATCCACACGGGAACCAGAGACGCCTATTCCGTGACCCACCAGTTCTGAGTTTTCCCTCCTGAACTGCAATGATTTTGAAAGCCGGGGCCGACATGGTTCCGGCTTTCTTGCCGGGCGGCCATTTCAGCATGGCTGAGATGGTACTTATAAAAAATTTCTCTTGTGAAACAGGGATGGGCGTATTATAATATATAAATACCTGATTTATGGCTCTTGAAAGAATACAGACATGTCAGCAGGAGGAACTGTTATGGCAAATTTGAATATATCCGAAATCGCGGGCTACCTGCAGCCCGGAAAGCATGTCCATCTGGTGGGAATCGGCGGCGTATCCATGTGCGCCCTGGGCCAGGTGCTGCGGGGAGCGGGCCTCAATGTGACCGGCTCTGACATGAACCAGAGCAAGGCAACGGACAATCTCATCGCCCAGGGCATCCCTGTGACCATCGGCCACAGGAAGGAAAATATCGCCGGGGCGGACTGCGTCATCCGTACCGCTGCCGCCCATGAGGAAAATCCCGAAATCGCCGCAGCGCGGGCAGCAGGCATCCCCGTGCTGGAGCGGGCCCAGTGCTGGGGCTACCTGATGGCGGGCTACCGGAACGCCGTCTGCTTCTCCGGCACCCACGGCAAGACAACGGCCACATCCATGATGACCCATATTGCCATGGAGGCCGGTGTGGACCCCACCGTCATGATCGGCGGCTATCTCAATCTGCTGGGTGCTGGCCATCGGGTGGGAAAGGGAGACACCATCATTGCAGAGTCTTGCGAATACTGCAATTCCTTCTTAAATTTCCTGCCTACCATTGCCGTCATCCTGGATGTGGATGAGGACCACCTGGATTTCTTCAAGGACCTGAAGGACATCCAGAAATCCTTCCGGGCCTTTGCAGAGCTGACCCCCGCCGACCGGGGCGTTGTCATCGCCAATGGCGAGGACCGGAACACCATGGATGCGCTGCGGGGCATCGAGCGCAGGGTGGTCACCTTCGGCATGGGCAGCGATATGGACGTCTATCCGGCCAATTTCCGCAGGGGCTTCTCCAGCTTTGATGTGGTCTGCGGCGGTGTGGTCTATACCCACGTGGACCTGCGGGTCATGGGCAGGCACAACTGCCTGGATGCCCTGGCGGCCGTTGCGGCGGCCTGGGTCCTTGGCATTGACCCGGAGGCTGTCACCCGGGGCCTGAGCTCCTTCACCGGCGCTGCCCGCAGAATGGAATTCAAGGGCATCTATCGCGGCGCGGATATCTATGATGACTATGCCCACCACCCACAGGAGCTGAAGGCCACCCTGGATGCCATCCCGGGCAGGGGCTACTCCCGCTCCATCGTCGTCTTCCAGCCCCACACCTATTCCCGCACCTATGCTCTCTTCGATGAATTTGTGGAGCAGCTTTGCCGGCCGGATATCACCATCCTGGCGGAAATCTATGCCGCCCGGGAGCAGAATACCATCGGCATCTCCTCAGAAAATCTGGCGGACAGAATCCCCGGGGCGGAATATTATCGCTCCTTTGACGAAATCACCGCCCGCCTGCGGGAAATCGCCGCCCCCGGCGACATCATCCTGACCATCGGCGCCGGAGATGTCTATCGCATTGGTGAGGCTCTGGCAGAATAAAACGGATGGAAAATCTTCAAATATCTTTGAAAAAACACTTTCCTTATTCAGTAAAATAAAGTATAATATAAAAGGCGCAGGCTGCGCTGAGAAAAAAAGGGAGGATATAACCTTAGTATGGAGTTCGCAGTGGGAGAAATTGTGGAAGGAAAGGTCACCGGCATCACAAAATTCGGCGCGTTTGTATCGCTGCCCGGTGGAAAAACGGGAATGGTGCACATCTCTGAGGTGGCACATGCCTATGTCAGCGATATCAACGAGCATCTTGCCATTGGCCAGGAGGTCAAGGCCAAGATCATCGCCATGGAGAATGGGAAAATCAACCTCTCCATCAAGCAGACCATAGAGGCCCCGGCCCGTCAGGAGCGCGGCAGGAACAATGACCGGAGATCTGGCCAGAGAAATGCCGGAGACAGGAACGGCGACCGCAGTGACCGTGGTGGTGAACGCCCCCAGCGCAGTGGAGATCGTCCCCGCAGTGCGGGCACCGATCAGCGGCGCAGCGCGCAGCAGCGTTCTTCCGGTCCCAAGGAGCCCCAGTCCTTTGATGATATGCTCAAGCAGTTTATGGCGGATTCCGACAGTAAGATATCCTCCAACCGGCTCTATGCCGACCATCGCACCAAGAGCAGAAAACGCTGAACTTTTTCAGACCCGCGGCAGCGGGTCTGATTTGTCGTAGCGGGGGTTTATTCCCACTTTTTTGAAATAACCATGACAGGAGGTTGTCCCTTGCTGGAAATCATTGCGATTGTCCTGCTGGTGGTCCTTGACCAGGCGGTCAAACTGCTGGTGCGGGCGAACATTCCCCTGGGGGGCCATGTGGCCTTTATCCCGGGTTTCCTGGATTTTACCTATCTTCAAAATGACGGAGCGGCCTTTTCTATTCTGGAGGGGGCAAGATGGTTCTTTGTCCTTTTGACTGTGGCCTTTATCGTCTTTGCCATCTGGGTTCTTGTCAAAAAGAAGCTCCTCCACCCCATCGGCACCTGGTCCTGGGTCCTGGTGGTTGCGGGTGCGGCGGGCAATCTCATTGACCGGGCGGCCTTTGGCTATGTGACGGATATGATTGAGACCCTCTTTATGAATTTCCCCGTCTTCAATGTGGCGGATATCTGTGTGGTTGTGGGCGGCATTGTCTTCTGCATCTACTATGCCTTCCTCCATGATAAGCTGAAGGCGGCGAAAGCAGAAAAGCCCGATGCGGTGCCGGAGACGGCCGCGCAGGATCTCCCTTCGGAGGAGGAAGCATGATCCTCGAATGCCATGAAAGCGGCACCCGGCTGGATGTCTTCCTGGCCAACCAGCTTGCGGATATGACCCGCAGCGCGGCCCAGCATCTTGCGGAGGCGGGGCTGGTTCTGGTCAACGGGAAGCCGGGGAAGAAAAATCTGAAGCTTTCGGCAGGGGACATCCTGACGGTGACCATCCCGGAGCCGGAGCCCATCGACATCCTGCCGGAGAATATCCCGCTGGATGTTGTATATGAAGACGATGACGTGATTGTGGTCAACAAGCCCCGGGGCATGGTGGTCCATCCCGCTCCGGGCCACTACAGCGGGACGCTGGTCAATGCCCTGATGTATCACTGCGGAGATTCTCTCTCCGGTATCAACGGGGCCCTCCGGCCCGGCATTGTCCACCGGATTGACATGGATACCAGCGGCCTGATTATCGCCGCAAAGAACGACCTGGCCCATACCGGCCTGGCAGAGCAGCTGAAGGACCATTCCCTGAGCCGGGTCTATGAGGCGGTGGCTGTGGGCAATATCCGCTCCGACAGCGGGACAATCGATGCCCCCATCGGCCGCCATCCGGCGGACCGAAAGAAGATGGCCGTGACCGAAAAGAACAGCCGCAGCGCCGTGACCCACTATCGGGTGCTGGGGCGCTACCCCGGCTACACCCATCTGGAGCTCCGGCTCGAGACGGGGCGGACCCATCAGATCCGGGTGCATCTGGCCTGGCAGAATCACCCGATTCTGGGGGATGAGGTCTATGGCAGGGGGAAGGAGCTGGGGCTTACCGGCCAGTGCCTCCATGCAAGGCGCCTGCGCTTCATCCACCCCCGCAGTGGGGAGGAAATCCAGGTAGAGTGCCCGCTGCCGGATTATTTTGAAACGATTCTGAATAAGCTTGAAAAAATGGGAAAACAGGACTGAGCGGAGGAGCAAAACATGCAGGAAATGAAAAATATTGAGGATATGGACGCCGAGACCCTGGCCCGCTACTGTGCAGAGCTTTCAGAGCTCATTGAGGAGCTGGACCTGCAGGAGCCTGAGGACATGCTCTCCGAGGAATACGATGCCTGGGGCGACAAGCATGAAGAGCTTGAGGATCTCCTGGAGGAGGCATCCGAGCGGCTGGAAATGCTGACGGATGATTGACAAAAGGGGGCTCAGCCTCTATAATGAGCCTTACAAAAACAAGAGAATTTAAGCGAAAGAGTTCAGGTGCTGTCATATGAACGAAGAAAATAAGCAGACCGGCAATAAAAAAGGCTATGACATAGAAGACGCCATCTCCGCGGCCTTCACCGCGGCTGAGACGGAAGCGGCTGAGACGGAAGTGGCTGAGACGGAAACGGCTGAGGGCGAAGAGAGCCCGAAGGAGGAGACCGGATCTGCCGCCTCCGAAAAGATTGCCGCCGCGGAGACGAAACAGGGGCCCAGACGCCGCGGCCGCAGACTCCCCACCCGTGATGAAGATGACGAGGACGAGGAAGACGACGACGAGGACGACGAGGACGACGAGGATGAAGACGATGAAGACGAGGATGAGGATGCCCCTCATTCCCGCGGAAAGAAGATCCTGATTATCGTTCTGATTGTCCTTCTGATTCTCTTCCTGGCTGTGGGCGGCTTTATCTACTATCTGCTCAGCCTCATCAATTACCAGGCCGCGGATACGGATTATTTTGCAACGGTTTCCACGGAGGAGGAGCTCCCGGATGAGACCCCGGAGACGGAGGCGCTTGCCGCCCGTGAGGCAGAGGAGCTTGCCTCGGCCGAGGAGGCCGAGGAGGACGGCAGTCTGGAGGCAACCCCTGAGGAGCTTGCCCAGTGGGACAAGCAGCTGGAGGACCTGACCTCTGATGATAATACCTGGGAAATCCCCATCTCCGATGATGTTTTCAACATCCTCCTGATTGGCTCCGATACCCGTGAGGAGGGCGGCGTCGGCCGTTCCGATGCCATGATTCTGGTTTCCATCAACCAGAAGACAAAGAAAATTTATCTGACCAGCTTTCTCCGTGACAGCTATGTCCATGTGCCCGGCTATGGCAATACCCGCATGAACCACTCCTTTGCCTATGGCGGCCCGGACCTGCTGGAGGAGACCATTGAGGAGAACTTCAAGGTCCATGTGGACCGCTATGTGGCGGTGGACTTCTATTCCTTTATGGATGTGGTCGATGTGCTGGGTGGTGTATACCTGGAGGTCACCGAGGAGGAGCAGGAGGTCACCAACGAGTATATCTGGTCCATGAATAAGCTGACCGGCGAGGACTGGTGGACGGACTATATCTGGAATCCCGGCTATCAGCATCTCAACGGCAAGCAGGCCCTCTGCTATGCCAGAAACCGCTATGTGGGCAACGATTACGAGCGGCCCCAGCGGCAGCGGAATATTATCAATATTCTTATGAATGAGGCCTTCCATTCATCCCCGTCCACCCTGGTTGAGCTGGCGCAGGTCATCCTGCCCCAGATTACAACGGACCTGACCAAGAGCGAGATCCTCAACTATGCCGCCAATGCTGCGGCCTATATGGACTATGAAATCGTCCAGCAGCAGATTCCCGCCACAGGCACCTACTCCGGTGCCACCATCAGCGGCATGAGCGTCATCAGCATGAATATGGACGAAAACATCGAATATCTCCAGAGCACCATCTACGAGGGAACGGATGCGCTCTCCTCGGATGCTGCCGAATAGGGCGCCGTCTTACCCCGTCCCGGTGCCCGGCAGACCTTCAAAGAAAATAAGAACGCAGGTGCGCAGTCTGAATCAAAGCTCAGATTGCGCGCCTGCGTTTTTGTCTTGTCTTTGGCCGGAAAAATACGGATGTCTATGCTTCCTTTTGAAGCTTTTCAATCACACAGCTGTGCTCCTTGCTCTCCCTGTCATAGCTGATACCGACCAGGAGAAGATTCCCGGAATAATCGGCGAGGGCGTCGGGATAGCGCTTTTCGTGAATCTGCCGGAGGGCAGTTTCGGCGGACCGGTCCCACTTCAGCTCCACGACCATGGCCGGGCCGGTGCAGCCCTTCCGAGGGATAAAGACGATGTCGGCAAAGCCCTTTCCGGCGGGCATTTCGCGGATGCGTATGTAATTGTTCATGGCGCTGTAATAGGCCAGGGTGATGACGCAGCTCAGGGAGTTTTCGTCATTGTATCTGATGGCAGAGATGTTCTGCTGATGGCAGTAGTCAATTGCTTTTGCTACAGCCTTCTCATTTCCTGCGATGGTGTCCTCCAGAAGGCGCGCTGAGTTCTGTATGGATGCGAGCAGCTCGTCCCAGTGGGAGCCGTCGACGGCGTTGTAGAATTCGTTGCGGACCTCCCGGTTCGGAATGTGTACGGTATGGTCGTCAAAATTATAGGAGAGATAGCCCAGGTGGACCAGAAGTGTCAGAATATCATCCCGGCTGTGGAGGGAAACCATGTCATTCTGAAATTTTTCGGTGTTGACCGGAACCTCAGCACCGCCGAGCAGCTCCTTGACTGCGTCGCGCAGGCCGTCGAAATCCATGTCAATATAGACCCGCAGCGCCTCATAGGTCTCTGTCCTGGTCCAGTAGCTGGAAAAAGCACCGTTCCGGAGGCTGTCTACCACAGATTTCGGGTTATAAATATGGAGTGGCAGCCCCTTCTTTTTATCCTTTTTGCCGATGGTATAGCCGTCATACCAGCCGGCCATTTCCTCATAGCTGACCTGATATTCTTCGCACAGAGCGGAGACCTCTTCCCCGGTAAAGCCAAAATAAGGGGCAAAATCCCCTGCATCAATCATCGAAAGCTCGGAGAACATATTGAGCGCGGAATGCGTGCCGTATTTTTTAATCGGCAGAATGCCGGTCATATAGGCAAGGGAGACGTAGACCCTGTCCTTCAGCAGATTCCGGAGGAAGTCCAGATATTGATTCAGCTGCTCTCTGGGGAATTTCTTTTCCCGCAGGATGCAGTCCCATTCATCAATGATGAAGATGAAGGGAACTCCGGTCATGCTGTAGACATCATTCAGCACCATGCTGAGAAAGGTCTCCTCCGGGTCCGGAAGATCCGGAAGCTCCCGCTGCAGCTCGCGGATAATTTTTTTCTGCAGCAACTCCAGCAGCCCGGTTACATCGGAGGACAGGCTGAGGAAATCCTGCATATTGAGTTTGATGACATAATACTGATTCAGATATTTCTTATAATTTTCGTCTTCTGCAATCTGCAGGTTGTCAAAGAGCGGGGAGGAATCTGTCCCACGCCCGTAGTAGGCGGCAAGCATATCGGCGGCCATGGATTTTCCAAAGCGCCGGGGCCGGCTGACACAGAGAAAGCGCTGTGGCGTATCGATGAGGCTGTTGGTCTCGGTAATCAATCTGCTTTTGTCGATAAAGATTTTTCCGTTCAATGCAATCTGAAACAGCTTGTTTCCCGGATTCAGATAGATGCCCATGCTGCAGTGCTCCCTTCCGCCGGAATTCCGACAGCTTCATTTTAACATATTTTCCTTGCTTGTCAACTCTGCCGGAGGGCGGTTCCCCTCTGCAGCATCATATTTTGCTTGCAAAAAGAGGTGGAAATCCCCTTTACAAGTGCCGGGAAATCCGATAGAATGGAGCCAGAAGAGAACTGACTGACCGGCAAAGATGGGTGCTTTAACAATAAAAGAAGGAGGAGAGACAAATGAAAAAGAAAATGCTTGCGTGGCTGCTCACTGCATGTATGCTCATTTCGGCGCTGCCGATGGGGGCACTTGCGGCGGAAGTTACCGTGGACCCGGACGGTACTGACGGATTTGAAGCAGATGGACAGTACGCTGAGGAAGAAGCAGAGGAACAGGTTGTCGTGGTGGGAAAGGCAGGGAATGACGAAATTCTGCTCGAGGATGAGGAAGGCGAAGCTTCGGAGTGCTACGAAACAGCCTATGGAGTTTCAGACCCGAGAGTGAGCGGGGGACCTGATTACTACGATACCACATGGGACTGTATCTGGTTTGGCGCGTACCCCCAGGCGGAGGTGGTCAGCTCAAAGGAAATGATGACTGATGCAGTCAACGAGGCGTATCTGGAGGATGGCGACTATATTGTGGATGCCAATCTCTATGCCCGGCTTCAGAACACCAGCGGCTGGGTGAATAACGAGACCACGCTGGACGGCGTCACCTATCGCCGTATGCGGAAATCAGATGCCCTCGATTCTTTTTACAGCTTTGGATACTCTGTTTACTATGGATGGTCCGATGACACCAGCTGGCATTATTTCAGATACTCCGGCATCAAGTGGAGGGTGCTGGATGTCGATGGCTCCACAGCGCTGCTGCTGGCGGATGAAATCATCGATGAAAGAATGTATAACGAAACATATTATACTGAGGTTGCGTGGCCTACCTGCACCCTGCGGAGCTGGCTGAATGGATACGGAGCCGATTCCAACAGCTGCGGCATCAATTATTATAGTGACAGCTATATCGACAGCGCCTTCACCCTTGAAGAACAGGGTGCAATTCTGAACGAAACGATAAAAAACAGCATTGCAGGGGATCGCACAGACGGCTGTGAAGGAAGTACCGACACCACTGACCGGATTTTTCTGCTTTCCTATGATGAGTGCTGTACAAAGGACTATGGGTATTCAACAATTGACTGGTACAATGACAAGGCGCGGAGGGCAAGACCATCGGCCTATGCCAAAGCGCAGGGGGCACGATGGAGTTCATCTTTGGGAATTGAAGGTGCAGCTGAATGGTGGGTGCGGTCAATGGGACGCGACAGCAAAAACGCCATTTATATGGCCCCTGGCGGGACGCTTTACTATGACGGTACCGGGAACACCGAAGTTTTTGGTGTTCGTCCCGCATTGAGAATCAATCTTGCGGCCTCCTGCTGGAGCTATGCCGGCACGATTCGGTCCAACGGAACGGTCAATGAGCAGGGCGAAGGACGTACAAACGGCAACCTGGAGAACTGGCAGTGCGGTGACAATGTCTGGGCAGGATATAACACCGTCAGCAATACCCTGATAATCTCCGGCACCGGAGCTATGTGGGATTACGAAAGCTGGGAAGATCTCCCCTGGAAGGAATACCTCCTGAATATCGAAAATCTTACCATAATGGACGGCGTGACCCGGATCGGGGCAGGGGCATTTACGATGCTCTGCAGTGACAACGGCGATGCCGGAACAGTTGTTACAATGACAGCCTCTGTCACGGAGGTTGGTGACAATGCGTTTGAGGACGCGACCATTGAGGCGGTGGACTATTACGGATTGCTTACCGATAAACAGAAAATTACGATTGGCAGCGGGAACAATGCGCTCAAAAATGCGGAGTGGAATTATATGGAGGGCGCAACTGTTGACTCGGTCTCACTGACGATTGAGGAGGGAGCGGCAGAAATCGGTCTCAACTTTTATGTAAAGCTTCCGGCGGATGCAAACACAGTGAAATTGTGTGGAAAAGAGGTTACAATCCCTGATCGTGAGGCAGATGGAACATATAAATTTACCACTTATTTCTCTCCGAAGGATATTGCAACACAGGCAACCCTGAGTGTATCTAACTGGGGCACTCCGATTCCGATCAACAGTACGCTTGTGGATGATAAGAATGAGTTTGCCTTCAGCATCGCGGAGTATTGTGGCGCGATTGGGCTTGCCAGCCTCGTCGCGGCTCTGCTCGGTCAGGAGGCCCCCTACAGTGCGGAGATGGTGGACCTGGCTACAGCTCTGCTCAATTATGGAAACAGCGCCGCATACTATTTTGGAACCGGGACGGAGGAACCCACCATTGAGGCACAGGATTTCTCGACCTACGCTGCGAGAATCAGCAGCAATGCGTCGAATATGGAGAAGTATGGGGCCCAGGATTGCTACTATGGTTCCAGCCTGATTCTTGGCTCCACAATCACGGCACGGCATTATTTCCTTGGAAATCCAGAGAACATCTTTGTGGATGGGCAGAAGGCATCGGTTTACACAAAGGACGATATCTGGTATTATGTGGATGTTGAGGTCAGCGCATATTCACTGGCACAGAAACACACGGTTTCCATCGGACTCCCCGCTCAGGGCATCTGGGCAATGAAATGGTGCCCGCTGTCCTACTGCGCTGCGGCAATGCGCGGCGTAGATACCGAAGGCGAAACGGCAGAGCTGACGCCCCTTCAGAATCTGGTCTGCTGCATGTATTGTTACGGTCAGGCGTCGATTGCATACCGGGAGACGCTGGGAAGTTAAGCGGAAGAACCCTTATATACAGAGCGTACAGAAAAAACAAAAGAACTGAACAATTCCCGGCCCGCCTTTGCGGGCCGGGAATTGTTCTTCCAGGTCCATTTCCGGGGGCAGGAAAAACCTGTAACCTTTTGTAATTAAATTTCGTATTTCTGCCATGTCGATATTGCTTTTTCTAAAGTTTTGTGCGATAATATAATGTGTTAATCTGCAGGTTTCTGCAGAAAGAACAAAGAGAAAGACGGACTTTTGTCCGATGCAATAGAAAGCCTAAGACAGGGGGATGGACAGATGGCCTACAGGAGACTGGGTGAGCTGCTGATTGCGGCGGGAACCATCACAGAAGAAGAGCTGGAGCGGGGCCTTGCTCTGCAGAAGCAGTCCAAGGACAGGCTTGGCACGGTCCTGATTAAGAACAACATCATCACCGAGGAGGAGATGATTGCTGCCCTGCAGATGCAGCTGGGCATTGACTTCATCGACCTTACCAAGGTGAACATTCCGATTGAGCTGGCCCAGGCGGTGCCCAAGAATATTGCAAAGCAGTATTCGGTGCTCCCGGTCCGGATTGTTAAGGACGAGCTCTACCTTGCCATGTCCGACCCCCTGAACTTCTATGCCATTGAGGAGGTCAGAAAGGCGGTCCGCAAGAAGGTCGTCCCCATGGTTGCGACCAGCTCCGCCATTGAGCATGCAATCCAGATTCTCTATGGCAATGAGGGCGCGGCCAAGGCCATCGAGGAGATGAAGCGGGAGGCCGCTGCCAGCGGCGACGGCGATGCCGTACAGGATGCCGCCTTTGTTTCCAATCGTCTCGGCGAGGATGGGGCGGACAGTGCGCCCACCATCCGTCTGGTCAACTCCATCATCGAGCGTGCCATCACCGAGCGGGCCAGTGATATCCATCTGGAACCCCGTGAGAACGAGCTCCAGGTCCGTATGCGGGTGGACGGCGTCATGCAGGAAATCCTGACGGTGCCCAAGAATCTCCAGAACTCCGTCCTCTCCCGCATCAAGATCATGTCCGGCCTGGACATCTCCGAGCGCCGGATCCCCCAGGACGGCCGCTTTAATGTCAAAATCAAGAATCGTGACATTGACTTGCGTGTATCCACCCTGCCCACCGTCTATGGCGAGAAGATCGTTGCCCGTCTCCTGGACAAATCCGGCAACAAGATCAGCAAGGAGGCCATCGGCCTCGTGGGTGCCGATCTGGAAAAATACGAAAAAATGATCCACTGCCGCAGCGGCGTCATCCTGATTGTAGGCCCCACCGGAAGCGGTAAGTCCACCACCATGTATACCATGATCGATGAGCTCAACACCAGCGAGGTCAATCTGGTCACCCTGGAGGACCCTGTGGAATACAACATCGACAAGGTCAATCAGGTCCAGATCAACGAAAAGACCGGCCTGACCTTTGCCAGCGGCCTGCGCTCCATCCTCCGCCAGGACCCGGATATCATCGCCGTGGGCGAGATTCGCGACGGCGAGACGGCGGACATCGCCATGCGCGCCGCCATCACCGGCCATGTGGTCCTCTCCACCATCCACACCAATGATGCCGTCGGCACCATCGAGCGCCTGGAGGACATCGGTGTGGAGCCCTACCTGGTTGACTCCGCCCTGAACGGCGTCGTCTCCCAGCGTCTGGTCCGCCGCATCTGCGACGGCTGCCGGGAGAGCTATGAGCCCACCGAGGAGGAACTGGATGCCCTGGGCATCGAGGCCGAGCCCGGCCTGAAGCTCTATCGCGGCAAGGGCTGCCCCCAGTGCTACAACACCGGCTATCGGGGCCGGATTGCGGTCTTTGAAATGCTGCCGATTACCCGGCGGATCCGGACCCTGATCAACAGCCGCCAGGGCAGAGATGCCATTGAGGCCGTCCTTGCCGAGCCCGACAGCGGCTTTGTCTCCCTCCGGCAGAACGCCGTGCGGCTGGTCCGCGAGGGCGTCACCACCGTCAGCGAGATTACCCGTGTCATCAATGCGGGCGACTGAGAGGAGACTGATTCATTATGATGACTGTTGAGGAAATGGTTGCCCGGGCCAAACAGGACGGCGCATCCGATATCCATCTCATCTGCGGCCTCCCGCCCAAGTATCGACTGGTGGGCCAGCTTGAAAATATGGAAGAGGACCGGCTGACCCGGGATGACTGCATTGCCATCGCCCGCTTTCTGGCCGGGGAGGACTACAGCATCCTGGAAGAAGTCGGGGAGCTGGACGCGGCGGACACCTTTGCCGGCAACCGCTGCCGTATCCACATCTTCAAGCAGCAGGGCGTCCCCAGTGTCGCCCTCCGTCTCCTGCGGGAGGAAATCCCGGATCTTGCGAATCTGGGCCTGCCGCCGGCAGTCCTGAAGCTGACGGAGCTCCATAAGGGCATCGTCCTGGTCACGGGCGAAACCGGCAGCGGTAAATCCACCACCCTTGCGGCCATTCTGGACCGCATCAACCATACAAGAAAGAACCATATCGTCACGCTGGAGGACCCGGTGGAGTATGTCTACACCCCCGATCTCTGCGCCATCAACCAGCGCGAGGTAGGCAAGGACACCCGGAGCTTTTCCGAGGGCCTGCGGGCCTCCCTCCGTGAGGACCCGGATGTCATCCTCATCGGTGAGATGCGCGACCGGGACACCATCGAGACCGCCATCACCGCGGCCGAGACCGGCCATCTGGTCTTCGGCACCCTGCACACCGGCACCGCCTCCGATTCCATCGACCGTATGGTTCAGGTCTTCCCGGAGGGGGCCCAGACCCAGATCCGCCTCCAGCTCAGCATGTGCCTTGAGGCGGTCCTGACCCAGCAGCTGGTCCCTGCGAAGGCGGGCGGACGGACCCTGGCCTGTGAGCTGATGATCGTCACCGATGCCATCCGCAATATGATCCGCAGCGCAAACACCCCCCAGATTGCCAATGCGGTGGCCACCTCCGCCGCCATCGGCGGCCAGACCATGGACCAGGCTCTGGTCAAACTGGTCAGGGAGCGGAAGATCACCCGGGAGGTCGCCATGCAGTACGCCTCCGACCAGAACTATGTAAAGAAAAACGCGATCTGATTCCCTCAAAAAGGAAGTGAGATACCTTGACCACCTATAAGTATACGGCCATATCCAAGGACGGCGCAAAGGTCTCCGGCGTTGTGGACGGCTATAACGAGCTTGACGCGGTTGACCGCATCAAGGAAAGCTGCAGCATTGTCCTGAAGATCAGCGAGGTTACGGACGGGAAGCCGGGCTTCCTCAATATGGAGGTCGGCGGAAATAAGCTGAATTCCAAGGCCTTCACGGTCATGTGCAGCCAGTTTGCCATCATTCTCCGCTCCGGTGTGCCCATCGCCCGGACCTGCCATCTGATTGCCGAAAAGACGACGGACAAGCCCCTGAAAAAGATGCTGACCCAGGTCGCCGAGGATGTGGAGGCAGGCCGCTCTCTGGCGGTTGCCTTCCGGGACCGGGGCAGCAAGCTCCTGCCCCAGACCTTCGTTGAGACCATCCGCGCCGGCGAGGAATCCGGCAATGTGGACCGGGCCTTCGAGAATATGTACCAGCACTATGACAAGCAGATGAAGATGAAGAACAAGGTAAAGTCAGCCCTGACCTATCCCGCCTTCGTCATGCTGGTGGCAATCGTCGTGGTCATCGTCCTGATGGTGAAGGTTGTCCCCACATTTACGGACATCTTTGCCAGCTACGGCAGTGAGCTCCCGGCCATCACCCTGTCCCTAATTGCGGTGTCCAACTTCTTCAAGAAATATACCTGGCTCCTGGTTCTGATTGCCGTCATCATCGGCATTGTGTATAAGATCTATGGCAACACCGAGGAGGGAAGAATGCGTCTGGCCAAAATCCAGCTGAAGCTCCCGGTGCTCGGCGAGATTGCCATTCTCAATGCCGCCAGCGAATTTGCCAACACCATGACCACCATGCTGGGAGCCGGCCTCTCTATCCCCCGGGCCATTTCCATTACGGCCCGCGTTCTGGATAACTACTATATCAGCCAGTCGGTGGGCAAGCTGACCGCCGAGCTGGAGACCGGCCGGACCCTGGGTGACAGCATGCGGGAGGCGGCCTTCATGCCGGCCATCCTGACGGATATGGTCGCCGTGGGTGAGGACACCGGCGAGCTGGAGGCGACACTCAATACCATCGCCCTCTACTATGATGCGGAGCTGGAGATGGCCATTTCCCAGGCCCTCGGCAAGCTGGAGCCTACCATTCTGGTCTTCATTGCGGCAATCGCCGGCTATATTGTGCTGGCCATCTACATTGCCATGTTCTCCATGTATGGGATCATGTGATATGAAAAAAATCAGAGAGAAATCCGGAATTTCCCGTCTGGCTGTCCTGCTGCTGGTCCTGATTGCACTCCTGGCACTGGTCGCCATCGGCATCCCCGGATATCAATACATCAAGGCGCTGCTGGACCGGACCGGCTGCATCAGCGCCATGGACAATGCGGAGAAGGTGCTCTCCATTGAGTATCTCTCCGGAAATGAAAATGCCTCCGTGGTTCAGCTGCGGGAGGGGGTCGCCTATGCCCTCAGCGGCCGGGATCAGATCTGCCCCGGCGGCGGCACCATCTATGTAATCGAGGACGAGGACGGAGGCCCTGCCGAGGCGGTCTGCGGGCTCCATGAAAAGGACAGCGCCAGGCGGACCCGCCTGAACAGCAGCTTCGTCATGGAGCAGGTGGAGGAAGCCCTGACCGCGGCCCAGGTCCGGGAGCAGGATGCGCCGGACCGGGTGGAGACCACCCTGAATGGGGAGACCCTTGTGGCCGAGCGGGTGGAGGAAAAGCTTTCCTTCCGCCGCGGCACTGCCACCACCCGGGATTATGAGGATGCCGGAACCGTCGCCTTTTATATGGTGGACGAGGAGGGGAACCTCAGCTGGTTCTGCTTTGCGGATGAAGATCACTGTGCCCTCTGGGAAAATAATCTCTGGAGCGGGGACAGCTACGAATAATAAAAAAAGGCCGGAAGGCGGGGAAAGGGGAGAGAATCATGTCGATTTATGACAGCAGCTTTATCATGGTCTACTGCATTGTCCTGGCTGCCATCCTCGGCGCGGTTTTCGGCTCCTTCCTCAACTGTGCAGCCTGGCGCATCGCCCATAAGGAATCCTTTCTGAAGGGGCGGAGCCACTGTACCGCCTGCGGCCATGTGCTCTCCCTGCCGGACCTGATTCCGGTTTTCAGCTGGCTTTTTCTCAGGGGTCGCTGCCGCTACTGCGGGGAGAAGGTTTCCGCCCGCTACCTGCTCGCTGAGCTCTTTTTCGCCCTGATGGCGGTGCTCTGGCTCCTGCGGGATGACCTTACGATTTTTCTGGCGCGGGACATGATTCTGGCCTGCTGCCTCTTCTGCCTGTCCCTTGTGGATCTTGAAATCATGGAGATTCCGGACGGCACCATTATTCTTGCCATTGCCGCATGGGTCCTTTCGGCCCCCTTTACCGGGATGGGCCTGAAGGAGCTTGGCCTGCATGTGCTGGCCCTCGGGGTCTATGGCGGCGGCCTCCTGCTGAGTTCGCTGGGCTTTGGGGGAATCTTAAAGCGGGAGAGGTTGGGCGGCGGTGAGTTGAAGCTGCTGGGGTTTGCCGGGCTCTATCTGGGGCTCGGGACCTGCCTGTTTGCGCTGATTCTGGCCTGTATTCTGGGGCTGGTCTTCGGCGTCCTCTATAAAAAAATCCGGCCGGAGGGTGACGGAGCCTTCCCCTTTGGCCCGGCAATCGCCATGGCGACCTGGCTGATGCTCCTCTACGGGGCGCCGCTCACAGCCTGGTATTTTGGCCTGTTCTGAAGAAGGGCCTGACCCCACAGATCTGTATCCGAAAGGAGACTGAATATATATGGCAAAAAGTGTTCTCGGCATTGATATCGGTTATGACAATGTCAAGCTTGCCCTTGTAAAGGGGAAGACAATCCAGCGGACCGCTGTGGTCCGTATGCCGGAGCGCCTTCTCAAGGAGGGCAAGGTGGTCTCGCCGGAGACCATGGCGGAGCTGATCCGAACCACCATGAAGGAAAATAAAATGCACTGCCAGAATGCCGCCCTGATTCTGAACGACGAGGTCGCCTATCTGCGTGAGGTGACCATGCCAAGAATGACGGCAGAGCAGCTGGTGATCAATCTCCCCTATGAGTTCCGGGATTACATCACGGATGAGCTCAAACAGTATACCTTTGACTATGCCATGATTACCACGCCCGAGGAATGGAAGCATGCTCCCGAAAAAAGCGAGGAGGATGAGGACGAGGGCTATGCCGGCGGAAGCATGGAGCTGATGGCGGCTGCGGTTGAGACGAATGTGCTGGATGAATATCGGGCCATGCTTCGCAAGGCGGGCCTGAAGCTTCAGAAGGCTGCGCCGACCGTGTCCGCCTATACCGGAATCATCCGGCATCTGGGTGCCATTGAAAAGGACAGTGAAATCTGCATTCTGGATTTCGGCTATCAGGCCATCCGCATGCATATTTTCCGCGGGGACAGACATATGGTGACCCGCATCACGGAGATCGGCCTTTCCAGTCTTGATGATGCCCTCGCCAACCACTTCAATGTGGATGTTCATCTGGCCCATACCTACCTGCTGAATAATTACGAAAACTGCCAGAATGGGGAGGTGCTTGCAGATGCCTTCTCCAATATCGCGGTGGAGCTGATGCGGGTTATCAACTTCTATCAGTTCAGCAACCCGGACAACCAGCTCTCTCAGATCATTGTCTGCGGCGGCGGCGCATCCATTCCGGCCCTCTATCGGACCATCGGTGAGACACTGGACCTGCCGGTACATCTGGCGACGGAGCTGCTGCCCGGTGGCACAGCACTGGACGAGGGCGGCCTTGCCTTGCAGGCGGCCGGAATTGCCTTGGATTCTGGAGGGGTGAAAAATGGCAAAAAGCAATAAGAAAACCGTCATGCGCGGCCATGCGCCCACAAAACGCAGCATCAATCTGGCGACGGTGGGGGAGACCTCCATTGACCTGAAGCTGGCCATTCCCGCAATTATCCTGATTGTGATTGCCGCGGTGGCCTTCTCCAAGTTCGCCGTGGTGGACCGCATGCTCGCCGCCTCTGATGCGGAGCACGAGGTCAGCCGGCTCCAGGCCCTTGTGGATGACGGCTATGAGGAGATCAACAGCTATGGGGACCTGACGGAAACCTATGCCCACTATACCTACAGCGGCATGACCGATGAGGAGCTCAGCCTGACGGACCGCATTGCGGTTATGGAAATCATCGAAAGGGATGTCATGAGCGAGGCGGAGGTCACCGGCTGGTCGATTTCCGGCAATGTGGTGACCCTGCCGATCACCGGAATTACCCTTCAGCATATCAATCTGATCATCCAGAAGCTGGAGGAGGAGGATATGGTGAATTACTGCACCGTTTCCACCGCCGCCACCCAGGAAAAGGAGGACGGGGACGGCACAGAGATTGTCACCGCCCAGGTCACCATTTATCTTTCCACCGGAGGTGAGGAAGCATGAAACTCCTGAGTCGTGATTTTACCACAAAAGAAAAGGCCCTGCTTGCCTTCCTCTGCCTGATTCTGCTGGGCTTCCTCTATTATTTTGCCGTGGATAAGCCGGTGCGCACCACCATCGCCACCTGCGAGGCGGAGCAGGCCGACCTCCAGACCGAGCTTCAGGCGGTTCAGCTTCGCCTGGCTCAGCTCCAGACCATGGCCGCCGAGCTTGAAAATGACGGCACCATATGCGGCTATTACACCTTGATA
>R04__coassemble_343_pt1 | contig 17390 bp, 11 predicted proteins | sample R04__metabat2_high_PE_020 | metagenome-assembled genome bin R04
GCGGCAACAGGGCCTTGAAAGCATGGAAAATGTCATCGACTGCGGCGTCCGCTACCAGTATCAGGTCTATCACAAGCTCTTCCTGACCAGAAACCGCGACCTCATGCAGGATGTCATGTGGTCCGACGCCTCTGTGGCCCTGACGGGCCGCCGGGAGGAGGAGGTCAAGGATTCCTATAAGAGCGTCTCCTGCCTGGGGGGTGCGGAGCTCCTTTCCGCCCTGCCTGATGCCATCCCCTATGTCTCAAAGACGCTGACGGATCTCCTGAAGAGCGAGCCTCTGGTCCCCGGCACCTATGACTGCATCTGCACCCCGGAGGTAACGGGCATGATCGTCCACGAGGCCTTCGGCCACGGGGTGGAGATGGACATGTTCGTCAAGGACCGGGCCCAGGCCCGGCAGTTCATGGGCAAGCAGGTAGCCTCCCCCCTCATCTCCATGAAGGACGGCGCCGCCACCGGCTACACCGATGTGGCCAGCTACTTCTTCGATGACGAGGGCAATGAGGCCACCGACACCCTGATCATCGACCGGGGCATTCTGGTCTCCGGCATCTGCGACGGCATCGCCGCGGGCCGTCTGGGCGTCCGCCCCACCGGCAACGGCCGGCGGCAGGCCATGGACCACAAAACCTACACCCGCATGACCAACACCTGGTTCCTGCCCGGGGAGAGCAGGCCGGAGGACATGATCGCCTCCGTCAAGGACGGGCTCCTGCTGGAGGAGCCCACCAGCGGCATGGAGGACCCCAAGAACTGGGGCATCCAGTGCATGGTGAATTTCGCCCGGGAGATCAAGGACGGCAAACTGACCGGACGGATCTTCTCCCCCATCGTCCTGACCGGCTATGTGCCGGACCTCTTAAAGTCCATCTCCATGGTGTCAGAGGAGACGGACCACGCCGGCGGCGGCGGATGCGGCAAGGGCTGGAAGGAATGGGTCAAGGTCTCCGACGGCGGCCCCTATATCCGGGCCGACATCCGCCTGGGCTGAGGAGGTAAGAAGATGCTGAATATCATTAAAAACGCCCTTTCCGACGCAGACATCGCCCTCTGGCGCATCTGCGAGGAGAAAACGGAATCATCCGAGCTCTATCTGATTGGCCGGCAGATTGATCTGCCCCGTTATAAATCCCTGACCGAATACACCGTCATGGTCTTCCACGACTTTACCGAGGGGGATACGGAATATCGGGGCTCCGCCCAGATCCGCATCGACCCGGGCACGGCGCCCGCCGCGGTGGAGGAGAAGTGCCGCAGCGCATATTTTGCCGCCGGCTTTGTCAAAAACCCCACCTACGCCTTTGCCCCGCCGGTCCGGGAGGACCACAGGCCCGGCAAATCCGACCTGGCCGGCCGTGACCTGAATGAAATCATCGCTGAGGCGGCCCGGACGGCCCTGGAGGCAGACTGCGAGGCGGGTGCCCGCCTCAACTCCATGGAGCTCTTCGCGGAGCGGAAGCAGGTCCGCATCCTCTCCTCCCAGGGGACGGCCGTCAGCTATGACAAAGACCGGCTCTCCGGCGAGCTGGTCACCCAGTGCAAAGAGCCCATGGATGTGGAGCAGTTCCGCAGCTTCGCCTACGACAGCATGAATCTGGATGGTCTTAGCCAGCTGGTAAAGGACGCCCTCAGGGATGTCCGGCTCCGGGCCCGGGCCGATTCCGCGCCCAAAAGCGGCCGGGTGGACCTGCTCCTGACCGGGGACCAGGTCGCCGAGGTCCTCCGCTACTATTCCGACATGGCCTCTGCAGGCGCCGTCTGCGGCGGTTTCTCCCGCTGGCAGCCCGGCATGGACGTACAGGGAGCGGTTGACGGCGGCGAGAAGCTGAATCTCACCCTCCTGGCCTCCGCCCCCTACAGCGGTGAGGGCATCCCCATGAAGGACATCCCCCTCCTCTCCGGCGGCGTCCTGCAGAATCTCTGGGGCGGGACCCGCTTCGCCCGCTATGCCGGCGTGGAGCCCACCGGTGAATACAGCAAATTCCGCTGCGACAACGGCAGTCTCCCCCTCAGCGAAATGCGGAAGGACGGCGTTCTGGAGACCGTCAGCTATTCGGATTTCCAGATGGACTTCTTCGACGGCCACTTCGGCGGCGAGCTCCGGCTCGGCATTCTCCGCCGGGATGGGGCGGAGATTCCCGTCAGCGGCGGCTCCGTCAACGGCTCCCTGCCGGAAAATCAGGGCAGGCTCATCTTCTCAAAGGAGCGCTACGTCACCGAGAACTATGACGGCCCCTATGCCGTCCTCATCCCCGACGTCCCCGTCGCGGGCTGCTGACCTTTCCGGAAAGAAAATTCAGTTCTTGCTTTTTGATTGCGCAGCCCTTATAATGGACGCAATCAGATAGAATCGCAGGATAGTCGGTGGTCTCTCCTTCCGGAGACGGAAAGGAGGCTGATATGAGTACGATGGAAGTCCTAACGCTCCTGCTGCTTGTTTTTGCAGCACTTACTTTTATCATGGATCACATTCCCAAAAAGTAAACGGCTATCCTCTGCGTTAAGAGGATAGCCGTTACTGATCAAATGCATTTTGATTAGTCTCCGTTGAGAAATCATCGGTAGAAGCGTCCTTTGACTTCTCTCTGACCAGGGCTGAAGGCAGGTATTACCAGTACCTGTGCCTCACCCGGAGAAGCATCGGCACCCGCCGGCGCTTTCTCTATGCCCATTATAGAGCGCTTGCCCGGAAATTACAAGTACTTTTGCGGAAGATTTTTATATTCCCCTGCTTTTTCACTACTCAAAAAGCAAAAGTTGCTTTTTCTTTGAAAATAAGCGCTTCTATAAATTCCGGCAATATATATTATTTTCGCCAATTGAAATCCCGGCGGGCAGGCCACCCCATGGATGGTCTGCCCGCCGGCCTGTTTATTTTATTACGCTTCCGTAGTTGGGCTTGTTAAGCTGCAGCCGAAGCTTTTGCGTCTGAACCCGCCTCCGATGCGCTGCTTGAAAGCGCTTCTGCATAGTCCTCAGCCGCGAGATAGTACTGATAGAGATTTTCCACCAGAGCCTTCAGGTTGGCATTTCCGGAAGTCATGGCCTTATAGCAGTAGCTCAGGGCACTGTAGCTAAGGCTCCAGCTGCCGGCGGAGATGGTGTAGAACGTATCCAGCTCTGCGGGGGCGATGCCCTCGATGTCCACGTACCAGATGCCGTTCTTCTGCTTCACTTCCAGCGGCTCGGTGCTACCATTCACGCTGACGGTGACTGCGCTGGGGTCGGTGGTGAAGTAGTGGCGGATGGTGACATTCTCCTTAAGGAGCAGGGAGGAGCCGTAGTAGCCCGCGCCTGTTCCGGTGGCAGTGGCTGCATAGTCGGAGAGATTGATTTCACTCTCATCGCCGCTATAGCTTACGCTGCCGCCGTCGAAGTAAGCTTTGGCCGCACTGCCGTAGCTGCTCATGGCATCGGCAAGGGCAATCAGGCTTTCGCTGGACTGCTCATACTCGGGGACTGCTTCAAGGTATTTGCTTACGCTGTAGGTCAGGGTGCCGTCCGTATCTGCCGACTGATTGCTGAGGGGCAGGGTATTGCCGGATGCATCCCGAACCTCCAGGGTGACTTCTTCGTCGATGTCCTTCGCTGCCGTCTTCCAGGTGACGCGGTAGAGGCCTTCGGCTTCCTCAAGGTCAGCTTCTTTCCCGTTCAGCAGGACCTTGTCAGCCGCGCTGGTCAGGGCCAGGTAGAAGTTCAGGCCGATGGAAGCACCGACGGTCAGGGATACGCTTTTAACATGGGAGGAATACGTGATGATGGCGCCGGTCAGGCTGTCATTGCCCTCTTCAATTGTAATGCTCTCCCACTCCGCCTCTGTGCCGCCATAGTAAACCGCTTCCAGCGCCTTGCCGGCATACTCGGCATTGCCGCTGACGCTGTCGCCGGCTCCGCCGTTGCAGCCATAGAAGGCATTGGCACCGATATAAGTTACGCTGCTCGGAATGGTAACGCTGGTCAGGCTGGTGCAGTTATAGAAGGTATGGGACTCAATTGTTGTCACGCCGTCCGCAATCGTGATGCTGGTCAGACCGGAGCTTGCAAAGGCGCCATAGCCGATGCTGGTCACGCTGCTCGGAATGGTGACATCTGTCAGGCTGCTGCAACCGGCAAAGGCGAAGTCACCGATGCAGCTTGCGCCGTCCGCAATTGTCAGGTTTGTCAGGCTGGTGCATCTCTGGAAGGTTTCCAGACCCATCTCTTTTACACCGCTGCCGATGGTGAGCTCTGTCAGGCTGCTGCAGCCATAGAAGGCATCATCGCCGACCTGGTCTCCGCCGGTGTGATGCTCGACGACATCCTGGCCGGCCCAGTTCAGCTCATCGCAGCCCTCATCAAGGCATACGTAATAGTAGTCCGTATAGGTGTAGCAGTCGTCCTCACTTGTTTCAGTATAGGTCGGCTCCTCGGACCAGTTGTGCTCCTCATTGTCGCTCTCACTGCTGCCATCCACAGGGACCTGGGCGGTCTCGTTGTCGGCAACATAGACCACAGCAGTCTCATTCTCTCCCTCCGGGTCCACCGTGACCTCAGCGGCCAGGACGGACATGGGCAGGAGCGACATCAGCATGGAAACCGTCAGAATCCAGGCCAATATCCTTCTCGATATGCCATTTTTCATGTTTCTCTCACTCCTTATTTGATTTACATTACTTACATTTTAAGCCTTCCGCAGAGTAAAAAGCCGCCCGCCGGGACACAGTAATCCCGCCGGACGGTCAGCTTACAATATAAAATTTTTCGGTTGCCAGGGCGCAGTTATCCGCAGAGCAGAGCAGAGCAGAGCAGAGCAGAGCAGAGCAGAGCAATTGTATACGCGACTGCCATCCCTGTCAACCCCTTTCACGAAAGCTATTTTGTCTGATTTTACCATGTCTCAGAATATTTGTAAAGCCATCAGAAATTTTTTGTTGGTATTTTTGGAATTTTCGGCTAAAATCCGATTCAATCTTATTTTGGCTGGGATTCCGCTAAATAAAAACAGGCGGGCAGATCCTCGAATGGATGGTCTGCCCGCCGGGTTATTTTATCTTCTGATATCAATATATCTGTTTAGTGTTTCAAGATTGTCACCGGGCTTCCTCCGCTTCAGGGCGCCCCTTTTCTCAGATCATCCAGACCGGGATAATATAGTTCTCCGAGTCCACCGCAGACAGCTCCGGCCGCATGCAGATGATGGCACCCTTGCCCCTTGGCAGGGAGCCTTTATCCAGAATCGGGAAGGCGGAGATCATTTTTCTCTCCGGATTCATGCTCTTTTTTATCTCAATTGGATGCAGGCAGCCATCCTCTTCAATGACCATGTCGATCTCCCGGCTGTCCTTGTCGCGATAATACCAGAGGAGGCACTCCCTCGCCTGGTTCTGGTAGCTTTTCCGTATCTCGGAAACCACATAATTTTCCAGAATTGCCCCATTCAAGGCCCCCGCTTCCAGGACCTCCGGAGAAGAATACCTGGTGAGATAGGCAACAAGACCGGTGTCAAAGAAATACAGCTTCGGCGTCTTAACGGTTCTCTTCAGCAGATTATTGGAATAGGGCCTGAGATAAAAAATCACATCCGATTTTTCCAGGACCAGCAGCCATCTTTTCGCAGTGTCATCCGAAACCCCCACATCGAGCGCAATATCATGAACATTCAGAATCTGCCCAACCCGGCAGGCGGCTGCACGGATAAAATCCCGAAAGAGCAGCTTGTCCACACCACTGACCAGCTCACTGACATCCCGATCAATGTAGGTCTGCACATAGCCGGAATAGAAGACTTCCCTGTCCCTGTATTTTCCGCTGCGGTATCCCGGAAGTGCCCCCTCCCAGATGCGCCCATAGATTTCGGACACATCCGCCGATGTCCCCCTGTCTCTGCGACCCTTCAGGGCAGAAAGCTCCAGGGTCAGGGGGGCATTCTCCCCCCTGCCGTACAGCTCATGCTGCGACAGGGCCGGCATATGGAGAATCGCAACCCTTCCCGCCAAGGATTCCTGGGCCAGCTCCATCAGCTTAAAGGCCTGAGACCCGGTCAGCCAGAAGGAGGATGCCGGCGCACCCCTGTCAATTTCAATCTTGATATAGGAAAACAGCTCCGGCGCGTACTGCACTTCATCAATAAAAATCGGCCGGTCGTGCAGCCGGAGGAACATGGCCGGGTCGGACTTTGCCAGCCTCCGCTCTTCCAGATCGTCCAGCGTTACATATTCTCTGTCCTCCGTCATAAGCTTTTTCAGGACCGTCGTCTTCCCGACCTGTCGGGGGCCTGTAACCAGAATGCAGGCATAGTCCTCAATCAGCTCCCGGATTTTTCCCTCCAGGTCTCTTTTGATGTATTCCATAGTCGCCCTCCTTCGGCTGATATGCGATTCAATCTTATTTTAGCCGAAACCATACGGGATGTCAATCGAATTTTCGGCTAAAATCCGATTCAATCTTATTTTGGCCGGGATTCTGCCGCTTTATGCACCCCCACAAGGTTCAAAACGTAATTTGTCAAATCCTGTTTTGACAAATCCTGTTTTGACATTTTATGTGTTCTGTTATATAATATATCCGGTACGGCCGGGCCGCCCTGCTGGCGCCAGAAAAGGCCGATACCGGAAGGAGAATCCCGTCATGCTGTTATTTCGTGAAGAAGAGACCGCACACCTGCACCGCTTTCAGGAGCATCCGCAGAAAAAAGCAATGGCAATCTATGGCCGGCGCCGGACCGGCAAAACAGAGCTGGTCCTGAATTTCATAGCAGGCGCCGGCCGGGACCTGAGCGTCTACTACCAGTGCACGAGTCTGGACTACCAGATGTGTCTCTCCGACTTTCTCCAGACACTCAGATCTTCCTGCCCAGGTGAGGTTATCCCGGATTTTTCCTCTTTCCGTGAAACTTTTCAATATTTGTCCCGGATAAAGTTCCGCCGTCCAATGATTATCATTGATGAATTTCCCTTTCTGGCCAAGAAGAACGACAACGCGGCCACGGAATTTCAGTGGATTATCGACCACGCGCTGGACGGGCTGAAGCTCATCCTGCTGGGCTCCTCCCTTTCCTTTATGAAAAACCAGCTCTCCAATCGCGAGGCCCCGCTCTATGGACGATTCGATGAAATCATTGAAATCAAGCCCTTTTCCTTCCGGAACATCCGGGTCCTGTTTCCGAATTTTGAGGATGCAGTCACGGTCTATGCCGCCACCGGCGGTGTTGCACAATATGTCATGTTCTTCCGGGAATTTGCCTCCGTGGAGGCGGCAATGGATGCACTCTTTTTTGATAAAAACGGAAGACTATTCCAGGAGGCCGGCAATATGCTCCTGCAGGAACTGCGGGAACCCGCAATCTATACCGCAATCCTGCGTGCCATTGGGAGTGGCCAGAAACGCTCCGGGCAGATTGCAAAGCTCTGCGGCATGGACCAGCGGGCGGTCTACCCCTATCTCAACCGCCTGATTGACCTCGGCTTTCTCGGCACAATGGAGAACCTTCTCTCCAAAAAGCAGACAGAAAAGCGATATGTCATCACAGACATGCTTTTCCGCTTCACCTATACCTTCATTGAGCCCCATGTCTCCATGATCACAGCACTCGGGACGGAAGCAAAGCCCTATGTTCTTGGCAACCGCTTTGACGAATATCTGGGTTTTGTATATGAAGACATCATCCGCAGCACATGCTGGCACTATGCCTTAGCGGGAAAAATTCCATTTATGCCACAGTCTGTCGGAAAATGGTGGGGCAATGTCCAGATAGATGGTGTCTGGCAGGAGAGTGAAATCGATCTTGCCGCCATCGGCGAAAAGGATATTCTTCTTGGGGAATGCAAATACCGGACCAAGGCAATTGGTCTGAAAGAGCTGGAACTGCTCCGCTGCAAGGCACAGTCCATTCCCGCCGGGGGGCGGCGCGTCCGATATCTCCTGGCCGGTCGAAGCGGCTTTACCGATGAGCTTCTCCGCGCAGCCGGAGAGGATGTCATCCTGATTGATCAGGCATAACACAAATAAAGCGTTTGTTCTGCAAATTGTTCGCACATATTGCTTCCGGTGACAGAATCATGTAAAATACAGGCACCGGATTGATACAAAATCTTGGATGATAAGGAGTCTGACACGATGAGTGACCGATATATTCTCGCCCTGGACCAGGGCACAACCAGCTCCCGCGCGGTTCTTTTTGATACCGACCAGAAAATCATCGGCATTGCCCAGCGGGAATTTCAGCAGATCTACCCCCGTCAGGGCTGGGTGGAGCACGACCCCATGGAGATCTATTCCTCCCAGGCCGGCGTCATGAGTGAGGTGGTGGCCCGGGCCGGCATTGACCCGGTGCAGATCGCCGCCGTCGGCATCACCAACCAGCGGGAGACAACCATCCTGTGGGAAAAGGCCACCGGCAAGCCCATCTATAATGCCATCGTCTGGCAGTGCCGCCGGACCGCCCCCCTCGTCGACGAGCTGACCAGCGACCCGGAGCTGGACGCCTATATCCGCAAGGCCACCGGCCTGGTCCCCGACGCCTATGCCTCGGCCACCAAAATCATGTGGATTCTCGACCATGTGGAGGGGGCCAGAGAACGGGCAAAGCGGGGGGAAATCCTCTTCGGGACCGTGGACACCTGGCTGGTCTGGAAGCTGACCGGCGGGCGGGTCCATGTGACCGACCGGACCAATGCCTCCCGCACCATGCTCTATAATATTGAAAGCCTGGACTGGGACGACCGGCTCCTTAAGGCCATGGACATCCCCAGAGTCATGCTGCCCCGGGTGGCGGACTCCTCGGAGATCTACGGCTACACCTCCGTGGGCGGCTATATGATCCCCATTGCCGGCATCGCCGGCGACCAGCAGTCCGCCCTCTTCGGCCAGTGCTGCTTCGCCCCGGGCGACACCAAGAACACCTATGGCACCGGCTGCTTTCTGCTGATGAACACCGGTGAGGAGCTCTGCCGCTCCCAAAACGGGCTGGTCACCACCATTGCCGTCTCCTTAAAGGGCCGGGTCCAGTATGCCCTGGAGGGCTCCGTCTTCGTGGGCGGCGCCGTCATCCAGTGGATCCGGGACGGGCTCCGCTTCATCACCGAGAGCCGGGATGCGGAATACTACGCCCAGAAGGTGGAGGACAACGGCGGCGTCTACCTGGTGCCCGCCTTTACCGGCCTGGGCGCCCCCCACTGGGATATGTACGCCCGGGGCGCCATCGTGGGCATCACCCGGGGCACCCGCCGGGAGCACATCATCCGGGCCGCCCAGGAATCCATCGCCTACCAGTCCGCAGACCTGGTCCACGCCATTGAGGCGGACACCGGCATCACCATTGAAGACCTCAAGGTGGACGGCGGCGCCAGCCGGGATACCTTCCTGATGCAGTTCCAGGCAGATATTCTGAACAAGAAGGTCTCCCGCCCTGTCATCCGGGAGACCACCGCCCTGGGTGCCGCCTATCTGGCAGGGCTGGCCGTGGGCGTCTGGGAGAGCCCGGAGCAGATTCGCGCCTGCTGGCAGTGCGACGTCACCTTCTCCCCCGATATGGCGGAGGCGGAAAGAGAAAAGCTCTCCCGCCAGTGGCACAAGGCTGTGGGCCGCAGCCTCGACTGGGCCGAGCACGAATAAAAAATTTCCCGGTGCCGCTTCCAGAGCGACACCGGGTTTTTCTGTTCAGAGAATATTTTTCTCTTATTCATCCACAATGAGATTTCCCCGGGCAATGTGCTTTTTGAGGACCTCGTCCGTGAAGGCGTAGAGCCTTTGGGCGCCCAGGGCGGTCTTCTGCTGGCGGCCGTAGACCATCTCGGCCCGGGCCTTATGCTCCCGCCAGTCGGCGCCGTCGTTGCTGTCGTTGAGGAGGAGGGGCTGAAGATTATCCATGGCGTGGGCAAATTTCGCCTCGGGGGTCTCGTTTGCCTCGAATTCGTCAAAGAGCCCCACCAGGATTTCCTTCTGGTCCCCGGGCAGGAGGGAATAGATTCGCTCCTTCGCGGCCTCCTCCCGGGCCTTCTGGGTCTTCAGACCCTCCAGGTCATAGGCATAGGTGTCCCCCGCGTCGATTTCCACCACATCGTGGATGAGGCACATGAGCATGACCCGGCCGATGTCCACCGGCTCATTGGCATATTCCTGCAGGAGGAAGGCCATAATGGCCATGTGCCAGGCATGCTCGGCATCGTTCTCGTTCCTTCCATGCCCCGAAAGGTGGGTCTGGCGGAAGATATTTTTTTCTTTATCCAGCTCAAGTATGAAAGCGAGCTGCTTTTCCAAACGTTCATTCATGGGTCTTCCTCCCCTTTATTTCCGTATTCCACAATTATGAAACCCGCTACGCGTCAGTGTTTCAATCAGGCCCGCTCCAGGTTCTCCAGTTCCAGAAAATCCTTCAGCCGGAGGTGCGTCACGCTGCTGGTCGAAAAATCCACCTCGTCGTTGGTAATCAGAATTTTCTTCCGACTCTGGTCCAGCACGGAAAACAGGGAAAATTCCCGTTGCCAGGTGCTCTCCTCCGCAACACTGTAGGCAACCTGAATCAAATACTGCTTTCCATCCTTCTCGGCCAGAAAGTCGATTTCTTTTCCGTCCTTGTTATATACGGTCAGCTCATAGCCCATGAAAACCAGCTCGTTATAGACGATGTTCTCCAGATTGTGCGTCAGATCATACCGGCCGCCCTTCTGACGGATCGTGTTAAAGGAGACATCCTCATCGTAGAGCTTGTCATAGATGGTCAGCTCCCGCCGCGCCTTTGTGGAATACTGGGGAATGCGGCGGATGACATATGCTTCCTCCAGATATCCAAGATATTTCATCACTGTATTAACTGAACAGTCAAGCTGCTGGCTCTTCAAATAGTGGTGGATTCCGTTGGCACTGAAAATCCTCGCGTTGGAGATTAGCACATAGTTGACCAGCTTGCGGAACAGCTCCGGCTTGCGGACATGATAGCGCCCTATGATGTCGTTCATAATGATTGTCTCATTGAGGTCGCTGAGATATCGGAGCATGGAATCCCGGTCCTTGTATTCCAGAGCCTTCGGGAAACCGCCCCAGAGCAGATAATCCCCAATGCCATATTCCCTTCCCAGTTCAGCAGCATACTCCTGCAGCTCCCGATAGACAAAGGGACGAATGCAGAAGGAGGCATATCTTCCGCTCAGTTCTCTTGTAAATTCCCGGGAGAGGAGTTTGGAATTGCTTCCCGTAATAAAAAGCGATAGATTTTCAAGCCGCAGGGAACGGCAGGCGAAATTCCAGCCGTCGACCCGCTGGACCTCATCCAGAAAGACATAAAGCTTTTCTTCACCCAGATGTGGCTCTATTGCGGAAACCAGCGCCTTTGCGTCCGGAATTGCCTCCGCTGTGGCGAGATTTTCAAAGTCCAGCTTCAGAACCGTCTTCCCATCACCACGCAGCTCCGCCATAATCTGGTCCATTACAACAGATTTCCCACAGCGGCGGATTCCTGTGATTACCTTAATGAGATCACTGTCATAAAACGGCCGGATCTGTTTCAGGTAGTGCGTTCGTTGAATCATAGGTATCCCTCCTGTTCTGTTTTTCATTATACTGAAAAGTTTTCCGGATTTCAACAAAAGTTTTCAGTATAGTGAAAATATTTCCGGTTTTCGTCAAAGTTTTCAGTATAGTGAAAACTTTGACGGATTATTGAAAAAGTTTTCAAAACAATCGAAGAAACAGCCGGTGCTCCGAAAAGAACGGGGCACCGGCTGTAATATTTTTTTCAATCGCAAAAAGCATCCCGCTGTTCCTGCATCCGATTTTCAGATTCCCAGCAGCATTTTTGCAAACTGGAAATAAATCAGCAGGGAAATGGCATCCACGATGGTGGTGATGAAGGGGGAAGCCATGACCGCCGGGTCAAAGCCCAGCTTATCCGCCAGAATCGGCAGGGTGCAGCCCACCAGCTTGGCACAGATGATGGTCACCGCCAGGGTGAGGCAGACCACCGCCGTCACCGCCAGGGTGATGCCCTCATTGTGGAAGAGCAGGCCATCCACCAGCAGGATTTTGACAAAATTCACCAGGGAAAGGGTCACGCCGCAGCATACAGCCACCCGGATTTCCTTCCACAGGACCTTAAAGATATCACTGAATTCCACATCGCCCAGGGACAGGGCGCGGATGATGGTGACGCTGGCCTGGGAGCCGGAGTTGCCGCCGGTGTCCATCAGCATGGGGATAAAGGCCGTCAGGGCAACATAGGCCGCCAGGGAATCCTCAAAGCTGGTGATAATCTGGCCGGTAAAGGTGGCCGAAACCATCAGGAGCAGGAGCCAGGGAATGCGGGATTTCCAGGTTTCATAGATGCCCGTCCGGAAATAGGGCTTTTCGGTGGGGAGGATAGCGGCCATCTTTTCGATATCCTCGGTGGTCTCCTCCTCCATGACGTCGATGGCGTCATCGACGGTGATGATACCGACGAGACGATTTTCCTGGTCCACAACCGCCAGAGAGAGCAGGTCATAGCGGTTGATCAGCTCCGTTGCCTCCTCCTGGTCATCGGTGGTGATACAGTGGATGACATTGTCGTCCATGATCTCCCCGATTTCGGTCTCATAGGAGTGCATGAGCAGGTCCTTGACCGTGACGACACCCTCCAGGTGGCGGGAGGCATCTACAACATAAAGGACGTAGATGGTCTCGGAGTTCTTGCCGTTGGCCCGGATATAGTCGTAGGCGTCGTGGACCTCCCATTCCTTCCTCAGGACCAGATACTCCGCCGTCATGATGCTGCCGGCAGAATTCTCGGGGTACTTGAGGAACTGGTTGATGAGCTTTCTGGTGTCGGGCTTGGCATTGTTGAGGACACGCCGCACCACCGAGGCGGGCATCTCCTCCAGCATGTCGACGGCATCGTCGACGTACAGGTCCTCAACGATGCGGCCAAGCTCCACATCGGTGATGGCGTTGATGATAATCTCCTGGATGTCGGATTCCAGGAAGGCAAACACGTCCGAGGCCTTGTCCTTGCCGAGCATACGGAAGACCAGCAGTCTGCGCTCGTCCTCCAGCTCTTCCATATATTCGGCAATATCCGCCTCGTTCAGGTCGTTGATTCGCTCACGAAAAAGCCGGAGCTTTTTTTCGTCCAGCAACTGGTTGAGCTCCTCAACGGAAAAGCCATAGGTTTCTACAAAATCTTCGCGATCCATTCAGTGACCTCCTGTTCTCTTGATTTGCATGAAGATACAGTCAGAGCAGAGAGGCCCCGGCAGCCTATGCCGGAGAAATGGCGGGCTGAACCCGCAAGGGTACCGACCCGTCGCCGCCGCCGGGGTTATAGCTGCTACTTCGACCGTCGCCTTCCATACAGATTCAGCTCCTTTCTTTTGTGTTTTTCACCCGATATTATACGATTTCTGAAGTAAAAAAGCAATCCATGGGGGATAATTTTGCAAAAAATCCGCCTGCCCGGAAAAAGGACAGACGGATTTCTTTCACTTTTATATGAGGATAAATTCTTTCTTTGCGTAGAAGGTCAGCTCGTCCCTTACGGAGGGGTGGGCGATGGCGATGAGCTGCTGGGCCCGCTCCTTGACATTTCTGCCCCGGAGATGGGCGATGCCGTATTCCGTGACAATATAGTCCACATAGTTCCGGGGGATGGAGACGATGGCGCCGGGCTTGAGCTGGGGCGAAATCTTGGATACGCCCTTTTTCGTCGCCGCCTGGAAGGCCAGGATGCCCCTGCCGCCTTTGGAGTGGAGGGCGCCATAGGCGAAGCAGAAGGCGCCGCCGGTGCCGGAGAACTGCTTGGCGCCGATGGACTCGCTGCAGACCTGGCCGGTGATGTCCATCTCAATGATGGTGTTGATGGAGACCATGTTGTCATTCTTGCAGATTTCCCCCGGGTCCACCGCAACGGAGGTGGGCTGAATCCTGACGCGGGGATTGGTGGCCAGGGTCTCATAAAGGGCCAGATCGCCGCCGGCAAAGCAGCCGATGTGGAGCCCCCGGTTGTAATTCTTCCTCTCGCCGGTGATGACACCCTTCCGGATCATCTCGCCCATGATGGAGGTGAACATCTCCGTATGGAGACCCAGATCCTTCTTGTCCATCAGATGATGGCCCACGGCATTGGGCATGGAGCCGATGCCCAGCTGGATGGTGTCCCCATCCCGGACCAGCTCGGCCACGTTGGCACCGATCTGCTCCTCGACTTCGCTGGTCTCCATATCTGCCACCACCAGGGGGTCATAGTCCACCTCCATCAGGACTGTCACGTCCCGGATGTTGATGCGCAGGCCGCCCCTCACCCGGGGCATGCGGGGGTTGACCTCCAGGATGATGGTGTCGCAGCTCTTAAAGGTCGCCTGCTCCCACATGTTGGTCAGGCCCACCTGGAAATAGCCGTGGTCATCCATGGGGCTGACGCAGGCGACGAAGGTATCCCGGGGCCGATGCTCGGCGATGAAGCTGCCGAAGTCGGCGATGTCCGCAGGGACGAAGGAGACATTTCTGGCCGTCTGGCCCACCATCAGCTCCCTGCCGTAGAGGAAGGTGGTAAAGCTGATGTGGCCGTTCATGGCCGGGTCCGTGACGCACTGAAATTTTCCGTCATGGCCCTTGATGCAGTGCATGTTCTCCACCCGCGGGGCGATTTTATGGAGATTTTCAAGAATGGTGTTGGCCTGGTTTCCGTCCCCGGCGAAGCAGACCCGGGAATTGGAACGGAAGGCCGCCAGGCAATCCTCCAGAGTGCCCTTCTTGCTCTGATACAGCAGTTCAAAATCATTCATATTCGGGCACCTCCTCAGATGTAAAACTGTTCTTCCGCGTAGCGGGTCAGTTCCTCCCGGACGGAGGGATGGGCAATCTGGATGAGCTGCCTGACCCGCTCGTTGACGCTGCGGCCCTTCATGCGGGCCACGCCATATTCTGTCACGATATAATCCACATAGTTCCGGGGGATGGTCACATTGGCGCCCAGACTGAGCTGGGGGCGGATTTTGGAGATTCCCTTCCGGGTCATGGAGGGGAAGCAGAGAATGCTCTTGCCCCCCTTGGAGTGGATGGCACCCAGAGAGAAGCAGAGGTTGCCGCTGGAGCCGGAGATCTGGCGGGTGCCGATGGACTCGGAGCAGATCTGGCCGGTCAGGTCCATCTCAATCAGGGTGTTGATGGCAATCATATTGTTGATGCCGGAGATCACCTTGGGGTCGCAGACATAGCTGGCAGGGCGAATCTCGGCCTTCCCGCAGTCCCGCAGGGTGTCGTAGAGGGCCCTGTCCCCCCAGGCGGAGGAGGCAATGGCCAGGCCCTTGTCCACATTCTTATGCTCCCCGGTGATGACGCCCCGGCGGATAAGGTCACCCACGCCGCTGTTGAACCATTCGGAGTGAAGGCCCAGCTCCCGGTGGTCCGCAAGGCGCTCGGCAATGGCATCGGTCAGGGTGCCGGTGCCCAGCTCCAGGCAGTCGCCGTCGGAGACCAGCTCCGCAATGTAGTCGGAGATGGTGGCCTCTGCCTCGGTGGGGGGCTCCTCTGCCACCTCCGGCAGGGGATATGTGGCATCATGGAAGGCCGTCACCCGGCTGATGTGAATCTCCAGTCCTCCGGGAATCCGGGGCAGATTTTCGTTGACCTCCAGAATAATCTTGCTGCAGGTCTCGATGCATTCCTTTTCCCACATCATGCTGAGCCCCACCTGGAAATTGCCGTTTTCGTCCATGGGGCTGACCGCAGCAATAAAGGTGTTGACCGGCTTGTGCTCCGTCACAAAGCGGGAATAATCACAGATATCCGAGACGATGAAGCTGGTGTTGCCATGCTTCATGCCCTCGTTAAAGGCCTCGCCATAGAGGGGAGAGCCGGTGTTAATGTGGCCGTTCATGCCGGGGGCCGTGACAAATTCATAATTTCCCGAACGGGATTTGATGCATTCCACATTCCTGACTCTGGGCGCAACCGTATGAAACTGCTTCATAAAAGCCGCAGGCTGGTTGCAGCCGCCGGCAAAACAGATGTTATCGCCGGATTCGATGAGGTCAAGGCTGTGCTGCAGGGTGCCCTTTTTCTGCTGATAAAGACTGCTCATGTTCGGTCTGCTCCTTCCCGGGCGCCCGCCGAGGCGGCGCCGCTCTGTCCTTTTGCAATGTTAATATGGGATAATTATAGCATGCTGCCCCGGGAGCGTCAAGTAAAGGGTCACAGCGGAAAATTTCAAAATCTTCACCAAAAAAAAGATATTCAAAGGTTTACTTTTGATGACAAAATGGTTATAATAAAGTATCTATGCGCTGCATGGTTCCCGCATTTCTGTCACTTTGTCCACCCGGGGAGGTTTTTCATATGAATAATCCTGCAAGGCGCCTCACGGCCGCCGCATTGATCATAACATTTCTGATTTCCATCATGTCCGTCTCTGTCACCGCTGCTGAGGTCACCGTCGACGATTCCGAAGAAGCCGCCCTGGTTGAAACCCTTTCCGCGGCCCCCGAAACGGAGACGGCAGTGGCTGCTGCAGCAGAGGCCGACGCCGCAGCGGAAGCGCCTTCAGCAGCCGGGACCACCGAGGCTGTCGTAGAAAACCCCGCCGTCGAGGAAACCCCCGCCGTCGAGGAAACCCCCGCCGTCGAGGAAACCCCCGCCGTCGATGCCGAGCCGGAGACCGAAGTCAATGAAGAGACCGACGTCGTCGTGGAAGTGGAAAGCGACGAGGCAGAAGCGGACGACGAGAATACGGATGATGACGAGGAAGAGGCCCTGGTTTATTCCGGCGGCTGGCCCGCGGCAAACCTGACCGCAGCCGACGCCGAGGAGCTCCTCTACTTCGGTGAGGACGAGAATGTCTGGAGCCAGCTCAAGCGCATTGCCCTTGCCTGGCCCGCAGGCTCCTACTTCTCCGCGGATGAGGGTCCCTGCTACCACGAGAGCCGTGAAATCTGTGATAACTGCCGGCTTTCTAATATCCCCTCCCACATGGGGCTGCCCTCCGGCGCTGCCATGGCCGCCCAGTTCCGTGACAGCTACACCTGCCGGGCCTTTGCCCTCTATGTCTATAATGTCATCTTCGGTTCCTCCCCCTACCAGAACAGCAGCTGGTCCACCGACCTGGCGGATGCCCGCCCCGGCGACTACATCGAATGCTACCAGGACGGAGAGATCCGCCACTACGCCATCTACCTGGGCAGCGACGGCCAGAACATGTACTTCTATGAGTGCAACTGGGGCGTCACCAATATGGTCTATTTCCTTCAGGCCCACAGCTTCTCCGGCTGGGACAGCTACGTCATCTACCACGCAAATAACTATGATCTCATTCCCGAAATCTCCTTTGATCCCATAGGCGACTGCAAGGTCACCGCAGGCAGCGACAGCCTCCACTTCAGCGGCTGGGCCCTGGATATAGACAACTACGGCTACAAGCTGCCCACCACCCCCATGATGGTAGCGGG
>R04__coassemble_361_pt1 | contig 16814 bp, 10 predicted proteins | sample R04__metabat2_high_PE_020 | metagenome-assembled genome bin R04
CGGATGGAGAGGGCCCCGGCGGTCCCCCGCCTGGCATGCCCCCCGAGCGACCCACCTCCGCCTCCCTTGAGATCATCGACGGAAAGATCGCCGTAAGGAGTGAGAAGCTTGCCGGCGAGGTAACCGAAACATCGGCAAAAAATGTCCGCATGGACTTAAACAGCGACTCCGTCGGCGGCATTTACGTCGCCGGCAAGGGCAGCGAATACACCGTCGAGCATGCCAACATCCGCATCTCCGGTGAGGGGCAGGGCCTGGGCGGAAAGCTCTCCGGCGCGGCCGTCGAGGACGGGGCCACCCTGATTCTCAAGGATGTCCGCATCAACATGGACAGCAAGCTCCGCTGCGCCACCTCCGCCGCCGGCGGCAGCGTCCTGAAGGTCTACGACTCCATGCTGGTCTCCCACGGTGACCCTTGGAATGTAGAGGAGAAGGAGGTCACCTGGGTCATCGGGCCCGGCATGGCAAAGCCCCCCGTCTTCCTGGAGATTGAGGGCAATATGCGCACCCACTGCACCGTCGAGAACTCCGAGAGCTACTTCTATGATTCCACCATCATTGCGGATTCCTGGGCGGCCCTGTCCACCGACGCCGCCGGCGACCGGGTCTATCTGGAGGCCAATGACTGCAATGTCATCACCACCCGCTCCGGCTACGGCACCTATGCCGATACGGGCTGCTACTGCACCCTGAACCGCTGCAATCTGGATGTCCAGAATATGGCCGCCATCATCGCCGGCGAGGCCGGGGTAACGCTCAAGGACTGCAAGGCCAAATGCGGCAGCTATGTGGTCCTCAACCACGTTGTGGGCGGCGGCCCGGGCAACGCCATCCTGACCCAGGTTTCAAATATTGCCATCACCGGCGGCAGCTATCGCTGCGACGCCCCCGCCGTCATCTGCAAGAGCTGCAATTCCGACATTCTCTTTGATGGCGCCGAAATCCACTCCCATGCAGGCGTCCTCCTGAAGAGCCGGGTCAACGACGACCCCTGCGCACCCCAGCCCGGAGACAGGGCGGTCTACGGCTACCATGTCACCCTGAAGAACATGGACACCGAAAACAGCATCCTCCACGAGGACACCGCCCGCCGCATGACCATCACAATGGAGTCCTCCACCCTGAAAGGCGCCATCACCGGCGGAGCCCTCCTCCACATGGACGCTGCCAGCCGCTGGCTGGCCACCGGGGATTCCAGCGTAATCCTGAACGGCGACGCAGATTCCGACCGGATTGATGCCCTCGAGGGCGTCACCATCTCCGCCGTCGGCGCAGAGGCAGCCAGCCTGACCCTGCCCTCCGGCGGCAGACTGGTGATCACCGCCGCATAAACAAAAAGCAATAAAAAACACCCTGCCGGGCATTGTCCGGCAGGGTGCCTTTATTTCTTTCTTACTTCCTCTTCCAGCCGGCGCAGTCGCCGATTGCGGTGACTGCCCGGTAGCCGGCATCCTTTATCTGCTTCTCCAGAAGGGCCCGGCCTTCGGCGGCCTCCGCGCCGGTAGAAATTTTGTTGTCATAGAGACTGTATTGCTTCCGGACCTCCGTCGGGGAAAGATTGGGCATGATGACATTGGCCCCCGCCTTCAGCCCCATCTCCCGCCCCTGGGGGTGGATGGTGCCCAGAGCCGTGGTTGCGGGAATCAGGGCCATGGGGAACATGAGCCGCAGAAGGGCCAGCAGCCGGACCGTCAGGTGCAGGCTGCCATTTTTCATGCCCGCAAAGGGGGTGTCCTGATGGGTGAGGAATGGGCCGATGCCGATCATCTCCGGCTTCAGCGCCTGCAGGAAGCGGAGATCCTCCAGAATGTTCTCCGTCGTCTGGAAGGGGGAGCCTACCATGAAGCCGGCCCCCACCTGGTAGCCGATTTCCTTCAGCTGATAGAGACATTCCTTCCGGTTTTTGAGACTCATCTCCGGGGGATGGAGGCGGCCGTAATGGGTCTCGCTGGCCGTCTCATGGCGGAGAAGATAGCGGCTGGCCCCCGCCCGATAGTAGGCCTCGTAGCTCTCCCGGCTTTTTTCCCCGATGGACAGGGTAATGGCGCAGTCCGGCCAGGCAGTATGAAGGGCAGAGATGATATCGCAGAGAATCTCGTCCGTATAGAAGGGGTCCTCCCCGCTCTGGAGCACAAAGGTCCGGTAGCCCAGCGCGTAGCCCGCCTCGGCACAGAGGAGGATATCTTCCTTGCTCAGGCGATAGCGGCTGAGCTTCCCGTTGCCCCGCCGGATGCCGCAGTAGTAGCAGTTGTTCTTACAGAAGCTGGAGAACTCAATCAGCCCCCGCAGGTAGACTTCATCCCCGTAGATTTCCCGGCGTTTCCGGTCAGCCATTTGAAAGAGATATTCATCCCCCTCGCCGCTCTCCAGCAGCAGCCTTAATTCTTCATCCCTTAAATCCGATGTATGATAGAGCCTGTCGATGAGCTGTTCCATGCCTGCGCCTCTCCCGTTTTTTTAACTGATACTGATATTGTATTGCCGGAAGAAATCCCTGTCAAGGGAAATTCCCGGGGATGGGGCGCCCTTCGTCCTTTCCGGGCGCAAAAAGAAGCGGGTACCGGACAAACCGATACCCGCTCCCTGTTTACAGGGGAATCCAATGCGCTCCGAACCGGCAGGCAAAGGGCCAAAGGAGAGCCCTTATGCAGCCTGAAAAGGAGTGGGGAATTTTAGAAAAGAGAGAATATGTATTTTATGGTTTTCCGGTCCAAAGCGCTGCGTCTCTTAGCGCTCCCCTGCCAGATACTCGCTGTAGGCGCCGGCATAGACCTCCAGGACATCATTGATGCCCAGGGACTCAAGATTTGCAACATAGGCGTCCCATGTCTCATCATTGAGGGGCTCCGCGCCGGTCATGAACTTGAGGATCTGCTCGGAGGCGGCGGAGGTGATGTCGGTCAGGCGGTTGTTGATGCCATCCTGCTCCTCAGTGGTCAGGCCGGCACCCACGGGATAGGTGCTCTCGGTGGTGCCGACGGGATTCCAGGTCTCCATGGCGGCGATTGCAAGGTCATCATAGCAGGCCCAGAGGGAATCCGCCAGCGTCATGCCGGGGCAGACCTGTACGCAGGTGTAGTAGTTCAGGGCATTGTTCATGGTCATGCCCAGCTCGTTATCGGTGATGAGCTCAGTATAGGAGACAGAGCCGTCATCGTTCAGGGTGTAGGTGTCACCCTCCACGCCGAAGTTGCGGAGCATGGCGCCCTCATCGGTATAGAAATAGTTGCAGAACTGCAGCACCAGCTCGGGGTTTTCGCAGGAGGCGGTGATGCTGAAGCCGGAGGAACGGCCGCCGGCCAGTACGTCCTCCTCCAGGAAGGTGTTTACATCATCCTCGTCAGCCAGCACGCTGGGAACGGCGACCTGCTCAAAGTTTTCATCCTCGGCATAGGAATAGATGTTCTTCAGACCATCCGCCATGGAATTCCAGAAGCCCATATCGCCGGAGCCGACCAGACCGTTAAAGACATCGGGGAAGAGGGTGGTGGAATAGAAATCGGCGTTGATGATGCCGTCGGCATAGAGGCCGGAGAACCATTCCAGATACTCCCGATAGGCATCGGAGGTATAGCCGGTGGCCACCTCGCCGTTTTCGTTGATATAGACCGACAGGTCGGTGCCGGTGATGTCAACCAGCTCGGTATCAAAGGCGGCAACGAAGTCCAGCACGCCGGAGGAGTCGCACTTTACGGTGTAGTTGCAGCCGTAGTTATTCTTGAAGGCATAGAAGGTCTCGGTCAGCTCGTCCAGGGTGGTGGGGACCTCCAGGCCCAGCTCATCCAGCCAGTCCTGACGGGTCATCTCGCCGGAATCGGTATAAACCCGGTCCTTGATGGCATAGATGCCAAGGATCTTCCCCTCCACGGTGACATTGGAGATGGAGGCCTCATTGGTGCTGTAAAGAGCATTGTAATAGTTGGGGGCATTGTCCCAGATCAGGTCGGTCAGGTCGATGATGACCTCATCCGCATAGGCCTGGGCGGTGCCGCCGGCATAATACTGGTCGCAGCTGATTACATCCGCCCAGTCGCCGGAGGCGATCATCAGACTGTACTGGGTGCTGATGACGGAGTCACTGACCTCAATGAATTCCATATTGATGCCGGTGGCTTCTTCGATGCTCTCGTCGATATAGGAATCGTTGTAGGAGGGCAGCACGGAGATGATGCCCTGGCCCAGCTGCTGATAGAAGGTGATGGTATTCTCCTCGGGGGAGAGAGGATAGCTGATGGTCTCGGGCGCATGCTCAAAGCTTTCCTCGGCTTCCTCGCTCTCTTCGGCGGAAAGGGCCTCCTCCTCGGCGGAGACAGGCTCCTCTTCAGAGGGAGCAGCTTCTTCGGTCTCCTCCTCGGCTTCAGCCTCCTCGGCGGGGGCGGCCTCTTCTTCCGGCGCGGCCTCTTCGGCGGCGGAAACCGCTTCCACGGAAGCGGCACTTTCTGTCTCGGCGGCTGCCGAAGAGGCAGCAGTGGAGCCACAGCCTGCAAAGGCGGTCAGCAGCAGCGCGGAGATGAGCAGCAGTGCGGTAATTTTCTTTTTCATTTTTATCGCTCCTTATCGGATGGCAGGGCCGGCAGCCTTTCGCCGGCCCTGCCTGCTTTTATTTACTGGTTTCGCGAATGAAGATCATAAAGCCCTCGGTATCATCGTCGGCGCAGTGTCCGCCGTCCCAGATCAGCCGGGCATTGACATTCTTGCCCAGATTGTCAAGGGCAGTCGCCAGATTGGTGATCACCGGCAGGGAGGTATCCTTGTCGCAGGCACCGTGACGAATCCACCAGTTGGGGGCGCAGCCGGGATTCTTCTCCCCGATATAATACATGGGGTTCATCATATTGATGACGGTCTGCAGATCTTCGCTGATCTCGGTCTCCGTCTCGGTCGGGTCATGGCGGAGACTGAAGCTGGTGAAGTGGCGGGAATCCTGGGTTTCCGTTCCAAAGAGGACGGGCTCTGCCATCTTTTTGTTGAAGTCATCGAAGGCGGGCAGACCCTTCATGCGTCCGCAATGGGCCACAAAATCCTCCCAGCTGAAGCTGCAGCTGTTTCCATCCCAATGGAACCAGGGGTTGTCCTTCAGGTACTGTTCCTGCTGGGCGGGGGTGGACTCGGCCCAGCACTTGTTGGCTGCCGGAATCAGGAAGACCTTAAGGATATAATCCGCCGCGTTCCCGGCGGTAACGGAGCCATAGCCATTCATGCCCTGCAGGGCAAGGGCATCCTGGTATTCCTCAAACTGCTTTGCGAGGGCGCCGGAGAGCTCCTGGTCCACCAGACCTGCGGGGATAAAGCCCATGGGGCCGCCCTCGTTTCCGGCGGAGGGGATCTTGCCATACTCCCACTCATAGGCGGCATCGGCATGCTCCAGATTGGTAATGGCACTGTAGGAGGCGCTGCCCCAGATATCATCCCGCTCGTCGGCGGCACCGATTGCCTTCAGGTAGGGCTCATAGAGGGCGCTGTTGCCGGAGGCTGCCAGCAGGGTGGACAGGGCGCCGCCTGCACTGCCGCCGGTGGAATAGATTCTTTCCGGATTGCCGGGCATAATATCCTGATTATGGCGCAGATATCTTACCGCCGCCTTCAGGTCCACCATAGCCGCAGGGGCCTTGCCATAATAGCGGCCGTCGGGGAACTGGTTATCTCTGCCGCGGCAGCCGGGCTGCACCACCACATAGCCATAGGCCAGGGCCAGGGCCTTATTGTCGCCCACACCGGCCTCGCCGCCGAGACCCAGATAGCCGCCGCCATTGGCCTTGTTGGCGCCGCCGGGTCCGCCGGGACCACCGGGACCTCCGGGACCACCCGGGCCTCCGGGACCACCCGGGCCTCCGGGACCACCCGGGCCTCCGGGACCACCGGGTCCTCCGGGGCCACCCGGGCCACCGGGACCGCCGGGACCACCCGGACCTCCGGGGCCACCCGGGCCACCAGGGCCACCAAAGCCGCCGCGATTTCTGGATGACATATAGCCGCCCACGCCGATGACAAAGAAGATCGGCGCATTGGCTGCGTCATAGGGTTCCCCGTTCAGGGAAACAGGCACCCAGACATCCAGGCTCTGATAGTCCGCGTCCACGGGACGAGCCACATACTGCAGATGCTCATACTTGCGGTAATCCACTTTGACGAGACCATCTCTGGTCTTGACCTCCTGGGAGTCCATGGTGAAATCATTCACCGGGAAGCGAAGAATATCTTCCATGATTAATCACACTCCTGTTTGAATTTTTTAAAATCTTGTTGCGGCAGCATAGGCGCTTCGCATTGCCTTCTGCACGTTTCCGGCCCTGTCACAATCGCCCAGCACCACACATCTCGGTGCTGCATTCATCAGTTCTGCGGCTTCGTCGGTCCGGGGCTGCATTCCGATCGCCAGAAGAACATGATCAGCGGCAAAGAAGCAGGGCTTTCCATCCGGGTCTGTATAATGAACACCTGCAGCATCAATCTCCGTCACGGTAACGCCGCAGCGGTATGCAAAATTCGGCACATTGCGCCAGTAATTTACGACCATGCTGCGATAGTGGGCAGTTGGCGCATCATCAATCAGCTGGTCCAGCTGCTCAAAAACCATGACCTTGCGGCCGGTTTCGCAGAGATACAGAGCTGTTTCCACACCGATTTCTCCGCCGCCCACAAGGGCAATTGTTTCACCGAGATTATCCTCTTTCCCGTAAACCTCAGCGGCATATCCGACATTTGCCCCATCCTTGCCCGGGATGGGCGGGGCAGAGGGCTTTGCGCCGAGTGCCAGCGCCAGCACATCATACCCTTCCGCAGCAATCATTTCCGCCGTTGCCTCTGTGTTCAGCAGAACTTTTACACCCTCTTTTTCCATCTGACGGACCATGAAGTCCTTGAACTGTCGCAGAGGCCACTTAAAGCTGGGATAATCCGCATGATTCAGCATGCCTCCAAGGCGGTCTGCTTTTTCATACAGGGTTACCGCATGTCCGCGTTGCGCCGCGATGCGCGCAAACTCCATACCTGCCGGACCGCCGCCAACCACGGCCATTTTAAGGTGCTGCTCAGACGGCTTTACAAAGGCCTCGATATGGTCCTCCATACCAATGATCGGATTTACCGAGCACATGCTGCGGAATTTATCCTTTCCGTTCGGCGTATGGCACTTATTGCAGCGGATACAGGGGACGATATCTTCGCCTCTGCCCTCATAGACCTTCTTCCCGTAGTCCGGGTTGTTGATCCAGCTTCTTGCCATATAAATAAGGTCCGCCTTGCCCTCCGCAACAGCCATATCCGCAATCGCGGGGTCCTGGAATCCGGCAGATGCCGCAACAACCATATTCAGTCCGGCTTCATGAACAGCCTTGCAGACCTGTCCCATTTCCTCAATATAGGGCGCCGGCTTATCCTCTGTAGAAGTCCAGCCCAGCGGATGCTGGGGGTCCATCTGGCCGGAACGCAGATGCAGGATATCACAGACACCCTCCAGCTCCTTCGCGAAGGCAATGGTATCCTCCACCGTATAACCGCCATCCGGCTCACAGACGGATAGGCAGCATTCAAGAAGCGTATCGCGGCCCACGGTTTTGCGCAGCTCGGTAAACATCTCTTTCAGGAATCGTACTCTGTTTTCAATTGACTGCGGTCCATATTCATCGGTACGCCTGTTTGTAATCGGGGAGAGCAGCTGCGCCATTGTGGAATTTCGGTAGCAGCAGTAGACGCTGACCATATCAAAGCCAAGCGCCTTTAAATCGGCTGCCTGCTGTGCATAGTCTTTGATAATGTTATTCAGGTATTCGTGGTCCAGTGTCTCCACCGGAGCCTGCGGCATGGACATGATCTGCTCCGGTTCTGACGGGGGGCCGAAATCCTTATGCTGGGGGCCCTGTGCCATACCGGGAGGACCTCCTGCCGGCGGACCGGCCGGCTTATCATCTCCACCCGAACCGGGAGCACCGGGAGGGCCACCTGCACCGGGAGCACCGGGAGGACCACCTGCGCCGGGAGCACCGGGAGGGCCACCTGCGCCGGGAGCACCGGGAGGGCCACCTGCACCGGGAGCACCGGGAGCACCGGGGCCTTCATTTCCGCCTGGGCCTCCCATTTCCGATCCGGGACGATGGAACCAGGCAGTGCCCATAATATAGCCACAGGCTTTTGCGCCGCCGAAATGAATGGCATCCACCAGCTTGCAGAACTGGTTCTGCGCGGTAGCGTCGTCCATTTCAAACAGATTAAAATGATTCGGCGTTGTTTCAATGGTACGATGCATGGGCGGGAAGTTCTGCCCGCCGTCGTGTATATGATTGATTGTGACAACTGCGGCGCCATTCATTGCCCGGTTTGCAAAATGCGTGATTATCTTCTCGGTAGGTTCCTTTTCGGTGCCCTGAATAAAGTGGGGGGTTGACGCCGAAGAGAGCATTCTGTTGCGAAGAATTGTATTACCCACCCGTATCGGACTTGTCAGCGTGGCATATCTGTTTTTCATAACAATGCTGTTCCTTTCCCGCTTCTTTCGGAGAAAATTCTCCGAAAGAAGCATGTTGTTCGGAATACTTATCTCGCCATAAACGCATCATAGCCATCCTGATAAATGGCCACTGCGTCCTCAAGACCCATAGAGTTGCAGGTTTCTACATATTCGTTCCATGCCTCATCCGTAAGGGCAACCTCTCCGGTCATCCATTTCAGGCATACTGTAGCCGCGTATGCCACGATATCGGAGGCCAGTGTTGCAAATTCGGTGGAAGCATCTCCGTCAAGGTCGAAGCTCGGCACACGTCCGGCATCGCTGATATTATTCCAGATCTGAATGGCCTCCTGCTCTACATCCGCATAGGTGTAGTAGAAAGCATCCGTATCCTTGAGATAGGGGAAGATCATCGCGCCATACATATTGCGGACCTGAACCTTATTGCTGTAATCGGATTCCATAATAATATCGGAGAAACGGGGCTCCCCATCTTCGTTGTAATCAAAGGTATAGCCCTCTACGCCAAAGTTGGAGAGGATATATCCGTCATCGGTATAGAACCAGTTCAGGAACTCCATCGCTTCCTCCAGCTTATCGGAGGTTGCCATAATGCAGCTGTTGCACTTGATAACAGACTGCTCGTCACCGAAGATAAAGGTGTCGCCTTCCTCTTTTACGATGGAGGTTGTGGGCGTCAGTGCATAATCCGGGTCAGCCGCCTCTGAGGCAATGGAGCTGATTTTGTCGGAACGCAGGAAGGAAATCGCCACATTGTCCTCCGCAAAATAGCTGTTAATCCAGTCAGGGCCATAGCTTTCGGAATAGAAGTCCGTATAAACGGCACCCTGCGCATATTTTTCAGCAAACCACTCCATGTATTCCCGATAGCCCTCGGAGGTCATGCTGGATACTACCGTATCCCCGTCAAGGTAAAGGCCCACATCCACGGAACTGCCCGAGGCATCAAAGCCGGTAATACCAAAGGCACCGGTAATGCCATCAATCAGACCGCCGTTGGAGGGAGTCATGCCATAACGGACACCGTATGTACTGACAGTATAATCGAGGTATTTGTCCAGATCTTCCAGGGTGGTGATATCCTCCATACCGATTTCATTCGCCCAATCGGCGCGGAAAACCAGGCCCTGCTCCTGCTGATATTCATCATCAATGCTGTAGACTGCCAGCGTCCTGCCGTCATTGGTCAGCGTGGATTTATAGTTTTTGGGTGAGCGCTCTGCCAGCTCCTCCAGGGCAGCGGCATAATCCGGCATATACTCATCAATGTAGTCGGTGAGATCATAAATGAGGCCGTCTTCATAAGCCTTGGAAATGCCACCGGTATACTTGCTCATATCAATCATATCGGCGTAATCTCCGCCGGCAATCATCAGGTTAAAGGCCTCTGTGCTGGATGCATCATTCACCGCTTCAAATTCCAGGGTAACACCGGTAGCCTCCTGAATGTAGGGAATCATGGGCATGTCCTCATATCCGCTCATCAGGTCGCCCCACATCATGCTTTCAAAGGCACGCCAGATGGAAAGGGTAACGCCCCCCTCAAGCGGGTATTCAATCACAGCACGTTCCTCTTCGGGCTCCGCCGCATCTTCGGCGGAAGCCGGAGCATCTGTTTCCACTGCCTCGGTTTCGATTGCTTCCTCCGGAGTTTCTGCTTCCGCAGCGGTCTCCTCGGTTTCCGGTTCCGCTTCTTCCGCTTCTGCTTCCGTGTCTTCCGCCACAGAAACCGCTTCAACGGAGGCTTCCCCTGACTGCGTTGTTTCCGTATCAGTGCTGCCGCAGCCGCTCATGAGTCCAAGAACCATGCACACGGAAAGCAGCAATGCCATCAACTTTTTGCATGTCATAAATAATCGCTCCTTTACTTGATATGGCAGGAAATTAATCCACATATACAGTTTAGCCCTGCCGTAAGCAATATACAAGAAACAGTTTAATTTATAACGTATCAATTTATCTATAGATTTATTCTGTATAATATGATATAATCTGGAATATTTTTATTATATTTTGAACGGAGGCAACCTTATGGAGGACTGGCAGGGCGAGACACTTGATTCCGGAACTGCGTCCCGGAAGACTTCGGAGGAGCATTTGCGGCCGGATGTACTGTTTGGTATGCATAACAATAAAGTGCACTCTGCAATGGAGGCACTCCTTTACAGCCCGATGGGCGATATTCAATATATCCTGGAATACCTGTCCCTGAACAGGGTGATGATGGGAAACGGCAGTTTTTGCATTGCTGTCACACATATCCACGGCGGCGAACTGCCACCTCCCTACGGAAAGGTTATTGAGGGAAACCGTATGTTTGCTGATGCGGTGGAAGAACGGCTGCTGCAGAAAGCCATATTTTATATGACTCCGGTACGCGGCAATATTGTAACGATCCTGGCTTTGCCTTATTTTGGCGGAAGCAGTCAGCCGGAGGAAATGCGTTCGCTGCTGATTTCGGCCTGTACAGAGGCAACCGGGCTGATACAGGAAAAAGATCTGATGGCGATTACCGCAATCAGCCCCATGTTTTCAGGTGCAGAAGAAATTCCGCAATCCTTTCATCGCACGATGGATATGCTGGATTATCGGCTGTATTTTGGGGAAAAATCCGGTGTATTTGTGCCGGAAGGGCCGGAGCAAAAACCTACCTGGTATCTGCACCGGGTTTCTGAAATGGAAAATCAGTGCCGGCTGCAGTGTGCGCTCCTGATCTCAGGCAAACGGGAGGATTTCGATCGGAGGCTGCAGGAAACAATCGACGACCTTCGAGACAATGTGCCCGCCAGTCTGCAGCAGTTTAAGGCAGATTGCTTTCAATATGTCAGCGTATTGATTGCCCAGCTGATGGACCGTAAGGTCATCAGTGAAGCGGATGTTCAGCATATGGACATATTTGCCCTGATTGAGCGCAGTGAAAGCGCCAACCAGTTCCGCGCCGACTTCAGCCGAATTCTGGAGCAGCTGCTGGCAGGTTATTTTCGGCAGCTGGAGGAGGCAGCCTATGCCTCTGCAGGAAACATGCGCCGTTATATCGAGATGCATTATATGGATTCCAATTTAACTGTCAGCGGCGTTGCCGCTGCATTTCAGATGTCGCAGGCGGCATTTTCTACCTGTTACATACGAAAGCTGGGGATTTCTCCTTTGGAGGACCTGAATCGCTGCCGTGTCCGCCATGCCTATGAAATGCTGAAGGCAGGTGAACTGTCCCTGGATAAGGTTATGCAGAGCTCCGGCTTCGCGAGTGCATCAACCATGCACCGCCTGTTTAAAAAATACTACAACGCCTCCCCCGCCCAGCTCAGGAGAATTCTGTCCAGCCCCAACCAGGCCGCATTGCCGGAGGAAATGCTGGGGGAGGCCGGGGGATGAGGGCCTTTATCATCGCCTGAGGAACAGCCTGCCCTTTCATCTCTGTCACCGTTCGCAAAAAAAGACCCGACCTGTATGCCGCAAAAGCGCACAGGTCGGGCCTTTATTGTCTTATTGCTTTATTGCTGCCGGAGCATTTCCCTTATGCAGCCAGACTTTGCAGCTCCTGCAGCACCTCCGGTGCAATCGTTGTGGGGCAATCGCTGATTGTCACCTCCAGCTCGTTGAGGGGGAGTGCAACCAGCATCAGGAGGCTTGAACGCAGGCCGGTCTTAAAATAATTCTGGCGAACATTGCCATGGAGCTGATAGTGCTTGACGATTCGCTGAAGCTTAATGAGCTTGGATACGGAGTTCAGGTTTACGGTATATTCCAACATTTTTCATTTTCCTTTCTTCGTCTCAAAATTGTTTATTCTTTATCTTACAGCCCAAGTATACCCGGAAAGTCAGAAAATAAAAAGCCGGATACCGACAAATAATATTAAATTATGGCCATGTTTTTATTTCTGGATTTATTTGAATTTTTACGCTATTTTATAATAATTTAAGGATTAATTTTCTGATATTTTACCTGTTCTATTAAAATACAGCCTTGTAATATTGATTTTATCCGAAAATAGCGGTATTATATAGCCATATTACCGCAGGAGGAAATATCATGATCCAGGAATATGTCATTGCCACAGACAAACGGAATCGCGAGATTTTTCCGGCAGACACCGATGCGCTCCCCTTCTATTGCCACCATGCCCGTCTGGACCGGGACGACGGAAGTCTTTTTCCATGGCACTGGCACAATCAGTTTGAAATTGATTATATTGACAGCGGCGAGACAGACTTCCTCTATCCGGACAATTGCATCCATCTGCACAAGGGAGACGCAGTCTTCATCAACTCCGGCGTCCTGCACGCCTACCGGGCAGAGCAGAAAAATCGTCCCTGCACGGATTATGCGCTGCTCTTTGATGCATCTCTTCTCGGCGGTCTCCCCGGAGGGCTTCTGGAGCAGAATTACATCTATCCGGTCTCCCACTGCAGAGCTCTGCCGGCTCTGGTTTTCCATCCCGACTGTCCGGATGATGTCAATATGATTTCGCAGATTCTTACAATGCTCAGCATATGCCGCGAAGAACCCGACTACTATGAATTTTCCCTGAGAAATCATCTTTCCAATTTCTGGTGCAGCCTGATGAAAAGAACAGAGGCACTTCGCTCCGCTTCCGCCTCCCTTGCACAGCTGGATATTCCCCGGCTAAAGTCAATGATTTCATATATTGAGGGCCACTATTCAGAGCGCATCACCCTCTCCTCCATTGCGGCTGCGGCCAATATTTCCGCAAGAGAAGCCACCCGCTGCTTCTCCCGAAGCCTTGGGACTTCGCCGGTCAGCTTTCTCAATGAGCACCGGCTGCGAACTGCCTGCGGCATGCTATCCGGCACCACTATGGGGGTTCTTGAAATCAGCATCGCCTGCGGTTTTTCATCGGCAAGCTATTTCAGCAGCCAGTTCCGCGCCAGCTATGGCTGCACCCCGCTTGAATACCGCCGAAAATCAGAGAGCTGATTTGCAGGGCCCCGCGTTGCCATCCGGCCCAGCTTCCCGGACAGGCGCTCAGACAAACCATGGTAAATCATTCGCCGGAGCAATTGCAAAAGCGCCTTAAAATTGGTATAGTATAGGGGTAAGACCTTCAGAAAAATCCCATGATTGCAAGGGAGATTTGTATGCAGCTCTATTATCTCTATTATTTCAAGGTCGTTGCCGAGACGGAGAATCTGGCCCGGGCATCGACCCAGCTGAATATTTCCCAGCCCGCCCTCAGCAAGGCAATTTCCAATCTGGAAAGCGAGCTGGGCATTGCTCTCTTTGACCGCAGCAAGCGGCGCATCAGCCTGTCGAAGGTGGGCAGGGAATACTATCGATACATCGCCCGGGCCTTTGAGAGCATCGATGCCGGCGGACAGTATATCGAGCGCCAGCGCAGCATGTCGGAAAACCGGGTCACCATCGGGACCAGCATCACAGACCTCCTCTCCCCCCTGATCAACGCCTACTATAAGGAATACCCTGACAGCCGCCTGGAGCTGAACCAGTATGTCTATGAGGCGGAGCCCATGAAGGAGCATCTCCGCAGAGGGGATGTGGATTTCGTATTGACGGAGCTCCCGGTGGCGACGGACGAGGTGGAGCAGCTGCGGCTGATGGACGAGGAGGTCCTGCTTCTGGTGCCCCCGAACCATCCCCTGGCGGGGGAGCTCTTTGTCCGCCTCCGGGATCTGAAGGAGGAGCGCTTCATCGTCAACAATTCCAGCTTCGACCGCCAGGTGGTCATCGACTACTGTCGCCTTGCGGGCTTTGAGCCGGATATCTCCCTCTGCAGCAATGAGCCTGCGGTCATCGGGGCCGCGCTGGATGCCGGCCAGGGGGTCAATCTGGCCCCGTCCAACCTGGTCTTCCAGCGGCATGACCCCAATATGGCCCTGGCCCTGCGCTTTACGGATGTGGATGTTGTCCGAATGCTGACGATCGCCTACCGGAAGGACCGGATTTTTACCGGGGAGGCCCATCGCTTCTTCCAGTTCACCAAGGATTATTTCGTCCGCTACAGCGGGGAACTGCAGGGCTTCCTGGAGGATTATTTCCCCCAGAGGGACATGGGCCAGAGGGAAAGTCTTGGCCTCAATTCGCCCTCCATCCTGTCAAGGCTCTGATGCTCTCTTAACTCCCGGTTAAGCTGCTTTCAAAACCGGCCCTTGCCCGCCCCTTTCCGCCTGTTATAATATTGTTATGAAATATAAATACATACGGATGGTGAAAACGATGTCTGATTATTCCATGCTCCTCTCCCCCTTCCAGGTGGGGAAGCTGACCCTGAAAAACCGAATCATTTCCGCCCCGACCTCTCTGGCGGAGCTGGGCCCGGGGGATACCTTCTCCCCGGAAAACATCGCCTTCTTTGAGCAGAAGGCAAAGGGGGGCTGCAGCCTGGTCAGTGTGGGCGACTGCATCGCCCACGGGCGTACCGGCATTGACCACCCCTCCATTGTTGTCCTGGACGACCGGAAATCCATCCCATCCATGAAGGCCCTGACGGACGCGGTCCACAAATACGGGGCATATGCGGCGGTGGAATTCGGCCATGGGGGAAAGCGCTCCAACCCCGCCTTCCTGCCCTCCGGCATGCCCATCGGCCCCTGCGACATCTTCGACGCAGATGGGAAGATGATTACCCGGGGTATGGACAGGGCTCTGATGGAGGAGGTCAAGGCGGGCTATTACAACAGCGCGGTTAACTGTGCCGAGGCTGGCTTTGATGTGCTGACCATCCATCTGGGCCACGGCTGGCTCCTGGGCCAGTTCCTCTCGCCCCTGAGCAACCACCGGGAAGACGAATACGGCGGCAGCCCGGAAAATCGCTGCCGCTATGTCATTGAAATCCTGCAGGCGGTGCGCAGGGGTGCGCCGGACTGCGTCATCGATGTCCGCATCTCCGGCTCCGAGCTGACAAAGAAGGGCTATGACCTTGCCGGCGGTGTGGAGCTCTGCCGGATTCTGGAGCCCTGGGTGGATATGTTCAATATCTCCGCCGGGGTCATGGAGGATCTCTTCACCTGGATCATCATGCACCCCAGCATGTTTGTGCCGGATGGCTGCAATGTCTACCTGGCGGAGGCCGTAAAGAAGGCGGTCAACAAGCCCGTCTCCTGTGTGGGCGCCATCGGTAACCCGGACATGATGGAGGAAATCCTGAAGAGCGACAAGGCGGATCTCATTGCCCTGGGCCGGGGCCTGATTGCGGACCCGGAGCTCCCCAACAAGGTGATGGGGGACCGGAAGGATGAAATCCGGCGCTGCCTGCGCTGCTTCTCCTGCCAGGGGAACATGATGAAGGACGGAAAAATCCTCTGCAGCGTCAACCCGGTCATCGGCCAGGAAAAGGCGGTATCCGAATACCCGGCCCCACAGAAGAAGCTGCGCATTGCCGTGGTGGGCGGCGGTCCCGGCGGCATGCAGGCGGCCATTACCGCGGCACAGCGGGGCCACAGCGTCACCCTCTATGAAAAAACAGACAGTCTGGGCGGCGCCCTGAAGTTTGCGGAGCATGAGGACTTTAAGGGTCTGCTCTGGGCCTTTGCCTGCTGGCAGAAGAAGCAGCTTGAAAAGCTGGGGGTTGCCGTCCGGCTCAATACGCCCGTCACGGCGGAGGCTCTGGATAAAATGGACATCGACGCCGTCATCTGTGCGGTGGGGGCGGACCCCATTACGCCGGACCGCTTCGGCATTCCCGGCAACAACTATGTTCTGGGGACAGAGCTCTTCGCGCCCGGTGTGGAGATCGGCAAAAACGTCGTCATCATGGGCGGCGGCCTGGTGGGCTGCGAAACCGGCCTCCATCTGGCGGAGGAGGGCAGAGCCGTCACTATCATCGAGATGGCGCCTGAAATTGCCCAGGAGACAACTGCCGCCCATCGCCGGGCCATGAAGGTCCGGATGGGCCTCCATCGGGACATGGCGGGGGGAGACAATGTAAAGCCCACCACCATTCCGCCCCGGCTTCAGACCTCCACCAAATGCCTCCGGATCACCGATACGGGCGTCATTGCCCGGCTCCCGGACGGGAGCGAGCAGCTCTTCCCTGCGGATACGGTCATCTGCGCCCTGGGGCTCCGCCCCCGCAGCGGCCTGCTGGAGGAGCTGAAGACCTGCCGCCATCCCATCTATGCCGTTGGCGACTGCCTGAAGGCCCGCCAGGTGACCCAGGCCGTCCGGGAGGGCTTCGACGCTGCCATGCAGCTGGGACTTTAAACTTCATAAAGACAAAGACAAAAGCTGCCCGATTTTTGATCGGGCAGCTTTTGTGCAATATTTCCAAAAGGGAGGGAGAAAAAGCAGATTTTATACCAGGGGGGTGTAGGTGTTGTTGTTGTCCAGCGTGGCGTAGGGAGTGGGCCAGGGGACGGTGTTCTGG
>R04__coassemble_462_pt1 | contig 14855 bp, 11 predicted proteins | sample R04__metabat2_high_PE_020 | metagenome-assembled genome bin R04
CTCATACATGGCGTAGAGTATTCTTCTGTGAACCGGCTTAAGGCCATCCCGAACATCCGGGAGGGCGCGGCCGACGATGACGCTCATGGCGTATTCGATATAGGACTTCTGCATCTCATCAATCAGATTGTTTTCGGTAATGATCTGATTGGGGAATGCGATGTCCTCCGGTTTATAATCGCGGTTATGCTTTGCCAAAGTGCGTCACCTCCTTAAATATCGATGTTGACCGCATACTGTGCGTTCTTTTCAATCCATTCCTTGCGGGGCTCAACCTGCTCGCCCATGAGCATGGCAAAGACCTGGCTGGCCTCGGCGGCATCGTCCATGGTGATTCGCCTGAGGGTTCTTCTCTCCGGGTCCATGGTGGTCTCCCAGAGCTCATGGGGGTCCATCTCACCAAGGCCCTTAAAGCGGCTGATGGTGATTTTGGTCCCGGGGTTGTCTCCCCGCAGCTCGGCGGAAATCCGGTCCCTTTCCTCGTCGGAGTAGGCGACCCTTGTGGTCTTGCCCTTAATCAGCTTATAGAGGGGAGGGACTGCGGAATAGATATAGCCGTTTTCAATCAGGGGCCGCATATAGCGGAAGAAGAAGGTCAGCATCAGGGTGCGGATATGGGAGCCGTCCACATCGGCATCCGCCATGATAATGATTTTATGATAGCGGAGCTTGTCCATGTTAAGCTCGTCATTGCCGATGCCGGCACCCAGAGCCTGAATGACCGGGGCCAGCTTATCATTCCCATATACCTTATCTGCCCGGGCCTTTTCCACGTTCAGACACTTGCCCCACATACTGAGGATTGCCTGGAACCGGCTGTCTCTGCCCTGAATGGCGGAGCCGCCTGCGGAATCGCCCTCCACGATGTAGATTTCGCAGAGAGAGGGGTCCTTCTCATTGCAGTCCTGGAGTTTTTCCGGCATGGAGCCGGATTCCAGGGGACTCTTTCTCCGGGTGGCCTCTCTGGCCTTTCTGGCTGCCTCTCTGGCCCGGGAGGCCAGAACGCATTTTTCGATGATTGCCTTACCGGCCTGGGGGTGTTCTTCCAGGTAGGTGGAAAGGCCCTCTCTTACCACACCGTCCACCAGGGAGCGGATGTCGGAGTTGCCCAGCTTGGATTTGGTCTGGCCCTCGAACTGGGCCTCCTCCAGCTTGACGGAGATGACGGCGGTGATGCCCTCCCGGCTGTCCTCGCCGGAGATGGTCTCGTCGTCCTTTAAGAGTTTCTTTTCCCGTCCATAGTTGTTGAGAACGGCGGTCAGGGCCGTTTTAAAGCCCGTCTCATGGGTGCCGCCATCGCCGGTGCGGATGTCGTTGGCAAAGGAGAGAATGACGCCGTTGGAGCTGAAGCTCTCCGTATACTGGATGGCAACCTCCGCCTGGGAGGTGTCCTTTGTGCCGGCGCAGTAGATGATGTCCTCATGGATGGGGGCCGCAATCTTCTGGTTGACATGCTCTACGAAGGATTTAATGCCGCCCTCATAGCACATATCATCGGAGCGGTAGGTCCCGTCCTCCTGCTTTTCTCTCAGGTCCCGCAGCTCAATTCTGACGCCGGCATTTAAGAATGCCTGCTCTCTCAGCCGCTTCTCAAGGGTGTCATAGTCATAGATCAGGGTCTCAAAAATCTCCCCATCGGGTTTAAAGACGATTTCGGAGCCGTGCTCCTCCGTTTCCCCGATGACGGTCATGGGCTGGGTTACATTTCCCCGGGAAAATTTCATCTCATTGATGACCCCGTCTCTTGAAACCCTGGCTTCAAGCCATACGCTCAGGGCGTTGACAACGGAGGCGCCGACGCCATGGAGACCGCCGGACACCTTATATCCGCCGCCGCCGAATTTGCCGCCTGCATGCAGGACGGTAAATACAACCTCCAGGGCGGATTTTCCCGTCTGAGGCTGGATGCCTGTGGGGATGCCGCGGCCGTTGTCCTTAACTGCAATAATATTATCCGGGCGGATTTCCACCTGAATATGGTCGCAGTAGCCCGCCATGGCCTCGTCAATGGCGTTGTCCACGATCTCATAGACCAGATGGTGCAGTCCCGCGCTGCTCTGGGAACCGATATACATGCCCGGGCGCTTTCTGACTGCCTCCAGCCCCTCCAGAACCTGAATCTGTTCGGCGCCGTATGTCTGCTGTGTCTGATTCATTTCTTCTGACATACATTGACCTCCTTTATGTTATGAGGGGAATTTCCCTCTTCAGCCTTTTTCTGATGCTCTTCTTTCGATTGTCTGTGCGGACAGGTGGGTAAAATATACCTTTTCCATGCCGTACTCCTTCGTCACAAGGAAGGATTTTGGAATGTCCTCCGAGACGCTGATAAGCGCCCCCTCCTTTTCCGTCTTCCTTAAATAATCCATGGTCTTTCCGGAGACACTGACGGCATCCAGATCAAATACACCAACGATGTTTTTGTCTCTTACGGCCATATCTCCGCCGATATCGATATACATATTGCCTCCCCGGAAATTATCTCTCCTCCGTCAGGCGGTGGTCTCTTACATACCAGGTTTTGCCGGCAGCGGTCAGCCGGTCCTCCTCACAGCAGGTGATGAAAACCTGGCCGGAGCGGATTTCATTCAGAATAAAGTTCTGTCTGCCCGGGTCCAGTTCGCTGAGCACATCGTCAAGGAGAAGCAGGGGCTCCTCCCCAAGGGTCTGCGCGGCGATTTCCCGTTCGGATAACTTCAGGGCAATGGCAGCCGTCCGGGTCTGCCCCTGGGAGCCATAGCTTTTCAGGGGACGATCATCAAGAAAAACATCAAAATCATCCCGGAATACGCCGGACAGACAGCGGCCGCTCTCAAGCTCTGCCTGGTAGTGCTCCTCCTGATGCTCCATAAGACGGGAGAAGAGTTCCTCCCGCGGGGCAAAGGGGTCCTCAATATTGGATACCGTCCTGTATTGCAGGCGGAGTTTTTCCTTTCCGCCGGAGCATGCATCGTGGTATTTCTCTGTAAGAAGTCCCAGCTTTTCGCAGTAGCGGGCCCGGTAGCCAATCAGGGATGCCCCGATGATGGCCATCTGCCGGTTAAAATCCGGCAGGGCAGCCAGCATGCCCTTTTTCTTATATCCTTCTCTTAAAATTCTGACCTTGCTGTCATAGAGCTTCTGGTAGGCGGAGATGGCGCTCCTGTAATTGGGACGGAGCTGAGCGATGGCGGTATCCAGGAATTTTCTTCTGACGGATGCCCCGGAGCGCAGGAGCTGCAGATCCTCCGGGCAGAAGAGAACCGTACTGATGACGCTCCCCATTTCCGCTGCGGATTTCTGTTTGACCCCGTTCTTCATAATCTGGCGGCGCTTATCTCCCTGAAAGAGCACATAGACAATGTCCATGTCCCGGTCCGTCCAGGAGATGCCCGCCTCCATTCTGGCGTAGTCCATGTCCCAGCGAATCAGCTCCTGCTCCTTACGGGTCCGATAGGAGCTTCCCTGGGAGATATAGATGATGGATTCCAGCAGATTGGTCTTCCCCTGGGCATTGTCTCCCACAATCAGATTGACGCCCGGGTCAAATTCTGCCTCCAGACGCTCATAGCTTCTGAAATTCTGGAGATTCAGGGTGTTCAGAATCATCCCTTTACCAGATAGGTGCTCTCATCAATGGTGACCCTTGCACCGGGATAGAGCTTTTTGCCCCGCATGGTACAGACCTCGCCATCCACCTGAACCTCACCGTTCTGAATTCTGTTTTTGGCCTCTCCTCCGGTGAAGGAGGCGCCGCAGAGCTTCAGAAAGGACTCCAGCTTGATGAACTCCGTAGTGATTTTTATTTCTTCGCTATGGGCTTCTTTCACTGATATGACTCTCATAGAAAATCTGCTCCTTTATCTCACTTCCGCTTTATTTATTCGGACTTGATTCTGACGGGCAGCACCATATAGATATATTTGTCCCCCTCCGGCGGCGTGATGATGGCGGGGCTCAGATTGGTCTTGAATTCAAAGATGATCTCTTCGGTGGATACCGCCTTCATGGCGTCCAGCAGATATTTGGCGTTGAAGCCGATTTCCATATTTCCGCCGCTGCCGGCGGCGATGCACTCGTCATAGGCGGTGCCGATGCTGGTGGAGGAACGCATGGCAATGGTGTCCTCGCCGATGGTCAGCCGGATGGGGCTCTTTACCTTTTCGGAGACAATCAGGCTGACGCGCTCAAGGCTGGAGATGATGCTCTTTACATTGACGCTCATGCGGATGTTGTTGTCATTGGGGATAACCCGCTTATAATCCAGGAATTCTCCCTCCATGACCCGGCAGACCAGAGAGGCATTTCCTACCCGGAAGATGATATGCTTGCTGCCTACCGTGAAGGTGGCATTGTCGTCCGTATCACTCAGGATTTTTTCCAGCTCTCTTAAGGCGGGGGAGGGGCAGACAAAGGATAGCTTCCGGTTTTCCGGATTGTCGAGGGCTTCCTTCCTCAGGGCCAGCCGATAGCCGTCTACGGCCACCACTGTAATGGTGTCCCCTTCGATTTCGAATTTGCAGCCGGTCTGAATGGGGCGGGCCTGGTTCTCACTGACGGCAAAAATGGTGCTGTTGATCATGTCCTTCAGCACATTCTGGGGCATATAGATTTCCTTGTCGTATTCCACATCCGGCAGGGCAGGGTATTCATCCGGGGAGGAGGCCATGATGTTAAAGGTGGAAATGCCGCTGGTGATCTTCACCCGATAGTTGTCGTCGATTTTGACGGAGATGGTGTCGTCGGGCAGCTTTCTGACAATCTCACCCAGCAGCTTGGCGGGCAGGATGGCGGTACCCATCTCCCGGACCTCCGCATGCATTGAGACGGAGATTCCCGTTTCCGTGTTGTAGCCGGTGAGGGTCAGGAGGGTGCCGGCGTTGATGTGGATGCCCTCCAGGGCCGCGATGGTGCTTTTGAGGGAGACGGTGCGGGCCGCGATGGATACGGCGTTTGAAAATTCGTTCTTATCGCAGATAAAATGGATCATAATGACTCCTTTCCCTTTATCCACATACTTTTGTGTGGAAGACGGAGAAAACTTTGTATTTTTACATAGATAATATATATTTTTTAGTATTAGTAGTAGGGGCGGTGGATACTGTGGATAAGTCCCAGAGAGCCCTTTAAATTTGTGAGAATTTTCATTCACATCGGCCTGTGGAAAGATTGGTGGTTTTCCACCGAAATTTTAAAATTGTGGAAAGAAAAAAAGTTATCCACCAAAAATAAAATTTTTCCACAGTGTATTTGTGTATAAATCAGCTGAGCTTACCGTTGATATTGGCGGAGATTTCCTCGACAACGGTTTTGACGTGTTCGCTGGTTCTTAAGGACTGGGTGATTTTATTTACGGAGTGCATGACCGTGGTGTGGTCCTTTCCATAGGAGAGGGCAATGTCCTCAAGGGAGAGATTGGTCATGGTCCTGATCAGGTACATGCTGATCTGGCGGGCCTCCACCAGGGCCTTGGTCTTGCCGACACCGGTAATGGCGGATTCCTGAATGTTGTAGAAGGCGGCGACCTCAGAGATAATCAGATTCGGGGTGGGCAGAATCTTTTCATCGTTGCGGAACATGTCCTTGATGGCCCGGGAGACATTGGTCAGATTGATTTCAAAGCCGGAGAGATTCCGATAGGCGATGATTTTATTGACGGTGCCTTCAATGGCCCGCACATTGGATGTGACGTTTTCGGCGATGAATTCCACAACATCCCTTGGGAGGTCCAGGCCCAGGGAAGCGGCCTTTTTCTCAATGATGGCCATTCTGGTCTCATAATCCGGGCGCTGGATGTCGGCGATAAGACCCCACTGGAAGCGGGTCTTCAGCCGGTCCTCCAGCTTGCTCATGGATTCCGGGGGCTTGTCGGAGGTCATAACAATCTGTTTTCTGCCCTCATAGAGGGTGTTGAAGGTGTGGAAAAATTCCTCCTGGGTGCTGTCCTTGCCGGCAATGAACTGGATGTCGTCCATAAGGAAGAGATCCGCCGTGCGGTATTTCAGGCGGAATTCCTGATTTTTGCCATCCCGCAGGGCGGTGACCAGCTCGTTTGTAAACTGGTCGCCCTTGACATAGACAATATGAAAATCCGGGTGGGACTGTTGAATCTCATTGGCAATGGCATAGAGCAGATGGGTCTTGCCAAGGCCGCTCTCCCCATAGATGAGGAGGGGATTGTAGACAGTGCCGGGCTGTCTGGAGACGGCCTCGGCGGCGGCATGGGCAAACTGGTTGGAGGAGCCGACGACGAAGTTATTAAAGGTGAAATCCTTCATAATGGCGTCGAGGCCGGTGGGATTATTGTCCCGGGCATGGTATTTTTTTAGCCCTTCCTCATCGAGAACCTTGACCTTAAGGTTCTGACGGAGAATATCGGAGGCAGCCTCCTGAATATAGGCAGTGCCCTGGGCTTCCAGGATGGGCTTGCGGAAGAAATTGGGTGTATAGATGACAATGGTATCGGAGAGAAGATCGATCATCTCCACATCATCAAAGAGCGTTGTGATAATGGAGGTGCCGCGGTGCTGCTCAATGTGGTTGAGGATCTGTCTCCAGACATAGGAGGCGGAGGGCATGGAGATGCTCCTTTCCGGTTTAATTTTTCTCATGGAAAAGTTTCATTTTCTGGAAAAAATAATGAAAATTTCCGGGCATTTCAAATCACTTTATTATAACATATTATGGGGATAAAAGCAACAGAAAGGGGCCCTTTTGGGCCCGGAAAGCGGGAAAAAATAAGGGTTTTTCGTCGTGAAAAAAAGAGCCCTGCCCCACAGAGAGGCAGAGTTCTTTTTATCCTGATTAATGTCCGATTATTCGGAGAAAGTTCCCTTTTCCAGGGCCAGGGTTCTGGTGGTGATATCGCAGACCTCGCTGGGACCATAGTACTGGATGGCGCCGGGATAGGTGAAGCAGGTCTCCTCGGCCCATTCGTCTCTGTGGGCGGCAAAGTAGGTGAAGGGGGCACCGTCCAGCTCAACCAGAGCCTTGCGGATGACGGGTTTATCCTTGCCGTTTCTGCGCTCGATGTTCATCATCTTGGTGATGGGCATGCCGCCGGCAATCCACTCCTCGGCGGGAGCGGAGAGATTGGATACCTTGGAGAGGTAGCCGTTGAAGCCGTACTGAATCAGCATAAAGGCATTGTAGCCGATGGAATAGCAGTAGTCCGCATCAAAGTTGGAGGGGAAGGCGCAGCGGCCCTCATAGCCGAAGAAGTGATGCTGGGTGGAATACTTGCCCTTGTAGCTGCCTGCGGCCTTTCTTTCCTGCAGCTTGGCCCGGACCATCTCGGCAAAGAGCTGCTCGGACTCAATAAGGGAAACCTGAACATTGCCGTGGGGGTCTCTCTCCAGGAAGAGCTGCTTCTGGATGTCCTGGGGCAGGACGGCGAAAACAGCCATGGATTCCTTGGTCAGGCCCTGCTCAATAAAGGCATACTTGGCATCCCAGTCGGGGAGGGCGTTGAAGGCATCGGTCTTCTCGCCGGCCAGGAGCTCGTTGATTTCAGCAATGAGGACGGAGAACTCGGGGACAAATTCGACAATGCCCTCGGGGATGATGGCGACGCCGAAGTTCATGCCCTTTGCGGCTCTCTTCTCAACAGAGTCGGCAATCTGGTCCGCAATGGCGGAGAGGGAGAGCTTCTTTGCGGCGACTTCCTCGCCGATGAGGCAGATGTTGGGCTGGGTCTCCAGGGCGCATTCCAGCGCAACATGGGAGGCGGAGCGGCCCATGACCTTGATGAAATGCCAGTACTTCTTGGCGGAGTTGGCATCGCGCTCAATGTTGCCGATGAGCTCGGAATAGGTCTTGGTGGCGGTGTCGAAGCCGAAGGAGCATTCGATATCCTCATTCTTGAGGTCGCCGTCGATGGTCTTGGGGCAGCCGATGACCTGGACGCCGGTATTGTGGGCGGCATTGTATTCGGCCAGAACGGCGGCATTGGTGTTGGAGTCGTCGCCGCCGATGATGACAATGGCGTTGACCCCGTGCTTCTTGCAGACCTGGTCGGCAATGGCAAACTGCTCCTCGGTCTCAAGCTTGGTGCGGCCGGAGCCGATGATGTCAAAGCCACCGGTGTTTCTATAGCGGTTGATGTATTCGTCGTCGAAGATGATGTAGTCATCCTCCAGAAGACCGCTGGGGCCGCCCTTGAAGCCGATGAGAACATTGTCGGGGGAGCCTGCCTTCAGGGCATCATAGAGACCGCAGATGACATTGTGGCCACCGGGGGCCTGGCCGCCGGAGAGAATGACGCCGACAACCTGCTTTTTCTTTTCTGCATTGTTGGTGCCCTTGACGAAGGTAATCTCCTTCTTGCCATAGGTGTTGGGGAAGAGGGCGCTGATTTTATCCTGGTCGGCGACGCTGTGGGTGGGGGCACCCTCTTTGACGCAGATTTCGGAGATGCCGCCGCGCAGCATGCCGGGCAGCTTGGGATTGTAAGCATATCTCGCTGTCTGGAGCGGTGAAATTTTCATGTCTGATTACTCCTTTTCAAAATGAAATGACCTTCTGATAACAGGCTAATTATACTTGTACGGACAAGTTTTGTCAACGGCAATTACCCATGTCAAATGGCATGAAAAACATTGAAAAACATGGCAAAGCGTTTTATAATGAAAAAGATAAGAAAAATACAGCAAAAAAGGAAAGGATTTATTCCGAATGAATGGAAGATATATGGTCTGCAGCATTGTCTTCTCGGTCCTCTATCGGGGGATGCGGGTGCTTGTGCATGCGGATGAAAGAGTTGCGGCGGAGCTTGCCTCCCTTCCGGAGGGCAGAGGGGTCCGCTTTAAGGTCTGCGCTGACCCAAAGGCCCCGGAGATTTTTTTCCGGGTGGAAAATGGAACGGTGGTAAAGGAAAAGGACAAAAATAAAAAGCCGGACCTTGACATCATCTTTAAAAACGAGAAGATGGCCTTCCGGGTCTTTACCGGAAGAATGGGGATTCCCCAGGCCTATGCCGCCCATGCCTTTACCATGCGGGGCAGCATTCAGGAGACCATGGTGATCTGCAGAATTGTGGACATTGTGGAGGGCTATCTCTTCCCCTGGATCATCGCAAAGCATATCATGAAGGAAAAGCCGACGAAGAAATGCCCCTCTATACTGGTCTATCTCCGGCTGATTCCGGGCAGGTAAGAAAAGGAAGGAAAAGTCAATGATACCCATTTATTATGAATACCACAACCCCGTAAAGATCATGTCCGGCGAGGCGGCGCTTGAGAATATCCCCTTTGCTCTCTCATCCCTGGAGGCAAAAAAGCCTCTCCTCATCTCCGACAATGGGCTGGTCGCCTGCGGCGCGGTGGACACGGTACTTAAGGCCGTGGGAAATATGCATATTCAGGCCCGCTTTACCGATGTGCCGCCGGATTCTTCCGTGACGGTGGTCAATCAGGTGGCGGACTACTATAGGAGCAACGACTGTGACAGCATTCTGGCCATTGGCGGCGGCAGCGTCATCGATACGGCCAAGGGCGCCCGTATGGTCCTGAGCCAGGACGGCAGCGATATTGAGGCCCTGATGGGCTGCGAGGTTTTGACGGTGGGCAAGCGCATCCCCTTTATTGTGGTCCCCACCACAGCAGGGACCGGCAGCGAATGCACCGCCGTTGCCGTCATCAACAACCCGGAAAAACATCTGAAGCAGGAATATATCTCCGGCTATCTCATGCCGGATGCGGCGGTCATCGATGTGAGAATGACCATGTCCCTGCCTCCCAAAACCACGGCCTCCACCGGTGTGGATGCCCTCTGCCATGCCATCGAGGCCTATACCTGCCTGCAGAAAAACCCCATGAGCGACGGCTATGCCACTGTCTGTATTCCCATGATTATGGAGCATCTGCCCACCGCCGTGAAGGAGCCGAAAAATAAAAAGGCCCGGCTGGCCATGGCCAATGCCAGCATGATGGCCGGGACGGCCTTCGGCAATTCCATGGTGGGCATGGTCCATGCGGTGGGGCATGCTCTGGGCGGCGTCTGCCATGTGCCCCATGGAGATGCCATGAGCATTCTCCTGCCCCATGTGATGGAATACAATCTGGAAAAATGCAGGGAGACCTACAGCGACCTGCTGCTCCTCCTGGCCGGGCCGGAGGTATATGTCAATACCCCAAAGGAAAAGCGGGCGGAGAAATCCTGTGAAATCGTAAAGAACTTCATCGACTCCTTTGCCAGCTATGGCCTCCCCCGGACTCTGCGGGATACAGGCAGGGTGACGGAGGACAAACTGGAAGCGGTTGCAGAGACCGCCATCAACGACGGCGCCCTGATTGTAAATCCCCGGGCCGCCTCCAAAGAACAGGTGCTGGAGCTTCTGAAAAAAGCCTGGTAATCGGAAAAATAAACAATCAAGAAAGGAAAAGGGAAGAACATGGATGTAAAAGAGCGCCTTGCGAAGAACAACGCCATCGCCCGGAGCCTTGCGGCCGAGAGCATGGTTCTGCTCAAAAATGTCAACAATACGCTCCCAATGCTCGGCAGTGAGGAGGAGCCAGGCAAAATTGCTGTCTTTGGCGTGGGCCAGATCTATACCGTAAAGGGCGGTACCGGCTCCGGTAATGTAAACAACATCGGGACAATCTCCCTTCTCTCCGGTCTGGAGCAGTGCCCATCCCTGGCGCCGGACCAGAAGCTGGCAAAGAAATACCGCAGCTGGTGCCTGAGCCATGAAAACATGTGTGTCGAGGGCTTCATGGAGCCCAAGGGCTATTATAACGAGGAGATGCCCCTCTCCGACAGCGAAATCAGGGACTATGCCATATCCAATGACACAGCCCTGATGGTCCTGACCCGGGTCGCCGGCGAGGGCGCCGATATGCGGGCAGAGGCGGGCATGCTCTATCTGACCGAGGGCGAAAAGAAGCTCATGGACCAGATTACCGCCTCCTTCGAAAAGACCGTCCTCCTCCTCAATACGGCGGGCTATCTGGAAATCGGGGAATATGTGCCGAAATTCTCCTCCGTCCTCTTTATGGGTCTGCCCGGCCAGGATGCGGGCGCAGTGGCGGATGTGCTCTGCGGCAATGTCCTGCCTTCCGGCCATCTGACGGACACCTGGCCCATGCACTACAGCCAGTATCCCTCCGCCGGAGACTATTCCGAAAAATATTACAACGGCAATGTACAGGAAACCATGGGCCAGATGCAGGAGCAGGTCAATGTGGCCTATGAGGACGATATCTTCGTGGGCTATCGCTACTTCGACACCTTCGGCGAGGAGGTTCTCTTCCCCTTCGGCTATGGCCTGACCTACGGCAAAACAGAACTCAGCTCCTATGCCTTCGGGGCCACCGGGGACCAGATTGATGTCACCGCCGTGATTGAAAATACCGGGGAGGTCTATGCCGCCCGCCAGGTTCTTCAGGTCTATCTCTCCTGCCCGAATGGAAATCTGGAACAGCCCATGCAGCGGCTCTGTGCCTTTGGGAAAACAAAGGAGCTCCTCCCCGGGGAGGAGGAAAGCCTTTCCCTCACCTTCCGCCTTTCCGACTGCGCCTCCTTTGACGAGGAGAAGAGCAGCTATATTCTGGAGCAGGGCTATTATTATGTGAGAATCGGCTTTGACAGCCGCTCCACCGTGGTCTGCGGCGCGGTATATCTGCCCCAGACAGTCACCACCCTGGCTCTCTCCGACCGGATGGGAAAGACACCGGAGGGCTTTACCACCATCTCTTCCATCGACGCAAAGGCAATCAGCTACAGCGGTGAGGAGGAGGAGCTGGCCTTTGCCAGAAAGCATGCGGTGCGGCTGACCGCCCGGGACTTTAAGAAGAAAACCGTAAAATACGGGAAGGGCCCCGTCCTCATGGACAACGCCCGTTCCGGCCTGCGCCTTTCTGATGTGATTGCAGGGAAGTGCAGCGAAAAGGAGCTGGCGGCCTCCATGGCCCACGAGGATCTCTGCTCCCTGGTCTGCGGCATCGGCATGGATATAAGCGGCATGCCCGCAGATGTCCAGGAGGACCCGGACTTCACCCCGCCCTTCAACGGCATTCTGGGCGGCGGCGGCATGAAGACCCCCGGCGCCGCGGGAGAGACCGCAGACCTGATGGAAAAGTATGGCATTCCGCCCATCACCCTTTCCGACGGCCCTGCGGGCATCCGCATTGCGAAGGATGTGAAGGACGATGCGGGCGATGTAATCCGGCAGCAGCTCTGCACCGCCTTCCCGGTTGGCTCCCTTCTGGCCTCCTCATGGGATATGGATGTGCTGGAGCGCTTCGGCGATGCGGTTGCCTCCGAGATGGTGGAATACGGGGTGGAGCTCTGGCTGGCCCCCGGCATGAACATCCACAGAAACCCCCTCTGCGGCAGAAATTTTGAATACTTCTCAGAGGACCCCATGATTGCGGGAAAATGTGCCGCAGCCATCGCCCGGGGCATCCAGAAGCATGGCGTGGGTGTCACCATCAAGCATTTCGCCGGCAACAACCAGGAGACCCTGCGGACCAACTCCAACGACATCGTTTCCCAGCGGGCCCTGCGGGAAATCTATCTCAAGGGCTTTGAGATTGCCGTGAAGGAGGGAAAGCCCTACAGCATCATGACCTCCTACAACGACATCAACGGCATGCCCTCTGCCAACAACTATGATCTCTGCACCGCCATCTGCCGGGAGGAATGGGGCTTTGACGGCTTCATCATGACCGACTGGGGCGGCGGACTCAGCTCCCCCGCCATCAGCATGTACGCGGGCAATGATATGATTCAGCCCGGCGGCTCCGGCGTCATCGAGGAGCTGAAGGCGGCCCTTGCCTCCGATGAGGAGACAAAGAATCGGGGCATCCGGCCCTTCGCCCACAAGCTGACCCTTGCGGACCTGCAGGAGAGCGCCGCCCACATCATCGGCGTCATCGCCCGCTGCGAGAGCGTAAAGCAGCGCCTGAAGGCAGAGACCCGGGAAAAGCTCCTGCCTGAGCTGTAAAGAGGAAAAAAAGATGATCTATACCCCCCAGACAAAGAAGGCAATGGAGATCGCCTTTCTGGCCCACCGGGACCAGAAGGACAAGGGCGGCGCCCCCTATATCTTCCACCCCATTCATCTTGCCGAGCAGCTGGAGACGGAGACGGAGATTACCGCCGCCCTCCTTCATGATGTGGTGGAGGACAGTGAATGGACCTTTGAGGACCTGAAAAAAGAGGGCATCTCAGAGGAGGTCATCCGGGTGCTCCGCCTTTTAACCCACCCCGCCGGTGAGGACTATATGACCTATATCCGCCGGATCATGACGGATGAGACCGCCAGAAAAATTAAAAAGCTGGATATGGCCCACAACATGGACGGGAGCCGGCTCCCGCCGGAAAACAAAGTGGCCGCGGAACATTTCAAAAAGAAATACACCGCCGCCTGGGAATTACTGAACAGTAAATAAAAGAAAGCAGACCGAATCGGATATAAAAATCCTGTTCGGTCTGCTTTTTGTCTGATTTCAGGAAAAACATTCTTTTGCCGCCAGATGGCAGCGATAAAGACTCAGGGCCAGGTCCCTGAGGGCGGAATGATTGCTCTCCTGTGCGGAAATGCAGTAGCTCAGGGGGGAGAGGGTCAGAATGGCCTTTTCCCCCTGATAGACGGTATAGGTTTTGTCCAGCTCCGCCGGGGCGATGTCCGGGATTTCCAGGCAGGAACAGCCGGATTTTTCAAGGAAGGAAGTCTGGACCGTATTGCCCGCTTCGTCCTTTACGGTGAAGGCAGAGCAGTCGCCTGTGAAGTAAACTCTCAGGGCGGTAGGCCCGGTCAGGCGGAGGGAGGCGCCCAGATAGGAGCAGTTCTCCGGATTTCGGTAAATCGTCGTCTCTGCCCCGGTCTCATTCAGGAGGGAGCTGCTTTCCGTCCGCCAGGCATCCGTCGGGGAGCTGCCTGTGGTGTCAGTCCCGAAGTAGACCCCGGCGCAGAGGGCAAAGGTGTCCATGGCAGCGGCCAGGTCGGGGCAGTCCTCCGCCTTTTCCGATTTTGCGGCCTCCTGCAGATAATCCCGGACGGAGGAGGAGAAGGTGCTTCCGTCGCTTCTTTCCAGATTGCCGCAGGAGAGGGGATTTCCGTCTTCATCAAGGAGGGTCAGGCTGATTTGATCCCCCAGATTTTTTGCCGGGACCGTGCAGGAGAGGACATACATGCCATTTTTCTGTGGCAGGGCAGAGAGGGAGTAGCTTCCCGCCTTCGCGGTGGGGCCGGACAGCTCTGCAATAACGGCCCCGGGCCAGGCGGAAAAATAGAGATTCATGCCGGTGATGCCCTCAAGATTGAGGGAGAATTGTTCAACGCGCCATGCTCCGCCGTTCATACAGTGGATATGGGCGGTGCCGTTTATCAGATTGCATTTTTCGGGATGTTCATAATCCCCCGCCTTTTCGGTAAATTCCCCAGCTTCCCAGGCCTCCTCCGTCCCGCCATAGTAGACATCCGTCAGGGCGGTGTAGCCATTGAAAAGATGAAGGGGAATTTCTGTAATAGCGGCGTCCAGGTAGACGGTTTTGATACTCTTTCCAACGCTTTCCGGCATATAGAGTATGTCATGGTTAATGGCATCCTCGGTGCCGACGAAGGTGGTTCCGGTTCCGGCGGTATAGTGAATCTCCGCAAGGGCAGAGCAGAGGCGGAAGCTGTAGTGATGTGCGTCGTCTGTATTCCAATCCCCATAGAGAGATGCACTGATGGGCAGGGTCAGGGAGGTCATACCGCTGCAACCCTCAAAGGCCCCGGCACCAATCGCTGTAACGCTGTCCGGGATGACAACGGAGGTGATGTTCGTCCGTCCATAAAAAACATTGTCATCAATCGTCTTAACGGTGCCGGGGATGACAATGTCGCCGCCGCTGCCGGTATACCCGGTCAGGGTGCCGGAACTGTCTATGAC
>R04__coassemble_464_pt1 | contig 14812 bp, 12 predicted proteins | sample R04__metabat2_high_PE_020 | metagenome-assembled genome bin R04
GAATTTTCCGGAGGAGAAGAGGACACCGCATCGGAATATGAGCCGGGCGCCTGGTCCGGCAGCATCCGCCGGGAGGGGGAGACAAACATTGTCTCTGATTTTGAACTCACCAGCGGGGATTATACCTTCAACGGCATCTGCGCCATTGACACCATTGTCCGGCTGGAAAATGCAAAAATTCATCTGTCCGTCGACAGCCCCGCAAGCGATGATGATACGGGCGGTGCAGCCGTCAATCTGGATGACGGTGCAGCTGTCTATATCTCCGATTCTGAACTGACGGTGGATGGCGCTGCCAGATATGTGACAGCCGCCTACAATGATGCCATGCTGGTGGTCAACAACTCCAGCGTTACATCAACGGGCAGCAATGAAAACACCGCAGAGGTTTCCGATCCTTTCTCCAATGAGGCCCTCCTGATCTCCGGAACGGCCCGGGCGAATTTCTCCATCGGCGCAACCCGGACCTATTATTTCAACTCCTCCTGCACGGCGGAGGGCTGGGCTGCTCTTTCCACGGATTCCGCCACCGGAAACGGTCTGGATCTCTATGCCTATAACACGGACGCCACCGCCCGGAACGGCGGTTATGCCACCTATGCGGACACCAATTGCCGGGTCTGGCTCTATGGCAGCCGCCTCCATGCGGGAGAAATCGGCTGTATCATCTCAAAGAGCGGCCAGATTCACACAGCCTCTGCCTCTGCTGTCCCCGATGAGGTGGACGCCTACAATGAGGGAGAGCGGGTGGATTGCGAATCCGAGATTCTGGGCGGCAGAAATGCGGTCATGATTCATGCCCCGGACATGATGGGCCAGGGCCTGGCCGCTGCGGACTGCGGAAGCTTCGAGCAGACCGGTGGCCTGCTGGGCACATCCACCGAATATGCATCCACCAAGGACTACAGCGATTACAGCGATGCGGTCGGGGCCTATATCGACTATGTCTCCGGCGACGTCATCCTGGTCCGCTCCACCTCCGCCAACATCGATTTGACCAATGTCAGCATGGAGAGCTATAACGGCGTCCTGGTCCACACGGTTCTGAATGCGGACTCCATGGGCAACTTCCTGGCAGCAGGGGATGGCGACCAGGTCAATCCCATTGCCGTCAGCATGACGGACATGGAAGTGACGGGCGATATCCTCCACGAGGATTATCAGCGGAATATGACCGTCACCCTCAGCGGCAGCACCCTGAGCGGAAACATCATCTCCGGCAGCATGGATTCCTGGAACAGCCGCTGGGCAGACTACGGCGAGGTCAACTGGGTCGTGGATGACAGCTTTGACGCGGTTTATGGCGTGGCTCTGACTCTGGAAAACGGTGCAGTCTGGAATGTGACCGGAGAATCCTCCCTGACGAGTCTGACCGTAAGCGAGGACAGCGTCATCAACGGAGAAATCACCCTGGACGGTGCCCCTCTGACCCCCGAGGCCGGCGTAAGCTACAGCGGCGAGATCCTGGTCTCCGGCAGCTATGTCCCGGAGGAGGAAGCGGCCCCGGAGGCCGAGCCTGCCGAAGACAGCGAAGAAGAGGCATCTGTTATTGAAAACGATGAGACCGAAATGCTTGAAGCAGCCGAGGCATCCGAGGCAGTGGAAGAGACCCCTGCAGCGGAAACCGGAGAAGCAGCAGAAGCGACGTCTGCAACCGGGGAAACTGACGAAGAAAGCCAGAGCGAGGAGAGCAGCAATGGCATCGGCGGCGGAGCCGTTGCGGGGATTGCCGTTGTGGTCCTGGCGGCAGCTGCCGGAGCATATGCCCTGATTCGCAAAAAGAAGAAGTCCTGATTATAAAACACTTTCCCATATGTATGCACAAGGGTCCTGCCTCGTTTGAGACAGGACCCCTTCTTTTTTATTTTCGGTGTATCGGGGATGAGGTGCTTACCAGTCGTCGCCCCAGTCGGTGCCGCCGTCGTCCAAGCCACCGTCGTCGCCGCCCCAATCCCAGTCGTCGTCATCATTGTTGTTGTCGTCCCAGCTATCCTCGGCCTCGGCCTCCGCATAGTATTCGGTGTCCTCGAAGTCCTCAAACTGGGTGGATTCGTCCCAGGTGGAGGTATAGTAGAAGTCCTGGGCGGTGGATTCATCCGTCAGGTCGCCAGGCACATCAGTATCGTCCACAGCGTACCAGTCGCCGTAGTCCTCGTCGTAATAATACCAGCCGCCGTAGCTGTCGGAATCCAGATAGTAGTAGGTGCTGCCGTCGCTGTATTGATAGTAGCCCTGTTCATGGGAATCTGAAAGCAGTGTGATGCAGATTAAAATAATGAAAAGGACTGCGATGACCCCGATGATGGTCCCTTTTTTGTTGGGCTTCTGGGGCCCGGAGCTCCGAATGGGGGCGGGACCCGTATCGTTTCCGCCGCCGTTTCCGCCGTTCTTGAGTCTTGCCGCCTTCTGCTGGATGATCTCCTGCTTCAGCCGCTGGAAGAGCTCATTGACGGCATAGGCCTCGTCGGTGCCCTCGTAGCGGACGGCCCGGTCGCCGCTGTCCTTATTTTTATATACGACGAAATTGCCGCTGGTCTCATCCTTATAGATGCCGAAGGCCCGTGGCCCCTGGTAATTTTCACCGATGAAGAAGCGGGTGGTCTCATAGGGAGGGAGCCCCTTGGACTGATACCAGGCCTTCAGTTCCTCAATGGTGACGGGCTGGTCGCCGCTCTTCCGGACGACGCCCTCATTGGGTGCGCCGCAGTGGGGGCACTGGGCATTGGTATCATCGAACATGGTTTCACAGTACTGGCATTTAATTTTCATAAAATCACTCCTCGTCCGCCGGAAACGCCTGACTATACTATATCACCTTTTTCGGAAAAAAACAGTCCCCCAAAAGTATGAATTTTCTTTTTCTTTTCGAAATATGGCACATAAGGCCCGGCAAATAAAACAGATCCTTAAGGATAAAACTTCCTCCGGTGCTCCACTTATTTTTCTTGCTTTTTTTCCTCCGGACATTTATAATATCTATATTCAATAATACTATTATTGAAAGGGGCAATTTTATGCTTTTGGAAGATATCCATCGGCGCCTTTTGCGGCTGGATGAGGACGCAGATCTGATGTTTGATGAGGAAAAGCATTTTATTTGTATCATTGTCGGTGGGAGCGCTTTTGTATTGCTTGGCTATTCCAGCAGGGCGACCCATGATATTGATATGCTGAAAGTTAGTCCCGAATTAAATCAGCTTCTTCAAAAGTATGATATGAATACGAATGTTCAGGCTTATCTTGACAAGTTCCCTGATGATTGCTGGGAACGTCTTCAGCCGGTCCCGATTCAAAGCCGGCGCATCAGCTTCTATACACTTTCCCTGGAGGATCTGGTTGCCTCCAAACTGGCAGCATCAAGAGGGCAGGATATTGCCGATATCAGCTCAGACGCTGTGATTCAATCAATCGACTGGAACCAATTGGCCAAATCCGCCGATATACTTCGTCAGGGGATGTTGAATGAGCGTGTCCGTTCGGAATTTGATTATGCCTATCAGAACTATCTGGAGAAATACCATCATGAGACAATTGACCTTTAAGTCTTTCCTGTCAAATTATCTGCGGACGCTTTCTTCGCAGGATACATCGGCGCCTTTTCGCCTTGCAAAGGAGATTGACGTCCAGCCGCGGCTGCTGGCTCCCTTGTGCCTGTATGCGATGCTGAAGCTCGATGGTCATCAGCTGGAACGATTTTGCCGCCAGTATCCGAAAATTAATGCGGAATTTTTGGAGCATACCTTCCTGCAAAAATCACCGGAAACACTGCCCGCCGAACTGGAGCGATTGAGTGACATGGACCCATACCGAAAATGCTGGAATTCCTATATCTCGGTTCGCGATCAAAAACTTCATGAACTGCATACAAAACAGCTTATGGCGGTGAAAATCAGCGCATTGCAGCAACAGTACGGTATTTCCAATTACCGGGTATATACAAGTCTGAAACTGAATCCGGGCAATATCAATGCCTACCTGACGCACGCGGATGCCTCTAAGGTGAGCCTGAATACAGCCAGAAGGATGCTTGATTATGTGCGTTCCTGCGGAAATGAACAGGTATGACATCAAATCTGTGAAATCCGCATGCAGGAGATAAAAAATACATATGGAAAAATACAGCGGACTCTGATATACTGAAAAAAGAGAAAATCATCCGGAAGGGGGCGGTCATATGGATAAAAAGCGGCGCAGATATATGCTGCGGGGGCTTGCCGGCGTGCTGGCGGTCTATGCTTTCCTGCTGGCCGTTCTCCTGATTTCTGAATCCCGGGGTGCCGGGTCCAATATCCGCACCATCCGGGATGCCCTCTGGTATTCCGTTGTCACCCTGACCACCGTCGGCTATGGCGACCTGTCGCCGGTCACAACAGTGGGCCGGCTGGTGGGACTGGTCTTCCTGCTCCTTTCAACCGGCATTATGGTGACCCTGCTTGGCACGGTGGTATCCTTCCTGGCCGGTGAGGCCCTGCCCATGATGCTCCTCAGGCGCAAGCGGGGAGAGGATTGGTATTACTTTGCGGATATCGGCCCGGAGGCTATGGCCCTGGCGGAGGGGATTGTCCGGGAAAAGAGCGACGCCGTCATCATCTTCGGCGTGAACCGGAGCGCGGCGGAGGAGCAGCCGGACTTTCACTGCACCTTTATCAACCGCTCCCCGGCCCAGCTGGTCCCCCTGAAGCGGGGCTGCGGGAAGCCCTGCGTCGTATTCCTGATGAAGGAGAACGACATCGGGCGGAATCTGCGGGCAATCAACATCGCCCGGCTCCCGGTGGAGGTCTATGCCCGGACCGAGAGCGGCTATGACAGCCTGCCCGGCGGCATCCACTTTTTCCACAGCTATGACTGCTGCGCCCGGGTCTACTGGAAAAAGCAGCCCCTCTGCAGCGGAGAGAAGAACATCGTCCTCCTGGGCTTTGGCCACTATGGGCGGGCTCTGCTGGAGCGGGCGATTCTGACCAATGTCATCAGCACATCGGGGGGAACCACCTACCATGTATTCGGCGATTCCGACAGTTTCCTCTCGGCCCATGCCGGCATCAAAGAGGTCTTCGCCATCAATCATGAGGAAAAGGGGAAGGACGCCATCTTCTTCCACAGGGAATCCTGGCTCGATTGCCGGGAGATCATCGCCGGAGCGGACCGGATTGTCATCTGCGACGATGACGAGGAGCGGGGCTGGGACATCTACTGGAAGCTCCAGCAGTGCTATGTGGTCCGGGGCCGCATCGACCTTAGGAGCAACCGCCCTGTCCCCGGCATTTCCCACTTCGGGACGGACGAGGAAATCTACACTCCCGAAAACGTTCTGCGGACGGCCCTCAACCGGGTGGCTGTCACCATGAACCGGCTCTATATGAAGGATAATCCCGGCGCAAAGGGCTGGGAAGAGCTGGACGATGCCCTGCGGGAGTCCAAAATCGCTGCGGCGGACCATGTGATTATGAAGATCCGCATTCTCCTGAAGGATGATGATGTGACGGAGCTGAACCCCGCCCTCCTCTCCAGGGCCTATGACCGCTATACCTGGCTCTGTAAGAGTCCGGAAAAGCGGGAGATGCTGCGGGAACTGGAGCATCTGCGCTGGCTCCGCTTCTACACCTGCTACAACTGGACCTATGGGGAGAAGCACGATCCCGTCCTGCGCCAGGACCCGCGGATTGCGCCCTATGATGCCCTGAGCGATGCTCAGAAGGCCACCTGTGACCATGCCTGGAATCTGCTGGGGACCCTGATTCTGGATAAGGAAAGCGAATAAAGACCGGGGAGGGCCGCCTGTTTCCGGCGGCCCCCTGCGGCATGATCCCATAAAAAAGGGGCTTGACATAACGGGGGAAATCTGTTAATATATTCAAGCATTCGGAGAGATGTCCGAGCGGTTTAAGGAGCCGGTCTTGAAAACCGGTGATTCCAGCGATGGAACCGTGGGTTCGAATCCCACTCTCTCCGCCATTCTCCCCTGTAGATTGGTATGCGGAAGTACCCAAGAGGCCGAAGGGGCTCCCCTGCTAAGGGAGTAGGCGTCTAAACCACGCGCGAGGGTTCAAATCCCTCCTTCCGCGCCACGTCAAGCCCACTGATTTATCTGAATCAGTGGGCTTTTGGTATTTTTAAGGAGGCTAAAATGAAGCACATCGGAATCATAATCCTGGTCGCCTATCTGGTCATCATCAACATCCTTGCCTTTATATTGATGGCTGTGGATAAAAGGCGGGCCCGGGCCCACCAGTGGCGCATCCGGGAGCGGACCCTCTTCCTCTCGGCCATCATCGGGGGGAGCATCGGGGCAAATCTGGGTATGCAGCTCCTTCGGCATAAGACAAAGCATAAGAGCTTCGTCTATGGCATGCCGGCCATTCTGCTTGTCCAGATCCTTGCGGCAGCAGCAATCCTGATTTTCCTGCACTGAAAACACCATAAAGATAAGACGAACAGTAGAAAGAGGAAGAAAATTATGCTGACCATATCCCACTATACAAAACGCTATGGAAAGGAAACCGCGGTTGACGACCTCTCGCTGACCCTTGTCCCCGGGACAGTCAATGTCCTGCTGGGGCCCAACGGCGCCGGCAAGAGCACCCTGATGAAGGGCATCATCGGCTTCCTGAAATACGAGGGTGAGATCACCCTGGACGGGGTATCCACAGCGGAGCCGGAGCCCCGCCGCCGGCTCGGCTACATCCCGGAGCTCCCGGCCCTCTATCCCAATCTCTCCGTCCGGGAGCATATGGAGTTCCTGGCCAGGGCTTACCGGCTGAAGGACTATAAGGGCAGAATCAATGAGCTCCTTGCCCGCTATGAGATGGATGATAAGGGGAAGAAGTTCGGAGATGAGCTCAGCAAGGGCATGCAGCAGAAGCTGAATATCTGCCTGGGTCTTCTGCCGGACCCGGATGTCCTCCTGCTGGATGAGCCCATGATTGGCCTGGACCCCCATGCCATCCGGGTCCTGAAGGATGACATCGAATCCATGCGCGCCGCAGGCAAGACCCTCCTCATCAGCACCCATATCATCGACAGCGTCGATATGCTCTGGGACCGGGCAGTGATTTTACAGAAGGGAAAGATGCTGGCCAATGTTTCCCGGGAGGAGCTGGGGGATGGAAATCTGGAAGCCCTCTTCTTCTCGGTGACGGAAGGACTGGAGGAGGCATAAGCATGAGAATGTTCGGCTATTATGCCATCCACAGCTTTCTCAACCAGATTCGAAAGCTCTTAAAAACCTGGGTTCTCATCTTTTTGATTGCCTGCATCCTTCTGGGCGGGCTCATCGGCTTTGGCGCAGCAGTGCTCTTCGACGATGATGAAGCGGAAGCCTATGCCTCTGATGATGAAGAATATGAAGAATACGAAGATGAATATGAGGAGGACTGGGAAGAGGAAGACGGTTTCTTCCGTCTGGATGAAGGGGGGAATCTCCTTCTGACCCTGCCCTGGTCCGGGGAGACCCTTTCCATGACCGTCCATGAGGCGGGGGAGTGTGTCGCGGCCCTGGTCCTGCTGGCCCTGCTTCTCTTCTTCGTCCTGAGCGCCCAGACCGGGGGCGGGAAGCTCTTTTTGATGGCGGATGTGAATCTGCTCTTTGCATCCCCCATGAAGCCCCAGTCTGTGCTCCTTTTCAGGCTGGTGACAAAGCTGGGCCTGCTTCTGATTCTGACAATCTATCTCGGGGCCTGCTATATGCCCCTGCTTCTGGATTCCGGGCTGGTGGATGCGGCGGGGGAGATGCTGCTCTTTCTGGTCTGGTTCCTGGCCATCGCCTATTGCCAGCTCCTCCAGGTCCTCACCTATACCCTCACGGCCACCCATCCGGAGCGAAGCAGACGCCTGCGGCCCATCCTCTATGGCATCTGCCTCGCAGCTCTGGCGGGCTATGCCGCCTTCTGGCGGGCCGCCGGGAGCAATCCCCTGGGGGCCGCAGTCCGCTTTCTCTCCCTTCCGGCCCTGCGGGTGGTCCCGGTCTGGGGCTGGCTCAAGGGCATGACTGCGGCGCTCTTTGCCGGGAATTATGTGGGCAGTCTCCTCTGGGCGGCCCTCAGTGCGGTGGGACTTGTTCTGCTGGTCTTTCTGATCTGGCATCTGAAGGCGGACTTTTATGAGGATGCCATGACAAAATCCGAGGAGGTGGCTGCCCTGCAGCAGGCCGTCAAAGAAAAGGGCAGCCTCTTTACCGTCTCGAAAAAGAAGCGGGAGGAGAAGGCAGAAGGGGAGACGGATGAGAAAAAGAAAAAGCGCCGCCCTGCCTCCGGAGGGGAGGGCTTCTCCCATGGTGCCGGCGCCAGTGTTTTCTTTTTCCGGGCCATGCACAACCGCTATCGTTTTGCCCGGCTCCACTATTTCACAAAAACCTGCGAGCTCTATCTGGCCTTCACCCTGATTGCGGCGATTTTCAGCCGCTTTGTCCTGTCTTCCGACTGGTTCTATCCCATGCTCCTGGGCCTGGCTGCGGCCGGCTTCTTCCGGGCCATCGGCAACCCGGTGGAGGAGGATACGGGCATGGACTTCTTCCGGCTGATTCCGGAGCCGGGGCGGAAAAAGCTTTTCTATTCCATTCTGGGCTGCGAAACGAATTATCTCCTGGACCTGCTGCCTGCCATGCTGGTGCTGGCGGTCTATTCCATGGAGCCGGTGACGGTCCTCCTCTGGATGCTGATTATCATCACAGTCCACATCTATGCCACCACGGTTGGCTGCTTTATCCATCTTTCCGTCCCGGTTTCCGCCGGAATGACCGTCAAGCAGCTGGCCCAGGTCATGTTTATCTATTTCGGTCTCCTGCCGGATATTGGGATTATTGCGGCCGGCTTTGTGATGGAAGCGGTCGGAATTGCCGCGCTTGCCGCGGCGGTGCTCAATATTCTGCTTGCCCTGCTCTTTACCGGCCTGACTGCCCGCTATCTGGACCCCTCAGACGGGAAGCGGCACCGGGCAAGGAAGGCCTTCTCCCGGGCCGGCTGGGCTGCGGTTTTCCTCTATCTCTGCGGCTCCGTCGCCCAGACGGCGGTCCTGGCCCTGATGGGTCTCAGCGAAGGCCTTGCGGATCGTGATACGGCCATGTGGCTGGGGACCTTCCTGCCCCTTTATCTGGTGGGCTTCCCGGTGGGCCTTCTCGTCATCCGGAAGCTGCCGAGGGCGGTGGGAAATCCGCAGGAGGAGGGGAGGCGCTTCACCATCCCCGAGATGATAAAGCTCTTCCTCATCATGGTCTTCCTGGGCTATGCAGGGAATATTCTGGGCACCATCCTGACGACCCTGATCGGGCTTATCCTTCCGTCGGCGGGCTACAGCAATGTGCTGGAGAGCTATATCGCCTCCGATTCCATTCTGCTGAAAATCCTTTTCATGGTGATTCTGGCGCCGATTATGGAGGAGCTCTTCTTCCGCCGGGCCATCATTGACCGGATTCGCCCCTATGGGGAGAAGACTGCAGTCATTTTCTCCGCCCTGGTCTTCGGCCTCTTCCATGGAAATCTGACCCAGAGCATCTATGCCTTCGCATTGGGTTTGGTTCTCGGCTATGTCTATCTGAGGAGCGGGAAGCTCCGCTACAGCGCAGCCCTCCACATGGCCTTCAATTTCATGGGCAGCATCCTTGCCGGGACCGCGGAAATCTGGCTGGAGGAGGACATGACGGCCCTGGGCCTTGGCGATGACCTGACCATGGACAATATCATGGCCCTATCCACCTCCCGGGGGATGATTGCCTTCGGCGCCTTTATGCTGGCTCTGGGGGTCATGTTTATCGCCGGACTGATTCTCTTCCTGAAAAACCGGAAGAAGGTCCGCTTTGATCCGGCGGAGCGGGAGCTCCCCCCGCAGGGGCGCGTCGGAACCGTCTGCCTGAACCCCGGCATGCTGGTTTTCATCCTGATGATGCTGGCCATAATCCTGATGGTTCTGTTTGTTATGTAGGAATAAAGAAAGGCCTGTCTCATTCCGGGAAACCGGTTTGAGACAGGCTTTTTACACTTTTTTGCGTGTCAGATGGCTTTTACAGTTTCTTCCGCCCATGAAAGAATTTCGCCAGCATATGCCAGTGCCTGTTCTGCATGTCGTTCCTCCAGAAACAGTTCATTTGGATATCTGACTGCAACTCCATAGGGCGTTAATGTATCAGCATAATCGTATAAGATATCGTCGATTGCCACCATATTTTTTAATTGATTCATCAGAAATGAAATATCGTGTTTTTTGGGAAGGCCTCCTTGTGCGCCAAAGAAGATAATTACACCCTTTACAGCCTTTTCTGCTGCTTGCTGGCAATGATAACAGATTATTTCCAGCGGTTTCGGATAATAAGTTTCAAAAAGATGCTTTGCTACACCAAAGTCGGTTTCTGCGGTATTGATCCAATCCATTACTTCTTTATCCATAAAGCAGAACTCCTTTGGTGAACACCTCATTTTCCACAGTTGCCTTATGTTTTCTTTCTTCAAATCTGCTATTGGTCCCTACAATGATATCTACAGGTCTTTGCTTGACATGGCGTATAGATTTATATGCTTTTGCCGTGGTCTCTATCATATCTTTGGTATCATCACTTACCACAACATAAAAATCGTAATCGCTATCTCCTGTCTGTTTTCCTTCGGCAAAAGAACCAAACAGATAAATTTTCAGAGGAGATATCTGTTCTGCTATTTTGGTTTTCAATAAATCAATTTCATCAAGCGGCATCAGATTCGCCCCCTCTCAAATTCACTTCAAGCCATGCATTGAGTGATAAAACAGTCGGTAATCAATTTATTATACATAGGTATTATATCACATATGGTCCCTTTTCGCAATGATACCTTTTGTTTTCCTGCAGACCGGCTTCAGAATTGCGCAAGAGTGAATCGCCAGTTGAATCGTTGATAAGAAATTGAGACCGTACAGAAATATTACAGCGCTCGGAGTTCAGATTCGGGTGTGCAATGAACCCCTCTGTGCCGAAAAGCACAGAGGGGTCTAATTTCTGGGGAAATGTTGTTATGCGACGACCAGCTTGCCACCGGAGGATAAACAGTGTCTGTCTTTATAGATACCGTTTAAACTGAGTTTTCGAAGAGGACTTGTGTCCATTTTTATGGGTACATTTTAAAAATCGACAAAATATACTAAAATGCTCTTGACAATATATATATAATATACAGTGCTTGTGACAACTTTTCGGGGGTGCTTCTGTATGAAATGGTCAGAGGAACGGTATGATGGGAAGAGCCGTAAGGATGATATTAAAAAATGGATGGGTATCGTCGCTGCGGCATTAATTGTAATCGTTGCCTGTGCGGTTGGGATGCACCAACTGAAAAAAAGTGCTGCGGCGGATTATACAATTGTTGATATGTGTGACGGGAATCTTTCTGATGAGGCCAAGGCCTATGTTCAGCAGGTTGCCGCGGAGGTAATCGGTGATAAAAACGGCAATGGAAATGTTAAAATTTCCTTCAAAGAGGTCCTTCCAGCTGCTTTTGGTGGTTATGGAGAAAGTGCGGGAGCGCTTTTTACGGGGGATTATGTGCTGTTTTTGATGCTGGACCCCGATTCATGGAATGAGGATATTCTGGCAGAAAAGATTGATCTGAGTGGCACTGAAATGTGGGAACTTATGAAAATTGAAATGCCGGTTTATGCCTGTATCCTCAATACAGATGAAGAGGAAATAGCGGAGGCTGAGCAGATTGTATCATCCATGCTGGGAGGCCAGATACCGACAGATTCCGATGAGGATATATCTGTTCCGGATGATATACCAGGTCTGTATGCTGCAAGCGGGAATCAGAAAATTGAAGCGGTCCTTACAGATTGTTCCTGGGCGGCGGAAACAAGTGAATCCGATGGCTATATACTCGGAACAACAACTGGGGTGACGGATGATGAGATCCAGGTCATTAGATGCACGGGTCAGAACGAAATTATACTAAGCTTTGATATAGAGAGTGCGTCAATGTCAGTAACCAGATGGCCTCGTGAAAGCTATCGCCTTGGGGAAGCGCCGACCGCAAGAGGGACTGCAATCGAATTAAACGATAATAAATTTTATGCAGATGCAGCTCATGATTATATCTATGAAATATCAGTATCCTGGATCCAGGACGATAGTAACTGCGCAGGAACTTTTGTGTTTTCTACGCAGGCAGAATAATAAACAGCACCATGAGGTGGCCTTGGCGATGACCTGACCATGGACAATATCATGGCCCTATCCACCTCCCGGGGGATGATTGCCTTCGGCGCCTTTATGCTGGCTCTGGGGGTCATGTTTATCGCCGGACTGATTCTCTTCCTGAAAAACCGGAAGAAGGTCCGCTTTGATCCGGCGGAGCGGGAGCTCCCCCCGCAGGGGCGCGTCGGAACCGTCTGCCTGAACCCCGGCATGCTGGTTTTCATCCTGATGATGCTGGCCATAATCCTGATGGTTCTGTTTGTTATGTAGGAATAAAGAAAGGCCTGTCTCATTTCGGGAATCCGGTTTGAGACAGGCTCTTTACGCTTTCTTGCGTGTCAGATGGCTTTTGTGGGATCACAGAAACTGAGAGAGATACGGTTTGATATAAGCCATGATCTGCTCGGCCCGTTGGTACTGTTCATCTGCATCCTCCTGCGTAATCACAACAAAATCATCATAGTCAGCGCGTTCTCTGACACGCATGAGGCCGCTGACCAGTTTGGAAATTTGTTTGTCAAGCAGCCCGGTTTTAATGTACATTTGATTAAAGTGTGAAATGACACCGGAATGCTTACTGCTGTCAAAGCCATCAAGGGAGTTTACTGCTCGTAATGCATGAAATGCAGCATAGTAAGCACGGTTTGCAGAGGAAGCGTAACTGCCCATCTTGAGCAGGGCGGCTGCATCCGCCAGATTTTCATCTGCGCGCTCTATACGATAACGAGCAAGATCAATCAGGCTGCGTTCCATAATACACGTCCTTCATTTTGAATATTTCGGTAGAAAGGAAGCTTCTGTGACCATTCCGCAAACAGTTGCGCGTCAATATCTACGGTGGAAAGAACAACATCGTACTTAAGATTCAGTTCAGTAATCAGGTCCAGCAGCCGATCTTCTTCTTCAAATGTCAGCTTACGACGGAGAATCAGAGCAATATCCACATCTGATTCCGGTGTATCAGTGCCGCGGGCAACAGAGCCGTACAAAATCACACGATCGGCACATGCGTTGAGAACATCCGCCAGTCCCGAAATAAAGCTTTCAAACAGTTCTGTATTCATACTCAGACCACCTTTCGCACAGAATAAACCGAGTACATACCATTGTCATCCAGACAATCGAATACCCCAGAAGGTATTTTGAGCGTTACGCATTGGATTTCTGTGTATACATTCATTTCGAATAATTATATTTTAACGTATAGAAATTCGAAATTCAATAGGTGATTATTTATCTCCACCCGGAATTTCAAATGCTTGTTATGTTGGATAATGATAAAAACAGCAAAATTGCAGCCAAAGCGGAAAATCAATCCACTTCGGCTGCGATGTTTTTAAAGGAAATAGCTCGGATGGGATATTTATGCGACGACCAGCTTGCCGCCGGAGGCGAGGGCATATTCGCCCTTCAGGGCGCAGCCCTGGCCGGCTTTGGCGGTGACGGTGATGCCGGCGGCAGCGTCGATCTGTTCGGCGGCGACAGGGCCCACCAGGCAGACGGAGGAATCCGCGGTGGCGGTCCAGGAGCTGCCCTCCAGGGAGATGTAGGCGTCGGTGATCTGGCCCTTGACGGTGGCATTCAGAATGCTGACATTCATGGTGCGGTCCACATCGTCGTTTACGATATCGCCGGCATAGTCGCCGTTTGCGATGACCGCATTGACACCGTAGACCTTCAGTTTCATGTCCTCGGGGACCTTGGTGGCGGCATCATCATCGTTGACAACGGCATGGATGAGATACTTTCCGGTCTTTACCTTTGCGCCGTCCAGCTTCAGGTAGACATTCTCGGACTTGACGAAGAAGACTGCCTCGCCGATGTCCCAGCTGCCGCCCACGATATGGCCCTCGGTGACCTCGGTATAGTGGCCGCGGACGCCATGGAGCATGTAGCCGTACTGATTGGATTTTACGGTGCAGTCGTTCATCTTGACCCAGGCGTCGCCTGCGATGATGGCAACATGGGTGTCGACGCTGATGCGGCAGTTGTTGAGGACGTTGTGGCAGCCGTTGTCGGCATAGGTGCCATAGCCGATGGTCTCGCAGACCACGTCGCAGTTGTTGGCCTCCAGGTACTGGTCTCCGCCGGAGCTGTCGGTGGAGAGGGCGGCCCAGGAGTGGGCCAGAATTTTGGAATCATAGAAGTAGGCCCGGGAATTGCCCATGGAGAGGTGGGTCCGGCAGTTGCCGCCCAGCTTCAGGCCCGGGGGGGGCTCCATCATGCCGGAGGCCACACGGGGGACATAGCTGGCGGGGATTTCGCCGCCCTTGGCATCAAGCACGCAGTTCTTTACAATCAGGGTTGCGTTGCCGGTGGCGACGGTGCAGGGACGGATGACGCCATGGGTGGTGATGTTGACGTTCTCCATCTCGCATTTTGAGGGGCCGTCAGCCATGACGGCGGCGCCGTTGCCGGCAAAGTCGTCGATGCCGTAGCCCACCAGGTCGAATTCGGAGTCCTTGATGCTGTAGCTGGAATCGCCGCAGATATAAAGACCGTTGAGGCAGACCTCCTCCGTCTTATAGGAGGCGTTCACCATGGCGCTGTCGCTGATGTCGCCGGAGATTTCGGCATAGGGGTGCTCCGCCATGTAGAGCTTGCCGTCCATGACGAACTTCATCGCAGAGCCGTTGGTCACTTCCGTTGTGGAGATGCCCGACG
>R04__coassemble_531_pt1 | contig 13680 bp, 8 predicted proteins | sample R04__metabat2_high_PE_020 | metagenome-assembled genome bin R04
CAACGTGATATGTGGAACAAACTTCTTCTCATCAAACGAAATCCCGGCTTCATGTAAAGCTTTGCTGATATCTGTCACCAGCGCATTGATGCTCTGGCCACTCCGGGCTCCGGCCCAGACCAAGTCCCCAAAATTGCCTGTCTCAGTCAGCGCTAGTTTGAATGGCTTGTATTTCACTGTCTTCAGTGCCTGCTTAATCGTATCTACTTCCTTTGTCTCACCGATGAAACATAGGGTAAGATGGAGATTTTGAGCAGGCGTATAATTTCCTTTGATTCCCTGGGTCTTGCAGTCATGCATCAGGCCGATCAGGGATTTTTTCATATCATCAGAAAGTTGAATTGCTACAAACAAACGCATTACTCATCCTCCTCTCCAATAAAACAGTCCACCGAACCAATCGATTCACCTACATCGGGCAAGAGCCCTTGTCGTCCTTGTCCATATCACCCTTCACATAGCGGGCATTAAATTCCATCGTGATCTCACGTATTTCTTTCTTGCCATCAATATAGTCCTGGTACATATCAGCCAGGCCAGCCATACAGCCATCACAGCTGGCATCAATGTTGCCAAGAGAGTCAGCTACAATCTGTGCTCGTTCTTCCTTCGTAGTATCTTTAATCAAATAGCTTTTCATCGTCTCACCATCCTAATTTTCATCCAAATTAATTCTTAGATAAGTAATGAGGGTTTCTTTATCAGTATAGCATGAATCACAAACATAATAAGTGACAAAATAAAATCAATACCACCCGTGTGAACGGGTGGTTTGCTCTGAGCCTGTAAGGCTCGATTTCCGGCTTGGCCCTCAAAGGGCCCTCGAAAATAAAAGCCCCAACCGCACCACATTCACTGGTTGTCCCTGTCAAAGGGACCTTTTTTATTTACCTTTTATTACTGGCTCACCCGTAATCGGGTCTATGTACTCTTTTAATGTCAGTTGATCATATGCTATACCATCCTGAAGTTGATTCTTTATATACGCTTCAATCTTTTTCGCATTTTTCCCGACTGTATCTATATAATAGCCTCTGCACTAAAATTTTCTATTTCCGTACTTATATTTGAGATTCGCATGTCTGTCGAATATCATTAGGGAACTCTTTCCCTTTAAATATCCCATGAATGACGACACACTGATATTTGGTGGAATTCGAACCAACATATGCACGGGATCTCTGCAACATTCTGCTTCGATGATTTCTACACCTTTTCTCTTGCATAAGGTACTGAGAATATTTGCAACGTCTGCCTTAATATTCCCGTATATAATTTGTCTTCTGTACTTAGGTGCAAATACTATGTGGTACTTACATTCCCAAGTTGTATGTGATAAAGTATTTTTATCCATTTGACCTCCTTTGTTTCGTAGTGCGGTTGGTAGCCACACTCATTATAACATCGGAGGTCTTGGTGTCTTAAGGCTAAAGCCGGCCGGTGTCCCACTTGCATAGCAAGTGGTTTATTTGTTTTTAGGACTTGTAATTTTCCTCAGAGTCTCAACTTTTCAAAGGCCTAAAAACAGGCCATGCCAAAAACAAGCCCGGGAAGTTGATTGTATGATCAACCTCCCGGGCTACAGTTATTTCTTCATATGAAGTCTTATTATTTTCCTAATGTCAATATAATATCTCCATTCGACAGTAGTTCTTTCACCTCATCCTCCTCAATCTTTTCCTTTAATATCCGACTTTTCTCCTTCAACATCGCAAGGTTTAATTCCATAGCAGCTAAAGATATTTCCTCGCCTGCCAGATCAACCGGATCAGCTTTTTCATCGGCTTTTTCTGCATACATGGTATGGGTTATTTCCCTTGTGACCATATCATACTTGTCATAGGGCATACGACACATTTTCATATATTCATTCAGATAATGCACCGCCTCCACCGTCTGCTCGGCATAGTTCTTCTGCATGTTCCGTATGGCTAAGTTTCGAGCCAGGCGAACGCGGTGTTTCTCAATTGTCTCAACCCGCTCTTTCAGCGGAATCTCGCCCAGGAAAATGTCCAGGCCTTTTTCCTCATCCGAGTAAAGCACATAAATGCAATCTGTGGCATATGAGAAAAAATCATAGACAATAACCTTTTTATTAATATACTTAGTGAGGATCTGATCCGAATACAGATTAGAATGATAATATATCCCCTGATCATGCACTTTTACCGTTTTTCGCTCTTGAAGCAATGCAGCCATGCAACTCCAGGATGGTGTCAGAGTGTTTGCTCGTGGATACATATGATACTTTTCCGATGGCGACAATTTTCCATTTGTTTTCCGATTATTAAATGAAGGAATGATATGATGGAACCAGTAATAGGAAAATTGCTCTATATCCCAAAGCTGCGCATTTTTTAATAATCTGCGTTTTTCACCTTCCAGGATGTCCGTATAAAAGCCTCGTTTCTTTGTGCCGCAAAATCCGGGAACCCGTCGCATATATTTTCTGTTAATAATATGAAATGCACCCTCAATTGGTTTTGTCCATGGAGAATGAGCCTTTGCATGGCGAATTTCGACGTTCAATAGTGCTAATAATCCATCCGAAAATATTGCTCTATTCGGGTAAATCTTTTCTCCTTCCCGTATTTTCGCCCGCTTTTTATCCCCAAGTAATTGCTTAGACATAAAATCTTTTCCACGGTCGCAATATAACACCTTTGGAAGGCCATAAAACGGAGAATCTATCGTGACTGCTGCCGCCCGACAAATGCATTCTGCTATGTTTCTCTTTGTAACAGAAAATGAAACAACAGACCCTATTATTGCTCCAGATGCAAAATCCATAAGGCAAGTGACCCATGGACGCATGATTACCGGATTGTGTCCTCGATCATACCCCGCGAACAGCCAAACATTGAGCTGGCTGTGATCAGCAAATACCACTTCATTGATTTTCTCTGGTTTTTGCCTGATGACCTTATCTCCATAATTGGCATTCCAATGGTTCGATACCTTTTTTGAAAGCGAGTTAGCGTTCCCTTTTCGTTTTCTTTTTGATCCGCAAAAAGTTTCCTTGTAGATTACATCCTCCAGATTAAGACGTCTTATCCACTTCAAGTTCTTATCTACGTAAAGCACACGCGCATATTCTTTCATGGATTCATCCATATTTCTAATATACCGCGCAATCGCCTCCTTGTTGGCCGGAATTCGCATCCTCTTTTTCTTCTGGCGGCACTCGCCCAACAAATAATCTGGATAATTCTCTTTTAAATAATTCTTACATTCCGCAAATTCATTGGAGTTGCAATTATGAGGACAACGATGACAGACTTCTCCCAATGATCTTTCAGTAATCAAAAGAATCTCAAAAATTTCTTCATAAGTCAGATTAATTTCATTAAAAACACAATCCTTGATTAAATCTTCTGCCAACAAACAAAATGTTCTGGCATGATAATTTCTCTCCTCTATCAATGGTGCTAAATTAGAGTGCTTAAATTTTGCCAAATACCTGTAATAGGCGCTTCTGCTGACCGCGTATTTATCCAACAACTCATCCAACCGGTCTTCCCGATTTTTGTCTCCGGTATAATTCCAAAGTTCATAAATAGATTTAATGATCAAAAGATCATTGATCAGATCCTCATATTTACGTTTCCCATATCTATGTTTATATGCAGTAAAGTCTGCGCGAAAGATTTCACCCTGCACTATTTTCTCCAGTAGATACTTGCGAATCGCAAACGGAGGCAATTCAGACAAAAAGATGCGCAAAGAATCCGCAATTCGCTCCCACTGCGCTGTATCACTACTTGCCGGAATCTCAGAAGGCACATGCCCGTCAAAAAGCAGAAATCCATCCTTTGCATCTCGAATGAAACTTCTTATGGAAATCCCCGAGTAAAATGCAGCCTCGGTCACCGTAAGCTTAAGTCCTAAAACATCAATTTCGTCTTCATCGCAACTATACGTGTAAAATAAATTCTTTTCAGACATAAAAAACACTCCTATTCTAAAAATCACTATAATTATCTAGCCTTTAGAACTTTGCTATGTTATAGTGTTTTCGTTAGGAGCATAGGACAAATCGCAAGGAAAAGCCTCCTAATATGTATGGTATTATCCCATATAAAAGAATTTTTAAAAATAGTTTACTGGACGTTTTTTTATTTATTTCGATTTTTGAAATAATTCAAGAAAATGTTTAGTTAATATTTTTTAAAATTCTAAACGGAACGGAGCGTTCGGTTTAGAATTCACTCCTTATAGAAATCACAGAAATCCCACCTTATACGTGTCTTCGGATATAAAAAAATCATCCCTTAGCGAGATGATACAAAATAGATTCTATATTCTTTAATACTTCTTTTACTTCTTAATTGATATTGCATTCCCGAGAGAAATCGAACTGAAAACTAAGACTTAGGAGCGCGCTCCGCGAGCGCGAAAAACTGTCGATTCTTGCCCACGACAGTTCGCATTCCTTTCAATCGGCAACGGAACGAGTCGTTCCAATCCGTCACGCCCAGCACTTTGGCATACGCCTGCCCGACCGAGGGCTTTTCGGTAATGATAAGTTTCACTCGATAAACCTCCTTACATAAAATGAACCCCTCCGGGCCGGTCAAAGTCGGAGGGGTATGTAAGGAAATTTTATTTTGCAGTTGAGCGTTTTCTCTTAAATTCTGTTAACGCTTCAAACGAGTAGTTTTTCCAAAGAACCGGGCAACCACCATAGCAAGAATCGTGGTGTTCACATAAGGAGCATTTGGTGGAGGGCATTTGACGAATGCTATCCATGACCTTGCGATAGGCAGATTGTTCAGCCAATTTCTTAAACTCCTCAAATGAAGTAAAATCAGCGCCAAGTTTTCCTAAAGGATGAGTTATATACATATCACAAGGCAGCAACTGCATTTTTGTATTGAATGTTACTGCATTCTGCTTGTGAATTTGACACGGTGATGCCAATCGCCCGGTCAGCGCTTCCAGTTGATCTTTCGTATACATACACAGTGGAAAGCTATATTCAATCCACCAATCATCCGTAATGGAATTCAGCCGTTCTGTTTGTGATAAGAAGCAATCAATTAAAGCAATGGGGTCATTCTCCTCCAGGTATTCTTCATCCTTTGCTTTCGAATCACTATTGTCTATAACAAAGGTAAACGAAAACTGTTTCGCTCCATTATCGATAGCCGCCTGCACCGCATCGCAAAACGTTGAAACATTGTCTTTTGTAACCACCATAGAGCAGGTGAATTCCAATGATGTAGCTGCTAAATTACGGATTCCGCATAATTGCTTCGAATATCCATCATAGCCTGTTGTGTTTTTCCATCCTTCCGGATTCGTTCCCTTCATGGAAACATCCACATACCCGACGCCGCTATCCACTAGCTTTTTACAAAAATCTGAGTTCTCTAGCAAAACGCCGTTTGTAGCAATCGCGGACATGATTGTTGGCTTTGTATTTTTGATATACTGCAAAACATCCAGAATATGCGGATAGGTTAGTGGCTCTCCACCGGAGAAGAAGATGTATTTCATTCCCGCTTCACCGCAAAAATCCACAATTTTAAGGAGATCCTCATAAGAAAGCATATCTTGAGGATCATATCCTGCATCTTTTACGTAACAAAAGTCACACCGCAGATTGCAGGCCCGGGTTAGCACGATTGTACACTGCTTTAGTTTGTCTTCCATAAATCCACGGTCCTTTCGTAACACGCTAAAGCAGCGCATTACATATTGATTTTATCTAAGCCATAAAGAGAAGAATTCTCCTGGGCAAAAACAGATTTGGGTTCTCCTTGAGCAGAGATAATGCCACCGGCTTTGCCACTTACTAACCCAAAATCAATAATATAATCGGCCACCTGCGAAACAAATCTCAGATTATGCTCAATAATAACGATCGTATCCCCCTTGCTTTGCAACGAAAACAAAATTTGGATGAATTTATCATTATCAACATCATTAAGTCCTGATGTAGGTTCATCAAGAATATATAAATTTTTTCCATGCGAAGGTGTCCCTAAGGCTTTGGCCAATTTTATGCGTTGGGCTTCTCCACCTGACAAATTCATGGACATCTGACCAAGTCTAAGGTAGCCTAGCCCCAACTCCTCCATGCTTTGAAGAACGGAGTAAATTTTAGAATTTTCCTTGAAAAGATCCATTATTTCAGAGATTGGCGTTTCCAGGATATCTAAAATGGTTTTATCCTTGTATGTTACCGCCAAAACATTGTCATTGTACCGCTTGCCTCCGCATTCAGGGCAGAGAATATATGAGCTTGGCAAATAGTTAAGCTCTATCTTCTGCATTCCTGTTCCCTGGCAGCACTCGCAACGTCCACCTTTAACATTCATGCTGAAATGAGTGGCACTCAGTTTCATTTTCTTTGCTGTTGCTGTCTTCGCATAAAGAGAACGGATTTCATCAAAGATTCCCAAGTAAGATACAACTGTGGAGCGAGGGGTTTTCCCAACAGGCGCCTGATTTACCTGGATAGCATGCTTGATAGAGGAGGCACCATGAAATTTCTTGCAGCAAAAGCTGGTCTTTGTCGTGAAGCAATTTAAAACGACCGTCGCCAAAGTAGATTTTCCAGACCCTGATACACCGGTTATACAAGTAATCCCACCAACAGGGAATCTGGCCGTCTGACCTTTAATGTTCCGGAAATTAATATCCTCTATTTCAAAAAATTGTTTGTTATCAATATTCTCTTTGAAGACCAAGCCCTTTTTCAAAGTGCTAACATCTCGTTTTGAATCTAATAAATATCCACCACAAGGACCACCAACCGGTCCTAGCTCAATAACCGTATCGGCGGCGGCAATATACTGTTTATTATGCTCAATTGAAATGACAGTATTTCCGCGATTAATCAAATCTTTTGTGACTTGGATAATCCGGCCTATATCTCGGTAATGCAGTCCTTTACACGGCTCATCCAAAATATAAAGCAATCCCTTTAACGAGCAGGTAAGCTGAGTTGCTATTCTGATACGTTGTCTTTCTCCATCAGAAAGGGAAGGAACAGATCGATTCAGGCTCAGATACCCTACATTCAACTTAAGCAATGCATCTATTTTTTGATGCATTCCGTTAACCAACTGAGATACCAGTTCTTTTTTTGCAGAAGATTGATACTCGCTGTTAACTTCGTTCAACCAAGAGTTCAGTGCGGTAAGCTCTAAGCCTTCTGCATCGCTGTAATTCAATCCGTTAACCTTGTACTGTAGAACATCCTGGCGCAATTTGGCACCATGGCAAATATGGCAAGGCACTTCTTCCATATATTTGGCATATACTGCAGACTGATCGGTAGAATCACTACTTGTTCTATCTTGAATTGCCGAAATAGCACCTCTTAAATTTACATAATGCTGTTTTCTTCGCTTTCCTTCTTTGTAAGCAAGCTTGTAGCGTATTTGATCATCCGCATAAAGAAGCTGATGTAATTCCTGTTTGCTTAGTTCGGATACTTTCTTCTCGATGTCAATCCCGTAGTGATCGCATAGAGCCTCAAGGAATTTCTGCTCCTTGCTTTCAGGTGCACCCTTAAAGAACAAGATTGCGCCGTCTCGTAATGTCTTCTCCGAATCTGGGATCAGCAGTGCTTCAGAGACTACCATTTCGACACCCATTCCGGAACATTGTGGGCAAAATGCCTTAGGATTATTAGAGGAAAAGATGTTCTCTGATATGCTTTGAGATTGCTTACTATTCAAAATTGCAAACAAAGACCTTAAATAATAAGAAATCTCTGTAATTGTTCCTATCGTTGAACGTGGATTTACATTGTAGTAATTCTGAGAAATATTTAGCGCCGGTTGGAGATTTTCAATAGATCCAACTCTCGGCTTATTCATAAGCTTTTGCCCATAAAGATTTCCGGTCATTCCTTCAAGAAATCCTCGCTGACTTTCAGCATAAATAGTGTCAAAAACCAATGAGGATTTTCCGCATCCGGAGCATCCAGTTACGCATGTAAAGGAATTCAAGGGTATCTCAAGATTCAGGTGCTTTAAATTATGTTCATAAGCATCTCGAATAATTATTTTTTCCATTTGTGCATCCATCCTCCTTTCTTAACCCGCAAGCATTAATGCTTCTTCCTGTATTCAGAAACTCTTTTATGAATAATAGCTGATGCTCTACAATGAAAGTCATTGATTTTGAATGCATTGCCATCAGAATTTTCATTAGCGTTGCTCATCATGCAAACCGTGCAATAACCCCTATCTTCACATGACACGCACTGTGAAAACTCTTTTCTCTTAATTCTGCGCAGTTCTTTTATTGCAGGGGAATTTTCCCATATCTCAGCTACTGTGTTCTGATTCAGGTCGCCAATAGTATTTGCCTGCCATCCAGCGCAGGGAAAAACCTTTCCTTCCACGGACACGCAAAAGCTATATCTGCACACAGAACAAATTGGGTCATTTTCAGTTAAAGCTTCTTTTGTTTTTGCAGAATCTAAAAAGACCTCTGCATATCCTTCAGATAATTCCTTTTCTATGGCTGCTTCAAGATCCTCTAATGTCAATCTGTTTTTTAAGTTGCTTCCAGAATGATCATACGAAGCAAAAATTTCCGGCTCTATGGCAACTGCAACATTATGCTTTTTGCCCCATTGTATAACTTCCAAAAAGCTTTCCTTATTTTGCTTCATTACCGGGCAGGAAATCTGTAATGGTATTCCTGCAGCCAAAAGCTTTTCAAAGCCTTCCGTTGTTTTTTTAAGGCTTCCGGGAACACATGTTATACCATCGTGGACCGCAGAGTCCATGGAATAAATTGATGTCTGTACAGAAAGAAGAGGGTTCTTCTTCATTTCGGCAATCATTTCATCCGTCAGTAATGTTAAATTTGTCAATACATTTACAGATAAATCGAGTTCTCTGCATCGAGTGAGAAAGCTTATAAAATCAGGATGTAAAAGCGGTTCACCCCCGGACAAAGTAACATGAATTATATTCTGTTTTCTTCCGTCCTCAATAGTCCTATAAAACAGCTTTGAATCAATAGCTTTCGTTTTTTCCTTATGCGGTATATAGCAGTGCACGCATCTTTCATTACAGATGCTAGTTATGTCAAAATGAATGCTTCTCAGAAAATCGTCAGAGCTAATGACATTTCTTTCGCACTCATCGGCTGAAACAACAGCTATTCCACTTTCTTGCCCCGCATCATCTATCGATGTAGCCTGATTTGTATCTATACAGGATTCGTAAGTATCTCCACAACTCAAATAGCCTTGGTCGAATAACCACTGATAGAATTCAATTGTATCTGCCTTCAACGTGTCAAAATCAACACCTTGAAAAATCCGCATTAATTCGGCGATAATCTCATTAATATCTCGGGGAGTCTTTCTTAACGCGGCTAACATTACTGCGCCACTCTCTGAAACATAATTTTCTCCAGGATTTTTGCGATTATCATTTAAAAACCGATATCCGTATTCGGAGTTATCGGTAATGTATCCATATTCTTTGTATTGGCGAAATAATATATCATTTCTGATTTTATAATACACTTTACCAACCTCCGAAAAAATTATTCACCAAAGCATGTATAATGAAAAAGACGCAGGCACAATGACCTGCGTCCGTTGTTTCTCAGTATGTATTTCGGCTCAGGCCTTATTAACGCTACAAGGTCTACCACAAGGACCATCGCCGCATTTTGCGGAGTTCACGATCTCGGCCTTTAATACTACCGGTTTAGTGTACTGCATCCCTTATTCCTCCTTTATAAACTAATAAGCATCTGAAGCCAAATACCCATGAATATTATATCAACGCCTTTTGTCCATGTCAAGATTTTGAGCACCCTAATAAGCGCTTAAACGCACGATTTTTATGTACCCGGGACGGCCTTCCCGGCCGCCCCTTTTGTTTAGTCCTCCTCGTCAGAATCCGGCTGATCGCTTTCGAGATATTCCTCTTCGCCGTCAGCTTCGTCTTCTTCGTAGTCATCCTCTTCCGGAATGTCATACTCCTCGCCGTCTTCGTCATGATAGTCAGCGTCCGGATCCGGCCTGGCCGCAGCTTCGGCCTTCTTTTTCTTATTGATAAAGCTGTAGCCCGCAAAGCCGATACCGCCGATTGCAAGGATTGCCAGCAGCATCAGCGGCGCCCAACTGCTTTTCTTTTCGTTTTTTACTTCAGTTTCGGTCTCTTCGTTTTCCGTGTCATCCGTTTCCGTCACCTCCGGTTCGGTTACTGTGGTACTCTGCTGCTCCTCGGTATAGGCCGCCTGCGCGTCCTCATCGAGCAGTGCGAACAGATCCGCCTCATCCACCAGATTCATGAAATGCACGTTTTCATCACCATCATCATCGCGATCGATGATCAGATAGAAGGTGTTGCCGTTCTTGCTGACCAGGGTAATGAACTGCTGCCCGGCACCGGTCGTGGGGCCAATATCATCCACCAGTGTCAGATTACCGTCCGGAGTAAGTACGGTGCTGCTGCCTGTGGATACCTGTTGCTGGCTCTGCACCATCATGGCAAGCAGCATGCTCAGAAGCTCTTCATTCATCTCGCTGCCACCGGAGTCAGTCTGCTCCGCCACGCTCAGATAATCGCTGTAAACATACCCGGTCTGCTCCGGGACCACGACCTTATACCAATCGCCCTCTTCACCGACCACCTGTACCTCCGCACCGGGGAGAAGATGCCCGATAATCTCATAATCCAGGCTCGCTCCGGTACGAAGATGCAGATAGGAGCTCACACCCGTTACCGTGCCGATCTTCTCTGTTTCCTGCTCTTCATTTGGATCAAAGCTCCACTCATAATCGCCAAAGCTGAAGGTATAGGTGCCGTCTGCATTGACCGTCACATGATAGGGAACGGATTCGGAGTCTTCCGCATCGGAAGTGTCTTCATTTGCATCTTCTGCGGTCTCCGCAGCAGTGGTTTCCGTGGGATCTTCCGTGTTTTCTCCGGAATAAGCAAAGCAGGTACCTGCCATGGAAAAGGTCAGCAGTGTGCCTGCAAGCAGCGCTGCCGCAAATCTTTTAATTCTCATCGTTTCTGTCCTCCTCGTTATTAAACTGCGTCATATCAGGTGTCGAATGCTGAAGCTTGCGAAGCACCTCTGCCAGTTGCTCCGGCGTGAGCCTGGCCGCGTGCACCATTTCATGAATCTCAGCATTTTCCTGCTCGTGATATTTCTGGTCCCATTCCTTCATGCGAGCGTCCCATTCATCACGCTTTCTGCGAGCCTTTTCGCGCTCCGCAGCGATCTTTTCAAGCCTTGCGCTCATCGCAATTCCTCCTTATCGAATTCTGCCCATGCAGTAATAGTGTTGCTGCCAGTAGCTGGTCTCTATCGATGCATAGGATATCGGGTTGCCGCAGTGGATCATCATACCGTTTCCGACATAGATGCCAACATGCGAGGCCCCGCTGGTGTTGTAGGTTCCCTGGAAGAAGATCAGGTCTCCGGGCTTTGCCTCTGATTTGCGGATAATATCGCAGCAGCCCATCAGTCCGTTGGCCGTCTGCCTGCCCACGCTCCAGCCGTTGCCGCAGTGATTAATCACATAGCTGACGAAGCCGGAGCAGTCAAAGCTGGTAGAAGGAGAAGACCCGCCCCAGACATAGGGATAGCCAAGATACTTCTCCGCTTCATTGATCATGTTGCGGAATTTCTCATCCGTCAGTGCTTCACCGGGAATGTCATAATCCAGATAGTCGCTGCCCGGTACGGCAAAGCTGACATCTCCGAAAAGGTCATCCCGGTTGCCGCGGGTTTCCAGCAGTACCTCATAGCGCTCCTGCTGATCCGCATTGAGACCGGATGCTCTGGCAACTGCATCGATGCCGGTATTAGTCAGGGTGACATTCAGAATATAGTATTCGTATTCCACCTCGACCTCATATTCGTCCTCGGTGGTTTCTCCGGTCACCGGATCGGTACTGGTGCTGGTGTGGGTCTCGGTCCTGGTGCGGATCTCGACCTCTTCCTCCAGGGTTAATTCATACTGTTCATTGAAAATGCGCTGCAGCTCTGCCTGCACCTGTGCCCGGGTATAGTTCTCATACTGCACAGTCAAAAGCGCTGCAAGCTCATAGGGATTGTGGCCGATTTCAGCCAGGTTATAGCGATATTCGTCATAGCCGGGATGGTCCGATTCAATGCCGTTGACCTGCTCCCGCAGCTCCGATTCCAGCGCCTCATAATCTGCATCCGCACCGGTCAGGTCCTCATCCTCAGCGGTAAATGACGTGCCCAGCACGGTGTTGCCCATGCCGTTCATCATCATGGAGCAGGACGATACGCTTCCTGCAATCACCATTACCAGAAGTCCTGCGCAGGCAGCAATCACGATCACATGCGCATGCGACTTCACGGTCTGCAGCAGCTTATCCATCACAGTCCTTGCACTCTCGGCAGCCTTTTTGGTGCCGCTTGCCGCAGCGCCGGAGCCCTGGGCGGACTTTCCTGCCTTCATGGCGGCGTACTGCTTTTTGATTTCCTGCTTCTGCCGCCAGCGGGAGAAGGGATTGGAGGCTGCGCCGGGATTATCCGTCAGGGACTCCTCAAACATGAGCCGGATATTCTCCTTGTCCGCCTTTGCGTCCAGCTTCTGGGCCTTAGAATATTTCTTCAGCTTGTGCGCATAGGACGCCTGACCTGCAGCGCGGACCGTTCCCTCCGCAGAGCCCTCAGAGAACTGCGCTGCCTGTACACCGGTATTCTGATCCTCATTGCTGCTGTTCACAGCCTGATGAAGCTTACCGGAAAGAACTGCACTGCCGTTCGGCCTTCCCGGCTTTTCCGGTACTGCCGCTTTTCCTGCTCCAGAAAGCTTTTTGCCGCCTGTATCTGCAAATTTCAGTTTAGATTTTGGCTTCTTCGCTTCACCCCGAATCAGCCTGCGCTGCTTCTTTTTCTTTGCGGCATCCGCCTTTGGCTCTGTGGACTGCGCTTTTCTTCGCCCCTGACACAGCGTATTGTCTGCGCCTTCACGCTCCTGCCGAAGCTTTTCTCCGGCAGGAATTTTCTTTTTCGTATCCTTTTCCGTCATGCCTTGGCCTCCTGCACCTCAGAGAGCTTGGTGGTCATGATGCGGTACAGCTCAAGATCTGTCGGGAAGTGATCCACGAAGGGAAGAATGACATTTCCGTAAAATAAAAGGCCCTCGCCTTCACCCGACTGGGTGACATACGAGAGCTGATGCGGAGAGATATTGAGCTGGTTGGCCAGGATCTGCCGATCACCGGCAGCCTGATTCAGCATGATGATAAAATCGGAGTTTTCAAAGATGTTTTCGACCTCTCGGGAGGACAGCAGGTCCTTGACGTTCTGCGTGATGCCGGTCGGAATGCCGCCCCATTTACGGAAGCGCTTCCAGATCTCGACCGAATAGGCCGCTGTCTGCTCCTCCTTCAGAAGCAGGTGGAACTCATCCATATAGTAGCGGGTTGCTTTACCGGCGCTGCGGTTTGCTGTGACACGGCCCCAGACTTGGTCCTGCACCACCAGCATGCCGATCTTCTTCAGCTGCTTGCCAAGCTCCTTGATGTCATAGCAGACGAAACGATTCTGCACATCCACATTGGTGCGGTGATTAAACAGATTCAGAGAACCGGTGACATAGATTTCAAGTGCCGTTGCTACATGCTTGGCTTCCTTTTCCTCCTGCGCAAGAAGTGCCTCATAGAGGTCCTGAAGGATCGGCATGTTTTCCGGCTTCGGATC
>R04__coassemble_608_pt1 | contig 12683 bp, 12 predicted proteins | sample R04__metabat2_high_PE_020 | metagenome-assembled genome bin R04
GGGTATTTTTATATTTACATTATAATATTTTTCCGTCTTTCTGTCAATATGAAAAGGGGAATTGCGGTTTCCGGCGGCCATAAATTATTTCGTTGTGGTCAGGGTAAAGGTGAAGGTGGTCAGCCCCTCCCGGCTGGTGACGGTAATGTCCTCACCGTGGGTGCCGAGGATGGTTTTCACAATATATAGGCCGAGACCCACACCGGTCTTGTCCATGCTGCGGGATTTGTCCGATTTGTGGAAGCGGTCAAAGAGCAGGGGCAGCTCCTCCGGGGAGATGGTGGGGCCGGTGTTGGCGATGGAAACATTGGCCTTTCCGCCGGAGACCCGGAGCGTAATCTCCAGCGGGGTCCCGACATCGGCGAATTTTACTGCATTTTCAATCAGGTTGTAGATGACCTGGGTGATGGCGTCCTCATTGGCCATGACATAGATGTCCTTTTCGGGCATGTCCACCTGGACATCCAGTTCCTTTTCCTCAATCCGCTGCTCAAAGCTCAGGAGGGTCCGGCCGATGGCCTCACTCAGGGAGAAGCGGGCCTTCAGGATTTCCTCGCCGGTCGCCTGGAGACGGGAGATGTCCAGCATGCTGCGGACCAGGCGGCTCAGGCGTTTGACCTCGTCGGAGACGGTCTGCATGTAGTAGCGGTACTTCTCCTTGGGGATGGTGCCGTCCAGCATGCCGTCCATAAAGCCGCCGATGGTGGTCATGGGCGTCTTGAGCTCATGGCTGACATTGGAGATAAACTCCTGACGGAGATTTTCGGAGCGCTGGAGGGAGGAGGCCATGTTGTTAAAGGCGTTGGCCAGATCCGCAATGTCGTCGTCATCATATTCGTCGGTCTCAATCCGCACATTAAAGTCCCCATGGGCAAACTGGCGGGCGGCGCCGGAGAGCTGGCGCAGGGTCCTTGTCCGTCTGCGGGAGAAGATGCCCGTAAAGAGCAGGGCGATGACCAGCACCACGCAGGCCGTCAGCATGAAGAGCTCGAAGATCCGCAGCATCATATCGCTGACATCCTCCGTCTCTGAGGAGACGATGGCATAGCCCAGCTGGAGGGAGGTCTGGCTGCTGTAGATGGGGACGATCCAGGCGAAGCGCTCGTTTTCATAGATGCCGTCCAGGCTGCTCCTGGCATAGGCGGAGCCGGAATTGACGGCGGTGTGGAGGAGCGTGTCTGAGACATAGCGGCCCAGATGCTCGCAGTAGAGGGAGCCGCAGGAGCAGAGCATGACCTCCCCCTCCGTGTCGCAGAGGAGGACATCCGTCCCGCTGACGCCGGCCCCATAGGTGATGGTGAGCCGGTCATTCCAGTTGTCAATCTCGTCCAGGGAGCTGACTGAGCCAACATATTCCGCCACGGCTTCGGCGCCGGTGGAGAGGGAATTTTTCTGCTCCCGTATGGTGTAGTTATAAAAGAGGGAACAGAAGCTGGTCCCCAGCAGGATGATGCTGAGCAGGATCATCCCCGCGGTAAAGCTGAAGGTGCGGGAGAAGGAGCTGCTCATGTGCCGGAGACCTCGAACTTATAGCCGACACCCCAGACGGTCTTCAGGGCCCAGCGGTCGCTGACCCCCTCCAGCTTTTCTCTGAGCCGCTTGACATGGACGTCAACGGTCCGGCTGTCGCCGAAATAGTCAAAGCCCCAGACCTCGTCCAGGAGCTGATTTCTGGTGTATACCCGGTTGGGGCTGGAGGCCAGATGGAAGAGAAGCTCCATCTCCTTGGGGGGCGTATCCACCTTTTTCCCGTCCACAATCAGCTCAAAGGCGTCCATGTCGATGACCAGCTTGTCAAAGGTCAGCTTCCTGGAGGCGGCGGCCGAAGCGGCACCACCGGTGGCGCGGCGGAGGACCGCCTCAATCCGGGCGAGGACCTCCTTGGCGTCGAAGGGCTTGGTGATATAGTCATCCGCGCCCATCTTAAGGCCGCTGACCTTGTCCCCGGTCTCGCCCTTTGCGGTGAGCATGATGACGGGGGTCTGGGAATCCTGGCGGATGTTCTTCAGCACCTCCCAGCCGTCCATGACCGGGAGCATCACGTCCAGCAGCACAAGGTCGGGCTCCACGGAGCGGAAAAGCTCCACGGCCTGGCCGCCATCCGGGGCGATATGGGTTTCATAGCCGTCCTTTTCCAGATAAAGATGCAGCAGGTCGGCAATGTTTGGGTCGTCTTCCACAATCAGAATTTTATTAGCCATTCTATATTCCTCCGAAGCGCGCAGAAGCTCTGCACGCGTATTTTTCCTCTTTCTATTATAGCCTCTGACGGCTATCTTTCGTAAAAATTCTGTGAATAAGCGTGAATTTTTATCGAATTTTTTCCCCGTTCAGGACGGCCCCGGTCAGCCTGTCCCCCCGGTAGCAGAGCTTCAGGGAGAAGAAGGGAGGCCTTTCCTCCAGAAGCTTCAGGAAAATCCGGTCCCCCTCCCACATGGGGAGGGCCAGAAGGTCCTCTTTTTTAATCCATTCCAGGACGCCCTCGTCGCATTCCTTAAGGCTGCCGCTGAAGGCGGAGGCGTGGAAGAGATGCATATATTCCGTCCCGTATTCCTCTGAGACAAAGGTGACGATGCCCCGATATTCGGGCGCCTTCAGGGTCAGGCCGGTTTCCTCCAGGGCCTCCCGCAGGACGCAGTCCTCCGGGCTCTCCCCTTCCTCGAATTTCCCGCCGATGCCGATCCACTTGTCCCGGTTCAGGTCCTTTTCCTTTTTAATCCGGTGCAGCATCAGGTAGCAGCCGTCTTTTTCAATATAACAAAGGGTGGTGTTGATACCCATAATCATCAGCCCTCCCGAATTATTTTCTCCCCCAGTATAACACAAAAAGCGCTTTGTGGCAATCCGGGAAAAACGCGGCACAGCCCGGATACAGGCTGTGCCGCGGATTTTAATGGCTTAAAGAGGCTGTGAGGAGGAGGCTGTCTTTGCATGATAATCGGCACATTGCGCAACAAATGCCCGTCCGATTGCCATGCTTTCGGGATTGCTCAAATAGGAAAATTCCGGATGCCACTGCAGGCCCATGATGAAGGATTGCTCCGGAAGGCAGACGGCTTCCACCAGACCATCCTCCGACAATGCCATACTCCGGAGGGGCGGAGCAAGGGTTTGGATAGCCTGATGATGATAGCTGTTTACCATATGCTCCCCCGCACCGATGATTGCAGCAAGGGGCGTGTCCGCGAGGACTGTCACGGAATGAATTCCGCGATCATAGGGCGGTGACATGTGGTGTTCAACAGGGGAAGGATGCTCTGCCGGGAGATCCTGATATAGTGTACCGCCCAGAAGGGCGTTCATAAGCTGAATACCGCGGCAGATTCCCAGAACGGGCATATCCAGCAGGATCGCTTTTTGAAAGAGATAGCCTTCCATAGAATCCCTGGGCAGGCAGGGGCTTCCGCACAGGGGGGAAGCGGCAGCGCCATAAAGCGCAGGCGCAACGTCATGCCCTCCGGTCATAAGGAGACCATCACAAAGAGTAAGGCAAGCATCCAGCGTGGAAGGATCCTGCGACAGCGGCAGCATCAGGGGCAGGGCACCGCAGCATTCTAAAAGCTCCATGTAGCCGGGCAGCATCCAGTAGCTTTCCTTTTCGTCATCGTAGAGCGGAATCAATCCAATGACAGGCTTCATAACTTTCCCTCCGAAAATATACTGATTTATCCGATGCTATCCCTGTTTTGCTGTGGGAGCGGAGACCTCGTTCCCCTTCAGGGAGGCGAGCAGATGGCTGAGCTTCATGTTTTCGCTGTAATCCACATCCAGCTCGACAATGCTTGGAACCGCCTGCTTAAAGGCCTCTTCCAATACGGGAATCAGCTGGTCGGCGCGTTCAATACGATATCCTTTGCAATGCATAGCCTCAGCCAGGAGCCTGAAATCGGGATTGCTGAAATCAACATAGCAACCATCTCCAAACTGCTCCTGCTCCTTCCACTTGATCAGACCATAGCTGTTGTCTTTCCAGATCAGCGTGACAAAGGGGACCTTTTCACGCACGGCGGCTTCCAGCTCCTGCATGTTCATCATAAAGCCGCCGTCGCCGGTTACCGCCAGCACACGTCTTTCGGGATAGAGCAGCTTCGCGGCAAACGCGCCGGGAATTGCAATGCCCATACTGGCAAAACCATTGGAAATAATGCAGGTATTTGGCTCGTAACAGTCATAATGCCGCGCAATCCACATTTTGTGGGCGCCGACATCGGAAACAAGAATATCCTGCCGCCCCATTACCTGCCTCAGGTCCCGCAGAATCCGGGCGGGCTTCATGGGGAAGCTGTCGTCCGCCTCCATTTTGTCATGATTTTCCTCGATTTTCCTGCGGATGCGGAAAGCGGCCTCCGGCTCAGATGTGCGGTGTGCAATCCGCAAAATCTGATAGAGGCTGTCATTGATTTCGCCCAGAACCTCTACCTCGGGCTCGTATAACTTATTGATATCGGCAGCGGTTGCCGCAATGTGAATGATGGTCATATCCTCCCGGGCTTCCCATTTCTGCGGCGCACACTCCACGAGGTCATAGCCGATGGCAATGACCATGTCGGCCCGGGAGAAGAGCTCGTTTACAAAATCCCTTTGTGGGATGCCGATTGTGCGGAGACAATAAGGGCTGTCCAGGGGAATTGCGAATGCTACAGTTTTTTGCTGCGTTAAAGAACCTTGCTGAGAAAATCGATGGTGCGGGCTTCTTTGGGGTGCAGAATTACCTCTTCGGGGCTGCCCTCTTCCACAATATATCCGCCGTCCATAAAGAGGACACGGTCGGCAACCTCCCGGGCAAAGCCGATTTCATGGGTGACAATGACCATAGTCATTCCATCAGCCGCCAGCTGTTTCATAACCTGAAGCACCTCGCCGACCATTTCCGGGTCCAGGGCGGAGGTGGGCTCATCAAAGAGCATGATATCCGGATTCATGCACAGGGCACGGGCAATGGCAACGCGCTGCTTCTGGCCGCCGGAAAGCTGGGCGGGATAGGCCTCCGCCTTGTCGGCAAGCCCGACCCGGGAGAGCATCTTCATCGCCTGCTCTGTGGCGGCTTCCTTTGTTGCCTTCTTGAGGTCGACAGGAGCGAGGGTCAGGTTGCGCATCACATTGAGATTGTGAAAGAGATTAAAGTGCTGGAAAACCATGCCAATCCGCTCGCGCACATGATTGATGTTTGTTTTTCTATTGGTGATATCATTGCCATCAACAATCAGCTCGCCGCCACTGACGCTCTCCAGCTGGTTCATGCAGCGGAGAAAGGTGGATTTTCCGCTTCCGGAGGGCCCGAGAATGACAACCACCTCGCCGGCGTAAATATCTGTGGAGATGTCCTTCAGAACCTCCAGATTGCCAAAGCTTTTTTTCAGATGCGAGACATGAATTTTTACATTATTCCGGTCAACGGCCATCGTTCAGCCTCCTCTCCAGATATTTTGCAAGGACGGAAAGCAGAGTAATTACAATCAGATACATAATGCCGACGATTGCCCAGGTCTGAAAGGAGAGAAAAGTATTCGCCTGAACATTTTTGGCGGTATTGACGAGCTCCGGGAATCCGATGACAGACAGAATGGAGGTGTCTTTTAAGGTGATAATAAACTGGTTGACGATGCTGGGGATCATGGTGCGGATGGCCTGGGGCAGGACCACGCGCTGCATGGCGCGCCAATAGGGCAGGCCGAGGCTTCTGGCGGCCTCCATCTGGCCCTTATCCACCGACTGGATGCCGGCGCGGATGATTTCGGCCATGTAGGCGCCGCAGTTCAGGGCCAGGCAGATGGTGCCGGCCTGGAGCGCGGTAAGGGTCACCTCGGAAAAGCCCAGAATATTGTTAAAAAGATAGGGCATGCCGAAGTAGACAAAAAAGGCCAGAACGATCATGGGGACGCCCCGGATCACGTTGACAAAAATCAGGGAGATGATGTTCAGCGGTTTGTTTTTTACGACGCTGAACATGCCGAAGATCAAACCGAGAATACATGCAAACAGCAGGCCGCACAGGGCCAGCAGAAGTGTCTGCCCCATAGCCTGCAGGAGAATGATGCCGTAACTTGTTAAAATGCGGGACAAGGCCTGTCAGCTCCTCTCTTTGATGGATGAGAGCGGGGCACGATTCGGTGCCCCGCTCTGTTACAGGGGTTGTTTAGCCGAGATATTTTGCGATGATTTCGTCATAGGTGCCGTTGGCCTTGATGTTGGCAAGCCCGGCGTTGAACATGTCGACCAGACTCTGGTTGTCTGCGGTGAAGACGGCGAAGCCGTAGGCGGCGGATTCGTTCCCGGTCCCATCTACGATTTCCATATCGATGCCGGTCTCCTTGATGTTGCTGGCCATAATCGGGGTGTCATCGATGCAGGCGGCTACCTGACCGCCGACGACTGCCTGATACATGGTGGGGGAGTCTTCAAAATAGACGATGTTGTATCCATAGTCCTCCGCCATGCCTTCTGCATAGCTGGCACTCATGGAGCCGGTCTTAACGGCAATATCCTTGCCCTCGAGATCTGCAAAGCCGCTGATGCCGGAGCCGGTCTTGACCGCCATGGACTGGTTGGCGTCATAATAACCGTCAGAGAAGATCCAGCCGGATTCCTTGCGCTCGTCTGTGATGGAGGCGCCGGCAATCATGCCGTCTGCCTGGCCGGCCTGACAGGCCGCGATCGAGGCATCCCAGCCCAGCACCTGGACCTCATATTCAAAGCCCTGGTCTGTGGCGACGGCGGCGAGGATGTCCATATCGATTCCGACAAAGTCACCGTTGTCGTCGGTATATTCAAAGGGCTTGAATGCGGTGTCGGTGGCAATGGTCCAGACCTTTGCTTCGCTGCTTTCGGCGGCGGAGGCGGCCTCAGCAACAGGGGCGGATGCCGCAACCTCGCCGGAGGTGGATTCGGCGGCAGAAGCTGCCGCATCGGTGGAATCGGAGCTGCTGCCACAGGCGCACAGGGAAGCAAGCAGGGTGAGCGCCAGGAGCATGGAAATCAGTTTTTTCATTTTGAATTCGTCCTTTCATTATGGCAAAATAAAAGAAAGACGCCAACAGCCTGCAAAAAAGCATCGCCGTTGACGTCTTTTGTCATATTTTAGCGCTTATTTATGAAATGTCAATAGATAAATTATGCAGTTTCCGCCTTTTGTGGATATTGCTGAATCAAAACAATCGGATACAGGGCCGCTTTGGATTATATAACCAATGCGGATGCCGATGCCTGAGCCATGTCAGCCTTCCATTCCCGCAAGCTGCAGGTCATAGAGCTTTTTATAGATGCCGCCCTGGGCCAGGAGCTCCTGGTGGGTGCCGGATTCCCGGAGCCGGCCTTTGTGCATGACCATGATGCGGTCCGCGTGCTGGATGGTGGAGAGACGGTGGGCCACGATGACGGTGGTGCGGCTCTTCATCAGGCGGGCCATGGCGTCCTGAATCAGGGCCTCGGTTTCCGTGTCGATGTTGGCGGTGGCCTCGTCCATGACCAGGACGGCCGGGTCGTGGGCCAGGGTGCGGGCGAAGCTTAAAAGCTGCCGCTGTCCTGCGGAGAGGGTGGAGCCGCGCTCGGTGACGGCCTCCTCATAGCCATGCTCCAGGGAGCGGATGAAGCCGTCGGCGTTGACGAATTCCGCCGCGGCGCGGATCTGCTCGTCAGAGATCTCCTCGTTCTTCAGGCGGATGTTGCCCCGGATGTTGCCGGTGAAGAGGAAGACATCCTGCTGGACCTGGCCGACGGCCTTTCTGAGGTCCGCGAGGGGGATGGAGCGGATATCGACGCCGTCGATGGTGATTCTGCCCTTCTGGATGTCATAATAGCGCCCGATCAGATTCAGGATGGAGCTCTTTCCGGCGCCGGTTGCCCCCACGAAGGCGGCGGTGGTGCCGGGCTCGATGACGAAGCTGACGTCCTTCAGGACCCATTCCTCCCCGTCGTAGGAGAACCAGACATGCTCAAATTCGATTCTGCCCTTTACCTCCGGCAGACTGACCGGCTCCTCCGGCGGCAGGACCAGAGGCTCCTCATCCAGCAGGGTGAAGATCTTCTCCCCTGCGGCCATGGCGGCCTGAAGGGTGGAGAACTGCTCTGTCAGAGTCTGGATGGGGGAATAGAAGGACTGGACATAGCTGGTGAAGATATAAAGGGTGCCGATGGTGATGGTTCCGGCGATGACCTGATGGCCGCCAAAGCCCAGGACGCTGGCAAGGGAGGCGATGCTGACCCAGTAGATCATGGGCTGGAAGGTGCCGTAGACCACAATCTCCCGGAAGTTGGAGCGGAAGAGATCCTCCGAGCGGCCGTCAAATTCGTGCTGCTTCTCCTTTTCCCGGTGGAAGAGCTGGATGAGCCGCATGGCGGAGAGATTTTCGGAGAGATAGGTGTTGAGGGCGGAGACCTTGGTCCGGGTGATGCGGTGGGTGGAGCGATAGAGCTTCGTAAAGACCGTGGTCAGCCAGAAGACCAGGGGCAGGAGGACAAAGGAGATGAGGGCCAGCTTCCACTGCATGAAGAGCATGACCCCGGCCAGCCCGATGATCATGACCACATTCTTGACCATGTTGACCAGGACAGAGGAGAAAAGCTCGTTGATGGATTCCACGTCGTTGGTGACTCTTGTGACCACCCGCCCCACCGGGGTGATGTCAAAGAAGCGGAGGGAGAGCCGGTGGATGTGGGCGAAGAGCTCCTCCCGCAGGGTCAGGATGATGTCCTGGCCGGTCTTCTGCAGGAGCCACATCTGCAGGGCGTTGCAGGCCGTCCCCAGAAGGAGGAGGACAATATAGATGACAAAGAGCCGGACCACCGCGGAAAAGGCCGCGCCCTCCGTGATGGCATCCATGGCATCGCCGATGAGGATGGGCCGGACCAGGGTGGTAACCGTGACAATCAGGACCAGGAACATGGTCAGGGCCATGGTGCCGATGTGGGGTTTTAAGTAGCGGAGGAGCCGCAGGAATACATTGGGATTATTCTTCTGCATGGAGGGCCTCCTTTTCCGCCTGCAGCTGGTACTCCAGATGCTGCTGTTCGAAGAGACTGGTATAGCGGCCGCCCAGAGCCAGGAGCTCCCGGTGGCTGCCGGCTTCGGCGCAGACGCCGTCCTCCAGGACCAGGATGCGGTCGGCCGCTTCCACCGTGCTGATCCGGTGGGCAATGAGAATGGTGGTCTTCCCCCGCCGCATTTCCTTCAGAGCGGCCAGGATTCTGGCCTCGGTGTCCGTGTCGACGGCGGAGAGGGCGTCATCGAGGATGAGGATTTCCGCATCCTTCAGGAGGGCCCGGGCGATGGAGGTGCGCTGCTTCTGGCCGCCGGACAGGGTCACGCCCCGCTCGCCCACCACAGTGGCATATTGTTTGGGGAAGTCCATGATGTTGTCATGGATGTCCGCCGCCTTTGCGGCATCGGTCACCCGGTCAAGGTCCGCCCAGCGCTGGTCCAGAGCGCTTTCCCGCTCGGTCATCTCCTGCTCGACCCACTCCGCGGCGGCGTCGCTCTGGTGGATGAAGATTTTATATTTCTCCTTTGGCTCCGGGGGCATTTTGTCAAGGGTTCTTATGCCAAAGGCGATATTGGCCTGGAGGGTGTCGGAGAAGAGAATGTTCTCCTGGGGCACCACAGCGATGTTCTCCCGCAGGACTGCCAGGGGGATGCTGCGGATATCCCTGCCGCCGATGAAGATCTGGCCGGGCTCCGCATTATAGAGTCGGCTCAGGAGAGCGGCCAGGGTGGATTTTCCGCAGCCGGTCCGGCCCAGAATGCCCACGGTGCTGCCGGCGGGCAGTTCGGCACTGAAGCCGTCCAGGACCGGGGGCAGGGCCTCGCTGTAGCGGAAGCGGAGGGAGCGGAAGGAGATATCGCCGGAGATGGACGTGATGGTCCCGTCCGTCAGGGCGTCGTCCGCGATCTCCGGGGTCTCGGAGAAGATGGATTTTACCCGCCCCCAGGAGGCGGTACCCTGGGAAACCATGGTGATGGATTCGCCGGCCGCCATCATGGGCCAGACCAGGGTGGTGACATAGGAGTTGAAGGCCACGAATTTGCCCAGGGAGATATCCCCCTGCAGGACCAGATAGCCGCCGTAGAGGAGGGTCAGGGCGGTGGAGAGGCCGATGAGTCCGTCCAGAATGGGGACGACAATGGCCCGCAGCTTCACCACATGGAGGTTTGCCTCCCTGGCCCTTTCGCTGACGGCCCGGAAGGCGGCCTCCTCCTTTTTCTCCTGGACAAAGGCCTTTATGATGCGGATGCCGGAGACGCTCTCCTGCACATGGTCACTGAGGTCGGAAAAGGCCGCCTGCTTCTTCCCATAGCGGGTGTTCATGGCCCGGCCGTAGGCGGTGCCGCCGAAGAGAATTACCAGCAGGGGCAGCATGGCCAGGAGGGTCAGCTTCAGATCCACATAGAAGATCATGCGGACCACCACCATGACCGTCAGGACGACAGCATCAAAGGTGGTCAGGATGGCGGGGCCCACCGCCATGCGGATGGCCTCCATGTCGTTGGTAAAGTGGGCCATCAGGTCGCCGGTCTTCCGGTGCTGGAAGTAGCGGGGGGAGAGACTGGCCAGATGGGAGAGCATCCGGCTCCTCAGGTCCCGTTCCACCCGGCGGGAGGCGCCGAACATCAGCACCCGCCAGCCAAAGCGCATAAAGGCGATGACGGTGGCCAGCAGGATGATGAGCGCGATGTCAATCATCAGGAGCTTCCCGGTCATGCTGCCGGCGGTCAGCCCGTCGGTGATTTCACCGGTGAGCTGGGGAATATAGAGCTCCAGAAAGTCCACGGCGGTCAGGCAGATGAGACCGCCCAGATACTGCCACCAGTATTTTTTCAGGAAGGAGAGGAGGGTTGGTTCCTTCATGTTTTCACCCCTGTAAAAGTCGTTTCATCAAATATATTTATCGGATCTATATTATGATCTATATTATATAGTATCATAGAAAAATTAAAATACAGAAATCATGCGTACTTTTTATTATATGCCCGCTTTCGGGCCCTGTCAAGCGGACTTTCCCGGTTGTATTCGGGCCGGAAATCCGCTATAATAGGGGCAGAAATTGGGGAGGTGAAGCGCATGCTCTATATCATGAGACACGGGAAGACCGACTGGAATGCGGAATATCGTCTGCAGGGGCGGACCGATACCCACTTAAACAGGGATGGCATCGCCATGGCTCAGGCGGCCGGCCGGAAATATCAGGATATCCATTTTGACGTCTGTTACTGCTCCCCCCTGGAGCGGGCCAGGAAGACGGCGGAGCTCTTTCTGGCGGGCAGGGACGTGCCGATTATCCCGGACCGGCGGCTCATTGAGATGAGCTTTGGCATCTACGAGGGGACGGCCAACTGCTATGAAATTCCCGACTGCCCCATGAATCTCCTCTTCCGCAGCCCGGAAAAATACCAGGCGGTGGAGGGGGGCGAGAGTCTGGATGCCCTCTATGCCCGGACGGGGGACTTCCTCAAAAACACCGCCGCGCCCCTTCTGGCCGAAGGGAAGGACATCCTGATTGTGGGCCACGGGGTCATGAATCTCAGTATCATCTGCCAGGTGAAGGGGCTCCCCCGCTCGGAATTCTGGTCCACCGGCATCGAAAACTGCCGCCTTCTGCGGCTCATTCCGCCGGAGGAGGAGCCGGCCGGCCAATAAGGCGCCCATATAAAAAGCAGGGCCCGAAGCCAAAAGCGGCTTCGGGCCTTTCTTTATGCAACTTAATCAATCCTCAAGGGCCATGATTTTGTTGACGCGGCGCTCGTGGCGGCCGCCCTCAAAATCGGTGGTCAGCCAGGTGTCCACAATCTCCTTTGCCAGATTCTCGCCGATGATGCCGGCGCCAAGAGCGAGCATATTGGTGTTGTTGTGGCGGCGGGTCAGGGAGGCGGAGAGGGGGTCGGAGCAGAGGGCGCAGCGGATGCCCTTTACCTTGTTGGCGGTGATGGACATGCCGATGCCGGTGGTGCAGATCAGGATGCCCTTTTCGCAGAGCCCCTCAGAGACGGCCCGGGCGGCGGGGATGGCATAGTCGGGGTAGTCGCAGCTGTCGGTGGAATCGGTGCCGAAGTCCCGGACATCATAGCCCTTTTCCGTCAGATATTTTTTGATGGTCTCCTTCAGGGCGTAGCCGCCGTGATCACATGCGATTGCAAGCATATTGGTATCCTCCTGTATATTTCCCTTATATTTTCTGATTTAACCCGGCAGGATCTGTCGGGGTTTTCTCTTTTCATAGATGGTGACATAGCGGAAGCCGCAGGATGCGAGGAGGGCATAGCCCCGGTCCAGCCCGTCGGCCATATGTCCCGGCTCGTGGGCGTCGGTGCCGATGGTGATGAGCTCGCCGCCCCGTTCCCGGTAGCGCCGCAGGATGTATTCGGGGGGCAGGGGCGTCCCGCCGCAGTTGCGGAAGCCGGAGGTGTTGAGCTCCAGAGCCTTGCCCTTTTCCACCAGAGTTTTCAGAATCTCATCCACCAGGTCGTCCCAGGGGCGCAGGTCCAGGTCCAGCCCCGCCCGGACAGCCAGATAGCGGAGGGGGTAGGTGAGATGGGCCAGGGAGTCAAAATAGTCCGTCCGGCTCAGCGCCAGCAGGTCCAGGAGATAGGCCTCCAGCAGGGGGGCGCATTCCTCCTTTGTCTTCGGGTGGATGTGGTAAAAATCCTCCCGCAGGTGGGCGTTGTGCATGGAGCCCAGGACGAAATCGATGTC
>R04__coassemble_713_pt1 | contig 11518 bp, 10 predicted proteins | sample R04__metabat2_high_PE_020 | metagenome-assembled genome bin R04
GCATCACCATCCCGTTTCGTATCCGGATCCTGAAGCAAAAAGGCAGAGTGAGCGGGCGCAAGCCCCCCCACTCCAAAATCTCCTTTGAGATTGGCTTTATTATATTACTTTCGTTTTTTCTTTTCAAGCCCTTTTCGGAAAATATCGGGGGCTTTTTATTGCGTATTTTAATATGAATCCGTATCTTTGACGATTTTCAAAAAAATTTTCGTTAATTTGAATAAAAATAGCATAATTATCACAAAAACGAAAAAAGCTATGATATAATTATCCTTAGTCAGACTCCCATATCTCAGGAGGAATTAATTATGGATGAAATGTACAATAACGCCCCGCAGGAAAGCGTCACGCCAAAGCCCGTCCAGAAGAAAAAATCCCGCATTAAGCGGTATCGTGCCATTGCCCGATATTCTTTGCTGGCTGCTCTTGTTTTCTTTATTCTGCTGATTATTTTTATCTCCCGCGCTTCCATTCAGAGCAGCCGGGTGAAAAAATTAAATAAAGCCTATGAGACATATCTGACCGGCGACCCCACGGGTCTCAGCGACATCCAGGAACTTGCCGAAAAGTATACCCCTGCTCAGATTGCCCTTGAACTGATCAATGGAAAAGAAACTGCCGAGGCAGAAGCTGCAGAGGCCCAGGCTCAGATTCAGACTTTTGGCGATGCACAGAGCACCGATGAAGAAACCGCTTCCACAGAAGAGGAAACGGTTGACCAGCCCTCCGACGAAGAAATTCAGGAACAGGTCAATGCCGCGGTGGAGCTCTGGGATGCCGAGTTCTTCTCTGACGGCAAGGCAGCTTTTGACGAGCTCTCCAAAGAAGACCTGCTTGACTTCTCCCCCACCTCTACTGAGGACAGCAGAGATGCAATCCTTTCCTACGGCGCTGTCTGCGGTATGCTGGAACTTTACGAGCGGGTCAGCACCACGCTGAGCTACAATGATCTGGTGCTCTACATGGCAGAGCCCTCTGCTTCCTCCGAAGGATACGATCTTTCAAAACCCGTTTTCTGCTATGAAACAAGCAGTGGTACCTACCTCTGTGCCTACAACGAAAGCGAGCATATGTATGCTTACTGGTGCAACAACGGGAACGCTTCCGCCACTGTGGCCGCCGCAACATCCGGAGAGAAGTATGATCTCCTGAGCGCCGGTACTGTAGTGACAATCCGCAACAAAATCCAGTCCGAATCCCAGGATGCTGAATAATCATTTTAAGTCTCACTCCGCAGCTCAGAATTCAATTGGGCTGCGGAGATTCTTTTCAAAGGGGTGTATTGATTGAATATATGGATTACCAGGCACGGTCAGACTGCGCTGAACCACAAAAAACTCATGCAGGGATTAACTGACGAGCCCTTGAATGACACGGGTCTCGCGCAGGCAGAAGCGATGCGAAAAATAATTGGCGATGTACACTTTGATGCCGTCTTTGCAAGCCCGCTTCAGCGCGCCATAAAAACCGCCTCTGTTATAGGCGGGGTTGATGCCGGAAATATTCTGATCGACAATCGGCTGATTGAGGTCAATTTCGGAAAATATGAGCTGAAGCCCTATCAGGCCATGGGGCCTGCCATGACGCTTTACTGGATGCTTCCGGAAATTTTTCCGGCGCCGGATACGGTGGAAACCATCCGCTCCATGGTGGACCGCAGCACATCCTTCCTGAGAGAGCTTGAAAAGAAGGATTATGAAAATGTTCTTGTGGTTTGCCATGGTGGAATTATCCGCGCCCTCTGTGGGTACCTGGAAGATCGCCCCAGGGGGATCAAATGGCGGCCCAAGCCCCACAACTGTGAGATACGTGTTTATGAATCTAAGGACGGGGCGCACCGCCTGATAAGGACCTGTCGTGAATCCTGAAATATGGTTTATTTTTCAAAAATGCACCGAAATTATTTGCACTAAGCTGTTGATATGCAAATAATTTCGGTGTATAATATTATATATCCTGTTGATCCTGAATAAGGAGGAGACACATATGACGGAATCTGAAAATCTTATGCGAAACAAACACCAGACTGACAAGAATGCTGCCGGCCAGATATCATTTGGATCTGTTCTTCAAAAATACCGAATAAGACAGGGACTCAGCCAGACCGACCTCGCGCTTAAATTAGGGAAGGCGCGGAATACCGTCACCAACTGGGAGCGCGGAATCAATTATCCGGATGTCCCGGTCATCAAAAGGCTATGCAGCATGCTGGAGATTCCTCTCTGCGAGCTTTTTAATCTCACTGAACCCGCTGATACACTTACCGACCGGGAAAAGCTGCTGCTTACGAATTACAGAGGGATGGAGGCTTCCGGAAAAAGAATCCTTGAACATATGGCCGAAGCGATTTTATCCGAGGAGCTCGATGCACATGATAACCGATTGAAAGAAGAATTTATGCTTCTTCCGCTTCACAGCACCCCTGCAGCAGCCGGCACAGGCTGCCCTTTTAATGACAGTCATCCGGAATATCGCTTTATTCGGAAAAGTCGCCGAAGCATGCATGCTGATGCAATTGTCAGTGTGAAAGGCCAAAGTATGGAGCCCGTTTATTTTGACGGTGACCTGGTCTATATCCGATACACCTCGGCGGCGGAAGAAGGCTGTGATTATGTCTGCTCAACGGCCGACGGTGCAGTCATCAAGCGCGTCAGGAACAGGAAGCTGTTTTCCGTCAACGAAAATCTCCCTTTTGGAGAAAAATACGAAGATGATCATGTCCGGGTACTTGGGCAGGTGATCGGCGTGCTGAACGGGGACGACCTTCCGTCTGAACATGATATTCCGATTCTTGAGACCCTTATGCAGCCCGAAATTGCAGAATTTTACCGGGAATTTAATCCGGACCTGTAAAACAAAGCCTTATTGTAATGGAAAGGAGATATGACACGGTGGAACATACAATGCTTGCCCGCAACAAGGCCGAACGAATCTATGTCCGGGTCATATCCTCTTTCGATATTACCGGATATATGCAGCCGGTTTCCATTGTCTGGCCGGATGGCAGGGTTTTTAAGATTGAAGAAATACGGGATTACTGTCCGGCAGAAAGCGGCAGCTCCGCCGGGACGCGCTCCTGCTTTACCATTGTGCTTAAGGGACAGGAACGATATCTTTTTTATGAGCCGGTAGACCCCAGAATGCGGCCGCGCATCGGAAGATGGTTTGTAGAAAAAGCAGGAGGAAGCGCATGAGTAAAACCCCCATATATATTGCAATCGACCTGAAATCCTTTTATGCCTCTGCCGAATGTGTTTCCCGTGGTCTTAATCCGATGACCACCAATCTGGTCGTTGCGGATATCTCAAGGACCGAAAAGACAATCTGCCTGGCCGTGTCCCCTTCTCTTAAGGAATGGGGAGTCCCGGGTCGTCCCCGGCTCTTTGAAGTTGTACAGAAAGTCCGTGAAATCAACGCCTCACGCCGATATCTGACGCAGCAAAAGCACCATATATCCGGTCGGGCCGATCCGGTGTGTCCGGCGGGAAAAAGCTTTGATGCGGAAGCGCTGCAAAATGACCCCTCTCTGGAGCTGGACTATATTACGGCACCCCCAAGAATGGCAATGTACATGGATGTTTCGGCCAGGATCTATCAAATTTATCTGAAATACATTGCGCCGGAGGACATCCACGTCTACAGCATAGACGAAGTCTTTATCAACGCATCTCCTTATCTGGAGCTATATCATATGTCCGCCCGGGAATTAACCGCCATGCTGATCCGGGATGTGCTGTTTGAGACCGGCATTACCGCGACCGCCGGAATCGGAACGAACCTCTACCTTTGCAAGGTCGCAATGGATATTGTGGCAAAGCACACACAAGCCGATAAGGACGGCGTCCGCATTGCGGAGCTGGATGAAATGCGCTACAGGGAACTGCTTTGGTCACATAAGCCCCTCACGGATTTCTGGCGAATCGGAAACGGCTATGCCGCAAAGCTTCAGGCCAATGGCATGTATACCATGGGAGATGTGGCGCGCTGTTCTCTGGGCGGCCCAAATCAAAAACACAATGCACAGCTTCTCTATCGTCTCTTTGGGGTAAATGCCGAGCTCCTGATTGATCATGCATGGGGCTATGAATCATGTACCATTGAGGATATTCGAAATTACCGCCCGAGCACAAAAAGCCTCAGCTCCGGCCAGGTCCTCTCTCGCCCTTATTCCTTCGAACAGGCCCGGCTGGTAACCATGGAAATGACAGACTTGCTTATTATGGATCTGGTTGAACAGGGGCTCCTTACGGATCAAATCACGCTGAATATCGGATATGACCGCGAGAATCTGAAAAATCCGGAGCAGGCGGCAATGTATCAGGGTGCAGTCAGAAAAAATCACTATGGTGTGCTGGTTCCCAAATATGCACACGGTTCTGCGAATCTGCAGCGGCACAGCTCCGGAACAAAAAATATTCTCGCGGCGGTTGACCGGCTTTTTAAGGAAATTGTCAATCCGGCCCTAACCATTCGGCGCATCAATGTTTCGGCGAACCATCTGGTCCCGGAGCACCTGGCACAGGCAGAGACAGAATATACCCAGATGAGTCTCTTTGACGTCGACGAAAGCCGGGATTTTAGCGACGAGAACCGCGAGCATAATCTCCAGATGGCAATCCTGGATATTCGGGAAAAATTCGGAAAAAACGCGATTTTGAAGGGCATGAACCTGAAAGATGGCGCTACTGCGCAAAGTCGAAATGTACAAATCGGCGGCCATAAGGCCTGAAAGGACGGTGTTCCATATGACCGGGCAAGAGGACGACTACTCTGATATCATTAATCTGCCGCGCCCAGAACAGCTCCCCTTTCCCAGAATGAGCCGCAGCAACAGGGCCGCACAATTCAGCCCCTTTGCCGCACTGAATGGATACGATGCTGTGATTGGCCGGGCAGAAAAAATCGCCGCAGAAAAGCAAAAAATGGCGCAGACAATCAAAACCGAGGCCGATGAAGCCTTATGAGTTTTCAGTCCTCCGAAGAAAGCAGAAAATACCGAAAGCGCCGATTTCGGTTACAAATATCATCAGCAATGATTCAAGGCCCCAGCTAAACTGTGCCGATATCCAGTCCAGAATGCCCACATCCAGGAAGCCGGGACCAATAAAGAACATATTCATCGTGCCGCCCGCCAGATTCCGGAAAATCAGATTCAGAAGAAGCGCAATTGCTGCCACAATCAGATACAGTCTCATCGCCGGAAAGAAGGACCTGATCCTGCGGCTCCCCTCTTGCGTGGCTGCTGTATAAAGGCCAAGAAATAACAGAATCGCGTGCCACAGGACCGACTGAAGCGTCAGCAGCAGATAGGAGTAAAAAGAGCAATACGGTATGGCAAAAGCAAAAACAGCGCCCAGGAGCCCGTATGTCATCAGGAAATCCCGAATGGTCTGCTGCCTTTCTTTACATAAAAAGGGATAGGCCAGGCAGAGATACATGGGGATACTGCAAAGCTGAAAAGGAAAATCAGACCAGGAATAACTTCCGCCACGCACGTAGGTCAGGAGGAATTGCTTCAGGATTTCCATCAGAAGTAAGATGATCCCACAGGTCGGGAAAAGAAAGCGCTTTACCGCTTTTTTATCCTTAAGCCGCCATGCAGAAAGTCCTGCCGTCAAAAGTGCGCCAAGAACAATGGCAAAATGGGACCATGTATAAGCCTGCGGCGCGGTCATCCGAATTGCCAGCAGTTCCATGAGCCGATTTAAATTCATAGCCTCTCCCTCAAAAACTTAAATTGATAAACCGGAGTCTCTGCAATTCAGAGGCTCCGGTTTTATATCAGGGTTTACAGGTGCATGACACGCGCCTTAATCTCCTTGGTCTTTCCTTCATTCCAGAAGTTCTCCCCAAGGTAGCCGCAGGTGCGTCTGGTAACGTTCATTTTGTTCTGGTCCCGATTGCCGCAATTGGGGCATTCCCACTCGAAATTATCGTTGATAATAATTTCTCCGTCAAAGCCGCAAACCTGGCAATAATCGCTCTTGGTGTTAAATTCCGCATACTGGATGTGGTCGTAGATATACTTTACCACATCCGCGAGGGCAGTAAGATTATGCCGCATATTGGGGATTTCAACATAGCTGATGGAGCCACCGGAGGAAATTGCCTGGAACTGAGATTCAAAATCGAATTTGGAGAAGGCATCAATCTCTTCGCGGACATCCACATGATAAGAGTTTGTATAGTAGCCCTTATCCGTTACATTGGGAATAATACCAAAGCGTTCACGGTCAATCCGGGCAAAACGGTAGCAGAGAGATTCCGCAGGTGTTCCGTAAAGCGCAAAGCCGATATTTGTCTCACGCTTCCACCGGTCGCAGGTATCCCGGAGATACTGCATCACGCGGCGGGCGAATTCTTCGCCCTTGGGGTCGGTATGACTGACCCCCTTCATCAGCATGGTCAGCTCATAAAGCCCAATATAGCCGAGAGATATGGTGGAATAACCGCCATAGAGATAAGGGTCAATGGTCTCCCCCTGCTCCAGCCGCGCAATTGCGCCAAACTGCCAGTGTACAGGGCTTACATCACTGCGAATTCCCTTCAGGGCATTATGGCGGCACATCAGGGCATCAAAGCAGATCTGAAGGCGCTCGTCAAGAAGCTTCCAGAAAGCATCCTCGTCACCGCGGGCCAGGATACCAATCTGCGGCAGATTCAGGGAAACAACGCCCTGATTGAAGCGGCCCTCAAACTTATAATTGCCGTCCTCATCCTTCCATGGAGCCAGGAAAGAGCGGCAGCCCATGGGTGCAAATACATTTCCCTCATAATTCTCGCGCATTTTCTTGGCAGAAATATAATCAGGATACATACGCTTGGCGGAGCATTTTACGGCAAGCTCCGTAATATAATCATACTTGCCGCCCTTCAGACAGTTGTTTTCATCCAGCACATAAACCAGCTTCGGGAATGCAGGGGTAACATAAACGCCGGCAGCATTCTTAATGCCCTCCAGGCGCTGGCGAAGAATTTCCTGAATGATCTGAGCATTTTCTTCAATATAGGGGTCATCGTCCTTGAGGTAAAGGAAAAGTGTAACAAAAGGAGACTGGCCGTTTGTGGTCATCAGGGTATTAATCTGATACTGAATTGTCTGAACGCCGGATTTAAGCTCTTCATTCAGCCGCTCACGTACGAGACGCTCGATAAGCGTATCGCTTACATTCTCCCCTTCGCATTCTTTCAGGATGCGGGCTCTGAATTTATTGTAGCTTTTTCTGAGATATTTTCCGAGATGAGAAATATCGACGCTCTGCCCACCATACTGGTTAGAAGCCACGTTGGCAATAATCTGGGTCATGACATTACAGGCAACCTGAAAACTCTTGGGCGATTCAATAAGTTTGCCGTTCATCATGGTGCCGTTATCCAGCATATCACCGATATTAATCAGGCAGCAGTTGAAAATGGGCTGGACAAAATAGTCCGCGTCATGGAAATGAATTGCACCCTCATCGTGAGCGTTGGAGATATATTCAGGGAGCAGAATGCGCCTTGTAAGGTCTCTCGACACCTCGCCCGCAATATAATCGCGCTGCGTGGAGGCGATCACCGTATTTTTGTTACTGTTTTCTTCAGCAAGCTCTTTATTAGTGTTCTGCAGAAGGCTGAGAATGCTTTCATCCGTTGTATTCTGCTTGCGAACAAGCGCACGGGTATAACGATAAATGATGTAGCTTTTTGCCAGAGCGTATCGGTTTGCTTCAATCAGCTTTGTCTCAACAAGGTCCTGAATATCCTCAACCAGAAGCCTCTGCTTGTGGCGCGTTTCAATGTAATGCGCAATGGCCTCTATATCGTCTTCTGAGATGCGGTCTTCTTCATCTACAGAAGCATTCGCCTTGTTGATCGCTATAACAATCTTATTGCGATCAAAATCGACCGCAGATCCATCTCTCTTAATTACCTGCATAAAAATTACCTCCCTGAGGCATGTGTGTAAAATATACCATACGGCCGGGCCGCAGGAAGTATTATAGCATAACAGAATAGAAAAGCAAGAAAAAAAACAACTACATTTAGTAACAAAAGAGTGAAAGAATCCCATATATAGTAAAAGGCAGCCACACTTGTGTGTGGCTGCCGGAAATATAAAATTCAGATACGGCTTGCAGCATCAAAGGCCATTCTGGTGGCAGTGCGGACGTTCTTTGCAACAACGCAGTCACCGATGGGCATAAACTCGGGAGCGGTGGTGCGGAAGCTCTCGGCCAGATCCTGACGGGGACGCATGCCGGAGGACATAACAACCGCATCGCAGGCAACAAACTGCTCGTTGCCTTCTTTATCGATAAAGCTGACACCTTCTGTGGTAATGCCGGTGCAACGGGCGCCGGTATAGATGTCGATGCACTTTTCCATCTTTCCGAGCATAACGCCACGGGTCAGATGGAAGGTCTCGGGGCAAAGCTCGGGAAGCATCTCGATAACGGAAACCTTCTTGCCCGCCTCAGCCAGCGCCAGGCCGGTCTCGCATCCGATTTCGCCGCCACCAATGAGGACGATCCTTTCGCCGATCTCATCCATGTGCTTATAGCACTCTTCCGCAATCATAACATTGGGGCCATCGGTCCCGGGGATGGGAGGAATGAAAGCATTGGCGCCAACAGCGGCCAGGACCCAGTCGGCTCTCTGGGCTTCAATCAGCTCGGGGGTAGCCTCGGTATTGAGAACAACCTTTACGCCCAGCTTGTTCACCATATGAATCTGATAGTTCATGAACTTGGCCAGATCATACTTAAAGGAAACCTGCTCAGAGAAGACAAGCTTACCACCAAGGCGGTCTGCCTTCTCATAGATGGTTACATCATGGCCGCGCTTTGCGGCAACGATAGCCGCCTCCATACCGGAAGGACCGCCGCCAATGATGACAACCTTCTTCTTATCGCCCACAGGGGGCACAAGATACTCAAGCTGATTCTCGCGGCCGACAGTGGGGTTGACAGAACATGCAAAGGCCTTGGTTGTGGGCTTGGAGTATTCCAGGCAGTGGAAGCACTTGATACAGGGGATGATTTCATCTTCCTTGCCGGTTTTAGCCTTAGTCGGCATTTCGGGATCGGCGATGGTACCACGAGCCATAGCGACAAAATCAGCGCCACCGGTGGCCAGGGTCTCTTCAATCAGCTTGGGATCCTGGAAAGCGCCAAGGGTAAGGACAGGCTGGGGCACACCAATCTCCTTAATGCGGCGGGCAAAGCGTGCATTCTGCGCGGGTTTATGGAAGATGGTGGGGTGCATAATGGCTTCGGTGCCGGGGATGGACATATTGCCCGCAGAAATATGGGCAATGTCAATACGATCACCCGCCATGTTCAGGAAAGCGGCAATATCCTCGGGCATAAGCTGCTTATCAGCATTGGGATAGCCAACCTGATCAGCAAGCTCACATCCGGAAATACGATACTCAATCAGGATTTTCTTTCCGACTCTCTTACGGATGGCATCCAGGATCATCAGCGGGAAGCGGCAGCGATTCTCAAAGGAGCCGCCGAATTCATCAGTACGCTTATTGAAGAGAGGGCTCATGAAGCGGTTGATGACGAGGCCATGACCGCCATGGATCAGAATGGAATCAAAGCCGACCGCAACAGCCTGTTCGGCAACATTTGCGTAATCCTCTGCAATGGCTTCCATAGCCTCACGAGTCAGCATGGGGCGCTCGGAACCATCAGGACCGGGCGTGCCGTCGACGGAGTAGAAGAAATGCTCGCCCTTGCCCTTTTCGCCGCCGGTCCATCCAGAGTAGAAGAAGGCAAGCAGCTCAACGGAGGCCTTTGCGCCGTAGAAATGCATCTGATCAACACACTTCTGCCAGTAGCGATGGTAGGTGGTCTGACGAAGGTCAAGATTATGCCAACCGGGACGGAAAGGTGCCTGGGAATTCATGTCATGGCCGGCAATGGTGACGGAAGCGGTGCCGCCTCTGGCCTTCTCCACATAATAGGCACGATAAGCGTCGGTAGGATAGGGCTCATCGGTCTGAAGCAGATGAGGGGTAGCCGGAGCCTGGAAAATGCGGTTCTTATAAACGACATTACCCACCTTATAGGGTGAGAACAACGTGGGATAATCAGGATGTGTCATTATTATCCTCCTTTTCAGATATTGTGTCTATTTTACAGGATTAAGTTTCCGATTTCAACTGTTTTGAAATGCAAAAAATGCACTGAATTATGCGAAATCATTCGACCGGGTATTAAATATATTCCCGGGTAGGCAAAAGCTCCTGTTTTAAAATCAGAATATTTCTGCCTTCCCGCTGAATCACCTTAATTTCCTCCATATGATCAAGAACCCGATACAAGGTAGCACGGCTCATGTGGAGGCGTGTGGCAAAAGCGGAATAGGAGCAGGTGAGGTGTACGCAGAAGATGTCACCATGTTTCTGCTGATTGGCAGCAAGATACTGCAGAACTCTTGCCTCATTGGAGGATGTGGATGCAAGGCTGTTTTCCCATTTCAGCGTGTGAATCTGTCCGGTGAGAAAGTAAATGTAGCGCATCATAATTTCCGGGAAACGTTCAAAAATCTTCCGCATCTGGGAAGCGGGGATGATCAGCAGGCTGGTGTCGGTGTCGCTTCTTATCTCCGGCAGCCGAATTGGGTCTGAGCTGAAAAGGTCCAGCACACCAATTACAAAACCGGATTGGATTGAGATCATTGTAGCGCCATCATCGGCAAGGGTGTGCATCCGCCCCGACAGAGTCACTGCAATCACATGCTCCGGTTCTGAAGGAAGGACAAATACCTCCCCTGCCGCCACCATAACATGTGAGACATCCAGGTCCATGTCACATGTCAGCTCCTGGTATTTCTCCGGTGACATAAAATGAAAAAGAAAGGTGTTACGCAGAACCATTTTCTCTGTTTTGGAAAATGCCATTGAGACTCCCCTCCGCTCGTTTATATTCGCGCTTTATCTTATAATAAACCGAATAACAACAATCAAAATGACAATTAAAAGAACTGCAAGAAATACACCGCAGATTATGAATGGAAGATACTTCAGGATGAAATTTGTCGAATCAGACCGATCCGTTGTTACAACAGTCTTTGCGGCAGCAATCTGGGCCGAAACATCGGGTTCCACCTCGCTCGCAATCTGGTTTTCAGCCGCTATATCTGCCACAGGCGTATTATTCGCAGACATAATGACGTCGGAATCTGCAGGAGCGTTGTCGTCCGCAGCAGAAGCTTCATAAGCAGATTCAGCTGTTTCGGCGGATTCAATTGCTTCAGCAGATTCGGGGACATCCGATTCCGAAGAATCATCTTCCCCGGCAGAAAGTTCATCTTCCGGTATGCCCTCATCTCCGTATATTTCACGATAAGCCTCAGAATTTTCGTCCAGATTTTCTGCATCAATCGCCATCAGTTCTGAATCGTCATACTCATCCGTTGTCTCGGCCGGTCGTGTCTGAACGAAACCCTATTCCACAAGATCGTAATTTTCATAGACCCATTCATACAGATTGATTGTCTGTGCAAATGAGGATGTTCTGATAGGGCA
>R04__coassemble_735_pt1 | contig 11358 bp, 8 predicted proteins | sample R04__metabat2_high_PE_020 | metagenome-assembled genome bin R04
ACGGCGGCGAGTTGGCTCTGGACCGCTCCGTCACCACCATGTTCTATAAAGAGAACGTCTATCAGGAGGGGGGCCGCTACCGCTTCGGCATTGAAATCGACCCGGACAAGCTGGTGGATACCGGCATCTACTATGACGAATATGCCAAAGCCTATACCGGCGTCAGCGACCGCAGCGAGCTGAGCGATTTGATTCCCCGGGAGGACTACGCTGTGGAGCATCTCTATTTCTATGAATACGACGGGGTCAACATGCTCCTGGTCCTGGATTATGACAAACAGATCGATGGGACCTGGGCGGACGGGACCGTCCGGGTGACCTTTGCCCCCATCGGCGTCTACTCCCTCTATATGGTCTATGATCTCTATGAGGCGGGCTATTCCGGGGAACTCTGCAATTATCTCATCGATGTGCGGGACACCCCCATCGACTACGAGGACGAGGACTTTAAGGATGCGGTCCTCTTTGCCCCCTTTGCCCTGGTCTTCCTGGTCGTCTCCATCCTGCTGACCATCTTCCCCACCTGGCACCCCACCTACCGCCAGCTGAGCAAATTTGCCCACACTCCCCAGAAGGCCGCAGAGCGCGTGGATGCCAACTATGAGGAATTCGGCATTGTGGACAAGCAGAAAAAGACCTGGTTCCTGGAGGACTGGCTGGTGACCCGCTCCTTCTTCAAGCACGGCATTGAGAAAAATTACCGAAAACAGAAAAATTAAATTCCCGCAGGGGATTCATCGAGAGGAAATCAAGACATGAACGAAATGTTTCTTTTGAAAATGGGCGAGATCGTCCTGAAAGGCCTGAACCGGGCCACCTTCGAGGGCAAGCTCCACAGCAATCTGAACCGCCGGCTGAAGCCCTACGGCAAGTTCAAAATCCGCCTGCTCCAGTCTCTGGTCTATGTGGAGCCCGAGGATGACGACTGCGACATGGACGGCGCCTGGGAGGCCTGCGGCCGGGTCTTCGGCATTGCGACCCGCTGCCGGAGCCGGGGCTGTGAGAAGGATCTGGACGCCATCTTTACCGCCTGCAAGGAATATCTGGGCCCTGACCTCCAGACCGCAAAGAGCTTCAAGGTGGAATCCAAGCGGGCTGACAAACGCTTCCCCCTCAACTCCATCCAGCTCTCCCAGGAGATTGGCGGCCGTCTGGCGGAGGAATATCCCTGGGTGGAGGTGGATGTCCACAACCCCGAATATGTGGTCCATGTTGAGGTCCGTGAGGACCGGGCCTATGTCCACGGGCCCGCAGAGCCCGGCGCAGGCGGCCTGCCCATCGGCGTGGGCGGAAAATCCGCCCTCCTCCTCTCCGGCGGCATCGACAGCCCCGTCGCCGGCTATATGATTGCCAAGCGGGGCGTGGAGCTGGAGTGCGTCCATTTCTTCAGCTATCCCTACACCTCCGAGCGGGCAAAGGAGAAGGTCATCGACCTGGCAAAGATCATGTCCCGCTACTGCGGAAGGATGACCGTCCATGTGGTGGGCTTTACCAAAATTCAGGAGGCCATCCGGGACAACTGCCCCGAGGAATACTTCACCATCATCATGCGCCGCATGATGATGCGCATTGCAGAGAAGCTTGCCTACAAATTCGGCTGCATGAGCCTGACCACCGGCGAGAGTCTGGGCCAGGTGGCCTCCCAGACCATGCAGGCCATGATGGTGACCAACGCCGTCTGCACCCTCCCTGTCTTCCGCCCCGTGGTGGGCATGGACAAGGAGGAGATCATCACCATCGCCCGCAAAATCGACACCATGGAGACCTCCATCCTCCCCTACGAGGACTGCTGCACGGTCTTCACCCCCAGACACCCCAAGACAAAGCCCGTCCTCAGTGAGATTGAAAAGGCCGAGACCGCCCTGGACATTGACGCCCTGGTGGATGAGGCCGTGGAGGGCACCGAACCGGTGTATATCAAGGTTGCAAAATAAGATAGACTACGAAAATGCCGCGGCGCTGGTCCGCCGCCTGAAGGCGGAGGGAAAAACCATCACCTGTGCCGAATCCTGCACCGGCGGCCGCATTGCCGCCGCCATCACCGCGGTCCCCGGCTCCTCCGCCGTCTTCCCCGGGAGCATCGTCTCCTACTGCGATGGGGTCAAGCATGGGCTTCTGGGCGTCCCGGAGGAGCTGCTGCAAAGCGTCGGCGCAGTGTCGGAGGATGTCGCCCGGGCCATGGCCCAGGGCGCCGCAGGGGTCTTTGGCACGGACCTGGCCCTCTCCGCAACGGGCATCGCCGGCCCGGATGGGGACGGCAGCGGCAAGCCCGTGGGGACGGTCTGGCTGGGTATCTTCTGCCGGGGGAAATGCCGGGCGGAATGCCATGTCTTCCCCGGGGACCGGGCCTCTGTCCAGGCGCTGGCCGCCTCCCGCGCCCTGGAGATGGCCCTGGAGGCCCTGGATAAGGGCTGATTGGGGAGGCATATATTCCCCGCCTTTTTCAAAATTTTCCATGGAAATGCCGGCTTGACTTTTTGAAAAATCGCTGATAAAATAAGGAACGCTGAGCAGCTTACCGCGTAAGTCCGGGCAACCCCGGATTTACGCGGTTTTTTTGCATATCCGCAAATTTTTATATCGGAGGTCTTTTCATAATGGAAGAAAAGTCAAATGCCTTTCTCGAAAACGAGAAGCTGGGCACCCTGATGCGGAAATTTTCCATTCCCTGCATCATCTCTCTTCTGGTCGCGGCCCTTTATAACATCGTCGACCAGATTTTTATCGCAAATGCCACCTATCTGGGCTCCTACGGCAACGCCGCCAATACCGTCATCTTCCCCCTGACGGTTGTTGCCCTGGCCATCGCCGTCATGATCGGCGACGGCTGCTGCGCCTTTGTCTCCATCGCCCTGGGCGCGGGGCGGAAGGACGATGCCCATAAGGCCGTGGGCAGTGCCGTAATCCTGACCATCATCGCGGGCCTTGTGGTGATGGCGGTCTATCTCATCTTCAGCGACGCCATCATCACCATGTTCGGCGGCAATGTCAACGAGGAGACCTTCCTCCAGGCAAAGGAGTACTTCTTCTACATCACCATCGGCATCCCCTTCTATATGTTCGGCCAGTCTCTCAACCCCATCATCCGCTCGGACGGCAGCCCGAAATTCGCCATGGCCTCCACCCTGGCCGGTGCCGTCTTCAATATCATCTTTGACCCCATCTTTATCTTTGTCTTCAAATGGGGCATGATGGGCGCCGCTCTGGCCACCATCGCCGGCCAGATCATCACTGCCCTGCTGGCCATCTGGTATCTCTTCCACTTCAAGGCCGTCCGGCTCCAGAAGAGCAGCTTCGGCATCCATCCCGCTCTGGTAAAGCGCTACATCCCACTGGGCATCACCAGCTTCCTCTCCCAGATTTCCCTGGTGGCGGCCATGGCAGCAATCAACAACATGATCAGAAAATACGGCGCCATGGACCCCATCTTCTCCCAGGAGCAGTATGCCCAGATCCCCATGGCGGTGGTGGGCATTGTCATGAAGTTCTTCCAGATTGTCATCTCCATCGCCGTCGGCCTGGCTGCAGGCTGCATTCCGGTCATCGGCTATAATGTGGGCGCCGGCCGGAAGGACCGGGCCAAATCCCTCTATCTCAGGATTCTCCTGACCGAGACCATCGTCGGCCTGGTGGCGACCCTGATTGTGGAGTGCTTCCCCCGCCAGCTCATCGGCATCTTCGGCGCCTCCAATGAGAGCAGCTACTATACGGATTTCGCCGTCAAGGCCTTCCGCACCTATCTCTGCCTCATGGTCTTCTCCACCTTCAACAAGGGCAACTTTATCAGCCTGCAGGCCCTGGGCAAGGCGCTGGCCTCCAGCCTCATCTCCCTGGTCCGGGAGGTGGTCTTCGGGGTCTGCTTCGCCATCATCCTCCCCGTCTTCATGGGGCTTGACGGCGTCCTCTGGTCCATGCCCCTCTCCGAGGCCCTGACCTTCATCATCGCCCTCTTTGTCATCCGCGTCATCCTGAAGGAGCTCTCCACCCCCGACGGCGAAAAGCTCCCCGGCGCGTAAATCCTGCCCGGATATTCATCCCCATATGCCGGGAATCCCGCCGCACCCCGTTTGCGGGCGGCCGCGGGTTTTTTTGCTCTTTCGTTTTTCATTTACAGCAGCATGGCGGCCCGGCCGTCCCCACCTGGGCGGCGTGCGCCATTCGACGGAAATATTTTTCTTTACTATTCGGTCCGAATAATGTATAATTTTTATTATATGTTGATTCAGGCAGGAGGATGAAAGGCATGGAGGAAAGAAAAGGACGGATTACCTTCAGCAGGGCCGGTGGAACAGCGAGCGCCGAAAGCAAAACCGCAAAGCTGTCGATTCCGGTCAGCTGGCTTCGGGAAATGGGGCTCGATTCTGAAAATCGCAGGGTCGTGCTCGGTTTTGACGGGGAAAAGATTGTCATTCGTCCCGAGGAAACATTAGAAACCTTCTGCCGGAAACGGCTGCGCCTTGGGCATCGGGTGATGTCTCTACTCTACTATGATCGGGACCAGCTCTGTACGCGAATCTGCGCCGACTGGACCGACAGGGCCCTGCGTTATGAAAACGAAACTGACGACCCGGTCAAAACTGCCTTCGGGAAAACGGAAACACCGTCCTGGCAGGATTTTCTCTCTTTTCTGGAAGAACGCTGCATTCCCCGACAGCGGGGCGGGCTGCGGGAATATCTGGAGACATTCGGCCTGAACGAATATGATCCAGTCGCCATCATCGAAAAAACCGGCGGCCGCATGGCGGAGGACCATCAGCACATTGCGCTTGAGGTATTAAATAATGAGCATTGATTTTGTAAGCAATGAACGTATCGCGGAGACCTCATCCAAGGGGAATCAGGAAAAGTGGTGCATGGATGGCCGCTGGTATAAGCTGGACGAAAGCGGATACGAGGCCCTTGCGGAGGTTATGATCTCCCATCTGCTGGAAAAAAGCAATGTGGAGACGGAGACCCCTTTTTTCTTTGTCCGCTATCGCATGGAGCGCATGCAGGTACACAGGCGGGAACGGACCGGCTGCTCCAGTGAAAGTTTTATGAAGAATGAGCAGAACATCATCACGCTGGCACATTTGCTGCGTCAGGTGGACCCGGATTACGGAAAAAAACTGCAGCGGCTTTCCGGCGACAGCAAAAGGCTCGCCTATCTGGCCGATGAGGCCGCAGAGTATACCGGGCTCTCCCTCTTTCCGCAATATATGGCACTGTTATTTGAAATCGATTCTCTTTTCCTCAACGACGACCGCCATCTCAACAACATCGCCCTGCTGGAGCAGGATGGAAAATATGATTATTGCCCGATTTTTGACAATGGTGCCGGGCTTCTGTCGGATTTGTTCCGGTCGCCCATGGACATTGACCCCCGGGGGCTGATTTCCTCGCTCCGCGCCCGTCCCTTTGACATGACCTTCAACCGGCAGACGAGTGCAGTACGCCGTCTCTGGGGCAGCCAGCTCAAAATGCCGCATCTGGAACGCAAGGCCCTGACAGAGACCCTCGAACCCCTGCTCCCCTATTACAGCCCTCGCATTCGGGACGTCATCTCAGACCGGGTCTGTGAATGCATTCTCCTGCGCCAGAAGGCAATGGGGTTCTGATCACGCGGACATTACCCGTAAAAATTCCCGCGACAGCTCCTCCGGCTGCCGCGGGTGATTTTTCGCCGGTGAAATTTCATACCTGTGCAAATATCAATGACTGTTGCAAGTTGGCAGCTTCAAAATTTATGATAAAATGATACTGCACTTTGGATTATCATAAATTTGGAGTATGCCCATCACTCCATAGAGCGGCAGAAAGTTGCAGACGGATTGTGCCGGGAAATGTTTGCCAATGCCGGGGGAATGGGTTATAATCAGAGCAAACAAAAAAGGAGGACATCCGATGTCTGTACATTCCAATCTTTCCGCAACTGAGGCGCTTGACCGCCTGAAACAGGGAAATCTTCAGTATATTCATTCCCGTTCCAATCCCGGAGATATCTCTCCGGAGCGCAGAATGGAAACCGCCGAGCATGGGCAGCATCCCTACGCGGTCGTGCTCTGCTGTTCCGATTCCCGCGAAATACCGGAGAGCATTTTCACCGCCGGTATCGGGGAACTGTTTGTGATCCGGGTGGCGGGGAATGTTGTCGATGACCAGCAGCTTGCCAGTGTCGAATATGCTGCAGATCATCTTGGCTGCCGGCTGGCGGTCGTCATGGGCCACAATCACTGCGGCGCGGTCGGGGCCGCGCTGGAGCATGCACAGGGGGGACATCTGCGCTCGCTCATCGACCAGATTCAGCTCGCAATCGGAAGCGAAAGCGATGAATATAAGGCGTGCTGCCTGAATGTTCAGCGCAGCGTCTCCCTGCTCCGCCAGGATGTAGAACTCCAGGCGCTTCCCCGGGAGGAATTCCGGGTCGCCGGGGCAATCTACCATCTTGAGGACGGCCATGTTGAATTTCTGAATGACTGATCGTGACAATCTGCCGATCCCCAGCAATCTCATCTGATATATGTCCGCCATACCATAAACCGCAGACAGGCAGAAACCCGCGACAGCCCTTTTCCGGGCTGCCGCGGGTTTCTTGCTATATCTTATGCTTTCAGAATTCGTTGCCGGGGAATTTGGGGATGCCGTCGAAGCCCTTCTGGAGGTCGGCGTCGGTGGGGATATAATCAACCATTTTGCCCTCGTGGAAGGATTCATAGGCGGTCATATCAAAGTAGCCGGTGCCGGTCAGGCCGAAGAGAATGGTCTTCTCCTCGCCGGTCTCCCTGCACTTGAGCGCCTCATCAATGGCGGCGCGGATGGCGTGGGAACTCTCGGGCGCAGGGAGGATACCCTCTGTACGCGCAAACATTTCCGCAGCCTCAAAGACAGAGGTCTGCTCCACTGCGACCGCCTCCATATAGCCGTCATGATAGAGCTGGGACAGGATGGAGCTCATGCCGTGGAAGCGGAGGCCGCCGGCGTGGTTGGGCGAGGGGATAAAGCTGCTGCCCAGGGTGTACATCTTGGCCAGAGGGCAGATCATGCCGGTGTCGCAGAAGTCATAGGCAAACTTTCCGCGGGTAAAGCTGGGGCAGGAGGCGGGCTCTACGGCGATGATGCGGTAGTCCTTCTCTCCGCGGAGCTTTTCGCCCATGAAGGGGGAGATCAGGCCGCCCAGATTGGAGCCGCCGCCGGCGCAGCCGATGATGATGTCCGGTGTGATATTGTATTTGTCCAGAGCCGCCTTGGCCTCCAGGCCGATGACGGACTGATGCAGCAGGACCTGGTTGAGGACGCTGCCCAGAACATAACGGTAGCCCTCGTTGGTGGTCGCAACCTCGACCGCCTCGGAGATGGCGCAGCCCAGGGAGCCGGTGGTGCCGGGATGGGCCTCCAGAATCTTACGGCCCACCTCCGTGGTGGTGGAGGGAGAGGGGGTGACATCCGCGCCATAGACCCGCATGACCTCCCGGCGGAAGGGCTTCTGCTCATAGGAGACCTTGACCATGTAAACCTTGCAGTCCAGGCCGAAATAGGCACAGGCCATGGACAGGGCCGTGCCCCACTGGCCGGCACCGGTCTCGGTTGTGACACCCTTCAGGCCCTGCTTTTTGGCATAGTAGGCCTGGGCCAGGGCAGAATTCAGCTTGTGGCTGCCGCTGGTGTTGTTGCCCTCGAACTTATAATAGATCTTTGCGGGGGTCCCCAGGGCCTTTTCCAGATGGTAGGCCCGCATTGTGGGGGAGGGACGGTAGGTCTTATAGTAATCCCGGATTTCCTCGGGAATGTCCACATAGGCGGTATCGTCGTCCAGCTCCTGGGCGATGAGCTCATAGCAGAAGATGGGTGCCAGCTCCTCAGGCTTCAGGGGCTTCAGGGTGCCGGGATTCAGCAGGGGCGCGGGCTTGACCTTCATGTCGGCGCGGACATTATACCACTGCTTCGGGATCTCGGTTTCATCCAGATATATTTTGTAAGGAATTTTCATTTCACTCATGATTGTTTGCTCCTCTCGATTCGATGGGCTTATTATAATCGCCCAAAAGGCAAATGTGAAATGATAAATTCCAAAGGTGCAATAACTTTTGCTTATGGTAGCAGGTGGTCAGAGCGGGTACCGCTCTCCTGCTGCCCCATTCTTGTGTCCAAAAGCCATTTCCAGGCCGGGCGTACTGAAACTGGTATACCCTCACATTCGAGAACGGCCTCTTCACTGTTTGTGATAATTGTTCTGTGCGCAAGACAATAATTGCATAATTTTGTTCTGCCAACATTCATTTTCGGCTAATTCCCCTGCTGCAGCAAAACCGGAAGGAAAAGTGGGACGAGCAAACCGCGCCCATCTTTCCTCCGGGGGAATATAAAACAGGCCGCCTTGCAGCGGCCTGTAAATATTATGCATACGGATTTTCTTCTGACTGCCGGACCTTTGCCCCTCAGCAGGCGGTGTCTGCCAGCACTGCGTCGGAGGCCATATAGCCGCTGGTCAGGGCCCAGGTGAACATGGACATGACGCGCTCGAGATAGTCGGAAATCGGGCCGGTGCCCAGCATCAGGCCGGAGGAGGTATCGCCCACGGCATAGAGGCCGGGGATGACATTCCCCGCGGTGTCGAGAACGCGGCTGCCTGCGCCGACCTTGATGCCGCCGGAGGCATTCTCCTGGAAGAGCTTCTCATAGAAGGCGTAGTAGGGGCCCTGCTCCATGGCCTTCATGAACTGTGCGGGCTTGCCGAAGGCGGTGTCCTTGCCGGCGTGGCACATGTCATTGTATTTCTTTACCTCGGAGACGAAGGTGTCAACGGGCACGCCCATCAGGACGGCCAGCTCCTCCAGGGTGTCAGCCTTCTTGACGGGGATGTCCATCTTTGCCTCCGCGTCGATCTCTTCCTGATAGCGGGCGATGATCTCCCGGTGTTCGGGGTCGGAGTGGGGGCCTGAGCCGCTTGTCAGGCGGGCCGCCACAGCGTCCAGGGTCCCCTGGTCGTAGATGGCCCATGCCATTCTGCCGGGCTGCTTCAGGACCTCGAAGCGGAGGCCCATGGTGTTGTCCTCTTCGGTGGCCCAGCGCTTGCCGTCCCGGTTGACCAGGAGCACCTCCGGCTCGCGGGTGATGCAGACCGCGGCGAAGCTGTAGGGGTGATGGGCGGGGCCGAGAATCATGGCCTTGGCATTCTTCCAGTCGATCTCCGCGCCGAGCTTTTCACACATGGTGATGCCGTCGCCGGTGCAGGTGGGGACGGAGAAATAGTGGAGCGGCTCGGGGCAGTTGGGAATCTCCGGGTTGGCCTTTGCCAGATATTCGGGATTGTGGGAATAGCAGCCCGTGGCGATGATGACGGAAGGGGCTCTGACGATGACCTCGCCGCCGCCGTCCTCCGCCCGGACGCCGGAGACGCGGCCCTTCTCGTCCTTCAGGATTTCCTTTGCCTCGTGGGCAGTGAGAATCGGGATCCCCAGCTTTTTGCACTGGGCCTCCAGCTTCTCGATGATGAAGGAGCCCATGCCGCCGGGGCCGATGGAGGCATCGATCCGCTTATATTTTGTGCCGGTCCTGTTCTCGAACATCATGCCGAGACCGCCGAAGGGGGTGGGGCCCAGGTGGAAATCCTCCCCGCAGTCGCACTCCTCCACCAGCCAGTCAGTCATGTAGCCGGAATCGTAAATGGCCTCTCTCGCCAGCTCCAGGGGGAAGGCGTTTTCCGTCTTCTCCATCAGCTCCGCGACGGTGGCCTCCCGGCGGTCCGGCTGACCGGCCTCCGCCTCAGCTTTGGTATAGTGGCCGTGGAAACCGCTGGCATACCAGGTGTTGCCGCCGACCTCCCGGCTCTTCTCCAGCACGATGACCTTTTTGCCGCGCTGGGCCAGTCTGGCCGCCGCCAGAAGACCGCTGCCGCCTGCGCCGCAGACCACAACATCGGCGGTATATTCTGTCGGCGCGTGGGGTGCGGGTGCCTCCGCAGAAGCGCCGGGCAGCGCGATGGCGCAGTTGTGGCAGTTCTTTGCGCAAAGGCCGCACTCGATGCATTTCTCGGGGTCAATCCAGTATTTCGCGTTTTTAAAGGAAATTGCATCGACCGGGCACAGCACCCGACATCGATGGCAGCAGGAACAGTTGGGCTGATTGATTACATAAGCCATGATTTTTTCCTCCCAGATTTCAGATTGACAATATAATAGAGGAAATTTCCCCTTTGCGCAACTTAAAATTCTGCAAAAGACTATCGGAAATATTGATAGGGGTAAGAGGAATGGCGCATTTCAGGAGGAGATTTATTGTGCTTCGTATATTTTTTATGCCGGACAGGGTAAGGGAATCTTCGGCAGCAGAAGATTGGCTGCACTGACCTGTTTCCTGCCTTCTTCCAGCCTGTTCTGCCAATTCAGTTCCCTCCGGAGGTCTGAATTGCATCAATAACAATTTCTGCGGCAAGCTCCCGGTAGCGGGCTGTCACGCTGATGCTGCAGGCCCTTATCCGGGGACACGGATATGCTGCGGACGCGCAGCCGGGAGGACATGGAAAACTTCTTATCCCTGGCCCGTTTTCACGGTATCCCGATCCCAGAGGAGGCAATCCGGGAATACGAGGCTCTGGGGCCCTTCACCGGGGTGATCTCCGAGCGGAACGCCAACCTGAGCCCGGATATTTCCATTTCCGCCCAGCTGCAGCCCCGATATGTGGCCGGCGGTCTCCACCGGCATGAATATTTTGAACTGGTCTGCGTCTGTCGGGGCAGCCTCCGGCAGACGATCTGCAACAAAACCATGGAACTGAAGACGGGAGACTTCTGTATCATCGCCCCGGATGTCTGGCACGATCTCAGTATCTTCAGTGACGCCGTTGTTATCTATGTCTCCATCCGCCGCAGCAGCTTTGACCAGACAATTTTCCGGCTCTTTTCTCCGGATGATGTGCTGCAGCACTTCTTTACCGGGGCCCTGTATGGGAAATCCGACTACCCCTATGTTCTCTTCCATGCGGGGGAGGATGATGACCTGCTGCGCCGGGTGCTGGAACTCTACCGGGAAAGCAATGCACCCGGTCTCTATACCGACCGGGTGCGCTTTTCTTACCTGTCATTAATCCTGCTGGGGCTGCTGCGGGACCATACCAAGGATCTGGAAACCGGTTCTGCCGAAATGCAGTCCCTTGCGACGATTGTCCCCATCCTGCAGTATATGCAGACACACTATGCCACAGCCCGCCGGGATACGGTTGCCGCGGTCTTTCATTATCATGAGGCCTATCTCAGCCGCCTGATTCATCGGGCAACGGGGCAGACCTTTGCCCGGATCCTGCAGGAAATACGGCTCCGTCAGGCCCAGCGGCTGCTGACCACCACAGACCTGCCCATCAGTGAGATTGTCTCAGCAGTGGGG
>R04__coassemble_767_pt1 | contig 11084 bp, 5 predicted proteins | sample R04__metabat2_high_PE_020 | metagenome-assembled genome bin R04
CTTCGGCATTCTCCCCTCCATCGCCATCGGCAATGCCAACGCGGCCATGTGTGCCCAGAATTTCGGCGCCGACCGGCAGGACCGGGCCCTGAAGACCATGAAGGTCACCTATTTCCTGACCCTCGGCATCAATCTTCTCCTCTTTGCCATCATCGAGCTGTTTCCCGGCACCTTTATGCGGGCTTTCGGCTCCGACCCGGAGCTGATTGAGCAGGGCATCATCTATCTGCGCTGGTGCACGCTGGACTTCCTCTTTGTGCCCTTCCAGAGCGCCCTGACCGGCTACCTCATCGGGGCCGGGCGCACCACTCTGCCGGCGGTGCTCAGTGTGCTCAGCTCCCTGGCCCTGCGGGCCCCGCTGGCATGGCTGATCGGCGTAAAGCTGGGGCTGGGAATTTTCGGCGTCGCGGTGGCGACCCCCTGCGCCTCCTTCACGGTGGGCATTTACTGCCTGGTCTATATGCTCTCGGGCCGCTGCCGCCGGATTCAGCGGGCCATCCACGATTAAAGGCCGGGAAGAAAGACATTATTGGCCCGGAAAACCGGCCGGTGTTCTGGCCGCTCCGGATTGGCTGCCCCTATTCCGGGCTCCACCGGAATAGGGCGGCCGCAGAAAAAGCAAACGAAAGGGAAACGATAACATGAAGACAATCCGTGTGGTCGCCGCGGTCATCCGCGACGGAGATAAAATTTTTGCCACAGCCCGGGGCTATGGCGCATATAAGGGCCGGTGGGAATTCCCCGGCGGCAAGATAGAGGCCGGCGAGGGCCCCCGGGAGGCCCTGAAGCGGGAAATCCGCGAGGAACTGACTGCCGAAATCACGGTGGGGGATCTGATTGACACCGTGGAATATGATTATCCCGATTTTCATCTCTCCATGGACTGCTTCTGGGCGGCGCTCTCCTCTGGGGAGCTGATCCTGAAGGAGGCCGAGGCTGCGCAATGGCTGACAAAAGACACTTTAGGGAGCGTAGACTGGCTTCCCGCAGACCTCAGCCTGATTGAGAAAATCAGAGCGATCATGTAATTTCGGAAGGGGCCATTTCCGTCCCACCGGCAGATTCGGGCCGGGAAGTTCCGCCTTCCCCGGCCATGCATCGTATATATGCGTTCAGCCCTCCCCATCCGGGGAGGGCTGTTTGCACGCTTCCTGTATCAGTAATTGATGTAATCGGGCTTGGCGGATTTGGGCGCATATTCTTTGCAGAGCGCGTCCCAGCCCTCCGGCAGTTCAATCTTCGCGCAGGAGGGGCCGCCGTGGTCGCCGCCACCATCATAGACCGTCATCATGGTCCCGGCATTGCCTCCGGCCACCGTGATGAACATGTGCTCATCCGTCCAGAAAATCCGGGTGGAGTGGCTCAGGTTGACGGGCAGATCCACGGATTTCGGGGGATGGTTGTTGCCCACCAGCCAGGCAATGTCCACTTCCGTGCCGGGCCGGCGGCCATATTCCACGATGTAATTGAGAATGCGCTGCTTGCTCCAGCCTGCATCGGCAAACATTTTGGCGCACTGGGGCGTCATGATGATGCACATGCCGGGGTCCCAGCCATAGGGGACAATGCGGCAGAGCTCCGTCAGGTAGCCGGCCACATCGCCGGCCTTCAGGGCCCGATGCTCCTGGGGCCAGAACATGGTGACGGCGCTGTCCTCCTCCCCAAGGCCGAAATCGGTGTGGAGTGGCCCCCAGGGGTTGTTTTCAAGGCTGTCGCCCATGGCGAAGCCCTGGCGGAATTCATGGCCCATCTCGGACAGGTCCTCCACGCCGGGCCGGACACCGCCGATGTTCATCATGATATTGCCGAAGGCCCGGGCAATGGTGGCGTTGGCGCGGAAGGCAGGGGTCAGGGCGTGGTCGGCGGTGTTGAGGCCGATCTGTTCGGCCACCCTGCCGCTGACGGTGATCACCGGGCCCCAGGTGGACTGGCTGCAGCACCAGCCCTCCAGATAGATTTTCGGGTCCATGGCCCCCCGGACCGCGGCGATCAGCACCGGCATATAGGTGGGCAGGCAGCCCGCCATGACCGCATTGACCGCAATCTTTTCCACCGTGGCGCAGCCCATCATGGGCGGAATCTTGGCCACCACATAGTCGGCGGGATAGGGGGAGCCCCGGAGCATCTCGTCCACGGCCTCCCTGGTGGGCAGCTTAATGGGGCTGCCGTTGGTCCAGCCATGGGCATAGAAGAGGTCAGACAGTTCATCCGGGGTGCCGGTCAGCAGGTCATTGGCCAGGGCCTGGCTGGCAGGGGTTGGATTCATCTCCTCCTCGGTCAGGGGGGCGGTCAGCCCCTCCATCAGTTCCCTGGCAAAGGGGGCGGCGGTATCGCCCATATTCTTCTTCATGACTGCCAGGTCGCAGCGGCCGAAGATATCCAGGACCAGGGGCATATACTGCACAATGCGCAGCCCCGGGACTGAGCGGGCCTTGACACCCCGGACGCCGGCGGAATATGTTCTGGGGACCACAGCCATGACCGTGGGAATCCCCTGCTTTTCAATGCAGGCTGCATTGTAGCCCAGGAAGAGGGAGCTGGAGGGGACGCAGCCATAGAAGACCAGGGCCGCGTCAATCCGGCCCAGCCAGGCCTGAAACTCCTCCGCCACCGCCGGGTCCTTTGCGATGTCGGTGGTCTCGGTCTTATAGCTGAAGTAGTCAAAGCCTGCCTCGGGATAGGCCTTTCGGATCTCCTCCTCCACAACCTCAAGCATATAGGTGGCGGTGTTCATGAAATCACCGAACATGCCGATGGTCTTGCCATTCAGGGTGGAGAGTCTGGGGGAGAGCCCATAGAGCCCCGACTGGTCCACCTGGGCCCAGGGGCTTAAAACCGTATAAGTCATAAACGTATTTCCTCCTTCTCAGCGGGCGTCTTTGATAATTTTTCCATAGTGCATGACAAATGGCACAGCGTCCAGGGCCTTAAAGCTCTCGTCCACAGTGCCGGGCACCGCAATCAGGTTGGCCAGCTTGCCCGCCTCGATGGTGCCCTCCTCTGCGGCGGTGCCGCAGACCTCGGCGGCATAGATGGTGCCGGATTTAATCACTTCTTCAAAGGGGATGCCCGCCTCGCAGAGCTGACGGAGCTCGATGGTGGGGATGACGGCGTCCCTGCTGAAATCTTTGGAGCGCATCAGGTCGGTGCCGATGACGACCTTGCCGCCCGCATCGTAAAGGCGCCTGCAGTTCTCCTTCATGATGCGGTTCTGTTCCCTTTTCTCCTCGGTGGACAGGCCGCCGGGGCCTCCCGGACCACCGGGACCGCCCGGACCGCCCGGACCACCGGGGCCGCCGGGACCACCAGGACCGCCGGGACCACCCGGACCGCCGGGACCGCCGAGACCACCAGGACCACCGGGGCCGCCCGGGCCGCCGGGACCACCCGGACCACCCGGACCACCGGGGCCGCCGGGACCACCAGGACCGCCGCCCATCATTTTCATCATCTTCATCAGCTCCTCCGGGTCCGGGGGCTCCGGGGATTTATCCGGGTCGCCGATGGTGGTGATCATGGGGATGCCCTTTTCTGCCATGGCTGCAATCAGCTCATCGGGCATGCGGTCGCCGGGCGTGTGGCCGGCCTCACCGATGCCGTTTTCCACCATATCCACAAGGGATGCGGATTTGCCGATGTGGCAGAGGGTGAACATGCCGAGGGATGCGGCCTTCGCCGTAATGGCGGCAATCATCTCATTGCTCATGCGGGCGGCACCGGGCATGCCGTCCTGAATGCCGATCTTGGTGCCGGGGAAGCCCAGGTCGTGGGCCTCCTGCACGGCGGCCTCGGCCTCCTCAATGGTCTTTACGATATTGCCCATCGCGCGATTCGGGTCCGGGCCCGCTCCGTAGCCGCCGGCCACATCAATATACTTGCCGGTGGCCACCAGACGGGCGGTTTCCGGGCGCTGGTTCTGCTCCCTGATCCAGGCGGCATAGGCATCCTGGGGCATGGTGCAGAGCATGCCGGGCTCCCGGACGGTGGTCACGCCGTTCTGGGCCCACCCCAGAAGCGCCTCGTCGGGGAAGTGGTCGTCCTTCATGGCGACATGCACATGGGCATCGATAAAGCCGGGCAGCAGGGTATAGCCGGCCAGGTCGATGACCCTGTCGGCATCGGGCATTTCCCCGCCGACCAGGGTGATTTTTCTATCCTCCACCAGAACATTCAGGGGCTCGTTTTTGTAGTTGGCATCCAGTAAGACCGCATTTTTAAGCAGGGTTTTCATGGCTCTTCCTCCCTTTGTGTTGGTATCATCCGTCATTTGAATGGAGATCACCTGTTTTTCCCCTTCAGTTTAGCACTTCAAAAGGGCCCTTGCAAGATTTCTGACCAAATGGACCCTTTGTCCACAAACGGACCTTTTTTTACAAAAAAACCGCCACGCAAAAACGTGGCGGTTTTGATGGCGATAAAGGAACTCAGTCCTTCTTCTTGTCGAGACGGCAGGTCCGCTTCATGGCGACGGTGCAGGCCAGGTCGCCCAGAACATTGGAGCAGGTGGCGCCGGCATCAACCATGATGTTGACACTGACATACATGCCCATGACACCGGCGGGGAGCCCGGCAATGCTGGACAGGGCTGCGAAGCAGGCGATGGCACCATTGGGGATGCCGGGGCAGCCGATGGAGAGGAGAGAGTTGCAGAGAAGGACAACCGCCAGCAGGCCGAAGCTGACCGGGGTGCCGGTGGCGTTGGCGAAGAAGACAATCATGAAGGACATGACGATGGAGACGGCATCCATGTTGATTGTTGCGCCCAGAGGCAGGGCGAAGGAGGAAATCTCATTCGGGACCTCCATCTCATCCGCGCAGGTCTTGCTGATGGGGAGGGTGGCGGAGCTGGAGGCGGTGCCGAAGGCGTTCAGGGCAGCGGGGAGGACCGTGACAAAGAAGTCCTTCATGCTGCATTTGCCGATCAGCTTGACAATCACGAGCCCGTAGACCACGATCACATAGACAATCATGGTCAGGTAGAGGAGACCCAGGACGGAGGCCAGAGCGATGATGGCATCAATGCCGTTGGAATGGACAGTGCCCGCCAGGGAGCAGAAGACGCCCACGGGGGTGGTATACATGACCACGGAGATGATCTTGATGGAGAGCTCGTTGATGGAATCACAGAGCTTGATGAAGGGATCCGCCTTCTGGCCCACAGCGATGCAGGCGATGCCGATGATGATGGCAAAGGCCAGAACCTGGAGCATGTTGCCCTCTGCAAAGGAGGCAACAGGGTTGGAGGGGATCAGATTCTTGATGGTGTCGAAAATGCTGGTGAAGGCGACAGCCTCAACATCGGATTCCACCATCTCAATGGTGACGCCGGAGCCTACATTCAGAATCTTAGGCAGGACCAGGCCCACCAGAGAACCGAGCAGGGTGGTGCAGACGAAATAGAGCAGGCTCTGTCCGCCGACCTTGCCGGTGTTGCGGAGAGAACCGATGCTGACGATGCCCATGACCAGGGAGCAGAAGACCAGGGGATAGATCATCATCTGCAGGGCATGGAGATAGACGGTGCTGACAAAGCTGATCGGGGAGGCCAGGGCGTCCGGCATAATAAAGCCGAAGAGGGCACCGAGGACCAGACCGATGAAGATGGCAAGAGACAGGTGCAGAGACTTTTTACTGCTCTGCGACAGCTCTTTTTTGGTTTTCATTTTTACTCCTCCTAAATACGAAAAATTATCTCCCGATAGTATATCACATACAGTGCACAAATGTACAGCCCAAAAATACATCCTGCTCTATTTTTTTCAGGGGGCACCACATTACCCGGGGAAAATTGTATGTTTTCCCTTGCGCAGGTATCGGAATTCTGCTATGATATAATATGTGATTTTATCGACAATTTTGGAACAACAGCGGATAAGAGGATGTGCCATGACTGATTACAACATGACCTTTTCAGAATATAAAAATATCTTTGCCGCAGCCGGGATGGGCACCTGGCGCATCGAGCAGATTGAGGGGCAGGAACCCCGCATGCTTGCCGATGACACCATGCAGGAGCTCCTGGGCCTTGCAGGAAAGAACTGCAGCCCGGAGGAGACTTATAACGAATGGTTCAGCCGCATCAAGCCGGAGGCGGTGGAGTCCGTCCTTTTGAGCGTCGGGAAGATGCAGCAGGGATACGTAGACGAGAACACCTACCTCTGGGTCCACCCGACCAGGGGGGAGCGCTATGTCCGCTGCGGCGGAACGGCGGAAAAGGTGCCCGGCGGCTTTATCCTGCGGGGCTATCACTATGATGTGGATACCATGATCCGGACGGCACACCAGCAGAACGAAATTTTCGAGGCCGTCAGCCAGGAATATCACACCGTATGGCTGGTCACAAAGGCGGATCTTGCGATGCACTTCATCCGCTCCAGCGGCATCTCCACCATCCAGAATGCGGTCAACATGGGCCTGGGCAACGCCAACTATGACAGAGCCATGAAGCAATATGTGGACACCTATGTCCTGGAAGAGGACCGGGAAAGGGTGGCGGCCGCCACAGGCTCTGCCGCCGTCATGCGGGAGACAAAAAATAAGCCCCTCTATACCGTCAACTACCACCGCCGGGACGATGCGGGCAATGTGGCCTTCCACCAGATGGCCTTTGCGGACGCAGATGACGGCTTTATCCTGGCCTACCGCGATATTGACGAGATCATGCGGGAGGAGCTGGACAAGCAGGCGGCCCTCCAGGATGCCCTCGATGCGGCAAAGGCGGCCAATCAGGAGATTGACGCCATCCACCTGGCCCTGGGCTCCGGCGACTGGAGCATGGACTTTAACGAAAAGGGGGAGATGACCGCCTGCAGCTGGAGCCCCCGCTTCCGGGAAATGCTGGGCTATTCCTCCACCGCAGATTTTCCCGACCGGCTGGAATCCTGGTCCGACCTCCTGCATGCGGCGGATAAAGACAGAGTCCTGGCCCACTACTGGGATGTTGTCAATGACTATTCCGGCAAGAAGACATACAATGTGGAATACCGCCTGAGCACAAGAGACCGGGGGGAGCGCTGGTTCCGCGCCATCGGTCGCCTCACCAGGCGGGAGGACGGCTCCCCCGTCCGGTTCTACGGCATTTTCCTGGATGTGGACGAGGAAATCCGCAGCCGCCTTGATGAACAGGCCGAAACCGACAACCTGATCAGCGCCCTGAGCTCCGTCTACGTGGATGTCATTCTGGTGGACCTCAAAAAGGGGACCGCAAGACCTGTCAAGCTGGACCATGTCGGCGGCAGCCTGGACCACGGCTTCTATGCGAATTCCGGCCGCCCCTACAGCATGAAAAACTATGTGGAGAACCACGTGCATCCCGATGACCGGAGGCGCTTTGCGCCGGTCCTGACCATAGAGGACTGCAGAGAATTTTTTTCCGGCCGAAACGAATACTCCTTTGAATACCGCTCCGTCCGCGACGGGGAAACCCACTACATCCAGATTCAGATGGTCCGGCCGGATTTTGAACGGGACGAGCTCGCCATCGGCTACAAGAACATCGATGCCGAAGAGGCGGAGCGCCTGGACCGGATCAACCAGGAGCACACCCTCCTGGGGGTAATCGAGGCCCTCAGCTCCGAATATGTTTCCGTCTTCCTCCTCAATGCGGAAAAGGACACCTACCGCACCATCCGGGCAAACAGCGTCGGCGCTTCCGTCACCGCGGAATACAACCGGGCGGATGAGGCCCTGCGCAGCTTTGTGGATAACTTCGTGGCGCCGGAGGACCGGGAAAGGATGTACCTTTCCTGCACCTTCTCCCACATGGCAGAGGTTGTGCCGGAGAGCGGCATCTATTCCACCAACTATAACCGTATGGAAAACGGGGAAGTCTTCCACATGCAGATGAACGTGGCCCGCTTCCACGCGGATGACGGCAGCCAGTATTTTGTCCTGGGCTTCCGGGATATCAGCGCCTCCATTGAGAAGGAGCTGCTGGCCCAGAAGGCCCTGCAGGAGGCCTATGATGTGGCCAATGCGGCAAACCACGCCAAGAGCGACTTCCTCCAGACCATGTCCCACGACATCCGTACCCCCATGAACGGCATCATCGGCATGACTGCCATCGCCGCGGCCCACATCGATGATAAGGAGCGGGTACAGGACAGCCTGCAGAAGATCACCGCGGCCAGCCGCCACCTCCTCTCCCTCATCAACGAGGTGCTGGATATGAGCAAAATCGAATCCGGCAAGGTGTCCCTCACCGAGGAGAACTTCAACCTCTCCGACCTGATTGACAATCTCATCACCATGGTGCGGCCCCAGATTGCGGAGCACGAGCATGAGCTGAAGATCAACATCCGGGATGTCCGGCACGAGCTGGTGGTGGGTGACTCCCTCCACATCCAGCAGGCCTTCGTCAATCTCATGAGCAACGCCATCAAGTATACCCCCAACGGTGGAACCATCCATCTGGGCATCCGGGAGATCCCCTGCAATCAGGCCCGGGTCGGCTGTTATGAATTCGTCTTTCAGGACAACGGCATCGGCATGTCCGAGGAGTTTATCAGGCACATCTTTGAGCCCTTTACCCGTGCAGAGGACGGCCGCATCAGCAAGGTCCAGGGCACCGGTCTCGGCATGCCCATCACAAAGAACATCGTCAATATGATGGGCGGCGACATCCAGGTAGAGAGCCGGCTGAACGAGGGCTCCACCTTCACCGTCACCATCTTCCTGAAGCTCCAGGACACCGCGTCCGGGGACCACACACACTTTGCAGATCTCTCCGTCCTGGTTGCGGATGATGACGAGATGAGCATGGAGTCCGCCGTCAGCATTCTGGAGGAGATGGGCATGGAGGCGGAGGGCGTCCTCTCCGGCAGGGAGGCGCTGGAAAGCGTCCTTGCCCGCCACGAAGACAGGCGGGACTACAATGCCGTGGTGCTGGACTGGAAGATGCCCGGCATGGACGGCGTGGAAACCGCCCGGGCCATCCGCAGGGCGGTGGGTGCAACGGTCCCCATCATCATCCTCTCCGCCTACGACTGGACGGACATCGAGGAGGAGGCCAGACGGGCCGGCGTAAACGCCTTTGTCAGCAAGCCCCTCTTCAAATCCCGTCTGGAGCGGGTCTTTGACGAGCTGATTGGGGACCATACAGCGGCAGAAACCCCCGACGAATCCCCCATGCAGGTCCTTTCGGATATGGATCTCTCCTCCTTCCGCTGCCTGCTGGCGGAGGACAACGAGCTCAACGCCGAGATTGCCATAGAGATTCTGGAGGAGACGGGGCTTACCGTCGACCATGTCTGGGACGGCGCAGAGGCCGTGGAGGCTGTGACCGCCGGCGAGGACGGCAAATACGACATCGTCCTCATGGATATCCAGATGCCGAAGATGAACGGCTACGACGCCACCAGAGCCATCCGCGCCTCCGGCCGGAGCTACTGCAAGTCGGTCCCCATCATCGCCATGACGGCCAACGCCTTCGCCGAGGATGTCCAGGCCGCCCGGACCGCCGGCATGAACGAGCATATCGCAAAGCCCCTGGATCTTAAAGTCCTGGCAGAGGTTCTCGCCAAATGGCTTTTATAAATCCATAACCCCCGAAAAACAAATCACCCCCGGGTGCAGCCTGCCCTTTTGGATCGGCTGCACCCGGGGGATTCTTATTTGGCCGGCTGCCACCGGCCTCTGTTCGCGCAAATGCCCGGTGCCCGCTCCGCCCGGATTTAATCATCGGCTGTGTAATATTTCTGGTTTCTGCTGCCCGGTTTGTCCGGTATCGTCATTTTCAGCATATTTTTCTCAAGCAGCGGGCGAATATACTGCTTCATCACGTAGTATTGTGTCGCAATGCCAAGGTATTCCGAAATTTCCGCTTTGGATTTCGGCTTTTTGCAGAAAGCAAGAATATTTTCTTCTGTTGATTTACCATCCGACGCTTCCGCAGGCTTTTCGGCACGCGCATTATACAGGGTTACCCGGAAATTTCCGCGAATGCTTTCAAAGACCGGCGGCTGCAATCCGGCGCGTGACATTTCCTCATAAATCGTCGGAATACCAGAGAAGCGGTCTTCTGTGTTAATCATAACCTCAAGGCTGCCTGCAATGAAGGGATTTCGGGTGTCCGCAGGCAGCTTGCCAAGATCGTTGATGCTGAGCCGCCCATAAAGTCCGCCGGGATTCTCCACCACCAGCCTGTCCCGATAGAGAATGACCCGAATGGGGGAATCTTCGGTATAAATGCTGTAATCGCGATGAATCAGCGCATTCAGAATGATTTCCCTCACTGCTACCATGGGATATTCGGGACGGTCTTCCCGGCTGCCGTTCTCATGAATGATCACCGCGTTTCGGATATTGCGGCGGACAAAATTTACCGCGCTCTCCAGCATCTGCGGAATTGTCCCCTCCAGCCTGCGATTGTCGATAAACCGCGCCCGATTCGCCGTCGTAAGGCCTATCTCAGTCCCATCTACTACCATGGCGGTGATGCTGAGCTGGGGGAAAAATGCCTGTGGATAATCACAGAGGAGCATCATTCCCGCTACGGTTGGCTTCCCCTGCACAGTCATCCCCTGCAGACGGAGGACATCAGATTCCGCTTTTGCGACAAGCACCGGCTTCTCTTCCCGCAGCTTCGCAAAATACGCCGCCAGCAGATTTCCCGACAAATCCGACAGCTCTGCCCGGTCAACTGTTCTCAGCTCATCCCGGATTTTCTTCCTGTAAACCTCGTATGCGTATATTTCATACTCGGTCATAGGCAGGTCGGCGTCTCCAACACGGACATAGGATCCGCGGATGCGCCCTGCCGCCCTGTAAAAACAGGGTTTATTTTCCGGTTCGCATTCCGGAATTTCAGCAGAAACGATTGTTTTTCCCATATATTCGACCACTGTAAACACCGGGCGGACCACCGGCTCCAGCTGCAGTGCAGCATTTGTAACCTGCACCTGAAGGTCCTGGGCATCATACACACCGGTCACCGTATAGTTGTCCTTTTCATCAAGTCCAAAGACAATGGTCCCGCCGTCCTTTTGATTTGCAAACGCAGACAGTGTGTCGTACAGCTTTGTCGGCGTACCTTTTCCCGCCTTTTTCAGCTCAATATTCTGCATTTCACAGCGGCGCCGTAAGAT
>R04__coassemble_768_pt1 | contig 11070 bp, 9 predicted proteins | sample R04__metabat2_high_PE_020 | metagenome-assembled genome bin R04
AGCCCATCCTGACCCCCGCGCAGATTCAGGAGGAGATTGCCTCCGTCACCCCGTCCTTTGCGGGCATCACCCACGAGCGCCTTGACAGCGCCGAGGTGGCAGGCAGGGGCCTCCAGTGGCCCTGCACCGGAAAGGATCATCCCGGCACCCCCATCATGCATGTGGGCAAGTTCTCCAGAGGCCTTGGCTATTTCTGGCCCGCGGAGTATCAGCCCTCCACCCAGCAGGCCAGCGAGGAATATCCGCTGATTATGATGACCGGCCGTATTCTCTACCACTACAATGCCTGCGCCATGACGGGCCGCCAGCCCGAGATCAACGAAATCTCCGGCAGGTCCTTCATCGAAATCAACACCCAGGATGCCGAGAAGCTTGGAATCCGGGACGGTGAGCGCGTCTATGTCAGCTCCCCCAAGGGCCGCATTGCCTCTTGGGCGGATGTGTCCGACAAGACCAGACCCGGCCAGGTATGGATGCCCTTCCACTTCCTGGATGGCAACTCCAACTGGCTGGTGGGCAGCCATCTGGACGATTTCTCAAGGACGCCCGAATACAAGGTCACCGCGGTCCGCGTGGAGAAGGCGGAGGAGGAGTGCGAATGCTGCTCCTACATCGCCGGACTTGCGCTCAATGCGCTGGCAAAGGGCACAAAATAAAACCCGATCGCCGGACCGGGCAGACAGAAGCAATTCTGCCCGGTCCGATATGAAAACAAGGAGATGTGATCACTTTGGCCAATAAATACACTCTGGTTGAATTCTCCGGAACCCCCGAGCAGGAGGCACAGCTGAAGGCTGTTATCGAAAAATATAAGGACGTTCCCGGCGGCACCATGCCTGTCATGCAGGAAGCCCAGAATATCTACGGCTATCTGCCCATCGAGGTCCAGACCATGATTGCTGACGGTCTCAATATTCCCCTGTCCGAGGTCTTCGGAATTTCCACCTTCTATTCCCTCTACACCCTCAACCCCAAGGGCCAGCACCGCATCAGCGTATGTCTGGGCACGGCCTGCTATGTCAAGAACTCCCAGGCAGTCCTTGACAAGGTGGAGGAGCTGACCGGCTGCAAGTCCGGCTCCATTACGCCTGACGGAAAATATTCCGTGGATGCAACCCGCTGCATCGGCGCCTGCGGTCTCGCACCGGTTATGACCATCGACGATGATGTCTATGGCCGCCTGACCCCGGACCAGATCCCCGAGATCCTGGCAAAGTACAACTGAGGAGGTAGAAACAGATGAAATCTCTTGAAGAACTCAGAGCCCTCCGCGAGCAGATGCAGGGCAAGATGAACATGCGTAAGGATGACAGCGACACCATCCGTGTCGTGGTCGGTATGGCCACCTGCGGCATCGCCGCCGGCGCCCGCCCGGTCCTCAATGCCTTTATGGAGGAGGTCTCCAAGCGCGGCCTTGACAATGTCCAGGTTACCCAGACCGGCTGCATCGGTGTATGCCGTCTTGAGCCCGTTGTCGAAGTTTATGTCCCCGGCCAGGAAAAGGTGACCTATGTCAAGATGGATGCCTCCAAGGTGCCCACCATTGTCGCCGGTCACATTGTCAACAAGCAGGTGGTAACCGAATATACCATCGGTGCCGCAGAATAAGGAGGAACGGCAATGGCAAACTATCGTTCCAGCGTAATGGTCTGCTCCGGCACCGGCTGCACTGCATCCAATGCAGAGGGCCTGATTGCCGAGTTCGAGGCCCAGATTCAGGACAAGGGTCTTGAAAATGAGGTCAACGTCGTAAAGACCGGATGTCTCGGCCTCTGTGCCAAGGGACCCAATGTGGTTATTTATCCCGAGGGCACCTACTACACCCATGTTTCCGTTGAGGATGTCGCCGAGATCGTGGAGGAGCACCTCTATAAGGGCCGCCCCGTCTCCCGTCTCATGAACCAGGATGAGGCAACCAAAAAGGTGAGCTCCTCCCTGACCGATACGGATTTCTATAAGCACCAGACCCGTATTGCCCTGCGCAACTGCGGCGTCATCAACCCCGAATCCATCGACGAATACATCGGCACCGGCGGCTATACCGCCCTTGAGAAGGTCCTCTTTGAGATGACCCCCCAGCAGGTCATCGACGAGGTCAAGGCCTCCGGCCTGCGTGGCCGCGGCGGCGCCGGCTTCTCCACCGGCCAGAAGTGGCAGTTCACTGCCAATGCCCCCGGCGACGAGAGCGGCATCAAGTATGTCTGCTGCAACGCCGACGAGGGTGACCCCGGCGCCTTCATGGACCGCTCCGTCCTGGAGGGTGATCCCTTCAGTGTCATTGAGGCCATGACCATTGCAGCCTATGCCGTGGGCGGCTGCCAGGGCTACATCTATGTCCGTGCCGAGTATCCCATCGCAGTTGAGCGTCTGAACATCGCCATCAAGGCGGCTGAGGAATACGGCCTCCTGGGCGACAACATCTTTGAAACCGGCTTCAGCTTCCATCTGGAGACCCGTCTCGGCTCCGGCGCCTTCGTCTGCGGCGAGGAGACGGCTCTGCTGGTCTCTATCGAGGGCAAGCGCGGCGAGCCCAGACCCCGTCCGCCCTTCCCGGCGGTCAAGGGCCTCTTCGGCAAGCCCACCCTGCTCAACAACGTTGAGACCTATGCCAACATCACCTGGATCATCAACAACGGCGCCAAGGCCTTTGCTGATCTGGGCAGCCCCAACAACGGCGGCACCAAGGTCTTCGCCCTGGGCGGCAAGATTGTCAACACCGGCCTGGTTGAGATTCCCATGGGCACCCCCCTCCGCACCATCATCTATGATATCGGCGGCGGTGTCCCCAATGGCAAGAAGTTCAAGGCAGTTCAGACCGGCGGCCCCTCCGGTGCCTGCATCCCGGCCAGCCAGCTGGACATTCCCATCGACTATGACAGCCTGAAGTCCATCGGCGCCATGATGGGCTCCGGCGGTATGATCGTCATGGACGAGGACAACTGCATGGTCGATATTGCAAAGTTCTTCCTGGAATTCACCGTGGACGAGTCCTGCGGCAAGTGTACCCCCTGCCGTGTGGGCACCAAGCGCCTCCTGGAGATCGTCACCAAGATCACCGAGGGCAAGGGCACCCTGGAGGACATCGACCGCATGGAGAAGCTGGCCGCCACCATTCAGGCCAACTCCCTCTGCGCCCTGGGCCAGTCCGCCCCCAACCCCGTCCTCTCCACCATCCGCAACTTCCGCGACGAATATATCGCCCACGTTGTGGAGAAGCGCTGCCCCGCCGGCGCCTGCAAGGCCCTGCTCCAGTATCGGATTGATCCCGAGAAGTGCAAGGGCTGCTCCGCCTGCTCCAGAGTCTGCCCCGCCGAGGCCATCTCCGGCCAGATCCGCAGCCCCTTCAGCATTGACACCAGCAAGTGCATCAAGTGCGGCACCTGTATGACCAAGTGTAAGTTTGGCGCCATCTCCAAGGGCTGAGGAGGGAAAAGTCATGATTCATGCAACCATTGATGGGGTCCCCGTAACGGTAGAAGAGGGCTCAACCATTCTTGAGGCCGCCCAGTCCGTGGGCATCCGGATTCCCACCCTCTGCTACATCAAGGGTCTGACCCCCGAGGGCTCCTGCCGTATGTGCATGGTGGAAATTCAGGGCAATCCCAAGCTCCTGACCGCCTGCTCCAACCCCATCGCCGAGGGCAATGTGATCTTTACAAAGAGCGAGCGGGTCATTGAGGCCCGCCGCGGCATCCTGGATCTGCTGCTTTCCAACCACCCCAATAACTGCTTCTCCTGCCCCGGCAACGGTGACTGCGAGTTCCAGAATCTCTGCTATGAGTATGGCGTGGAGAAGACCAGCTATCCCGGCGAGATCATCGAGAAGCCCATCGACGATTCCAACCCATATTTCACCTATAACCCCAATCTCTGCATTCTCTGCCACCGCTGTGTCAATGTCTGCAACCAGATTGTAAAGCGCGGCGCCATCTCCACCATCAACCGCGGCTTTAAGGCACAGATTTCCATCCCCTTCGGCGAGAAGTGGATCGATGCAAAGGACTGCGAGTTCTGCGGCAACTGCGTCCAGGCATGTCCTGTCGGCGCCCTCAGAACCAAGAACCGCTATGACAAGTATCGCCCCTGGCAGGTCAAAAAGGTTCTGGTCACCTGCTACAACTGTAAGAACGGCAACGGCTGCAAGCGCTATCTGCTTATCCGGAACGGTCAGGTTGTGGATGTTGTATCCAAGACCGACGAGCCGAATCAGGGCCGTATCTGCAACAAGGGCCGCTTTGAATTCTATGATGTCACCCGGCCTGAGCAGGTCGAGCGCCTCCAGCAGCAGGACATTGAGGCCTGCCGCAAGGAAATGATGAAGGCAATGGATATTGAAAATCTCGGCTTTGCCGAAGTCCAGCCCGATTCTCGCTTCTGAGCACAAATAATAAAGAGCTGCATTCCGTTTTGGGATGCAGCTCTGATTTTTTATATGGCAGGAATTGCTTTGACGCGCTCCAGGAGAATTTCGCCATCCCCCGGCAGCAGAGTCCGGACGCTTAAGAGGAGGCGGTCCTTTGAAATCCGGGCAATGACCGGTGGCTCACCGGTCCGGAGCATCTGCTCAAGGGCATCCGGGGAGAAGGACGGATGGGAGAGGGAGACGGCGTATCCCGGCAGCTTTACATCCGGCAGGGAGCCGCCACCGGGCTCATCCTCACAGGGGACCACATCAAAGACCATGTCTCCCCGCGCCTCTTTCAGCAGGGCCAAAAGGGCCTCTGCTTTATTTAGAAGGGCCTCGGGGGCGGCCTCCAGCATGGACAGAACCGGGATGGCTTCGGTCGCCGCCGCCGGGTCGAGGAGAAGGCGGAGGACCGCCTCCAGGGCGGCAAGGGTCAGCTTGTCCGGCCGGAGCATACGATTCAGCTGGTTTTTCTTTATGGCGGAGATAAACTCTTTTTTGCCGGCCAGAATGCCGGCCTGGCTGCCACCCAGAAGCTTATCCCCGGAGAAGCAGACCAGGTCGGCGCTCTTTACCGCGGCGGGAATGTCAGGCCCCTCCATGCGGAGCTTCGGGCTGGAGGGGGGCAGGAGGAAGCCGGAGCCCACGTCATAGAGGAGGGGGATGCCCTGTTCTTTGGTGAGTTTTCCCAGACTTTCTATATCTGCCTGCTCCGTAAAGCCAAGAATTTTAAAGTTGCTGGTGTGGACCTTCAGGACGGCCGCAGCTCCCCCGGCGATGGCGTTTTCGTAGTCATAGAGATGGGTCTTGTTGGTGGTGCCGATTTCCATCAGCTCCGCCCCGCTGCGCTTCATAATCTCCGGCACCCGGAAGGCGCCGCCGATTTCAACCAGCTCGCCCCGGGAGACCGCAACGGCCTTCCCCTCGGCCAGGGTGTTCAGCATGAGGAAAACTGCGGCTGCATTGTTGCCCACCACCATGGCTGCCTCTGCCCCCGTCAGACGGCAGAGCAGGGATTCGATGCAGTCGTAGCGGCTCCCCCGCGCACCGCCTGTCAGGTCATATTCCAGATTGGAGTAGCCCGCAGCCACGTCGGCCACATGGCCGGCGATTTTTTCCCCCAGGGGGGCCCTGCCCAGATTGGTATGAAGGACGACGCCGGTTGCGTTGACGACGCGCCGAAGGTGATATCTGCCGGCAAGGCGGAGAGCCTCTGTGCAGCGGGCGTAGAGGGCGCTGTCCTCAGGCAGCGCCTCCCCGGAGAGGAGAGAAGCCCGAAGGGCATCCAGCACCCCCTGCAGGGTCTCCCGGAAAAGGGCCCGGGGAAGGGCCTCGCCTGCGGCGGCGATTTCCGGGACCGCCATCAGGCGGTCCATTTTCGGCAGCTTTTTGAATGCATTCTGATCAATCTTCTGGTTCAAGGTAGAATCGCCTCCGGAGGGATGAATTTAAGGCCAGGGGTTCAGCGGGCCGGGACAGAGAAGAAAGGACCGATTCGGAGCTCCAAATCGGTCCGTATTTTTCTTCGATTGGAATCAGGCAGTGAGCTTTGCATAGGCCTTCTCCACCAGGGGGAAGGTGACGCCGCCGACCACATTGCCGAGGGAGATGATGATGATTCTCAGGATACTCTGGCCGAACTGGCTGTAGAGGGTGCCGGAGACGGCCCAGTAGTACATGTCGGCCACGGAGTGCTCGGTGCCGCAGAGGATGAAGACGCAGACGCCCAGGAAGAGGGCCAGGTACTTGCCGACCTCGTGGGGGTTTTTGGCATAGCCGTTGACGGCGATGTAGATGAAGATGTTGCAGATAAAGCCCAGAATAAAGAGGCTCAGGTAGGAGGCGCTCATCTTTCCGGCCACCATGCCGGCGGCGGTCACATTGATGCCGCTCTCGGTGCCGCAGATGCCGGTCAGATTCTCAATGCCGCCCAGGAACATGCAGCCCAGCAGATTGCCGCCCCAGATGACAAGCAGGGTGAGGAGATAATCGGGCTTGTTGTCGAAGATGTAGCAGGCCTTGCCGGTGAAGAGGTTGTAGCCTCTGGTGCAGATGGTGAAGAGGCCGATGCCGAAGAGAATGGCACCCACCACATTGCCGGCGGTAAAGGCGTCCTTCAGACGGAGGAAGACGGTTCCGCCCAGACCGATACAGATGCCCGCCAGAAGGGCATACAGGAAGATACTCAGATATTTTTTCATGGTACACAGCTCCTCTTTTTGATTGCTATATCATAAGCCTTATATTGTCCGGACCATTCGCAGGTTGGGAGAATATAAAGCTGATATGATACAAGTATAGGGGCAAATCCAAAAACAGTCAAGAATTGATATTTATTTCACATAAAAAGTGGATTTTTTGTCTCAAATGAATCAATTATCGCAATCAAAAAGAAAAAACCGGGCTCCATGAGGGAGCCCGGTGGGGGATATGATTTCGATCAGAGCTGGTATTTGGGCCTTGCCTGATAGCTGGTGTGGAGGAGATGGTGGGCCTTCTCGCCGCCCCAGTCGCCGAGATAGCTCTCGTAGACCTCTTTGACGATGGGGTTGAGGTGGCTCTTGCGGAGCTCCTTGCCGGCATCCTCGCCATAGAGGGCATTTGCACGCAGGGTGCGGTAGTCCACAAAGTTCCGGATTCTGGCGGGAACATAGGGCTGGCCACCGCCGTTGATGCAGCCGCCGGGGCAGCACATGACCTCGATGAAGTCATATTCCTTCTCGCCGGAACGGACGGCATCCAGCAGGGCGCCGGCGTTTTTGGTGCCGGAGACAACGGCAACACGGACGGTCTGTCCGGGCAGCTCATAGGTGGCCTCCTTCACGGCCTCAAGACCGCGGACATCGTGGAATTCGAGGGGAGCGTTCTCCTCGCCCATCAGCAGGGCGGAGACGGTGCGGAGGGCTGCCTCCATAACGCCGCCGGAGGCGCCGAAGATATCGGCTGCGCCGGAGGCAATGCCAAAGATGGGGTCAAAGGTCTCATCCGGCAGGGAGACAAAGTCGATGCCGGCACGCTTGATCATCTCGCCCAGCTCCCGGGTGGTGATGGAGACATCAATGTCCTGGTAGCCGGGGGCGGCCTGCATGTCCTCACGCTTGATCTCGTATTTCTTGGCGGTGCAGGGCATGACGGAGACGACGAACATATCTTTCGGGTCAATGCCCATCTTTTCGGCATAGTAGGTCTTCATCAGGCTGCCAAACATGCCCTGGGGAGATTTACAGGAGGAGATGTTGGGCAGGAAGTCGGGATGATACTGCTCCGCATAGCGGATCCAGCCGGGGGAGCAGGAGGTGATGAGGGGCAGCTTTCCGCCATTCTTGATGCGTTCAAGGAGCTCGGTGCCCTCTTCGATGATGGTGAAGTCGGCGGCGGTGTCCACGTCAAAGACCTGGTTGAAGCCGAGACGGCGCATGGCAGCGACCATCTTGCCCTCTACATTGGTGCCGATGGGCATGTCGAAGCATTCGCCGAGGCCGGCACGGACGGAGGGAGCGGTTGCAATGACCACATGCTTGTCGGGGGCGGCCAGAGCATCCCAGACCTTCTGGGTGTCGTCCTTTTCGGTGAGGGCGCCGGTGGGACAGACGGCGATGCACTGTCCGCAGGAGATGCAGGCGGTCTCGGCCAGGGTGCGGCCAAAGGGGGAGCCGATCTCGGTGGCAAAGCCACGCTCATTGCAGCCGATGACGCCGATGCCCTGGGCGTTGCAGGCGGCGACGCAGCGACGGCAGAGGACGCACTTGGAGTTGTCCCGGACCAGATGAAGGGCGGAGTCCTCAATCTTCGGCTGCATATCCTTCTCACGGAAGCGGATTTCCTCCATGCCGAATTCCTTGGCCAGGGTCTGGAGCTCGCAGCTGTCGCTGCGGCGGCAGGTGACGCATTCCATGCGATGGTTGGAGAGAATGAGCTCCAGGGTCATCTTTCTTGCCTTGCGGACGGCGGGGGTGTTGGTCCATACCTCCATGCCCTCACTGACGGGGTATACACAGGAGGCGACCAGGCCCTTTGCACCCTTGGCCTCAACAACGCAGATACGGCAGGCGCCGATCTCGTTGAGGTCCTTCAGATAGCAGAGGGAGGGGATTTTGATGCCGGCCAGAGCGGCGGCCTCGATGATGGTGGAGCCGGCGGGGGCTGTTACATCGATGCCATTGATTTTTAAATTTACAGTATCCATAATGTGTTTACAGCCTCCTTAGCCCTTGGAAATGGCGCCGAACTTGCACTTCTCCATGCAGGTTCCGCACTTGATGCACTTGGTTTTGTCAATGCTGAAGGGAGAACGGATGACACCGCTGATGGCCTCTGCGGGACATACGCGGGAGCAGGCGGAGCAGCCCTTGCACTTATTGGGGTCAATGGAATAGGTGAGCAGGGCCTTGCAGGAGCCCGCGGGGCAGCGCTTCTCAACCACATGGGCGATGTACTCATCCCGGAAGTTCTTCATGGTGGAGAGAACCGGGTTGGGGGCCGTCTGACCGAGACCGCACAGGGCGTTGCTCTTGATGTGGGAGGCCAGCTCTTCCAGGGTGTCGAGATCCTCCATGGTGCCGTTGCCGGAGGTGATGCGCTCCAGAATCTCATACATGCGCTTGGTGCCGATTCGGCAGGGGGAGCATTTGCCGCAGGATTCATCCACGGTGAACTGGAGGAAGAACTTGGCGATATCGACCATGCAGTCGTCCTCATCCAGGACGATCATGCCGCCGGAGCCCATCATGGCGCCGATGCGGGTCAGGTTTTCATAGTCAATGGGGACGTCAATCTGGCTGGCGGGGATGCAGGCGCCGGAGGGGCCGCCGGTCTGAACCGCCTTGAATTTCTTGCCGTTGGGGACGCCGCCGCCGATTTCCTCGATGATCTTGCGGAGGGGGGTGCCCATGGGAATCTCGACCAGGCCGGTATTGTTGATCTTGCCGCCCAGGGCGAAGACCTTGGTGCCCTTGCTGCCCTCGGTGCCCAGGGCGGCATAGGCCGCAGCACCGTGGTTGATGATCCAGCAGACATTGGCGTAGGTTTCGACGTTGTTCAGGATGGTGGGCTTGCCGAAGAGACCCTTGACCGCGGGATAGGGGGGACGGCAGCGGGGCTCGCCGCGCTTGCCCTCAATGGATACCATCAGGGCGGTCTCCTCGCCGCAGACGAAGGCGCCGGAGCCGAGGCGGATGCCGATATCGAAGCTGAAGCCGGTGCCGAAGATGTTTTCGCCCAGGAAGCCGTACTCGTGGGACTGCTTCAGGGCAATCTTCAGACGCTCCACCGCGATGGGGTACTCGGCGCGGACATAGATGTAGCCCTGGTTTGCGCCGATGGCATAGCCGGCGATGGTCATGGCCTCCAGGACGGAGTGGGGGTCGCCCTCCAGAACGGAGCGGTCCATGAATGCGCCCGGGTCGCCCTCGTCGGCGTTGCAGCAGGCGAATTTGTCAGGGCCGGGGGAGTTGGCGGCAAACTGCCACTTCATGCCGGTGGGGAAGCCGGCGCCGCCGCGGCCCTTCAGGCCGGAGGCCTTGATCTCATCAATGACCTGCTGGGGGGTCATCTCGGTGAGGACCTTGGCCAGGGCGGCATAGCCGTCATAGGCGATATATTCGTCGATATCCTCGGGATTGATGACGCCGCAGTTGCGCAGGGCAATACGGACCTGGTCCCGATAGAAGGGGGTGTCGGTCAGGGAGGTGGCGGTGCCGTTGCTCTCGCCGTCATCGGAGAGCAGGCGATTTACCACGCGGCCCTTTAAAATGTGCTCGGTGACGATCTCATCCACGTCATCCAGAGTGACGTGGCAGTAGTAGACGCCCTCGGGATAGATGACCACGTTGGGGCCCTTGGCACAGAGACCGAGACAGCCGGTTTTGACGACCCTGACCTCTTCCGCCAGACCGTTGGCAGCCAGAGCGGTGTCAAAGGCAGTAATCAGGTTTTCGGAGCCGGCGGAGTTACAGCCGGTGCCCGCACAGACAAGGATGTGGGCTCTGATAAAACTCATGATGCGCCCTCCTTATTCTGCTGCACCGATGGTGTACTCGGTGACAATCTGCTTGTTGACAATGTGCTGTGCAATGATAGCGGGCACCTTTTCCGCATTCATCTTGACATAGGTCACCTTTTCCTGGCCGGGGACATAGACCTCGACCACGGGCTCGAGACGGCATACGCCGATGCAGCCGGTCTGGGTGACCTGGACGTTTTCAAGGCCCCGCCTGGAGACCTCCTCAACAAAGGCATTGAGGACGGGGCGTGCGCCTGCTGCGATGCCGCAGGTGGCCATGCCGACCACAACGCGGATGGTATCGGCGTCATCCTTGCGCATGTTCATCTTGCCCTGCATCTGCTCGCGCAGTGCTCTGAGCTCTTCAAGAGATTTCATAATCCTTTTTATCCCCTTTCTTATTTATATTTTGCCAGAACGCCGGCAACCTGGTCGGGCGTCATGCGGCCGTAGACGTCGTCGTTGACCATCATGACCGGAGCGAGGCCGCAGGCACCGACGCAGCGGTTTGCGTCTACGGAGTATCTGCCGTCGGATGTGATGGAGCCCACGGGACATTTGAGGGTTTCGACCACCTTGTCGAGAACAGACTGGGAGCCCTTGACATAGCAGGCGGTGCCGAGACATACGGTGATCTTGTACTGACCCTTGGGGTTGAGATCAT
>R04__coassemble_774_pt1 | contig 11003 bp, 9 predicted proteins | sample R04__metabat2_high_PE_020 | metagenome-assembled genome bin R04
AAAAAAAAAAACGCGGGGCCCCCCGTGGCCCGGGCGCCCCCCTTTCTGACTCAGGCCTGTTTCATGGAGAGGGAAATTCGTTTTTTCTTTTCATCCACGGACAGGACCTTTACCTTTACAATGTCACCCACGGACAGGATTTCGGAGGGATGCCGGACAAAGTGGTCTGCCAGCTCTGATATATGAATGAGACCATCCTGATGGACGCCGATATCCACAAAGGCGCCGAAATCAATGACATTTCTCACGGTGCCGCTCAGGGTCATGCCGGGTTTCAGGTCCCCGATCTCCATGACATCGGTACGGAGCTCCGGCTGGGGGAGACTGTCGCGGATGTCACGGCCGGGCTTTAAAAGTTCGGAAACAATATCCCTCAGGGTCATTTCTCCGATGGAGAGGGCAGAGGCGGTCTTCGTCCAGCCCTCAGCCTCAATCATCTCCGGGAGCTTTCCAAGCCGGCCTGCCCGGACATCTGCTTCAGAAAAGCCGGTCAGGAGCAGCAGCTTTTTTGCCGCATCGTAGCTCTCGGGGTGTACAGCGGTATTGTCGAGGACTTCACTGCTCTCAGCCAGACGGAGGAAGCCGGCACACTGTTGATAGGACTTGGGGCCGAGCTTGCTGACCTTTAAGAGCTCTTTCCTCGCGGTAAAGCCGCCCTTTTCCTCACGGTAGGCCACAATATTTTTTGAGAGTGCAGGGCTCAGGCCGGAGACACGGTTTAAAAGGGCGGGCGAAGCGGTGTTCAGGTCTACGCCGACGGCATTGACACAGTCCTCTACCACGGCACTGAGACTCTCCTCAAGCTGCTTCTGGGGCATATCATGCTGATACTGGCCCACACCGATGGATTTCGGGTCGATTTTGACCAGCTCTGCGAGAGGGTCCTGGAGCCGACGGGCAAGAGAGACGGCCGAGCGGAGGTTGACCTCCATACCCGGGAGTTCCTCCGCAGCAAGGGCGGTTGCGGAATAGACGGAGGCCCCGGCCTCATTGACGATCATATAGCAAAGGTCCGGATTCTTTTCCCGGCGGATGAGTTCGGCAGTCATCTGCTCCGTCTCCCGTCCGGCGGTGCCGTTGCCGACCGCAATCCGGGTGATGCCGTGCTTCTGAATGAGCCGGGAGAGGAGGGAAATTGCTTCCTCACGCTTTTTTCCCCGAAGGTGGGATAGATGACAGCGGTATCAAGGACCTTGCCTGTAGGATCCACAACCGCCACCTTACAGCCATGCTGGTAGCCGGGGTCAAGGGCCATGGTGACATGCCCCTTGACGGGGCTCTGCATCAAAAGGGGGCGGAGATTTGCGGCAAACTGGCGGATGGCGCCCTCACAGGCGGTGTCGGTCAGACTGCTTCTGGCCTCCCTTGCAAGAGAGGGGGAGATAAGGCGGATCCAGGCGTCCTCACAGGCGCCCTTGATAAATTCCATGGACCGGCTGCCGGGCACAACGGCGCTCTTTCGAATGGTCTGCAGGGCCTTATCGTTATCCGGGACAATCTCCACCTTCAGCTTTTTCTCCTTTTCGCCGCGGTTGATGGCCAGAATCTGGTGGCCCTGCAGGCGCCGCAGCTCCCTTGTAAAGTCGTAGTAGGTGCTGTAGACGGAATCCTCCTCACTGGCGGCGGTTACCCGCATCACGCCCAGGCGGTTCAGCTGCTCCCTCAGTGTCTTGCGGAGCGCAGCATCATCACTGAGCTGCTCAGCAATGATGTCTGAGGCGCCCAGCAGGGCATCCTCCGGCGTGTTTACGCCCTTCTCCGGGTCCAGGTATTTTGTGGCTTCGGTGGCCGGGTCCGGGCAGTCCCGTTTTTGGGCAAAAAGAGTCTGGGCGAGGGGCTCCAGTCCCTTTTCCTTTGCCATGGTGGCCCGTGTCCGGCGTTTTTGCTTATATGGACGATAAAGGTCCTCCAGCTCGGCCAGGGTCTTCGCATTTTCAATGGCCTTGCGGAGTGCGTCGGATAGCTTGCCCTGGCCTTCAATGGCGGAGAGAATGGTGTCTCTCCGTTCGTTCAGAGAGCGGAGGTAGCCGAGTCTTGTCTCAAGGGTCCTGAGCTTTTCGTCGTCCATGGCCCCGTGGAGCTCCTTGCGATAGCGGGCAATGAAGGGGATGGTGTTGCCCTCGTCCAGGAGATTGATTACATTTTCTATATACTGCCGGGGAGCCTGCAGCTCCTCGGAGAGAAGATCGATGATGCTTTGCATGGTGTTTTTGCCTCCATGATTGTGAATGGGCGTATTATACCACCGGACACTGGATTTGTCCACCGGATAAAATGTGCTGAGCAGAGGCGCTGGCTCTTCGCCCCAATTCCCCCTTGCAACCATCCCAAAATTATGCTATATTGATACCAAAGGGATGGTGATTCCCATGGAACTGACACTGGAAGAAAAATTTAAGCGCGTCAGGGGATATCGCCCGATTGACGATGTCTTCTTTGAATGTCTCGCATCGAAAAAAACGGTTTGTCAGGAGATCCTTCGGACCATCATGCAGGACCCTGCCCTGACCGTCGAGGATGTCATCGTCCAGAGCAGCGAGCGGAACCTGTATGGCCGGTCGGTACGGCTGGATGCCCTGTGTACCCTGGGTGATGGGACAAAAGTCAACATTGAGGTCCAACGCGCTGACAATGACGATCATCTGCGCCGTATGAGGCTGAATGCATCCGTCATCACCGCCCGGAATTCTCAGACGGGAGAGGACTTCTCCGATGTGCCTGAGCTCTACATTATCTACATCTCCGAGTTCGATTTCCTGCATGAGAATCGGACTACCTATCATATCGATAAGATCATCCGGGAATCCGGAACCGTCGTTGACGACGGCCTTCACATCATCTGCGTCAACTCCGCAGTAAACGATGGGACAGAAATCGCCGAGCTTATGGAATGCTTCACTCAGACAGAGGTAGACAATCCGAAATTCCCGATGCTTTCTGCCGAAGTAACAAACCTGAAAACCACTGAAGGAGGTGCCACCGCCGTGTGTGCTGTCATGAAACAATACGAGGATATCGCAAGAGATGAAGGAATTCAGATCGGTATGCGGCAGGGAACTCTGAAAACATTGATCCAGCTTGTAAAAAAAGGTGTCCTTAAACCAATTGAAGCAGCGGATGAAGCACATATGTCTGTGTCTGAGTTCACCCGGTTGCTTTCTTCCGATGGCGCTTTCTGATGCAGAGAACCACCGAAGGAGGCGACACCGCCGTGTGTTGTCATGAAACAATACGAGGATGTAATGCAGGCATAGAGCACGGAAAGCCGATTCCCGTCAGGAAGAAAGGAAGCCTGTATATAAGCTGCGGCACCGTATGCACGCAGCATAAAACAGAAATTACCGCAGCCGGAGGGGGCCGATGAGCCTGCTCCGGCTGCTAAGTTTTTACAGGTAGCGGCCAGCGGGAAATTTTCCTGAAGGATTCACCAGGATATCACAGGAAATTCTCTTTTCATCAGGGGGAAAATGTGTTATAATAAGCATTCAGGATAAGGAAATCAAACAACAGAAGAGGATTATGACTATGCTGGAAGTACTTTCCCCTGCAGGGTCCAGTGATGCGCTGGTTGCTGCGGTACAGAACGGAGCCGATGCGGTATATCTGGGCTTCGGCGGATTTAACGCAAGAATGAACGCAAGGAATTTTACAGAGGAACAGCTGCGCCAGTCTGTTGTTTACTGCCATGTGCGCGGGGTGAAGGTCTACCTGACCCTCAACACCCTGGTTCTCGACCGGGAGATGAAGGCCGCGGCAGAGGTGGTCAAAAAGGCCTCCGATGCAGGCGTTGATGCGATCCTGGTTCAGGATTTCGGCGTCTGCGCCATGGTGCACGAGGTGGCGCCCGATATGCCCATCCATGCGAGCACCCAGATGGCGGTCCATAATCTCACCGGCGTCCTGAAGGCGGCGGAAATGGGCATCAGCCGGGTTGTCCTTGCCCGGGAGCTCTCCGGGGCCCAGATTGCGGAAATCTGCAGACAGAGCCCGGTGGAGATCGAGGTCTTTGTCCACGGCGCCCTCTGCATGTGTTATTCCGGCCAGTGCTATCTCTCGGCAATGATCGGCCGGCGCAGCGGCAACCGGGGCCAGTGCGCCCAGCCCTGCCGCATGAGCTATGGCTATGACCGGGGAGAGAACCGCTATCCCCTCAGCCTGAAGGATAACTGTCTCGTCAGCTATGTGCGCGAGCTTGAAAAAATGGGCGTCAGCTGCATCAAAATCGAGGGCCGGATGAAGCGGCCGGAGTATGTTGCAATTGCCACCAGAATCTATAAAGAAGCCGCCATGGGAAGACGGGTCACTCCCGGGGCTCTGGAGGAACTCCGCAAGGCCTTTTCCCGCCAGGGCTTTACCGATGGCTACTACCGGGGAAAAAAGGGAAAGAATATGTTCGGCGTCCATATGGAAGAGGAAGGGGAGCGGGAGGTTCTTGCCCGCGCCCGAACCAGCTACGTGGATACCGAGATCAAGCGGGTCGCAATCGGCGGCCGGCTGACGGTCCTGATGGGGCGCAGAAGTATGCTGCAGCTCTGGGATGAAGAGGGCCGGATTGTTGCGGTCCAGGGGGATATGCCGGAGCTTGCCCGGCGTCAGGCCCTCACCGCTGAATCCGCCTCCGCGCGGCTCCAGAAAACCGGCGGAACCCCCTATTACTTTAAGGAACTTCAGACGGAGATCATGCCCGGCCTTACCCTTTCTGCTGCGGCGCTGAACAGTCTCAGACGGTCCGCACTCTCCCTTATGACGGCGGAGCGGGGCAAGGTTCCGTCCAGAACCCATGGCCGCTATACCCCGCCCCAGCACTATCGTGGGAACCGGGGAAAGCCGGTCTTTACGGTGGAGATTACTGCCCTCTCCCAGATTACATCCGATCTGGTGGCCATGAAGCCGGAAATCCTCTATGTCCCCCTGCATCTTCTGGATACGGATAGCGAAATGGCCATTATGATGTGCCGGGCCATGCATGTCTGTGCAGTCCTGCCCCGGGTCATCAAGGATGACGAGTGGGAGCTGGTCTACAGAATGCTGGGCAAGGCAGAGCTGATGGGGGTCCATGAGGCCCTGATCGGCAACATCGGCATGATCGACATGGTGCGGCGTGCCGGTATGACCCCCCGGGGGGATTTCGGCCTGAATCTTTTCAATTCCGGGGATGCCGCCTATCTGGCATCTCAGGGCCTTGCCTCCGGCACGGCCTCCTTTGAGCTGACCCTGCCCCAGATCCGCGATCTCAGCAAGCCTCTTCCCATCGAGATGATTGCCTACGGCCGTCTGCCCCTGATGATTACGGAGAACTGCATTCTCCACAACCGGGCGGACAGATGCATCTGCGAGAGCGGCAGCACGGCCCTGGTCGACCGTACCGGCAGCCGCTTCCCCATCATTCGGGATGGCGCGACCTGCCGCAGCCAGCTCCTCAACAGCAAGAAGCTCTACCTGGGGGACAAGCAGGAGACGCTCTCCGGTCTTGGCCTCTGGGCGCTTCGTATCAAATTTACGGTGGAGGACAGCCATCAGGTGGATGCGGTTCTGAAGGATTTCCGTGAGGGCGGAGCCTTTGACCCCGGCTCGGGGACGAGAGGGCTCTATTCCCGTGGTGTTGAATAAACGGAGGACACTTTTGCGATGAAACTGATTCTTGCTTCCGGCTCGCCCCGGCGGGCGGAGCTTCTGGGGCGGCTCGGGCTTCAATTTGAAGTCCTGCCGGCCCAAATAGATGAAAGCCTTCTCCCCGGCCTTACGGCGGAGGAGCAGGTTTTACGCCTGGCCCGTGAGAAGGCCCTGGCGGTCCGTGACAATGTGAACGAGGATGCGGTCATCCTCTCGGCTGACACAGTCGTCGTCCTGGATGGAGAGATTCTCGGGAAGCCGAAGGATGAAGCGGATGCTTTCCGCATGCTGCGGCTCCTTTCCGGCCGCGAGCATCTGGTCATGACCGGCGTGACGGTCCTTTCTCCCAGGGGGGAGGAGAGCATATGCGAAAAGACCCATGTTCACTTCCGCCCCCTTAATGACGGCGAAATCCGGGCCTATATCCGCTCCGGGGAGCCCATGGATAAGGCGGGAGCCTACGGCATTCAGGGGAAGGCAGCGCTTTTTGTCAGCGCGCTTTCCGGTGATTATTTCAATGTGGTCGGTCTGCCCCTGTGCGCCTCCGGCGCCATGCTGCGCCGGGCCGGAATCCCGATTCTGGAGGATGAGACATGAAAAATCTCTTTACCAATAAGGTGAAGGTTATTCTGGTTGTTGCGGTTATTGCGGCGCTGGTTACGGTCGGCTCCATGCTGATTCTTTCCGGCCGTGCCTCCCCCATGAATAACTACATCACCGCAGCCATGAATCCGCTGAAGAACGGCGTTTCCCTGCTGGTAGAGCGGGCGGAGCGTTATTATGATTATATGTTCTCCTATGAGGCCCTTCAGGCGGAGAACGACTATCTCCGGGAAGAGATGGCCGACATGAACCAGGATATCCGCGAGGCCCAGAGCTATACCCAGGAGAATGAGCGCCTGCGGGAGCTGCTTGGCCTGGCCCAGGAGTATACCACCTTTGAATATGAAATCGCAGATGTGGTCTCCTGGAGTGGCGACGGCTACGGTAGAACCCTGAGCGTTTCCAAGGGGAGCGCTTCCGGGGTGGAGGCAGGTATGTGCGCCATCACGGAGAGCGGTCAGGTGGTCGGCCTGGTGACGGAGGCCGGTACCAACTGGTCCACCATCACCACAATCCTCGATACCTCCTCCGAAATCGGCTCCTACATCTTCGGCTCCGGCTATACCTGCATTGCCCAGGGGGACCTTGAGCTGATGCGGGACGGTCAGCTGCAGGCCAGCTATATCGTCTCCAACGCCACCATCCGGAACGGCGACCAGGTCCTCACCTCCGGTGACGGTGACATCTATCCCGCGGACCTGACCATCGGGACTGTGGTCGACGTGGGCAACGACGACATCAACGTTGCAAAGTACGCCACGGTGGAGCCCACTGTGGACATCAGCTCCCTTGACCAGATTTTTATCATCAAGTCGTTCAGCACGAACGAATCATAATCGGGAGGAAGTATGTCGGATAAAGCGCTGAACAGAATCAGAAAATTTCTGTATGCCCTTCTGCTGCTGGCCTCCATTCTGATTCAGGAGGCGGCCTTCGGGGCCCTGAATCTTAAATATGTGCCCTGCATTGTGCCCATTGCTGTTGTTTCGGTGGCCCTCTTTGAGGGCATGGAGACCGGCGGTATCTTCGGCCTCTGCACGGGCTGCCTCTGGGCCTGGAGCGGCGCGCTGAGCTACTACGGCGCCTGGACGATTGTGTCCCTTACAGTCAGTGCCATAGCGGCCGGCTATATGGAGGAGCGTTTTCTGCTCAACGGCTGGAAAACGGTTCTGTCTGTCAGCGCACCCGCTCTGGTCCTTACAGACGGGCTGAGAGTCCTGGTCATGAGCATCAACGGGACCCTGCCGGCCTCGGCCTTTATTATGAGTTTTCTTCCCTGTGCACTGTTCTCTCTGGTTTTCTGCGTGATCTTCTATCCCCTGGCCAGAGTGATATCCAAGATCGGAGGCTTCAATGGATAGAACCTATCGTGTCCGCATTGGCGTTGTAATCGGATTGGTTATCGCAATCTGCGCCGTCTATACCATCCGCCTGTTTGCCCTGCAGCTGGTGGAGAATGAACAGAATGAATATGGCAGCTCCAGCACCACCACCTATACCCAGACCGTTTCCGCTGCCCGTGGAGATATTCTGGACCGTCACGGCAATGTCCTCATCGGCAACCGTGCATGCTATAATGTCATTCTGCAGAACTTCGTGCTTTATAACTCCGATGACCCCAACGGTTATCTGCTCTCCCTGGCGGAGGTCTGCATCAAAAACGACATCAGCTATTCCGAGAGCCTGCCCCTCACCTATGAGGAACCCTTTGAATACCGCACCGATGAGCTCAGCTCCTCGGAGCAGTACATGTTCAAACTCTATCTTTTGAATCGTGAATGGGATGCGGATATGTCGGCGGAGAATCTTTTTAATCTGCTGAAAAGCACCTATCACATCTCCGATGACTATACGGTGGAGCAGCAGCGCCTGGTGATGGGGCTCAGATACGAGCTGGATCTGGTCACCTGGGCCAATGCCGACACCTATACCGTCTGCGAGGATATCTCGGCCGAAAATCTGGCCCTGCTGAAGGAGCTGGCCATTCCCGGCATGGATGTGGATACGACTACCGTCCGCGAAACCCAGACCTCCGTTGCGGCCCAGCTTCTCGGCCATGTGGGCTATATGACCGAGGAGGAATACGAGGGCACCTATGAGGCCCTGGGCTACAGCATGGACGCCATGGTGGGTAAGGACGGCTTTGAGGCGGCCTTTGAGGAATATCTTCACGGTACCGACGGCGTAAAGGTCGTAACCGTCACCGATGACGGCACCGTCGTGGATGAATACTGGGAAACAGAACCCCAGACCGGCGCCAATGTTCTGACCACCATCGACAGTGGCCTTCAGGCTGTTGCGGAAACCGCACTTGCGGACCGCATTACCACCATGGCCACGGTGGGCACCTCCGGCGGCGGCGGTCTCGATGCCTCTGCCGGCGCGGTCGTGGTTATGGATGTCAGCAATGGCGAGGTCCTGGCGGCGGCGAATTTCCCCACCTACGACCCCCGGGAATATGCTGAGAAGTATGACATTCTTGTGGAAAATGAGAGCGTCCCTCTGGCAAACCGTGCCCTTATGTACGGCTTTGCCCCCGGCTCCGCCTTTAAGATGATTACTGCAATTGCCGGCCTCCGTTTCGGCCTGGGCGATGAATACAAGGTAACGGACAACGGCCTCTTCACCAAGTATACTGCGGACGGATTTACCGGAAAGTGCTGGATTTATTCCAGCTCCACCGGTTCCGGCGGCCATGGCGAGCTGGACATGCGGGGTGCCCTGGCCAATTCCTGCAATGTTTATTTCTATACGGTGGGCGATACCGTCGGCATTAACAATATCGATGCCGTCGCGGAGACCTTCGGCTTCGGCTCCTACACTGGCTCCGAGGTGCCGGAGAGCGCGGGTGTGCTGGCCTCCCCGGATGAAAAGGCAGCCATGTACGATAATGAGCTGGATCAGGGCTGGTACGTGGCAGATACCCTGATGGCCTCCATCGGCCAGTCCATCACCCAGGCGACCCCCCTGCAGCTCTGCCGCTATGTCATGGCCCTTGCCAACAAGGGTACCCTCTATAAGGCGACATTCCTGCGCCGTGTCGTCTCCTCTGACTTCCAGAGCCTGGTCTACCAGAACAACTATGAAGCGGAGGCCACCGGAATCATCAGCGATTATGAATGGCAGGTCATCCATGACGGTATGCGCCAGTGCGCAACCGAGGGCACTGCTGCAAAATATCTCCAGTACTACAGATATGAGGTCTGCTGCAAGACCGGTACGGCCCAGCACGGTACCGGAGGCTCCGATAACGCCGCCTTCGTCTGCTGGGCGCCGGCGGAGGACCCGGAAATTGCCATTGCGGTCTATGTTGAGCACGGTGACACCGGCGGTTACTATGCCGAGGTGGCCAAGCAGATTATGAACTATTATTTCACCCGTGAGGACCAGGTGCAGGAGATAATTTCGGAATACACCATCGTTTCGGATTGACGGAGGAAGAAAATTGACACTGGACTATATCACCCTCTCTCCGGAGGAGACCGGGAAGCTTCTGGCGGCCGGCAATGCCGATGCGGTCATGGTCTATCTCTATATGAAGGCCAGCGGAGATTTTGCCCTCCGGCGGGCGGCGGCGGAGCTCCATCTCACGGAATCGGCCCTGGAATGGGCCACGGCGCTCCTGGGGCGGCTGGGGCTCATGAATCTCAAATCCCCCCAGCTGCGCTATCAGAAGGAAAAAGCCCCCGTTTACACCAGCGAGGCGGTGACAAATTTCGCCGCCGGGGAGCCAAACTTCCTCCTTTTGCAGGAGGAGGTGGGGAAGCGTATGGGGCGGCTCCTCTCGCCTGAAGAGATGAAGACCCTGCTCAGCTTCCGGGATTATCTGAAGCTCCCGCCCGAGGTCATCACCATGGCGCTGACCTGCTGCATCCAGAAGAACGAATACTACAACAAATCCAGGGGCGCGGCGAAGACCGTCTCCATGCGGACGCTGGAACGGGAATGCTATGACTGGGCCAATCGGGGCATCAACACCCTGGAGCTGGCAGCGGCCTACATCGGAAAAAGAATGGAGCAGCTTGAGCCGGTCAGCCAGGTGAAGCGAGCCCTGGGGATTGAGCATGAGCTGGTGGAGAGCGAGCGGGAGTATATCGAATCCTGGCTGGCTATGGGCTTCCCGGTGGAAAGCATCCGCACCGCCTATGAGAGGACCATCATCCAGACCGGCAAGCTGGCCTGGAATTATCTCAATAAAATTCTCCTCAACTGGCATGAAAAGGGCCTGCACACCCTCCTTGAGATTGAAGGGGAGAATAAAAAGACCGGGTCCAGAGCCGGCACCGCTGCAGCGGGTGCGGTCTTTGTCCCCGGAGAAGGAGAGCGGGCGGCGGTCGAAAATCTTCAGAAATTCCGTGACAGCCTTTTGAAGGAGGAAACACCGTGAGTTATGATAAAGAAGTCATAATCCGGGCACGGCGCCGCTATGAGGACCGGCTGCAGGAGCATCGCAGAGAGTATGCACAGCGGCGGGAGGAGGTCTATCGCCGCTTCCCCCGGGTTGCGGAGCTGGATGGCCTTCTGCGGCAGACCAGTGCCCAGGTGATGCTGGAAACCTTTAAAAAGGGGCGGGACCCCTCCGCTGCGGTTGAGCGCATCCATGAGGAAAATCGCGCCCTGCAGGAGGAGCGTGCCGCAATTCTCAGCCGTGCCGGCCTTGGTGCGGACTATCTGGATGACGGCCCCCTCTGCCGCATCTGTGGTGACCGGGCGTATCTGGGGGAAAAGATGTGTTCCTGCTTTGAAAAGCTCTGCCGGGAGGAACAGATAAAGGACCTGACCGGGCT
>R04__coassemble_806_pt1 | contig 10760 bp, 4 predicted proteins | sample R04__metabat2_high_PE_020 | metagenome-assembled genome bin R04
TAACAAAGGGGAAAGGATTACTTCAGATATTCGCCGGCAGCGACAGCTGCGATGTAGCCCTCATTCAGGGCCTGGGTCAGGGCGGTGAAGACGCCCTCGATGTAGCCGACACCCACATCGCCGGGGATCATGATGCCCCTGGTGGTGTCGCCTGCGGCATAGAGGCCGGGGATTGCCTTGCCCTGCTTCAGGACGGAGGCATCCTTGTTGATGGTCATGCCGCCCACGGCGTTCTCGTGGAACATCTTCAGCTTCAGGGCATAGAAGGGGCCCTTCTCGACGGGCAGCTTGGGCTTGGGTGCGCCAAACATTTTGGCGATCATCTCGGGATCGGGCTTGTCGTCGTCATCGTCGTCCATCATCATGGGCGGCATACCGCCGCCTGCGGGCGCGGGATGCTTCGTGGACTCGTTATAATCGGCAACGTTCTTCAGGAACTCCGCCTCGTCGATGCCCAGCTTTGCGGCCAGCTCCTCCAGGGTGTCTGCCACGACGACTGCATTATCAATGCCGCTGTCCTCGGGGATGGCCTCCTCAGCCAGGACCTCTCTCCAGTTGTTCATAAAGGCCTTCAGGTTCATGCCGGGGGACTGCTCGGGCTGGGCCTGGGCGTCCAGAATGGCCTGCTCGGCGATGTTATCGTCGACGATCTTCCAGATATGCCACTTGGGATCATTGATGAGGGGGCTGACCTCCTGCATGCCCAGGGCGCCGGGGAAGAAGTTGCCCTGAGAGCCGATGGAGAAGCCGCTGTTGCCCAGGGCAATATTCAGGCTGACGCAGGGATAGGGATGGCGCATGGGGCCGAACATGTTGACGCGGCGGTTGACATAGTCGATGTCCGCGCCCAGCTCGTCGCACATGAGGATGCCGTCACCGTTGGAGCCGGCGCCGGAGAAGATGTGGATGGGGTCTGCGCCCTCAGGGGGATAATAGAAGCTGGGGGCGAATTTCTTCATCAGTTCCTTATTGCGGCTGAAGCAGCCGGTTGCAACAACGACGGCCTTGCAGGCGATTTCTACCTCGCCGCCCTCATCCTCGGCCAGTACGCCGCAGATTGCACCGCTCTCGTCGGTCAGCAGGTGCTTTGCGGGAGTCTTATAGAGGATCTCGCCGCCCCGGGCCAGAATGTCATCCCGCAGGTGGGTGGTCATATACCAGCCGCCCTCGCCGGGGCCGATCATCTTATCGATTCTTGTGCCGGCACGCTCCCACTCAAAGTAGCTCTCAAGTCCCAGGCCCATGGGGGTCTTTGCCAGGCGGTAGGCGGAGGCCAGATCATGCTCGTCGATCATCCAGTCGATGAATTCGGCATTGGCCTCAAACATGCGCCAGAGCAGCTCCTTGTCCACATTGCCGTCCACCTGCTTGATGAAGCGCTCGTATTCCTTTTTGCGCTTGTCCTTGGCGCCTGCGGCCTCGTGCCACTTGCTCCAGTGGCAACGGAAGCCCGCTGCATACCAGGCGGAACCGCCCACCTCATGCATTTTCTCAAGGACGATGACCTTCTTGCCCAGGTCAACCAGCTTGCCTGCGGCGACCATGCCTGCGGCACCGGCACCGATGACCACTGCGTCTGCCGCCTTCATGATCTTCTCATGAGGGGGCATCTTGGGCTCGGGCTTGTCGGGATTGGTGATGACACCGTTGTGGCAGACCTTTGCACACTTGCCGCAGGAGATACACTTTTCGGGGTCAATCCAGTATTTTGCGTTCTTCAGGCGGATGGCGCCCATGGGACATTCTACACGGCACTGATGGCAGGCCGAGCAGTATTCCTGATTGATTACATAAGCCATAGTAATAGCCTCCCGTATTATATTCTTAATGGGATTTTAGCAGATTTCAATATCGGCGGGTAGTCTCAAAAACGAAACTTTACCCGTCAATATTGAAACTGCCTTTCTTTTTATGCCTCGAAGATGTGCAGGGTCACCTTACCCAGAATGCCGAAGCGGGCATAGGTATAGGCCTTCTCCTCCACATAGTTGGTGTTGAGATAATTCCGGCTCTGCTCCGCATGATAGAAGTTGGAGGCAACCTCCACCTTAATCGTGTTAAGGCCATCCTTCAGGAAGGCGGAGATATCCTGGACCGGGGTGACCGGGTTGGCGCCGGGAACCTCGATGCCGTTTACGCTCAGGCGATAGAGGTCGCATACATCCCCCAGATCCAGAACCGCACGGGAGGTCTGCCGGGGGTCCCAGAGGATCTCCGTCTCATAGATGCCGACGCCGGAGATGGTGTTGCCCTTCCTGCCATCGGGCATCTCTTCAATGTCTGTCCAGGCCCGGGGGCTGCCGATTTCACCCAGGTCCAGGGTGACGTATTTGGTGTCGGTCAGGTCGTCACCGGAGAGGGCCAGGTCGCCGGGCTCGTGGCTGATGACCGTCAGGCGCCAGTTTTCCAGGGACAGCTCCTCCAGCTGTTTCCCGGCCAGGCGGCGGGGCTCCGGCTCATACCAGCCCGCATCGGCCAGAACGATGGCCTGGGTATCGTTGCCCCGCAGGCGGAGCCGGACCGTGATGCCGCTGCCGTCCTCGGTATAATCCGGAAGGGCCGCGATGTCGCCGGTCCAGAGATTCAGAAGATAGGGCTTCCTGCCCGCTTTTCCACCCTGCAGGGTGACGCTGCCGTCAATGTCCCTAAGCGGCAGCCACATCTTATCCCTTGAGAAATACTTCTCCTGGTTATAGAGGAAGTAGAAATCGGCATTTTCGCTGCTGCGATGGGCATAGAGGAGGCTTTCTCCATGGGGGGCGAGGGAGGGCTTTACGCCCATCTTTTCCATGGTGGCGGCCCAGTCCTCGGAGCTTTCCACAAAGGCGACCGTCTCAAGGGTGCGCATTTCCCCGATGACTTCCTGTACCCTCCTGTCGTCATTTTCGCCTGCGGCGGAATAGTAGGCGGCTCGGACGGGTACCTTGCCGGCGAAGACCAGCTTCAGGCCCTGCTTTGCAGCCAGGAGCAGCTTCTCCGCCGCAGATACCGGCAGCTCCTCCTGGTCCTTGAAGAGGATGGCCCGGTAGCCGGGGCCGTCAGGGGCAAAGACGCCGTCTTCGACAATGGCATTGTCCATATCCAGGAAGCTGGGGTCAAAGAACTCATAGCTGTAGCCCGCCTTTTCAAGGGCATCGCTGTGGTAGAATTTGTCAAAGTCCCAGCGGTCATTGGCATAGCTGTGGTAGTAAATGGCGGCGTCCAGCTTTGCCTCGCCGGTGCGGAGCAGGAGCTGGGTCCGGGCCAGATATTTGCTGTAGTCCCCCATATAGCCCATGCTGGGGCGGTTGAACTGGAGGTTGTCGCCCACATTGGGCTGGGGGCGGAAGCCGGGCCAGACCATGTTGCCGTTGCCATGCATCATGGGCTCGTCATATTTGGTATAGGAGAAGACATGGTAAACCAGCTGGTTACCACCCGCTGCATAGAAGCGGTTGGAGCGCCAGAGGAAGTCGCCGGACCAGGTGGTGGTGTGGAACTGGTCCTCAAAATTCTCGCCCTGCTCGGAGGAGAGGATTTTGGAGCCGCCCCGGCGCATATGGACGGAGGCAGCCTGGGCCCGATAGCCGTCCACCTCGTCGAGATAGGCCAGGGACTCGGTCTCGGCCACATCGATGTTGACGGAGGCCTCCATCATATAGAGCTTCTGGCCATAGGTGGACTGGCAGCGGAAGTCCATGTCGTATTTGTCCGCCCAGCGGGAATATTCCTTGACATGGTTCTCGATAAAGCTGCGGGTCATGGCCTCATAGTAGCTCTTGCGGAGCTTCTCAATGTTCTCGGAGGTATAGCGGGTCTGGCCCGCATCGAAGTCCGGGAACTGGAAGGGCATCCCGTAGTGGGGCGGCCGGGGAGGCGCGTCGATGGGTTTTCCCTTTTTGACACCTGTGGTGTCCTCCGCGGGAGGGGGCGCCATCTCCGGGCGGACCCGCCAGGCGCCGTTTGCGATGGTATGGAGATAGGGGGTGAAGTCCTCGCCGAAGATGTCATGGTAGGTCTTCAGAATTTTCAGGGTCCAGTTGCCGTTGTTCTCCAGGGAATCGCCGAAGAAGCAGCGGCCCACCTCGGTAAAGAGCTGGCCCAGCTCAGGATATTTTTCCACATAGGCGTCGTAATAGTCCGTGACGGCCCTTGTGCCCAGGACGGAATAGTGGTCGCAGCAATGCTGCTCCCTGCCGCCGAAGGTCTTGTCGGAGGGGACCTCCCAGAGGGCGAAGACAACATAGGATTTCTCCTTATTGCCGGGGTTGGCGGGCAGGTCTACCGTGATATCAAAGAGCTCCGGGTGGTCATTGATGGGGCCGATATCGAATTTATGGCTGTCCCCATGGTAGCCGTAAGCAGCCAGGGCTGCCTCATCCTTTCCCAGAAGCTCCGTGAAGCTGACGGGGGAGGCCGGGGCAAAGCCGTCAAGATGGAGGGCATCGGCATAGATGGTGCCCACATTCTTTTCGGAGAGGGAAACGAAATCCCCTTCCTGCCCCATTTTTTCGGCATAGGTGACAGCCACCAGCCGGGCATTGATGGTGGAAGAGCTGGGCTTTGGGACCCCCAGGCGGACAGGGATTTTCCTTCCGTCGCAGCCGGCGGGGAGGGTGACAGCACTGTCATAATAGAAGAGGATCTTCTCCGCAGCGTCGGCGTCCACCGGCAGGGCCCAGAGGGGCAGGCAGACGGTGCCGACGGTGATGAAGAAGTCCAGCTTCATGCCGTATTTCTTTGCGCTGCGCATGGCCCAGATGAGGCCCATGAAATATTCGTCTGTGCCCCAGGTGGTGCCCATGGCGTGAAGACCGATTTCAGCGCCGGCGATTCCGGCATCGCTCAGGGCCTTCAGCTCCCGGTCGATTTCGGCCTCCTCCACCCTGTCGGGCCAGAGCCAGCGGACCCAAAGGCCCGTCTTCTTCACATCTACATCCCGGAAGGACTGGGGGAAGGCCTTATCATCGGTGAAATAATCCTTGCAGAGAGCCAATGTAAATCATCCTTTCATTTTCTTTATTTGCGTTTGTGACTATGCTGCCTCCGGCGGCCCCTTTTCCGTCCCGCCGGAAAAGGGGGAAAGGGCGGCCAAAGGGCACCTTTGGAATCCGTCCGCTTTTGGGAGCAGACGTCTCTGTCTTTTCACCCTATAGCCGCCCCGCCCGCGCTCGTCTCCTCCCGATGGTCGTCGCTCGCAACGCCGAAGCAGAGGCACCGTAAGGGTGCGGATCTTTGTGCATATTATTTGGGACAGAACCCCCGCCCCATAAGGGACAGGGGTTGTTATAAATCAGCTAAGGAATCAGGCTGCGTCCCAGCGGTCCTCGGCGGACTGGTAGGCGGCGATGACGTCATCGATACCCATGGAGTTGACGGTCTCAACAAAGGCATTCCAGGAATCGTCATCCAGGACGGTGTTGCCCGTGGCCCAGCCCATGACGGTCTCCTGAACAACGGTGTCGATGTCGGCATAGGCTGCGGCAGCCTCACTTTCTTCGGTGTTGAGGGTGCCCATCAGGCTTGCATCGGTGGAGCGCTCCTGGGTCTCCCAGTATTCAAGGGCTTCCAGCTGCATATCGTTGGTGAACTTGGCGGTGGACTGCTCGGGCATGACAACGCCGGGGACCTCAAGGCCGGTGGCGATGGAAACTGCCAGGAACTGAGCGATGCCATCGGGGTTGTTCATGACGAAGTCGGTGAAGTGGTAGCCGGAATCATCCAGGGTGTAGGTGGTGCCCTCAAGGCCAAAGTTCATGGCGATGGTGCCCTCGTCGGTGTACATCCAGTCGATTGCGGAAATCAGGGCCTCAACATCGTGGCAGGTGCCGGAGAGGGACCAGGCAACAGATGCATTCTTGGCTGCGCCGCCCAGACGGAGGGCGTCGCCCTTGTTGACGGTGGGCTCATTCATGGGTGCGATGGTGAAGTTGGGGTCGTCGGCCAGTGCATACTGGTCATCGCCGAAGAGCTCGGCGCCGTTGTGCTTGAAGAGGGCGTTGCCCACATACATGTTGTTGCCGAAGTCGGCAGCATCGCCGGTGAGCATCTGGTCTACATTGAGGATGCCCTCGTCGGCCCAGCGGGCGATCATCTCGATGTAATCTCTGGCGCCGTCCATGGTCCATACATACTGGACGGAACCATCCTCGCCGCGGATAAAGTCGGTCTGGCCGGCGGTGAAGCCATAGCCATAGGTCAGCTCGCACTCATAGCCGGTGGCAATGAAGCTGGCAGCCAGGGGGAAGCAGGAGTCAATCTCGGGGTGATTGCTGAGGACTGCCAGGGAGGCCTCCTCCAGCTCGTCATAGGTCTCGGGGATTTCGGTGATACCGGCCTCCTCCAGCCAGTCAGTGCGGATGGCCCAGCCTGCGCGCTGACCTTCCTGCATCTTGTAGAAGGCGCCCATCTGGCCGTCGGCGGTATAGGCCTTCTTCTCATAGACGGATTCGGAATGAATTGCTGCTGCATAGTGGGGGGCATACTCGTCGATGTAGGGGGCCAGGTCGATGACGACCTCCTCATCCAGGGCGCCTGCAATGCCGGCGGAATAGTTCTCGTCGATCTTGCAGATGATGTCGGTCCAGTCGCCGGAAGCGATCATCAGGGTCATGTTGTCGGACAGCATGGCGAAGACGGTATACTCCAGGGAGATGCCGGTGGCCTCGCACATCTGGGCGATACCGTAGCACTGGGCGGGGTCGCTGCCCGGAATGGAATCCAGCAGATTTCCGTCGGCAACGACAGAGATGGTGTAGTTCAGGTTGTCACCGGTTACGGGATAGCTGATTTCGGGGATATCCCCGGCTGCTTCCGCTGCGGAAGCCTCATCTGCGGTCTCCTCGGCGGGGGCTGCGTCCTCGTCCTCAGCGGCCTCGGTGGTCTCTTCTGCGGCTGCGCTGGTATCGTCAGCGGCTGCAGTGCTGTCTGTGCTGCTGCCGCAGCCTGCGAACATGGCACACACCATGACAAGGCTGAGAATCAGGGCCAGAAGTCTTTTCTTCATTTTGGAAACTCCTTCCATAATATAGTTTTTATATAGCAAGGGTTTTTACACTTTGCTGCGATAGGGAACGACGGTGGCGGCATAGAGGCCCACCGGGTAGCGGACGGTCCAGTCATCCCGGATGAAGGGGGGGCGGAACTTCGCCATGAGATCCTTCTCCGGCGGGAAGGATTTGAGAGAAATGGGGTCCTCACGATAGAGCCGGTTGTCCAGAGTGGAGCAGACCTTGATTTCGATGCTGTTCTCGCCCGGCTTTACCAGTCCATCCAGGGCCAGGACATCGGTCATGCAGTCGGGGGTGCCGGCATTTTTGCCGTTGACAGTGATCTTTACCGGCACGTCCTTCAGATGGTGGGCAATCTTCAGGTCCGCCGCCACGGTGCCCTCAGGCAGGGTGAAGCTGGTCTTATAGATGCCGACGCCGCTGACGTCCGCCATGGAGTCCACCCGCAGTTCCTTCAGCTGCTCCTCAGTGACGGGCAGCTTTGCCCAGGAGGAGAAGTTAGGGGCGCTGTCATAGTGGAGGGTCACCTTGCGGAAGGTGGTGGGATAGCCGGGGTCAAATTCGGGGTCGCTCTTTGTGGGCGGGCCGAAGGAGGTAAGATCCAGGCTGAAGCCCTCCAGCAGCTGCTCTGCCATGGGCTCCAGAGCTTCCCGCTCCGCCACAGGGGTATTCAGCAGGGCGATGACTGCAATGTCGCCGCCGGCAATGGTGATATCTGCCTCGCAGCTGCCCTCCCCTGCTCTTGCGGGGATGGGGCTCAGATTTCCGGTCCAGCAGTCCATCAGGGCGGGGCTGCCTTTGCCCTTCAGGGTGACGGTGGCAGTGACATCCCGGTCCAGGTTGTTGCTGTAGAAGAAATAGTAATCAGTGACACCATCTTCAATATGGCTGACCTCAAGATTGGGGCAGTCATAGGCGGCTACGGGGCCCAGCATGTTGGCCTTCAGAACCGCATCCAGGGCTGCATCGTCCTCCGCGGTGAAGACATTGGGCAGGTCCTTCAGCTCCTGAAGGAGCCCGGAAAGCGCCTTATCACTGTTGCCGGGACGGCTGACACCCATGACCTGCGCCGGAGCGCTGCCCTCAATGACAACGGGGAGTCCCTTCCTGGCCAGGTCCAGAATGGTCCGGACGGCGCTCTCATGGAGATAGTCGCATTCCGCCATCACCAGGACCCGGTAACCGGGGCCCTCGGGGAAGAGGACGCCATCCTTCACGCTGATATTGGGCAGTTTCAGGACATTTTCATCAATCAGGTTATAGGAATAGCCCCGGTCCAGCAGGAGCTGGTGGCTGTTGCCCTCGCCCAGCTCGTAGATGCCCTGCATATTGGGCAGGATGGCCAGATCCACCTTGCGCGTCCCCTCCTGGAGGATGGTCTGAAGCCGGGAGATATAGCCGGTGATGGAGTCCTTTGCGTCCTCCCACCAGGTGTTGCGGTTGTCCCAGGCCATAAAGGTGCCTGCGCGGGCCTTCTCGCCCCAGTTCCAGCCCGGCCACCAGTCGATATAACCGGTGCCGTTGCGGGGATGGGCGGTGCCGTGGAAGATGACCCGGTTGACGCCCTGGGAGGCGTTGTCGTTAACCTCCTGAATCAGGCCCTTCCAGCTGAAGCCGAACTTCTTAAAGGTGTTGGACTCCATGGAAAGGAATTTCTCATCCGGCTTGACATTGACCGCGGTCTGGAGCTGACGGAGCGCATCGTGATAGGTGGAGTTGTCGCCCTCGGTGACGTCAGTGGCCAGAGCCGCCTCGGTGATGCCGAGACCGCCCAGCGAGTAGGCCTGGGCCCGGAAGTTATAGTTGAAACTCTTTGCCCAGGCGCTGACCCGGCTGACATGGTTCTCGGTATAGAGCCGGCCGATGGCGGTGGCGAAGTCCTGGGTGATGCGCATGGTCTCAGAGGCCTTGTCTGTGGCGAAGCCCGCCAGGATGGGCAGATAGTCGCCGATGGGATAGCCCATCTTTTCGGGGATATACTTCTCAAAGCCCTTGCCCCAGGGCGCGCCGTAGGTGTGGAGCTCGATGGAATCCTCGAAGATGCTGCCGCCCACCTCTTTGCCGTTCTTCTCAATCAGGTCCCGAAGCTCAGGGTCGGAAAGGATGAATTTATTCCAGTAGTCGGTGATGGCGTCGATGCCCTCGGGAATCAGGTAGTTGCCCACATAGGTCTGGTTGGGCATGATCTTCCAGGGGCCGCCACCGGAGAGCTGCTGGCCGCTGCCCCGATAGAAGAAGCCGATGAGGATGGTGTCTCCGGGCAGGAGCTCCTCCCCCTCAGAGGCGGGAGAGAGGTCAAGGGAGCCGGTCTTCAGGGCATAGAGTGCCTGGTAGTCCGCCGCCCGCTTTCTCCGGTAGAGGCTGTCCCGCTTGCCGTCGGGCAGCAGGTCATTTTCATCTGCGGGGATGTCAAAAAGATCATCGACCTGAGCTTCTGTCACCTTGCCCTCATACCAGCGCTCCAGCATGGCTGCATCCGGGACGCCGCAGGCATAGCCCTCCCCTTCCTTCTCATAGACGGAGGCGGTGACGTCCATCAGGGAGTCAAACTGCAGGGTGATCTCAGCCCGGCTCCGCCAGGGCAGGGGCTCAAAGGGTGCGCTCCAGTCAATGTCCTCCCGGCGCATGCCCTCAGGGACAAACTCGCCGCCGCCGGGAGGTGCAAAGCCCATGGGCCCATCCTTTTTCGGCGGATGCTCATCCGCAGGAACATGGCCCTGGGGCAGGGCGCCGATGACGGTGTAGCCATCCTCAGCTACGGCCTCCGGTGGGGGCTTGAAGCCCCGCATCTTGGGCCGGGGAGCGTCGGAAACCTTTGCGATAGAGGCGCCAACGAAGCTGGCTTTAAAAACAAAGGGATTGTTTTTCTGGTCATAGAGCCTGATCTCCGGCATGGGGACATCCATCTGTCCCGCCGCCAGGTCCTCTTTCGTCACCTTTTTCCAGGCGTAGAGGAGGTCGCTGGAGGCCGCCGCATCATTGGGGTCGATGGTAAAGACATTCGGGGGCCAGTGGGGGCTGATGGTAAAGTCCACCTTGAAGCCGCCTTCGATGCCCCTTGCCGCCTTCATGATCTTCTTCAGCTGGCGGGTCCAGTTGGGGGTGCCCCAGCCGAATTCCTTGGCATTCTCGATGCCGCAGCCGTCTGCCAGCATGGCAATCTCAACGCCGCCCATGCCGCCTTCCGCCATGGTCTTAAACTGCTTTTCGATGCAGTCGTCATCCGCGGCGCCGGCGTAGGCATCGCAGAACCACATTCTCGCCATGGGGCGGCTGTCCAGCCCGGGGGTTTTAAAGGCACGGATCAGGGGGGTGTCGGCTTCCATGGTTTTTTTCATGTATCTCGCCATAGTACATCCACCTTTCTTTTTTCTTTCTGCGTCAATATAACATGGTGGATTTTCCCTGTCATTGTCAGATTTGGTGAATCGGATTACCGATTTTGACGATATTCCGAATCTTCAACAATTCTGTTAATGATTGATTGTCAGATTTGACGATTCCGACCAAAACTTAACGTTCTTTTTTTCTCCGCTCCGTGGACAGGGCAGACAATTTCTGTTAAAATAGAACTCAGATGGAGGTGTAAATTATGCTGCTTGAATCCCAGCTCAACGATTTTCTTCTGGCCCAGACTGAGGCGCTCCCCACCCACGCATGGCATGCCGCCCCCGGGGAGGATGCACCCAAGCTCCACAGCGACGGCATGTTCCGCCCCGGCGAGCGCGTTGCCATCAGCGGCCATCCCACAAAATATGGCCCACCTGACGC
>R04__coassemble_824_pt1 | contig 10640 bp, 5 predicted proteins | sample R04__metabat2_high_PE_020 | metagenome-assembled genome bin R04
CAGTATCCAGCCCTTGAGATAGAGGGCGGAATCCTCGCCGATGGCCGCCGGGTGGTCCCGGGACTGCATGAGGGGGCGGATGAGCCGGACCTGCCTGCCGCTGTCTGCGGCGGCCTCCCCCAGCATTTTAAGGAAGAGCTCCCGGGTCATAAAGCGGCTGCAGCTGAACGTAAGCATAAAGCCGCCTGGGGCGGTGAGCTGCATGCAGCGGTAGTTGAGCTCCTTATAGCCCTTATAGGCGTTCTCCAGGACTCTTCTCGATTTGGCAAAGGCAGGAGGATCCAGAATGACGGTATCATACTGCTTTCCGGCCTCGCAGAGCTCCTTTACAAGGGCAAAGACATCTCCGCAGACCGTCTCGATGCAGTCAAGACCGTTGAGGGCGGCATTCTCCCGCACCAGCTGAAGGGCATGCTCAGAGGCATCCACCGCAGTGACCTCCCTCGCCCCATAGAGCCCGGCGTGGACGGAAAAGCCGCCGCTGCAGCAGCAGAGATCCAGCACGCTTTTCCCCTTTACATAGTCCTTCAGGACGCCCCGGTTCTCCTGCTGGTCCAGAAAATGCCCGGTCTTCTGGCCGCCGGCGATATCCACCAGCATCTTTGCATCATGCTCCCGGATCTCCGTCAGGGCCGGCACGCTGCCGTAGACGCAGCCCTTCATCTGGCTGAGGCCCTCCTTTTCCCGGACCTGAAGATCGTCCCGCTCATAGATGCCTGCGGGAGAAAGCGTCTCCGCAAGGATTTCAATGATATCCTGCTTAAAGCCCTCCAGCCCCAGGGAGACGATCTGGAAGGAAAGGTACTCGCCGAACTTGTCCACCGTCAGCCCGGGGAGCCCGTCGGAATCCCCGAAGACCACCCGGCAGGCATCGGTCAGGCCGATGGATTTCCGGTATTCCCAGGCCCGGGTGATCCGGCGAAGGAAGAATTCCCGGTCGATCTCCTCCTCCGCGTCGCGGGTCAGGACTCTCACCGCGATCCGGCTTTTGCTGTTGAAGAAGCCCCTTGCGCAGAAGCGCCGGCGGCTGTCCAGCACATCCACCACGCAGCCGTCAAAGCAGGTGTCGGTGCACCAGTCCAATTCATTATCATAAATCCAGAGGGAGCCCTGCTCGATGTCCTTTTCCTCTCCCCGCTTCAGGCATACCTGCGGTCTCATATAATCTTCTTAATCTCCTTATCGCAGAAGGCGCAGCAGCACTTGCCGCCGATCTCCTTGGTCAGATTGGGCAGATAGAGCTCCGTCTGGGTGACGCAGCGCTTATTGCTGCAGATGGGGCCTGTGCCGATTTCCACCGGCTCCGGCTTCTTCCGGCCCTGCTCCACCATCTTCATGAGGAGGGCCATTCTGGCAAACATGCCGTAGCGGGCCTGCTCAAAATAGACGGCTCTCGGGTCGTCATCCACATCGTTGGCAATCTCGTCCACGCGGGGCAGGGGGTGCATGACCAGCAGATCCTTCTTCGCCCGGGCGAGCTTGCTGCGGGTCAGGACATATACGCCCTTGAGCCGGTCATATTCCAGGGGGTCTGTAAAGCGTTCCCGCTGGATGCGGGTCATATAGAGCACATCCAGCATGGGCATGGTAGATTCCAGATTGGTGACCTCCTGGAACTTCATTCCCCGCTCCTTCATAAAATCAATCATGTAGGAGGGGATGGCCAGATCCCGGGGAGCAATCAGGGTGAAGCGGATGTTCGGGAACTTGGCCATGGCCTTGATGAGGGAATGGACCGTCCGGCCGTTCTTCAGGTCGCCGCAGAGCCCGATGTTGAGATCCTTAATCTCGCCGCGGAGGGCGGCGATGGTGGTGAGGTCGGTCAGGGTCTGGGTGGGGTGCATGTGGCCGCCGTCGCCGGCATTGATGACCGGCACCTCTGCATAGAGGCTGGCGGCCTTGGCCGCGCCCTCCACCGGGGAGCGGATGACGATGACGTCCGCATAGCTGGAGGCCATCTTGATGGTATCCTTCAGGGTCTCGCCCTTGGAGGTAGAGGAGGATTTGGGGTCCGCGAAGCCGAATACCGACCCGCCCAGCCGCAGCATGGCGGTCTGGAAGGAGAAATTCGTCCGGGTTGACGGCTCGAAGAAGAGGCTGCCCATGACGTCCCCGCTCAGGACATCCGTGCACTCCTTGGGGTGGGTGATGAGGCGGTTTGCCAGGGCATAGAGCTCATTCCACTCCTCAAGGGACAGATCCTCGATATCAATCAGATTTCTCAGCTTCATCTTTTGTATCCTCCGTTTCAGCTCAAAATCGGTTTATTTTATCACAAATATCCCGGGGATACAACCGGGAAAAGAAGATTTTTTTATTTTTCCGGACGGCAAGACAGATTATGGCCGGCACCATAAGTGCAAAATTTTACGGCTCCGCCGGCGAACTTTTCAGAGAACCGGATGAAAATTTCCGCCTGTAGTGCACATCCCCACCCTCCCCTGTACGGGAGAGTGGGGACTTTGCACTAAGTTCTGTTCTATGGGCAAATCATGTTGATTTTGTGTGCTGTTTTTCACAATTCAGCCGATTGACGGTTTATTTTTCCCTTTGATTCGTGTACAATAGGGACAGAATCGGAAACCCGGAAAAGGAGAAGAAATCGAATGAACAGGAACATCAAGGAAAAAGCCGACGCCTCTGCCGAAAAGCCGGGCAAAATCTCCCGGATTGTGTGGGCGGTACTGCCGCTCCTGCTGTCATGTCTGTATCCATGTGCCTTTCAGTGGCTGACCAACGCAGATGAGGCTCTGGCTGCGGACATGTTCCCCATGCTGTGGGTATTTCTGCTCATCGCGGTGCTGGCCTTTGCCGTATCCGCGCTGATTCTGCGGGGTGCCTGCCGGGCGGGGTTCTACTCGTCCGTATTCATGCTTGCATTTGCCAATGCGGGATTACTGTCCGAGTCCCTCAAGGCCCATTTCAGCTGGATGCACGACCGCTATCTTCTGATTCTTCTGGCTCTGTTGATGGTGCTGCTTCTGGTTCTCCTTCTCCGGCACAGAGGCTTCCCGGCGAAGGAATTCTGCCAGATACTCACGGTATTTTTCGGCTTCCTGCTGATTTTCCGTTTTGTCACCGCCGCCCCGACGCTGTGGAGCATTGTGACCGCAGAGCGTAAGGAGCCCGCAATCGACCCTGCCGAGGTCACGCTGGAGGGAGAAAAGCCCAATGTCTACTATATCCTGTCCGATGAGTACGGCGGGCTCGAAAGTCTGAGGGAATACTATGACTACGACAACATGCCCTTCCTCAACACCCTCTCTTCCCTCGGCTTTAACAATTCCCTGACTTCCCGCAACACCGAATCCGTCTACACCTGGGCCATTGTACCAAATATTCTGAATCTTGATTATGTGGTAAATGATGATGTCCCGCATCTGGTAAAGCACGAATATATGGATACGCCTGTCCTTCAGGCGATTTTCGCGGAGAACGGATATCAGGTCAATCTGATCAATCACCAGAATTTCTTCAGCGCGGAGGGCTGCAATGTGCTCACCGGCAACCAGAGCCCCGAGGGCATCGGCGACTACATCTATGACAACAGCCTTCTGGAACTCCTTCCCGGAATTCGGAATCCGCTGCGCGTCCGGCTCGGGCTCTCAACCGATGCCACATACATCAGCGAGCTGCGTGAAGTATTCGACCTGATGGAAAACTGTACCGATTACGTCGGTGATGAACCAACCCTGACGCTGATTTACGCCCAGTGCCCGCATTTTCTCTTTGTCTTCGATGAGAATGGAAACCCCAGATATCAGGGAACCTTCGATTTTCTGGACAAGAGCGGCTATCTGGGGCTTCTCAAGTATTACAACACGATTCTGGAGGAAACCGTATCGAACATCATTGAGAAGGACCCGGAGGCAATCATCGTCCTGCAGTCCGACCACGGCGCCCGCTATCCCATTCAGATTTACATGCGCTACGGTGAACCGGAGGTGGACATGGAAAAGGATGTCCCCATCGTCCAGAACATACTGAACAGCGTCTATGTCGGCGGCCGGCAGCTGGACATTGAGGGGCTCTCCTCCATCAACACCCTGCGGACCATACTGAATGAGGAGTTCGGCACGGATTTCCCGATGCTGGAACAGCCCACAGGCTACACCTCCGACTTCAGCGACTGGAGATAAAATCGGGCAGGAGGAGCCCGCGACGTCTCCGACATCCCCTACCATCGTGGCACCGTTCGGCGCCCGGCAGTTCAGGCATAGCCACGAAAAAACGCCCCCAGGGCTGCCGGAATTCCTGCCGACAAGCGTTCAACCTGTCTGAAGCTGCCGGAAACGCAGTAAGCCCGCCAAATCAATCTGCACAAACAGTTTATTCCCGCCCTCCTGTTTGGGAAGGCGGGGATACCATTCCCTGCGACCTTATTCTGAAACATGATTTCCCCCGGCGCAGCGAACAGGCTGCGCCGGGGGAATTTACGAGAATTCACGATATATTGTTCTGTGCTTAAAGCGCCGTCCCCTTTTTGGGGATAAACATGCCCGTCAGGTCCGCGCCCTCCAGGAGGAGGAGCTTTTTCTTCCGCTCAATGCCGCCGCCGTAGCCGGTCAGGCTGCCGCCGGTCCCGACAACCCGATGGCAGGGGATCATCAGGGAGATGGGGTTGTGCCCCACCGCGCCGCCCACTGCCTGGGCGGACATTTTTTCAATGCCCCGCTGCCGGGCAAGGATTGCGGCAATCTCCCCATAGGTCATGGTCTGCCCATAGGGGATGGAGAGCATGATATCCGAGACTGCCCGGCGGAAGGGGGTATTGCCATAGGAAAGGGGCGGGAGAAAATCCGGCTTCCGGCCGGAGAAATAGAGATCCAGCCATTTTTTCGCCTGCTGATGAAGGGACTGCTCCTTATGTTCGGTCCTTTCCGGGAGCGTTCTCCCGAAATAGCGCTGGCCGTCAAACCAGAGCCCGACGATGGCCCGCTCATCGCAGGCAAGCGTAATCCCGCCCAGAGGGGAGGCATATCCGGCAGTATAAACCATAATTTTGCTCCTTTTCGATTATCTTACCTCAAAGACATAGCTGCCGGCTTCCAGATAGAAGCGCAGCCGCTTCCCGTCATGGCCCAGGGGGGTGACACCCTCAGCTTCCTCCGGGCGCTTCCCGCTCTCGGTCACGGTCTTATAGGGGTTCGCCTTAATGGAGAAGAGGCACTCCGTCCCCGCCGGGACCCTGATGGTGTAGCGGGTGCCCTTTTCAGTGTATTCCCAGGCGCTCTCAATGCGGCCGGAGACCGTATCCATATAGCCGGAAGCGGAGGTGATACGGCCCTCCTCATCCGGGGTGGGGCTGAGATTGAAGACCCGATAGCCCGGCTCCTCCGGGCTGATGCCCAGTGAGCGTCCCAGCAGCCAGGCGCCCACAGCGCCGAAGGAATAGTGGTTGAAGGAATTCATGGAATTGTGGCCGCCGAAACCCTTTTCGCTGGTATAGGAATCCAGCCGCTCCCAGATGCTGGTGGCCCCCTGGGTCACGGGATAGAGCCAGGAGGGATATTCCCGGCTGAGGAGGACGCCGTAGGCCGTGTCATCCCGCTCCCCCATGGACAGAGCCGGCAGGAGCCAGGCCGTCCCGATAAAGCCGGTCATCAGGCTGTGGGCCGGGCGTACAATGCCGTCGTCATCCAGCTGGGGGTCCTCGCAGACATGGCTGAGGTGGGTGATGGCCTCCCCCCGATGTTCATCGGAGACAAGGCCCAGGGCCAGAGGGACGCAGTAAGAGGTCTGAGTGTCCATCCGATAGCCGCCGCAGGGCTCCTTCGGGGGCAGGGGTTCGTCCTCCCGGATGGGCTCAAAGGGCATGCGGTTGCCATGGGCCGCCTCCTCACAGGAGTAGACGGTCTTGTGGCTCTCCGGGTCGAAGTAGACCTCGTTGAGGCGGGCCTTTGTCATCTCATAGAGCATGGCATAGCTCTCCGCCTCCGCCTTCCCCAGGAGAGCGGCCGTATCCGCCATGATTTTCAGGTCATAGACAAAATAACACATCCAGAGGAGGGCGTTTTCCGTCTTCCCCTTCTGGGGCCCCAGCCAGTCGCCCAGCTCGCCCGCAGTCTGGAGTCCGGTCTCATCATCCACATGCTGCAGGAGGAAACGGATGTATTTCTCCATGGCGGGGTAGTGCTCCTCAAGCACATGGACATCCCCATACTGCATATACATCTCCCAGGGCACGGTCATGCCGGCGCTGCCCCAGAGAATGCCGCCGAAGCCGTCACAGACCGGGGCGATGTCCGGGAATCTGCCGTCCTCATGCTGGCCGTCCTCCATGGCCCGCATGTGTCGCCGCAGGAAGGCGTCGCAGGCGCCCAGCCGGACCGCCGTCCTGGAGAAGACCGAAAGGTCTCCGCTCCAGCCCATGCGCTCGTTGCGCTGGGGGCAGTCCGTGGGAATGGAGAGGAAGTTGTCCCGGAAGCTCCATGTGATATTTTCAAAGAGCCGGTTGACATCCATGTCCGAGCAGCGATAGTCCGCGGAGAGGGTGGGAATGGAGGAGAGGGCCACCGCATGGACCGCTTCGCAGGGCAGGGGCTCGTCAAGGCCCGTAATCTCCATGTAGCGGAAGCCGTGGAAGGTGAACTGCGGGCAGAAGTGAATCTCCTTTTCCCCCAGATAGACCAGGTCCGTCACCAGCGCCCCCCGCAGATTTTCCACCATCAGCATGCCCTGATTGTCGCCGTACTCCGGGAGCAAGGGATAGAGGAGCTCCGCATAGCGGAAAACAATCTCCTGGCCGGGGAGACCGGCGGGGAGGGTGACATCCGGGATGCCGGCGATGTTCCGGCCGAAATCATAGACAAATACGCCGGGATGTACCTCCGTCCGGCTCAGGGCGGTCAGGTGCCCGGCCATTCTGACGCCACCGTCCGTCCGGCCCAAGGCGCGGATTTTGTCATAGTTCAGCTCCAGAGTCTGCCCTCTGGGGCCGGGCAGGGTTCCCATCGCCGTATTTTCTATGGAGAGGACAATTTCCTTTGCCGGGGGCCAGGCGCCGCCGAAGCCCGGCTGCAGCCAGCCCTCAATATTCTTTTCATACCAGGCGTCATAGACCTGGCCCTGGAAGATGGAGGCGGAGCGGATGGGCCCCTCGCTGCAGGCGGTAAAGCTTTCCGGCGAGGAGACTATCTCCTTCTTTTCGCCATCCCGATAGAGAATTGTCAGCTTGCAGAGCAGGCTCTGGCAGTCGCCCCAGAAGTTGGTATTGGAGCCGGTAAAGCTGATCATGCCGCTCCACCAGCCCTCCCCCAGGAGGAAGCAGAGGGCATTTTCGCCCCGATGCAGGAGGGATGTGACATCGTGCGTCACATAGCTGTGGCTCATATTATACTGGGTCAGGCCGGGAGAAAGCCACTCCTCCCCGATCTTCTCCCCGTTCAGGTAGCCCTCAAAGACGCCCCTTGCCGTGACGGTCAGGAAGGCCCGGTCAATCTCCTTTTCCGCCCCGAATTCCGCCCGGAGCATGGGGATGCCGGTGTTGGAGGGGTCGAAGATGCGGAAGCTCCCCTTCTCCCCTCCGGAAAGGCGGAAGCCCTCCTCCCAGCAGACAAAGAGGGTCCTGCAGGGGGTGCGGTAATTTTTGACGGTCAGATTTTTAAAGATGGCCTCCTCCCCCGCCTTCAAGCGGCAGCCGATGCTGCAGAGATTTGGGAAGCAGGTATAGTCGCCGCCCCGGCCCACGGGATTGAGATTGACCCGCCCGGAATCAAAGGGGGAGGGATGCTCGGGAAGGGGATTGATTAAGACGCCATCCAGATAAAAATCAAACTCTCCATATTCCGCCGCCAGAGAGAGGGTATGGGGCGCATGGCAATTTTCCCGGTTGACCAGATTCCCGGGAATCGGCAGCACCGCAAAGGGCGCCTCCCGGCTGTCTGTGGGGGCATAGCCGACCCGGTAGATTTCCATTTTCCCCTCCCCGCTCTGCTCACAGGCAGAGAGATTCAGCTCCAGCCGGATATAGCTCCGGAAGCGCAAATTTTCAAGGCCATAGAGATTCTTGTCCCGGTCCATGAGCCGGGGATCGTTGGCCCCCAGGATCAGGGCCGCAGAGCCGGAGCCGGCAGGGATGGTGATTTCGCAGGAGAGACGGAAGACAGATGTGGCCTCCGCCCGGAGGCTGCGGGTGTCCGTCCCGATCCACTTCGCGCCGGCCCAGCGCGGGGAGGAGAAGGAATCGTCCATAAGGCCGGTGCGGAATTCCCGCTCCGTATGGGTCTCCCGGTCCAGGCTGTCCTTTATATTGAGGGAAAGCCGGTAAAGGGTCTCCGGCTCCAGTGCCGGGCCGTCATAGCGGCGGCGCAGTCTTTCGGAGACTACTTCTCCGGTGGTCCACAGGGTCTTCTCCCCTGTTTTTAAGGTCAGGGCATAGTGTTTTTGTCTCAGGCCCCGTTCCTCCCCCGGAAGGGTCCATGTAAATTCCGGCTCCGGGTTATCCAGGCAGAAAAGGTTTTCCGCCAGGTCGATCTGCAGTCTTGTCTCTTCCATTTGATATCCTCCTCCCCTGCTTTCACAGGCGGGTAAAATTCATATGCTTTCTGCCCTTAATATATCACATTCCATGCCGCCGGGTCTACCTGTAAAAAAGCAAAATCCTCTGTCGCTTTTCAAGGGCAGGGCCCGAATTTTTTCTTTTCCCGGCAAAAATACATACTTCGTACATATTTATATGCTATAATCAGGGGCGAGGTGTATGCCATGCATTTAAAGCTTTTAAAGAAGCCTCTTCTTTTTCTTCTGATATTATCCCTGCTCTTTTCCCTCGTCCTCCCCTGTCTGGCCGTCGATGGGAACCGGGCGGACCACCTGACCGGGAAATCCGTCCTCATTCTGGGGGACAGCTACTGCGCCGCCTATAAGCTGGATTCCCGCAGCCAGGGCTGGCCGGCCCTCCTGGCGGAGGAATACGCCCTGACCATTTACGACTATGCCGTCAGCGGCTCCACCATGTCCTCCGCCGGCTACTTCCCCATGACGGAGCGCTGCTATGACATCAGCGAGACATCGGCGGACCTGGTCATCATTCAGGGGGGCTCCAACGACTGGAATCTGGACATTCCCCTGGGGGAGACGGATTCCCGGGATGAAAATACCGCCCTCGGCGCCCTCAACCTCATCATCGACTATATGGAGGAGCATTTCCCGGATGCCGAGCTCCTGGTTTTCACCCCCTGGGTCAGCGATGGCCGGGAGAACGATCTGGGCCTCACCTGCCATGACTACGGCGCCGGCATGCTGGAAGTCTGCCGGGAGCGGGGCATCGCTTATTTCGACGCCGAAAATGACAGTGAAAACGGCATTCACATGGACGACCCGGATTTCCGGGCCGAATACAGCCTGACCTCCACAGACCCCTGGCACCTGAACGCCGCAGGCCAGCGGCTCTTTGCGGACTATTTCGGCCCCTGGCTGGCAGAGAATCTGACCGGCTATTCCTCCACCTGCGCCGACCTCATGAGCGCGCCGGCGGCAGTCTTCTCCGACGCCGTCTGGGCCCTTGCAAATGACATCGTCGACCCGGGATCAGACGGGCTCTTCCGCCCCGGTGCCGCCGTCACCCGGCTGCAGCTGGCCGACGCCCTCTGGCGGGCCGCCGGGCGGCCGGAAGGGGATGAAACATCCTTCGTTGACCTCACGCCCGAGGACGAGGGCTATCAGGCGGCCGCCTGGGCCCTGGAGCTTGGGCTGATGACTGCGGCGGATGGCGTCTTCGCGCCGGACCGGCTTGTCACCCGGAATGACCTGGTCACGGCCCTCTACCGCTACCGCCTGGAGGTCATGGAAATTGAGCCGGAGCGCTATGCCGGAACAGGCGCCTACGCCGACAGCGATGCCCTCCCCGATGCCGCCCGGACCGCCTGGGGCTTCTGCCTGGATGCGGGCCTCATCACCCCATCAGGCGACAATCTCCGCCCCGGGGCACCGGTCCTGCGCAGCAGCATGCTCGCATCCATCCGGGCCCTTATGGGCCTGTCCTGAAATAATCATTCCGCCTTTCCCCGTCTGCGGCCCCCAACGGTGGCGCAGACTTCTTCTTTTTTCGGCATAAAACGAACATCCGGGCACATTCCTGCAGTTGTAAATGTTTAGAAATCATGATAAGATAGAATTGGTATTTTTTCAGATAAGGAGGAAATATGTCAATGAATCACAAGTATAAAATGATGCTGACTCCCATCCGTGTGGGCAATATTGTCATCCGCACCCGTATGGGCATGAGCAAATGTAATTCCCAGGAGCATCAGGGCCCCGAGAATTATCCCGCTGAGGGCACCATCCGCTTCATCGAGGACGCCGCCAAGAACGGTGCATCCCTGATTACCATGCCTTCCGCCACCCTGACAGAGCTGGACCGCAACCTCTGGGCTGACGCCGCCCTCTTCCCCATGAACAATGCCTTCGTCCACAACTATGTCATCCGCATGATCGACCGGGTCCACGCCCACGGCAGTCTCTGTCTTCAGCAGAACCACCGCCGCTTCCCCTCCAACCTGAGCTTCTCCGAGCCCAGACCCGGCGGCGGCTTCGGTCCCTTCGGCCCCGGAGGCCCCGGAGGCCCTCCGGGAATGGGCGGAAACGGCCCCAAGAACCATAAGATCGGCACCCCCGGCCGTCCCGGCATGTCCTCCCGC
>R04__coassemble_827_pt1 | contig 10614 bp, 8 predicted proteins | sample R04__metabat2_high_PE_020 | metagenome-assembled genome bin R04
GCCTCCCCCGGCCCAAGCGAGATGCCGATTGGCGTTGTGTTGGGGCTTCCGTCCTCGTTCACCATGCCCATACAGCCCCGCAGGACGGAGGACATGTCGATTTTTTTCAGAATGGCATCCATCCGGTCCTCAATATAGGCCCTGGCCGGGGAGATTTCAGCCCTGCGCTCATTCTCCGGGATGAAGCTGCTCTCGATGGCAAAGCCGTCCAGCAGTCTGGATTCCAGCATTGTCCTTTCGCCGCTGTCCTTTTCTTCATAGCGGACCGCCGTCACCGCAATCAGTTTATTTTCAAAATTGATGCTGTCACCGGTCAGGCTGAGCGCGCTGATCCTTCCGCTGAGCCCCTCAGCCCGGTCGGTTGCCCAGAGACGGCGGGGCCGAAAATCCTCGTTTCCGTCGGAATTTTCCGGCAGGTAACCCAGGGGCTGGGCGCTCATGGTTCCGGAGAGCTGGACATGAATGCCCCGCTCATTGCATTTTTTCAAAAGGAGCTTGAACATCTCCCGCCAGTTCCGGCTGACAAGCTCCCCCTCCTCCGGAAAATCGGAGCCGGAACCCTGGCCGCCGGTCTCCAGGACCGTAATGCCCTTCTGCCGGAATTCATCCAGCGTCCGGTCCAGCTCTTCCCAGAGATATTTTTTATCCGGGTTCCGCCCAATCCAGGAAAGGGGCAGGCCATAGCGGAGGCCCATCTGATATTCATTCGGTACATTTACAAAATCCGCCGCAGAATCCGGCAGAACCGTGTTTTTATAAGCCATAATTACATCACTCCCGCTACCAGTTTATCATAGAACCCTTTTTCTGTCATTGTCAGACTTGACGATATGGTAATATCAGATTTGACGAAAATCAGAGATTATATTTCCTCTTCTTCACCCCTGCTTTTCAGAGTGTTCAAAAAAATAAAGCTTCTATCATAAAAGGCTTGACATATGGGCCATCTACTGCTATACTCTTCACGTAATTAAAGTAAATATCTGATGAACCATGTTTTCAGGGCAGGGTGCGCAGTGGCCTTTGGTTTCTGCAATTCCCGACCGGCGGTATAGTCCGCGCGCGTCTCCGGGTGACCGGAGCCGCTGAACCGGTTAAATTCCGGTACCGACAGTATAGTCTGGATGAAAGAAGATGTGTCTCACACCTCCCGAGATTGTGACACCTGGATGCACGGCTGCATTCGGGTATTTATCATTTTCAGGAGGTTTTTATTATGTCAGAAACAAAAAAGCGTTCGGTCTCAGTCCGCAAGCTCGTGGTTGCAGCCATGCTCACGGCGGTTGCCTTCATCCTGCAGTTCATTGAGATCTCCATCCCCATCATCCCCAGCTTTGTAAAGCTGGACTTTTCCGACCTTCCCGCTCTCCTGGGCGCCTTTGCCCTCGGCCCCATCTACGGCGCCGCAATTGAGCTGGTCAAGAACATCATCCACCTGACCTCCGGCTCCTCCGCAGGCGTCGGTGAGCTGGCCAATTTCCTGCTCGGTGCTGTCTTCATGCTGGTTGCCGGCTTCATCTATCAGTTCAACAAGACCAAGAAGGGGGCCCTCATCGGCAGCGTCCTCGGTGCCCTCGCCATGGCCCTCGTCTCCATCCCCCTCAACTATTTTGTGGTCTATCCCGCCTATGTGGTGGTCTATGGCATGCCCATGGAGGCCATCATCGGCATGTACCAGGCAATTCTCCCCTCTGCCGACAATCTGCTCAAGTGCCTGCTGATCTTCAATCTGCCCTTCACCTTCTGCAAGGGCATCATCGACGCAATCATCTGCTTCATCATCTACAAGCCCCTCTCCCCCATTCTGCACAAATAATCCCGTCATACCAAAGATAAAAAATGCCGCGTACACAGTCTTCTGCGTACGCGGCATTCTTATTTTTATATATCGGTGGGCGCTTATCTGTATTTCGGCAGCATGGCGGCGCCGATGATGCCGGCGTCATTCCCCAGCTCGGCTCTTACCAGCTTCGTCCGCTTTTCACAGTCACGGGCATAGTCCTCACGGTCTATGATTTCCCGGATGGGTCCAAGAAGGACCTCGCCCTGGTTGCAGATTCCGCCACCGACACAGAGAATTTCCGGCTGGAAGATATTGATGATACTGGTCAGGCCGTCGGCAAGATATTCCCGATATTTGCTGACCACCTCAGCCGCAGCAGCATCCCCCTCAGCCATGGCGTCAAAGGATGTCCTGCCATCGACCCTGTCGATGCCGGGGACCTTGCGCCACATGCTGCTCTCAGGATGGGCCTGCATGGCCTTTTTCGTCTGGCGGATCAGAGCCGTCGCGGAGCAGTAGGCCTCAAAACAGCCGCGTCTGCCGCAACCACAGAGCTCACCGTTGTGGACCATGACAAAATGGCCCATCTCGCCGCCGGCAAAGTTAAAGCCGGTCAGAATCTTCCCGTCAATGACGGCGCCGCCGCCGACGCCCGTCCCCAGCGTAATGGCCACAAGACTGCTGTAGCCTCTGCCGCAGCCGGCAGCATATTCACCGAGGGCCGCCGCATTGGCGTCATTTTCGACGAAAACCTCCATCCCGAGCCGCTCTGATACCAGGCTGCCCAGAGGAGTGTGCGAAAAGCCCAGATTGCAGCTGTAAACCACCTCGCCGGTTTTGGAGTCTGCAATTCCGGGGGCTCCGATTCCGGCGGCCTCGATTTCTGTCATGGAAATTCCGGCTTTTTCCGCCGCAAGGCGGCAGCACTCCGCAATCCGGTCCGCAATCACCTCAGCGGCACAGGGCAGCCCTGTGGGGATAGAGGCCTTGCCCAGAATTTCGCCCATCTCGCTGACAACCGCGCAGGCAATGTTGGTTCCACCAAGGTCAATGCCAAGATAATTCATAATGATTCCCTCCGATTATAAAGCTTTTATACCGATTTAAAATATGAATCAATCAATTCCGTCAGAAAGCTCCCGTCCGTATCATAACCGATTGCCGCAGCCGCCTGATAGAGAAAAACGATATTTTCTTCCCGTCGGGCATTCTCCGGGTCCATCCCTTCAGTCTCCCAGGCAAGGGCCTGCATCTGACCGAGCAGTTTTTCCCGCTGCTCCCGCAGTTCCGGCGTGGCCCCATCAAATTCTTTCATATCCATGTCCGATGTACTCCCGCAGGGGGAAGCACAGGACCTGCATCCGGGCGAGAGCCGCAATTTTACCGCCCGGATTTTTTCCGCCTCCCGCTCCGCTTCCTCGGGGCGGTCAATTGCAATTCCCTCAGAAAGTGCATGGAGGAGGGCGGCATCCGTCTCCCCGGTGCGGCCGTTATTCCCCACCGCCCCGACCATGCCGATCAGGGCACTGAGTACGGCGGTATTTTTCAGGATCCTGCTATGCTTCATTTCCATCGTCTTCAGCCTCATCTGCGGCCTCGTCCCCGGCAGCAGCCCTGACCATGGCCTGTATGGTCCTGGTATAGTCATCCTCTGCCTCGGGCTGCTTCGGTGCTTTCCTTCCCGCGGCAATCTCTGCCATGGTCGGTTTATCCCCTTTCTTTCCGGATTTTTTGCGTACGGATGCCTCCGGGGGCTTTTCTGCTAAAGGAGGCAGGGGATCGATCGCTTCTTCTTCCGGGTAAACGTCCGCGGCATCAGTCGGCCCGTCATCATATTCCGCCGAAAGGTCAATCTCAGGAATATCCGCTTCCAGCTCCTCATCTTCCGGGGGCATCTCATCCGGCTCTGTCTCAGCACGGCCAGCCTTTCGGCGGAAGGGCTTTGAGATGATCTCCAGATCCTCCTTCAGCTCCTCCCGGCTGATTGGCCGGGTCTCCTCTTTTTCCGCATCTCCCTGCTTCTTCGCCTTTTTCAGGGCGGCGGCATGGAGGATTGCCTTAATATTGATTTTAAAGGCAAACATACCGGAGACCAGACAGAGGAGGAGCAGAAGCGGAACCGTCCCCTGTCTGCTGAAAAGGTAGATGAGGAGGCAGGCCAGCATTCCCGGCACAAGGCCACCGGAGCTTCCGCTTTTCCCGCTTGTCCAGAGACCGGAAATCAGTTTTCCTGAAAAATCAGTACGGCAGAGGATTGTATGAATCATCGCGCTGAAAAAGAGGACCAACAGGAAGAGCATGGTAAGCCGCAGCATGGTCGGCTCTTTCCCACGGAAAATCAGGACCCAGGCCGCAAAAAAGAGGGCAAAGGGCGTGAGCCAGGCTCCGTAGCCGAAGGCACCCAGAAAAAAGGTCTTCAGCAGGCCGGGCACAAGGGCTTCAATTCCGAAGAGGCCAAGCAACAGAAAGAGGCCCAGGAAGATCAGCAGGATGCCCAGGATGATGCGCGCCAGAGGATTTGCATCCTCAATCACGACCTCCTCGATCACCTGTTTCTTTCTCCCGGCAGGTCCGGCTCCGGATTTACCTGTCTTCTTTTCATTGAAGCGCTTTCCGCTTTCAATTTTCCCGTTTCTCATGGCTTTTCCTCCCATCGGGCAGCGTCAGGGCGAATGCATTTCTTCATGCGGTCTTCAGAAGGGCGGATCTTCCTCCTCATCCGGCGATACCGCCGGCGGCTCCGCGTCTTCCTCCGGAGCATGGGCCCTGGGATTGATGCCAACCATGGTATCCCACTGGGCCTTGGTGATGAGGAGCTGGCGGGGCTTTGAGCCCTCGAAGGGGCCGACAATGCCCTTCTCCTCCATCTCATCCATGATGCGGGCCGCATGGGCATAGCCCAGCTTCAGTCTTCTCTGCAGCATGGAGACAGAGGCCATCTTTGCCTCCAGCACCACCTCCACCGCATCCGGGAGCTGCTCATCGCCCTCATCATCCAGGGCATCGGGATTCCCGCCGGCACCGGCCTGCTCCACCTGCTCGGCGGCGCGGGCATTCTGGTCGATCTGGCTGATAATCTCATCGGAATATTCCGCCTCACCGGATTCCTTGATAAAGTGGACAATGTCCTCCACCTCTTCATCGGTAATGAAGCAGCCCTGGATGCGGCGCGGCTTTCCGGTTCCCAGCGGTGCATAGAGCATATCGCCCTTGCCCACCAGCTTTTCGGCGCCGCTGTCATCCAGAATGATACGGCTGTTGATTGCGGAGGATACCGCAAAGGCAATTCTGGAGGGGACATTGGCCTTAATCAGGCCCGTTACAACATCCGCCGAAGGCCGCTGGGTCGCAATAATCAGATACATGCCGGCAGCACGGGCCTTCTGGGCGATGCGGACGATGGAATTTTCAACATCCTTTGCAGCCACCATCATCAGGTCGGCCAGCTCGTCAATGATAATTACAATGTTCGGCATGGGCCGCATCTCCGGATTTGTTGCAGCAAGCTTAATGTAACCCGAACGGTCACGGACATTGTATTCGGCAAGATCGCGATAGCGGCGCTCCATCTCCGTCACCGCCCACTGGAGAGAGCCGGCAGCCTTTTTCGCGTCGGTCACAACCGGGATGAGCAGATGGGGGATGCCGTTGTATACACTCAGCTCAACCACCTTGGGGTCAATCATAATCATGCGGCAGTCGGAGGGGGCCGCCCGATAGAGCAGCGAGACAATGATGCTGTTCATGCAGACGGATTTACCGGAGCCGGTGGTGCCCGCAATGAGCAGATGGGGCATCTTGGAGATATCCCCAACGATATAATCGCCACTGATATCCTTGCCGACGGTAAAGGCCAGGGGGGATTTATGATTCTTAAAGGCGGCGGATTCCAGGACCTCCCGGATGGGCACGCTGGTTGTCTTCCGGTTGGGCACCTCGATGCCAATTACGGAGCTCTTGCCCTCTACGGCGGCCACACGGACGCCGCTGACACCCAGGGTCAGGGCGATGTCTTCATGGAGGTTGGTGATCTTGCTCATCTTTACGCCCGGCTTCAGGCGGAGCTCATAACGGGTGACTGTGGGGCCCTGAACGATATAGCTGATCTGGGTGTCAACGCCGAAGCTGTTGAGGGTTTCATTGAGAAGCCGCTCGCACTGGCGCACCTCATCGGTATTGCCATCCGCATTTTGGGTGGGCGCAGTCAGCATTTCGACCGGCGGAATCTGATAGACCTTTTCCTTCTCTGCGGCAGCATCTTCGCCGCTCTCAATCTCTCTGGCGACGGCGGCCTCGTTCTCGTCCCGCTCCTCTTCGCTCATTTGTCCGCTCTTCTTTGCCTCTCTGGCGCCCTCGTCGATGTCATCCTCCGTCAGCTTTCGGCTGGCCTCGCCGCTCAGGGGGATGCGGCCGGGCTGGGGATTCTCCGGCTCCTTCTTCTGGCCGGTATAGAGGGGCGCAGGCGCCTCGGGAACATGGAAGTCCGGGGCTTTTTCTGCCGGAGCTTCCGGTGTAAAGAGGGTATCCGCAAACAGAGCAGGCTGCTCCTCTGACAGAGGCGCTTCAGGGCTGAAGCGGGCAGCTGCCACAGAGGCTTTCTTTTCTTTCTTTTCCGGCTGGACCGGTGCTTTTGTTCCGCGGGGCTGTGCGGGCGTGGTCGGCTCCGGCGTCCCCAGGGGGATGTCAAAGGCCTTCCTCTGGGCGCGGGAGTTCCGGGCTCTGCTTCGGTCGGCGTAACCCGGCCGCCGGTTGCCCCCGACCAGAGCAAGCACATCGTCCGTCTGCGCACCAAAGGGCTCCTTCGGCGTCTGTACCCGGGCCGGCACAGCATTTTCAGTGGCATCCGGGAAGAAGGGATATCCGCCTCTTCCCTGGCGCGCCTGCTTTTTCTTTTTCCCGTCTGCAGCGGACCCATCACCCGTATCCGGCATGACAAAAACAGCTCTTCTGGCTCTCACCGCAGCGTCATCCTCCGGGAAATCAAATTCCTCGGAATCATCCCGCTCCCGGGGGCGAAGCTGGAGCCTGTCGGCCAGGCTGTCGGGCCGCATAATGTCGACCACTTCATTTGCAATAACATCCAGATCCGCGCGAAGATCGTCACGGGTCAGGCTTCTTGCTGCCTCCTCGGCCGCTTTGATTCCGGCCTCGGGATTTTTATTCCGCACCTTCTGGGCCTTTTTATGGACCAGGAGGGGAATATTGATGCGGAAGGTGATAATGACAAGCAGAAGGGTCAGGGCCAGGAGCACCGCAACCGCGCCCACACGGCTGACCAGCTTCATGAGCAGCGCGGCAATCAGGCCGGGAATCAGGCCGCCGGAGCTGCAGGTCTTTCCACTGGTCCAGAGGCCCTGAAGGAGAGGATTCTCGCTGCCAAAGCTCTCGTGGCAGAGCAGGGCATGCATAAGGCCGCTGAAGAATATCATGGTGAGCATCAGCGATGCAATCCGGATGAGGGCCGGCTCCCTGTGGCGGAAGATCAGCATCCAGCCGATATAGACAAAGACAACCGGCATCAGCCAGCAGGCATAGCCCAGAAGTCCCCGGATCAGGCCGTTGATCAGGTTCAGAAAGAGCCCATTGACCCCCAGCATGCCGAGAACAAGAAAGAGCGCCAGGAAGAACATGAGGAAGCCGGCAACAATTCTGACATAGAAATAGTCCGCAGCCCGCTCCTCTTCGGCAGTGTATGCCTTTCCGCCGGACTTCTTTTTTGTGTTAAGATTCTTACCGGCCCCGGCTTTCCCACCGTTCCGGCTGTTTTTTGTGCGTTCGGCAGTCTTCTTTTCTGCCATAGATTTAAATCCTCCCTTTTCCTTTTCAGGCAACCAAAGTCAGGACCAGGGCGACAATCGCGGCGCCCCAGCAATAATAAGCAAACCATCCGAATTTGGACCGGGCCGCAAGATTGCGGACCATACGGATGCAGAAATATCCGGACACTGCGGAAACCAGCATTCCCACCAGGTAATAGGGAAGCAGGGCCGTGTCGATTCCGGCGGTGATCATATCAAAGACCTCAAGCAGGGCAGCACCGATTACGACCGGGATGCTGATGAGGAAGGAGTATTTCACCGCATATTCCGAGGAAAAGCCCCGGAGCCTTCCCGCCGAGATGGTAAGTCCTGCCCTTGATATGCCCGGCAAAACCGCCAGGGCCTGGGCAAGACCGATGAGAATGCCGTCCAGAACAGACATGGATTCCTCTTCCCTGCGCCCCCGGGATCGGCTGTCGGAAAATTTGAGCACAAAGCCCGTGATGATCAGCATCAGGGCAACAACAATCGTATTGCCGGAGAGGGTCTCGACACTGCTCTTCAGCAGGAGCCCCAGTGCCGTCGGCACCGTCGCCGCCAGGACCAGAATCGCCATACGGCGTCTCTTTTTGGCGGCCGGATTTTTCCGCCGTCTGTCATGGCCCCAGCCAAGCAGGCCGAAGCCGCCCCAGATGAGATCCCGCACATCCCTGAGGTATGCGGCACAGACGGCGAAAAGCGTCCCCAGGTGGAGCATAATATCAAAGCAAAGGTCCGCTTCTTCAATCCGGAAGAGATTCTGAAGCAGCGCCAGATGGCCTGAGCTGGATATGGGGAGGAATTCCGTGATTCCCTGGACAAGCCCCAGCAATATGGCATAGAGATAGGTCATGGAAATCCCCCTCTCTTTCATAAAAAGTCAGCACTATATTATAACACAGGATCGGGGAAAAAGCCACTGCTTTTCGCTATGGGCATGAAAAAACGGCATCTGCAGGGCAGATGCCGTAATCTTCATGCATGATCTTATCGGGCGTCCCGCTTCTTCTCGATCAGGCCGGCCAGATAAATTACCAGGAATACTGCAGCAACGATGAAATAGATGATCATCGAAATGCTGACACCCTCCAGGAGCTTCAGTGCGCCGATACCTGCACAGGTAATAGCCAGAATCAGACAAATAATCATTTACAAACCCACCTCCCGGTTTTATATGCGCTATTATATCATGAACAGCTCAAAAATACTCTACAATAATTGTTTAATTTTTTGTGCACAATGCTAAGCCCTCTTCAGGCCAGATCCTCCGCTGTCAGGGGGCTGCGGATATCCGCATAACGGAAGCCGCTGCTCTCCCCGTCCACGGTAAAGACCACCGAGGAGATGCTGTCCAGCTGGGTCAGACTTGCCGCAATCGCCCAGAGGGCCGCCCGTTCTGCCTCCTCCGAATCCGTTTCCAGGAGCTCTGCGCTGAAATCCGCATAGCAGACATCCTCGGCAATCTCCAGACTCAGGAGCTTTGTTCCGGCGGGAACGGGGTTGTAAAAGCCCTGAAGGGGCTCATAATCCAGAAGGGCCTGCAGCACGGCTTCCGCAGTCGGCACTGCGCCGCCGCTAGAAAGGCTGACCGGGACGGCAAAGCTGCTGTCATTCTCTCTTGAAAGAACAAAGAGGGAAATATCCGTGCCCCTGGCCGGCCCGATGGCCCCCGCATAGCGGTTGACCGGCCCCTGGATTGGGAAAATTCCGTAGTTTTCCACATTCTTCCCGTTCATCAGGAAGAGGACGGAGGACACACCATCCAGCTCCGTCAGGGTGTCGACAATGCCGTAGATGGTCATATAATCCGCAAGGGTGTCGCCCCGGCTGGCATAAAACTCCTCGGAAAGGTCAACCGTGCAGATGCCGTCTTCGGTGAGGACGGAATTGATCTCGGTCCCCTCCGGGATGATGGACTGCCTGTGGCTGCCCTCCGGGCCGGCAAGGAGCTCCCGGAGCAGATAGCTCTCGGGAATCTCATTCTCGCTCAGCGAGACAGAGCGGCTCTCCGGCAGCAGATAGCGGTTATTTTCATCCGCAAAATAGAGGATATAGGTGGTCTCCGTCTCCTCCTCCATTCCGCTGTGGAGGAGATAACCCTCCGGCTGCAGCTCCATGCTGATCTGCCCTGTCTCATCGGTCAGGGTGATGGAGCTGAGGCCCGTATACTCGCAGACGGTTTTGGTCAGTGCGCAGCAGGCCAGGGTTTTTTCCACCCCATCCAGGGTAAAGAAGGCCGCAGAAAGAACAATCTCACCACTCTGGCCGCCGCTGCGCGCGGAGATTACAGAAGTCCCCTCCGGGAAGGGAGAGGCCAGCTCATCCGAGGCCGGGCCCTCAAAATAGCGCTCAAGGAGCTGCTGCAGATTGTAGACATTGACGTCTGCCGGATATTCCGCAACAATGACATCCTCCGTCAGGTCCCCTGCATCCGCCCGCACATAATAGAGGGCCGTCTGCCCCTGCTCCTCTTTCTGGGCCCAGGGGAGGGTGACAGAGCAGCCCGCCAGCAGGAGGAGAAGCAGGGGGATAAGAATGCATGCTGTTTTTCTCATCCTTCTTCGCCCCCATTCCATGCGGGAAATTCCACCGTAAAGCGGGCACCGCCCTGCCGGCGGTTGGAGGCGGTGATGGTGCCGCCGAACTTTTCGACGGTCTCCTTTGCAATGGCCAGGCCGAGGCCCGTGCCGCCCGCCTCCCGGGAGCGTGCCTTGTCCACCCGATAAAAGCGCTGGAAGATCCGCTCCAGTTCTTCTTCAGGGATTCCGATGCCGTTGTCCTCCACAATCAGGACGGCCTTGCCGCCGCTGCTGTAGGCAATCAGCCGCACGAGCCCCTTTTCCGCGCTGTATTTGACGCCGTTTTCCGCCAGATTCAGGACCAGCTGGAAGATGTCATCCTCCCGGGCCAGAACATAGCAGTCATCCTCGCTGCTCTCCTCGATCTGGGCCCCTTTTTCCAGGGCAGAGGGAGAGAGCAGGCGCACGGCCTTCCTGCAGCATTCGCCCAGATTCACCTTCTCCGGCTCCTCCG